>Ga0208161_1000345_pt1 | contig 26845 bp, 29 predicted proteins | sample CB_VirMetaG_3_FD_184538 | JGI IMG/M metagenome (GOLD analysis project Ga0208161, IMG submission 184538) | Freshwater to marine saline gradient viral communities from Chesapeake Bay - CB_1508_1S Viral MetaG (SPAdes) (version 4) | ecosystem: Environmental > Aquatic > Marine > Coastal | place: USA... | reverse complement strand
GCAGGACTTAGCTCAGGACTTACACACTCACTACGAGCGGCAGGTGAGGAACCTTGTAGATAGCATGATCAGCCGACAGAAAGAACAGCTCGTCGAAGTAATGAAGTCGATCTCGCACTGTTGTGAGACTGAGGCAGTCGTTGAGAACGGTGAGATAAAGATTAAACGACGCAAGCTCTACGACACGACACTTCAACGGGCGATTGAATTATGCGACACGTTTGCAGAATTCAACGTGACTGAGGATATCCAGCTAGACGAGGTGCGTACACGGCTCAAGAAAGCATTAGATGGTGTGACCATCGAGCAGCTACGCAACCACGACACAACCCGCACAGTCGTCAAGGAAGAGGTAGATGACATCTTGGCGAAGTTTGGCGTTTGATTAATGTAATTGGCGTTTGATTAATGTAATTGGTGTTTGATTAATGTAATTGGTGTTTGATTAATGTAATTGGTGTTTGATTAATGTAATTGGTGTTTGATTAATGTAAGAGGAGAAAGCAGATGAACAACACAATCGAGTTCAACAACCCCGTAACCATCAACGAAGCATACAAACTGCTACGGGCGAACGGTGACAAGATCACATACTTGTTCCGAGGTGAGCCGGGGATCGGTAAATCAACGCTTCACTCACGGGCGAAACAGGAGTTAGGAGACGCCGAGTGGGATCACATCTACCTTGACTGGTCGAGCATCGACATGGGTGACTTGTTCATTCGTGCGCCGAATCGTGACACGGGTGAGCTAGAGTTTTTCCCATCGTCCCTGCTGAACCCGAAGTCGAGCAAAAAGAAGTTCATTATGATCGACGAGATCGGCAAGGGTGACAAACTCTTACTCAAGCTCGCCATGCGCTTGGTGTTGGAGCATCAGTGGGGTGATTACAAACTGCCCGAGGGTAGTGTTGTGTTCGGTACTACTAACAACCCATCCGACAATGTGGGGGACTTCCTACACGCACACGGCACAAATCGCGTGACGCTTGTGAACATCGAGAAGCCGACCGAGAAAGTGTGGCTGCCTTGGGCGTCAGATAATGGTATCTCACCCATCATTCGTGCATGGGTAGCAATGAACCCGCGATGCCTTGCATCGTACTTAGATGGTGGGCAGGACGAGAACCCGTACATCTTCAACCCACGCAAGCGAGGATCGGTCGGGTCGTTCGTGTCTCCCCGTTCATTGGCGAAAGCACACCATGTGGTGAGTAGTCGTGACGATGTGGGTGACAAGCTCACGCAAGCTGCGCTCGCAGGGACAATTGGTGCGGCTGCGGCTGAGTCGATGGCTGCGTTTATGTCACTGGCAAAAGAACTGGTCTCTGTCAAGCAAGTCTTAGCTGATCCCGACAACGTGACCGTGCCAGAGAAACCTGCTGCGCTTTTTATGATGATGTTCAACGCTATCGACACCATCGAGACGCAGGACGATCTGAGCAAGTTCATGCGGTTCGTGAATCGGATCGGGTCAAGCGAGATACAAGCTGTGTTCTTCACGATGCTGCTGCAATCCAGTCGTACGGTGCGGATCGCTAAGAACAATCAACAGGTGATGGAGTGGGCGAAAGGTAACTTTGAGTTGTTGATCTAACAGACGAGAACGTAGGAGAAAGCAAATGGACGCAGAACTGAGACTGAAGAAGGCGCACATTACTTTGATGCGTCACGCCGAGACTTGTCTCTACTCAGGTCTAATGTTGTTGGGTGAGTCGAGTGTTGTTGAAGAGGGTTGTCCTACCGCATACACCGATGGGCTTAACAAACGTTATGGCAGGAAGTTTATCGATTCACTCAAGGATGACGAGGTACGTGCGTTGGTTCTACACGAGAACTTCCACGTGGGGTTAAAACATATCCCACGACACAAGGACTTGATGAAGGAGAACGCACGGCTCGCCAATGTGGCGATGGACTTTGTGGTCAATGACATCATTGAGAACCTGCAAGACAAATCTCTAGCGAAGCTGCCAGAGGGAGGACTGTACGATCCCAAGTATCACAACTGGTCGGTGCGCGAGGTGTACAACGACCTGAAGCAGCAGATGGACGAGGAGAAAAAGAAGGGTAACGAGAAAGGCAATGGTGGCGGTGGTGGTGTTAGTGGTTTTCAACCGCTCGATGAGCACGATGACTCTGACATGCAGGAAGCAAGTGCCGAGGAGATCAAAGAGATCGGTGACAAGATCACCGAAGCGATCCAACAGGGTTCGATGCTCGCAGGTAAGTTTGGTGTAAAAATTCCTCGCGTGATAAGCGAGACCATGCAGCCGCGTGTGGACTGGCGAGAAACACTGCGTGAGTTTGTGACATCAGTCGCTCGTGGTCGAGATGATTACTCTTGGCGGCGCATGAATGCTCGTCGCATGGTCGATGATATTTATATGCCAAGCGTACAGTCGGAGACCATTGACGAGATCACGATTGCTATCGATACATCAGGCAGTATTGGTCAGCGACAGATCAATGAGTTCGCAGCAGAGATCGTATCGATCTGCGAGATGGTGACACCTGACAGAGTTCGTGTGTTGTGGTGGGACACTAAGGTGCATGGTGAGCAGATGTTCTATGAGAACTACGACAACCTTGCATCCATGCTCAAGCCACAAGGGGGCGGTGGAACTAAGGTTTCATGCGTGAGTGAATACATAGATAGCGAAGGCTTGAACCCCGACTGTGTGGTTGTATTCACCGATGGATACGTTGAGCGTGATGTGAAGTGGGATATCAAATCCCCGACGTTGTGGGTGGTGACTGAGAGACACAGCGGGTTTACTCCGCCGTCTGGACACATGGTTGACTTTGAATAATTACAGAGGAGAAGGCAAATGGATCGGGAAGAGTTCTTTTCATTGTTGAGCCGAGTGTATCGGCGCGGGTTGATTCACGGTGGTGTGATCGCAGTGGGGACTGCGTTGGTTTATCTACTTATTCAGGAGGTGTGAGATGGATGAGAACGAGGTGTTTGAATTATGTAACAAGATGCGATTCGCAGGGTACTGCGTGGTTTGTTTCACGCCCAACGAGTTGCAAGGTGCTAACCCTGATCATGTTGAAGATCGATTAGTCGAGTTGGGTTGGGATGTTATCAACGATCTATCTGTGGAGGTGTGAGATGGAGATTGATAAAGAGGTATTACGTGAGTTAGTCGATGCCGCAGTGCAAGCGATTGCAGACTTGGATGGTATCGAGACTGAACATTATATGTATGAGACGTACTTGGCTTTGAAAGCAGCCGTAAAGAAAGTGGAGGTGTGAGATGAGCGTTGAACTCAAAAACATTAAGTACATGGCGGCACTGTCCGAAGAAACGCACTGTTTCACGGCATCGCTCTACATCGATGGCAAAAAGCGCGGCGGGGTGTCTAATCGTGGACACGGGGGCTGCAACGAATATACCGACCCAACGGCTGAAGACGAGATCAATGCTTATGCTAAGACGTTGCCTAAAAAGTGGGCGTTTGAGCAATGGTTTGATCAAGACGCCGAGACCCTCATTTGTAATTTGATTAACGATTATCTTGACCGAAAGCAATTACAAAAAGAGCTTAAGGCGGTGGTACTGACAATAAAAGACGGCAGTCTTTGGCAGTACAAACTAAAGAGTGGCAAGCGTGAAGAATTGATTGAGCATTTGAAGCGCAGGGGCGAACAGGTACTGAACGCATTACCGTTTGATGCTGCGTTTTCTTTGTATGTAAAAACAACGAAGGAGGTGTGAGATGGGAACCTATGCAGTGACAGTCAATGCAAGAGTCGTACGTACAGTCAGGGTCGAGGCAGATACCGAGGAGCAAGCAGTTATCGGAGCGCGATCCGAGGTAATGGATCAGCTTGGTGCTTACCTCTCTGAAGTACAAGACATAGTTAAAGAGGGTGATATGGAATACCAATACGAGATAGGACAAGAAGTCATGTGGTCAGGTGGGTGGGGTCGGGAAGCCCCGAAGCTCGCAAAAATTATCGACACGGGCGAGAAGAATGGTAAACCCGTGTATGACTTGGACAACGGTCATTGGGCTTACGAGTATCAGTTAAAAGCATAGGAGATTTAATCATGGGTAAGAAAGCAACGGTTGATATCAATACTCTGTTTACTGGCGATCTCATTACCGAGCATCAGAGGCATTACGTAATTAAGTCTGATCTACTTCCAGTTGTCGCTGCGATATATAACGCATCAGAGGGTGCGCTCAAGTGCGGGTTGGTCAGCGACAGCCTGAATACTTTGACTATGGTTAATTCTACAGGCATACCTGCTATGTATGTTCGACATCAGGACGATGTGCGACGAGGAAGGGTCATCACCACGGGAATAATGTTTGGGTATGTGCGATGTTTGGAAGCTCCAGATATCACTAGCGCCCGAGCGAGTTACATCGTAGGCCAAATCAAAAAACCCTACATGAAAAACAGAATAGAGTCGGCAGTTATTGCAGCTAATAATTTTTGCGGTAATTTGGTAAGAAACTTTATAGGCGATTCTAAGGCAGAGGTTTTTAAGTACACCAATGTATCTGCTCGAACTAACTTGTCTGATGAGATTGTATTACAAATGGTAACCATGATAGCCGAGGGTAAAGGCGTATCGTCGCTACCTCCTACAGAATACCAATCAATCATTGATGCGTACCACAAGTATCAATCTAAGTTCAATGAAGCTAAAGCAGATATGGAAAGGTTCGTAGACTTCTGGAGTCGTGACAAGTGGGCCATGCTGATCGATCCTTACGCTTACTCTGACAGGTCGATGGGTAACTCTGAGCTACTAAACAAGCATGGCTTTATGTTATTCCGTATATCAGGCAATAAGACTAAGGCATTGGCCGATGCTTTTTGTAGTGACAAGTATTCTCAAGACGACAGTGACTACAAGCAAGCAATCGAGCGGGTCGGGTACTTCCGAGGTAATCCTGAATCAATCCAAGACCCTGAGCTACGCGCATCTTTGCTGCCATCGTTAATGATGTTCAAAGTTCATTCAGCGGATGATGGCTTTCTTACCCCTATACCATCCAAGTATCACAGGGTCTATGACAAGATCGGTGCAATATATTACGAAGGCTCTTGGAACGCTGTACCTTACTTGGTGTTTGAATGATTGACGAAGTACCAAGCCATTATCGCAGGGGAAAGATACACATGATTGTGAATGGCGGCATCGCACCGCTACATGATTTGAAACATAACGTGTGGCGTGTACCAATAAAGAAAGTTAATAACGAATACAAAGTTTGGGTAGCCCCTAACTACTTCCGCATATTTGATAAACAAACATTACCTGATGCGGTAAAAAGTAGGTTGGCAATCATCCACGCTCGCAGTTGTAGGTTAGCTGCGTATGGTGGTGTGGACTTTGAAGCGTCAATCGATGACCCTAAACCCTTATACGGTCTGCTGTATTTGTCTGAGGATGTAGACGGTATGGAGGACACAGGTTGGCGTGTTAATGAAGACTATTACACGGTGGTCATACCAGACGAAGATATGACTTCACTCCGAGGTGAAACGATAAACAATGACCCCCGAAGCAAAAGTTAAATCGAAGGTTAAGAAAGTTCTTACTGAACTTGGCTGCTATTACACGATGCCAGTTACAGGAGGCTACGGTAACAGTGGAGTCCCCGATTTTATTATTTGTAAAGAAGGGTTGTTCTATGGTATAGAATGTAAAGCAAACGGTGGAAAGCCCACTGCGCTTCAGTTGAAGCATCTCGATGACATCCGCAAAGCAGGTGGCATCGCACTTGTGATTGATGAAACAAACGTAGACAGTCTACGCAAGGAGTTGACCGATGAGAAAGACTAAGAATTCACGGCTAGAAAAAGCCGTTGAAAATACTCTCAAAGATATTGATCGCATAAACAGCCCCCCGCACTATCGAGCAGGTGGGATCGAGACCATCGACTTTATTGAAGCTAAAGATCTTAATTACCGACTTGGTAACGTCGTGAAGTACGTGAGCCGTGCCGGTAAGAAGAACACAGATCCCATCGAGGATCTGAAGAAAGCCCGTTGGTATCTTGAACGTGAAATCGCTGCGAGGGAACGAGCATGAACACTATTAGAGAATTAATTAGACGTTGGAAGGCTTGTCGAGACTACGACTGGCGGTGGGTTCCGAATCCTAATTACAGATGTTCCCGTGGTGGCGTGGAGTATTGGTGATGGAATATTCACAAGACAGATTAAAAGCTCGCATCAAAGAACTCGAAGCGGAAGTTGAGTATCAGCAGAAAGTAATCGCCAGCTACCGAGACTTTGAAAAAGACAGAGTAGCAGGAGAAGCCGCGATATTTATAGTGGGATTACTGATAGGGATCGCGGTGGGTTTCTACGCTGTGTAGGAGGATGTATGGGTGACGTACTACGACCTAACTTCAATAAGAAGTTTGCGAAGAACCAAGAATTAGCTGACAAAATTTTTGCTGTGCTTGATGAATACGATGGCGAGATGTCATTAGCCGAGACGGTAGGTGTACTACGTTTGATCGAGGCTTGTCTCGTTAAGATACATATGGAATTAGATGATGGAGGTTACGATGAAAGCGCCTAGACTCCCCGGCAATGAGCCGATAATTACATTAGATCAGTATAAAAAGATTATGGACTTAAAGCAGTCTAAAGAACGGATCAAAGAGATGACTTATGTGCAGCTTGCTAAAGAACTTGGGCTACGACCGAGCACTGTCATCAATGCAGCAAAGCGTAGGATCAAACGGTATGACTATCAACTTTGGAAGTCGGGGGAGATATGAACAACAAAGTGAAATGGCTCGACAACGAAAGCGAAGCGGGATCGTGGAAGCGCGAGATGGAAAAGCTACCTTGGGGATATGGGCAGACACAAACTATGAAAGTCGATACTGCACTCTCAAACGTACGAGCCTACGGGCTTTATAGCGAGGCTGATACTTTGCAACAGGAGATAAAGACTTTGCAGATGGAGCTTGAGTTTGTCAGGAATGAGCTTGGCAAATTGAAGAACGACTACCCTGTAGATTTTGAGAGTAACTACCGTGGGAACTGAAGATGATGTGTTGGAGTTGATACGTAACTTACCCGATGAGATTAATCAGGTAGGGACAACCACTGAGTTTAAATTCTTGACTGTGGGTAGTGTCTTGTGGGCTTGCTACGACGAGATTGTCTACCTACGCAAAGAAGTGGAACGGTTGAGCAAGAAGAGTAAGAAATGAGTTTCGTGACGCTAGATTTTGAGACCTACTACGCCAAGGATTTTAGTCTGACTAGACTGACTACCGAGGAGTATATCCGTGACCCTCGCTTCGAGGTGATCGGTGTAGGTATGAAGATCGATGACGATAAGACAGAGTGGTTCAGTGGAACTCACACAGAGATCAAGGCGTGGCTGAATCAAGTGGACTGGAGTAACTCTGCTCTGCTCTGCCACAACACTCAGTTCGACGGGGCGATCCTCGCTTGGATCTTTGACATCATCCCTGCATATTACTTTGACACACTCTGTATGGCACGGGCCAAGCACGGCGTGGATGCCGGTGGGTCATTGGCGAAGTTGGCTGAGAGGTATCAGCTAGGGCAGAAGGGTACGGAAGTTGGTAACGCGATGGGTAAGAAGCGGTCTGACTTTTCTTCCGAAGAGATGAATCGCTACGCGAGTTACTGCATAAACGACGTAGACCTGACCTTCAAACTATTTAATGTTTTTCTATCTGACCATTTCCCGCAATCAGAACTAAACTTAATCGATATGACCCTTCGGATGTACACCGAGCCTGTACTACAGGTAGACGAGGGGCTGCTACTACATCGTTTAGCTGAAGTCAAGGATACCAAATCAGATTTGCTGCGTGGGTTAATGGAATATTTAAAGGTAGATAGCGAAGAAGAGGTCCGCAAGAAACTTGCGAGTAACCCACAGTTCGCTGCGATCCTGAAGGAGCGTGGCATTGAGCCGCCCATGAAGGTAAGCCCCACAACAGGAAAGGAAACCTATGCGCTTGCGAAGAACGACGAAGGCTTTATTGATCTTCTTGAGAATGGTAACGCAGAGACTCAACACCTTTGCGCTGTTAGGTTGGGTACGAAGTCCACGATAGAAGAGTCCCGCATCGAACGCTTCATTGATATTGGAGCGAGGAACAAGGGGCTACTGCCTATCCCCCTGAAGTACTACGGCGCTCACACAGGGCGGTGGGCAGGGGCTGACTCCGTGAACTTTCAGAATCTACCTAGCCGAGACAAACATAAGTCGGCATTAAAGAAATCTGTGCTGGCCCCGGATGGGTACATCGTTATTAATTGTGATAGCTCACAGATCGAAGCCCGAGTCTTAGCTTGGCTTGCAGGACAGGACGATGTGGTCGAGCAGTTTGCACGGGGCGAGGATGTGTACTCGCTGTTTGCTACCAAGATATATAAGAAACCTATCAGTAAAGCGAATCCCATAGAAAGGTTCGTAGGTAAGACCTGCATCCTTGGGTTGGGTTACGGCACAGGGGCTATGAAGTTACGGCATACGCTCAAGACCCAACCGCCGGGGGCTGACCTGCCCGAGGAAGAATGCAAACGCATTGTCGATCTGTACAGAGAAACAAACGACAAGATCGTAGGACTGTGGCGGGAGAGCGATAAGGCGTTGAGCGACATCATGTCATGGCCTCACCCTCGTAAGAGATATTATCTGGGGGAACATAAATGTTTGATAGTCGGGCCGGAAGGTATCGAGTTACCTAATGGACTATACATTCGTTACCCCAACCTACGATTGGAAGAGAACTCTGTGGTCTACAGTTCAAGAAAAGGCAGAGTAAACATTTGGGGCGGGGGCGTAGTGGAGAATGTAGTGCAGGCGTTGGCTCGTATTATCGTGGGCGAACAAATGCTTTTGATTAGAGAAAAGTATAGGCCAGTACTGACCGTGCATGACGCGGCGGTGATCGTAGTACCAGAAGTTGAGAAAGATCAGGCACTTGCATTTATAACTAAAGTAATGTCTACTCCACCAGATTGGTGCAGCGATCTGCCCGTAGCCTGTGAAGCACACTATGGGAGGTCATACGGAGATTGTAAGTGATTCAATGGTCTTTCAGCAGCCTTAAAGATTTTATTAACTGTCCTAAGAAGTACTACCACATAAAGGTAGCAAAGGACGTTACTAACAGAACCAACGAGAAGATGCTGTATGGGACAGCGGTTCATAAGGCATTGGAAGACTACGTTAGGGATGGTACTCCGTTAGCCAAGAACTATCAGATGTTTAAGTCTCAAGCGGATGCGCTGATAGAGATACCGGGAACTAAGTATTGCGAATACGAGATGGCGCTCGACAAGGACAAAAAGCCTTGCGACTTCTACTCCGATGATAGATGGGTGCGAGGGGTCGTTGACTTACTGATCGTGGATGGCGACACGGCTTTCATCGTGGACTACAAAACGGGTAGCAATAAGTACCCTGACCCGAAGCAGTTAAAGCTGATGGCTTTGATGGCGTTTACCTATTTCCCAGAAGTTAAACTGGTCAAGGCTGGCTTGTTGTTTGTGATGCACAATACGTTTATAGACGAAAGGTATAAGCGCGAAGACATAGATAGTTTGTGGGCGGTATTCAGACCAGACTTGGAACGGTTAGAGATAGCGTATGATAGTAATATATGGCCTGCTCAACCTAGTGGGCTTTGTGGTTGGTGCCCTGTAGAAAGTTGTAAGTTTTATCGGGAGAGATGAGATGCCTTACGTGAACAAACGCCGCCCGTATAAAAAAGAGTACCAACAGCAGAAGGCTCGCGGGGAACACCCTAATCGTATGGAGCGACAACGTGCTCGACGTGCCTATGATAAAAAGGGCATTGATCGTAAGGGTAAAGATATCGCCCATAAAAAGGCGTTGTCAAAAGGTGGTAGCAATGGTGACGGCACTACGCTTCAATCACCTAGCAAAAATAGATCGTTTCGTAGGAAGTCAAACGGAGCAATGAAATAAGCGAAGAGGTATTGACAGAAAACGTAGATCGCTATATAAATTAGTCTTCGGTGCTTTAGGCTAGAACGTCCCCCACCTCTTGCGTTCCACTTTCTTAAGCACCATCTGAAGACAGGTTGTTATGCTTTCTCCCTGTGCTTCGGACGACTGGCCCACGATACGGGCTTTTTTAAACTGACAAGCTGTAAAGAAAAATATATTTAATATGGAAATCGTAGACAACATTGGGCTGAAACTTACCCTACCGTATTGGTTGGCTGACGAGGCGTATACCCGCATAGAGAACTGCGAAATACTAAAGTCCGGTGAGGAAGAGAAAGAAATTATTGTTTATTGGGGGCATGAGGAAATCAAAACTCTAGCCACCATAATTGATTTAGAACAACCTTCAGTCAACATAGAGCGTATACCCTCTCCAATACTTAAAGACTACGAATGGCCCGGAATCTATCAGCCGTTCAAACATCAGACTGATACCGCATCGTTCTTAAGTATTCGCCCCCGCGCCTTTTGTTTCAACGAAGCAGGTACAGGCAAGACCTCTGCGGCGATATGGGCTACAGACTATTTGATGAACCTTGGGTTGGTGAAGAGAGTGTTAGTCATATGCCCGTTGTCGATCATGTATTCAGCTTGGCAGGCAGACGTATTTAAGACCGCTATGCATCGTACATGTGGCATCGCTCATGGGTCGAGCGGCAAGCGTAAGAAGATCATTGAAGATAACTACGACTTCACGGTGATTAATTACGACGGCGTTCATGTGGTATTCGATGAACTCGTTGCCTCTGACTTTGATTTGATAATAGTTGACGAAGCAAATGCTTATAAGTCGGCCAGCACTAAACGATGGAAGGCGTTGGCTAAACTATTAAAACCTAACACTTGGTTGTGGATGATGACGGGCACTCCCGCATCGCAGTCTCCGTTGGACGCATACGGACTTTCTAAATTGATATCGCCTTACCGTGTTCCTAAATTTTCTACAGCGTGGCGCGATAAGGTTATGTATCAAGCGTCTAGATTTAAATGGTTCCCGAAGGCGACCGCGCAAGTAGAAGTCTTTAACGCCCTGCAACCTGCGATTAGGTACACCAAAAACGAATGCTTAGATTTGCCAGAGGTCTTGTACTTGACGAGAGACATACCTCTGACGGAACAAGTGGCTAAGTATTACGCTGCTCTCAAGAAAGAATTTTTAATTGAGGCGGCAGGTGAGCAGGTCTCCGCCGTAAATGCTGCGGCTAAGCTAAGCAAATTATTACAGATCTCAGGCGGTGCAGTTTATACCGACAAACACGACGTACTGGAGTTTGATGTCAGCCCCCGCCTAAATACTTTGAAGGAAGTACTTGACGAAACGTCAAATAAAGTAGTAGTATTTATTCCTTACATACACACGATAGATATCGTTGCTGAGTATTTGGCTAAGCATGGGTACTCCAACGAAATCATCCGTGGCGATGTAACTGCACGTAATAGATCAGAGATCATTAAAAAATTTCAGGAGAGCACAGACCCCAGAGTTTTATTGATTCAGCCACAGTCTGCATCTCACGGTGTAACGCTAACGGCAGCAGATACGGTGGTGTTCTGGTCTCCCGTTATGTCAGTTGAGACATACCTACAGTGCGTGGCACGTATCGATAGGGTGGGGCAGAAAAACAAGATGACGGTTGTGCATCTTCAAGGCTCAGATGTCGAAAGAAAGATGTACGACCTTCTACGTGGAAAGGTGGATAGTCACCAAAAGATAGTGGACCTGTATAAACAGGAAGTTGGAATAGGAGAAAGCGATGAGTGAATTTAATACTGAAGAACTTGTTGAGGCGTACATAAACATACGCAACCAAAGAGAGAAACTTTTGCGTGAATACGAGGAAGCTGACAGAGCTTTGAAGAGTGAGCTACAGCAGTTAGACGTTGCTCTGTTAGAGATATGTAACAACATTAATGCAGACAGCATTAAGACGGGGCACGGTACTGTGTCACGCCGATTGAACGAGAAGTTTTATTGCACAGATTGGGATCACTTCTACAAGTTTGTCATAGATAACGAAGCTCCTCAGTTGCTTGAGAAGCGAGTAGCTCAGTCAAACTTTAGAGAGTTTCTTAGTCAGCATAGCGGGGATGGATTGCCGCCCGGTATCAATACCATGCGGGAATTTGTTATCAGTGTACGTAAGGCAAGTAAGTGAGGATTTATGAGTAACGATATTATTGCTAGTTTAAAAAGCGAACTCGCGCAGATCCAAGGCGGGGTTGACGAAGATACCCTTGCCGTTGCCGGTGGTGGTCTAGGCGGTTCAAAGCGCATCTCTATCAAGGGCGGCGTGTTTCGTAAGATGGCGGGTGGTAAGGAAGTCGGCACGATTGAAGATCGCCACATGAACGTGATCTTTGTGAAGATGGCCCACGCCCCTGCACGTACTTACTACTCTGGCACATACAAAGAAGGTGAGAAGGCTTCACCGACTTGTTGGTCATCGGATGGTAAAACTCCTGACGCAGAAGTCAAAACTCCGCAATCATCTTCCTGCGATGGCTGCAAGTGGTCTGCTAAAGGATCGAGTAGTGGCGGTAGTGGCGCTGCGTGTCGTTTGTCGTGGCGTACGGCTGTTGTGTTGCCGAACAATCCTGATGGCGATGTGATGCAGTTGGTACTACCGGCTACATCCTGCTTTGGTAAGGAAGAGGGCGGTAAGTATCCGTTCCGTCCCTACATTCAGATGTTGGCTAACAACAATATCTCAGCGGGGCGTGTAGTAACTAAGATGCAGTTCGATACTAAATCGCCTGTACCAAAATTATTGTTCTCACCCGTGGGTGTTGTTCCTCCTGAAGACGTAGAGAAGATTCAGGTACAGAAGACTTCACCCGCTGCTGAAGCGGCAATTAAGATGACTGTCTACCAGACGGACGAAGAGTCTTCATCTAAGGAAGTTACGGAAGAACCTCCTAGAGTCCGAGAAGCTCCCAGTAAGTCCGAGGAAGTCCACTCTTCTAGTGCGGCTGACGTAGTTAAGAAGTGGGCCAAGAAATAAGGTGATTTATGCCTCGTTCATATAGTTATGAGTTTCTGTTAGCCTTAAAGGACGCGGACCCTACGCGCTTGGGTGTCAGACTTGGCAGGTTATGTGTCGAGGCTAACTTACCTGCAGCGTACGTAGCTAAAGCGTTACAAGTATCACGCATGACTGTTTATTCATGGTTTCGTGGGCAAGGAGTCAATGAAAGAAAACGCGGTGTTGTGGAGGCTTTTATGACTCTAGTTCAAAAAGACATGGATGAAAATAAACTTCCTGCGGCTAATCTTTATGACGCTAAGTGCTACATAGAGGAGATGCTTGGGCACACTATTTAAGTTACTAAAATCCCGTAGCGGGGTGGCTTTTGCCCCGCTATTTTTATCTGTGGGCAGTTATGAGAAAAGAATTTTATGGAAAGCTACTGCCGTCACAGGGTGTTTATTGTGTTGCAGGAATAGATAGGAATGGATTCACAAAGCATCACTTTGTAAATACTCTCGACGAAGTAGAAAGCAGCATCGTATCGGTACAGGAAAGAGGTCAAAATGTATTTGTAGCTCTTAGTAGTTTTAGCCAAGAAAGCCGTAAGGGGGACGCCGCGCTATTCTGTAAATCGTTTTTTATAGACTTAGACGTTGGCGAAGGCGACAAAAAATATAGCAGCAAAGAAGAAGCTCTTGCTGACTTAGACTCATTTGTTGAGTCGGTCGGACTACCTCCTCCTATTCGCATTGATTCTGGCAATGGCGTTCATGCCTACTGGATTCTTGACCGTGACGTTCCTGTTGCGGAATGGAAAGTCTATGCGACGAAGTTTAAGAACAAGTGTCTTGAACATCTTAAGATTGATCCTGCTGTAACCGCAGACGTATCGCGTATTTTGAGGTGCCCCGAAACACTGCATCTCAAGGGCGAACCCAAGCTAACTAAGTTCTTAGACACTGAGTTCGACGAGTGGGACTACGACGTATTCACTGAGTTTTTGGGGCAAGAGGAAGTTGGGCTACAAGCTATCCTCGCTATGGTTCCCAAGGGATTAGATGAAGATACTAAAAGTATTCTCAAGCACGACAACTATGCTAAGTCGTTTAGGGATATCGCTGAGAAGAGTATTAACGGAAACGGGTGCGCTCAGATTAAGCACATCCTAATCAACGCAGCTACGTTAGAAGAACCTCTGTGGTATGCAGGGCTGTCTATCGCGAGACACTGCGATGATTGGGAAGAAGCCATACATTTGATGTCGGAGGATCACCCCGACTATTCGCCAGAGAACACAGTAAAGAAAGCAGAGCAAGCTAACGGGAAGCCGCAAGGATGCGACACGTTTGAAAAACTAAACCCCGGCGGCTGCGATGGCTGCCCCTTTAAAGGCAGAATTACGAACCCATTATATTTTGGGCGAAGCCTGAAAGAGTCACCTACAGCAGAGCTTACTGGTGAAGACTTAGCAAAGATTGAAGAGAACCCTGAAGAGATTCCGGTGTTCCCTCAGTTCCTCAAACCTTTTGTACGTGGGGTAAACGGCGGCGTTTACTACGTACCTACCGGCAAGGGCGAGGATGATGAAGATGCCGGTGGACCGATATGTTTGTCAGTTAACGATCTATTTCCTATCAAGAGAATGTACAGTTCTGTGGATGGGGAGTGCATGGTTATCAGACACGCTATGAGGCATGACCCTACTAGGGAGTTTCTACTTCCAATGTCTCATGTTTATATCCCTGACATGTTCAAAAAAGCGTTAGCGGGTCACAGCGTTGCTTTTGAACTAAACCACATCAAGTATCTACAAAGTTACATTATTAAATGGAACGCGTATTTACAGAGCAAAATAAAGGCGGAAATTATGAGAGCACAAATGGGTTGGACTGAAGAACGCGATGCATTCGTGATTGGACTTAACGAAGTTACAGACCAAGGAGACACTAGACCAGCAGCGGCTAGTCCTATGGTACGTAATATTTCTAAACTACTTAAGCCACAAGGATCGTACGACGACTGGAAGGCTAGTGTTAAAAAGCTAGATCAACCGGGATTTGAGTTACATGCTTTCGGATTGCTGTGCGGGTTTGGCTCCCCGTTGATGTCACTCACTGCAACGAGTGGTGTATCGGTATCTTTCTATAGCACAGAGTCAGGCACAGGCAAGACGGGCGCAATGTACGCAGGGCTGTCCGTATGGGGTGACCCAAAGGAGTTAAGCATTGTAGAGGGTAACGCCACAGACAATGCCTTCGTAGGGCGGCTGCTTAACCTTAAGAACATCATGTACGGCATCGACGAGGCCACTAACGCTGACAGCGAGATTATCGCAAGGTTGTCTCACCGTATTTCGCAGGGTAAAGCCAAGCTGCGTATGCAGGCATCTGTGAACGCGGAACGTGAGCTTGAATTAACAGCTTCTTTGATCTGCGTTTTGACTACTAACAAGAGTTTGTACGAGAAGTTGCAAGAGCTTAAGGCAAGCCCCGATGGTGAAGTAGCCCGTATCGTGGAGTTTGAGTTTAACCGACCATTCGGTATGACCCGCGAACTTGGTACCGCTACGTTTGATCCGTTTCGACACAACTACGGGTTTGCAGGACCAGAATTTATTAAAGCCTATTACAAATTAGGTGAGGATGAAGCACGACGAATCTTGCGTAAGTGGCAGGAAAGAGTTAAGCAAGACTTTGGTGACGATCCAAGCTACCGATTCTATGAGAGCTTGGTGGCGTCTTGCTTCGCAGCGGGTGAGATCGCCTGCGATGCGGGTATCATAGACCTCAACTTAGACAGAATATATAAGAAAGTTATAACTGATCTAATGGATTTGAGGGATAACGCCGTTCGGATGAACCCCGAGGACTACAAAAACGTTCTTGGCACATACTGCAATGACAACCAATCTGAGTTTTTGATTTTTGATGACGGCAAAGTAGTGAACGACTACGCGCCCCGCAAATTGATTGGGCGTATTGAGATGGACAATGACTTACTGTATTTGTCCCGTGATCCGTTTAAGAAGTACCTCGCATCTAAAGGTGTAAGCCTTAAGAAGTTCTTGCATGTGATGAAGGATCAAAAAATGTTGATAGACGAGAAGCGTAAGCGACTAGGTTCAGGGTATAAAACAACGAGTAGATTCAACGACGTAGTGTGCTACGTTTTTAAATGCCCAACTGAAGAACTAGTAGATGAGCTTAGAAAGAATACAGGAGCCTGAATGGTTGCTGCCGTTTGAGTTCATGCGGGTGGGGGACAGTTTTTTTGTCCCCACACTCAAACCTGCCGACTTGATATACAAGATCGACAGCGCGTCCAAACGTGCCAAGGTGAAAGTGAAGATTCACACTACAGCCAAGGATGGCTGCTTGGGCGTCCGTGTATGGCGCGTCCGTTAGATCGAAGTATCATACTGTCTAAACATTTCTATCAGACCTCGCTTAAGCATATTCTGATAGAGGTCTAACTGATCCAAGTACTCTTCGCGTTGTTGGCGGGTTAAGTTCTGGTTTACAGATACCGCGTTACGGGCTTGGCGTATTTTCTTGATATCTCGGTTAATGTTTTTATTGTAGATCTCTACAATGATAGGCGCATTCGGATTGTTCCTTATGTACCGCTCAAGCTGCGTAGTATCCCCGGTTTCTTCCGCGAGGTTGACTATTGAGTTGAGACGGTCGCGCATAGCAAGCACCTTCTTCTCTGTCGCAGCAAACTCCCGAGCGTCGAAGTTAGTCTTACGGCCTAAGTAAGCACGGAATACAAGCAGGTCTTCTTTTGGGTCAAATTCTTTTTGCCCTGCTATAGACAACGCTGCGCCGTAGAGACTCTGCCCAATTCGAGATACACCATCTAGATAGTTATTCATCCAGAAGTACATGGTATTGGGCTGTATGCTTACAGCGCCATTGGTTACATTAAACAATTCTCTAGCAAGATCTTTATATGCGTCGGGAACTCCACGGCCACCAGTAAACGCTTCGCCGTACTTAGTTGCACGATTGAGATAGATGTCCCGGCCTAGGCCGTCTACGTTCATGGTGTATTCAACAAACGGTCTAACAGCCGATGGCATGATTGAGTCTACGAACCAAGCGGTTGGGTTCTCTAACGGGCTGATACGAGAGAACGGCAGTGGCATGAACGAATCCAAGCCTATCGTGAACAAATTCACAGCCATGTCTTTCACGTTAGTCTTGCCCACAGCAGCGCCCATGATCTGCGCCCCGGCAGCACCGAACGCACCGAGGCCGAAACCCCACGGTACTTGCAGATACTCTACTTTGTCTTTGTCGCTACCCATAAACCCGAGTGGCAATCGCAGGTTGCGGGTCCATAGCTCCATGTTGTCAGTAGCGACTTTATTACGCCCAAACTCATCATCGTCTGCCGCCATGTATGCCATGAGATACAGAGTCGCACCTGCACCCGCTAGACCAACAACCATGTTCTTTGCATTCTGCCGTCGTGTAAGAAAGTTTTTACGAAAGTTAGCAAGAGCTTGAGGATTACTCTGCACGCCTTCCGGTAGCATCCGAACTGCTTTGTCTACATCTTGGAAGAGGGGCATGATCGCATCCATTGCTCTGACAGCACCCGTAGCAGCGGGACGGAAGAACATGAATACCGCACCCGCCCCCTTACCCCACTCACCAATCTGCTCAAAGTTAGCAATGTTCTTGGCGTAGGCAGCGGCTTCTTTGCGGGCTGCAGATTCAGATAGCCCTCTCGCCATCGCGTTAGACTTAGCTACCGCATAAGCAGCGGCACGGGATGTGAACTCAAATGAGTCGGCCCAGATATCAACCCACTTATCGACGGCTTCCTTACTACGGGCGAATCCTTTCTTACCAATCTCGCCAAGCAGAGCTTCTTTCTGCCCCTGCAACGCAAGACCCTGAACGTACGAGACACGCCCACCTTCTTCAAGATATTCAAGGATGTTCCGTACATCGACATCCTTCTTAGCCATTTCTCTAAGTTGTGGCAGCTTACCTTCAGCGTACATTTTGGCAACGCGCCCAGTCTTAATCATGCCGACTTTTCCGATCTGAGCAGCAACAGCCCCGATGTACTTGGTTGCAGCGGCTGGCCCCATTTCAGCGCCCATCGTGAAGGCATTAGTCAGAGCGTCACGAACAAAGTTATATGGATAGAACGCAGGGTTATATCGAGTGTGAAGCTGCCCGATACCACTAGTAATCTTTCCCACTACTTCAAGAAGCGGATTGCTCGCCTCGTAGGTGCGGCGAATAGCGTTACTAATACGCCTATCGTTTATTTGATAGACCTCAATAGTGCCATCAGGCAAGTAGTGGAACACCCTGTTCTGGCTACGCAGTTGGTCAGGTCGATTACCTTCTTTGTACCGATCCTCAAACTTAATAGTTTTTACTAACCTGCCATTGATATGCTTGTCTTTAATTAAGTTTTTAATGGCTTGCGTTACACCTATGCGCCCGTTACGCATAGCGGCTTTGGCCCCGTCAGCCAAGGTAGAGAGAATCACGTTATCAGATTCAGACCCACGACCCTCAAATGGCCCCGCGATTTCAGTATAATCTGCCCCAAACCGTCTGTTACCAAGCTCAAACCGATCATCTCCCTCACTGACTTGGCTTTCAGGACGACCTCGGAAGGTTACGTAGTTTTTGTAACCATAAAAGTTTTTAAAGTTCTCCGTAGGTGGAGACCAATAGCTAGATTCACTGTTTAGCGTTCTGGTATTTTTTTCAACTTTTTTTAGCGATTTTACCATTTGCTCTAGAATTGGCCCAAGTTTAGGGTCAGCAAGTTCCGCTTTGTATATCTTATTAATCTCTTTTAATGCTTTAGTGTTAGGTACTACCTGATACTCAGCCGCATCTATATCAAGCGACATCTTGCCGGGCTTGGCATTAGTCGTAGATTCTCCGTTACGGTCTTTGTAGTTGGTTACAAGTTGTTCTAGTACACGCCTGTAATCTTTAGCCAAATTTTCTCGTTCAGCAGCGGTTAGTTCACGGCCAAGTTTTTTTCTCTCAGCAGCGAAGTTGTTGTTAAGCTGTTGAAGAATATATTTTCGGTGCCCTGCAGCCGTGTTTTGAACTCCAAGAGTTGCACTGCCAAACGTTATTGTGTTGTTCAGCGGCACATTAGTAAGATATTTAATAAAACGACGTTCAGGCTCATGCTCGGAAGTTAAGTACTGGCTCAAACGACGCACAGCATCATCGACATCAAGCCCGGTAGCTTTTGCGTAAGCAGCAATAGCACGATGAACGTTATCGGTATCGGACTTAATAAACTCCGTCATCTTTTGGAAGGCTTTGCCTGAAGACAGGGCGATCAGATCATAAAGGTTATTTGCATTCTCACCGTCATAGCTCAAAAGGCCAGCCTCACGAAGCTGCTCCTGTAGTTTAAGAATGGCGCGACGGTCGTTCTGAAGAAGGCGTACAGCGTTTTCATACCCGCCCTCTCCGAAGAAGAACTCTTTTAATACGCCTGTCAAAGTAGGCTTGGAGTACTTCTCTCGTTCCTTTGGCGAAGCCTTTAGTAACTCTTCAACGGTACGTTCAACAGCCGTTACCGTCTTTCTAGTTTTACGGCCTTTTCGCTTGCGAGCAGCTAATGGCGCAACGTCCACACCCGCTTCAGGGGCAGACAGAATCTGCCCGAAGGCTTCAGACAACTCTAATAAGAAGTTACCTTCAGGGTTTCTACGCGCTTCCTCAAATATGCGCTGAGCGTCTTTGAGTCTATCTACCTTGGCTTTGTATTCTGTTTTCTTTTTAAGGTTCTCCGGCGTGGCAAGGCCGAACAGCCGCATCACTGCATCGGTGAACTGCTCCCACAAGCTCTGCGGTGCCTTAGTGTATTTCGCCAAGCTCGGACGACGGATACGGACAAGTTCTTGCTGGAATGCAGGGTCTGTCATGCCGTAGGCAACAAACTCAAACACATTCTCAAAAGCGTCGGGGAACCTACCGCCCAAACGACTTTGCGCTGCTTTAAATAACTCGTTGATGTGCTCCGCTGCTTCTATCTGATTCTCATTAAGCTGCCCACGGGTAGCAGGGTCGCTATACAACTTAAGAACTTTGACAGTCGCAGCATGGACCATCTCGTGCAGAATAATCTTAGGAGATACACTGCCCTCACGTAGATAAATAGTGTTTGTCTGAGGGTCGTACTCAGCTAGTTTGTTCTCGGCTCTTAGCCGATTAAATATTTCTGCGTTTGCGTCAGGCTCGCCTTCAATCTGTATGCCTAAATTAGACAAATCAAGCGAACGCAGTCGTCGAGCTAACGCTCCTAGAAATTGATTTTTGATACCTGCTTGGGTATTTGGGTCAGAAATCCTACTGGCTACGCGAGATAGATCAGCCTTAACTTTTTCTTTAACGCTACGTTTTTCCTGCGCTGCGCGTATGGCCGCTTCTCGTTGTTTCCTTGCCGCTTGTTCAGGGGGAAGCCCTGTTGTATCCACGGCTGGTGTACGCACGCGGGCCGCCGCCTGCTCCGCTTGAACTTCGATAGACTCAGGGTTTAGCGCCGTACCTTCATTCTCGGCTGCACGGGCTTCAATAGCTCCTAGAACTGTGTCAGCATTTTTGGTGTTAACAGCTTCGCGGAGGGCTTCTCCGCTGTACGACATAACTTCTTCGCCCGCTGCAATTTTCTCTTGTGCGCGAACAAACGCCTGCGCTTCAGTCTTTTGAAGCTCAGCTTCAGGAATTCCTGCCTCTCGTTCGGCTCTAACAGCTTCCCGCTCTTTCTGTTTGGCTAAATATTCTTCTAATTCATTTAGTCGGTCATTTACTGTTTTTCGCGTTTTAGTGCTGTTTTGGACATCTTGCTCAGAGTACTTGTCTACGATGTCGTCTACGCTACGCGCAAGCTCTTGGAGCGGTGTCTCTTCACGCCGCAGAAAACGCTCATAGGCAGTTCGGTTCTGCTGGTCTTTAACACTAAAAGCGTCTTCTACGAGCGTGTTGTCTGCTGTGATCAGTCCCTCATCTCTGAGGTCTTCAAGAATGTCGATAGTAGCCTTACGGCTAACACCTAATTTATCTTCTATGGTGGCATCATCTAACCGACCGAACTGACGAAGCAGGCTAACAACTTCTTCAACCCTAGAATTACGGGTTAGAAGATCTACCGGCTCGTATTTGGCAAGCTCAGTTTTGAGATTATTGATACGGTCAAGAATGCCTTGAGGGGATAGCGCACCTTTTACCTTGGACTTCTTGACTCTATCGCGCCACTCTTCAGCGGCTAGTGTAGGTTGTGGTGCCGCTTCTCCCGCAGGAGGCTGTCCAATATCAATCCCAGTAGGCTCCACTCCTCTAACTGCAGCTTCTGTAGCAGGGGGTCCTCCGGTTCCTTCTCGTGATACAGGCAGTCCAACGCCTGCTCCACTTGGCTGCGTGACAGCTTCGCTAGTAACAACTCTTGCTGGTTCACCTTCGCCTCCTTCTATTGGCGTTTCAGTAACGGCGGCCTCACCTTCTGGCGCTTCAGTAACGGCGGCCTCACCTTCTGGCGCTTCAGTAACGGCGGCCTCGCCTTCATCTATAACAGTAAACTCACCCGCGCCTTCAGGGGCAACGAAAGCAGGGATTTCTACAGGCGGCGTAAATTTAAAAGACTGTGTTTCTTTGTCTAACTCAACAATTTTATTTTTCCTAAGCCCGGACAGAACCTTGCGTGCACGGTTCCTAGGTATGCCACCTTCAATTAAGGCAAGCTCAAACTCAAGAGGCTTGGTTTCTTGTTCCACGCCAAGCGTAGTAAGAATCTCTTGCGCCTTGGTAAGTTCTTCTTCAGTCGCAGCGCCTTTAGCAGGAGTAACTGGTATCTTTTCTTCAGTTGTAATCCCCGCAGCTTCGGCTTCTGCTTTCCGCTTAGCTTCGGCTTCGGCTTCTTCAATTGCTCTTTTTTCAGCAATAGCTTCTTCAGCACGACGACGGTCGGCACTAATTTGAGCCGCGCCTCTTGCACCACCAAGCCCAGCACCAAGTAATGCGCCACCAGCAGCGGCTTCGATGTATTCACCTTTGGCTTCTTCATCGAACAGAGGTAAGCTAGCTTGCCACCGCTCCAATGCGGTCTGAGCAATTTCTTGGGGAACCTCTATGGCAGCGCCCCCAGCTATACCTTTGGCTATTCCGCCTTTAAATGTCAAAGAGCCATTCTTATAAGCTTCAACAATTTTATCTGTGGCTTCTTTAGCGCCTTGATCACCTCCACTAAATATTTTTCCAACTAACGGAAATTTACCAAGTATTGGTTTAAAGAAATTAAACCCTAATCTATCCAACGCCGTTGCAGCGCCCGCTGCCGCCACTGCCTTTCCTACAGAAGTTTCTTCAGCGACACGCCCTTCTTGCTCTGCCCGGGCTTGTTCTTCGGCTTGTCTAATTAAATTCTCAGTGGTGTATTGAGTTGCCAGCGTGCCGTAAAGACCTACCGCACCGCCTACTGGACCCGCAGCAAGCCCAGCTGCACCCGCCGCAAGTGGTGCGGCAAGGAACCCAGCAGAAGACCCAGCTACTTGCTTTGCCCAATCAAGCGCGGAACCGAAGTCTTTAATATCTGCAAACGCAGTACGGGCAAACTCATCGTCCCCCGTAGTTTGGAGGAGTTCTTCACGGGCAGCGCGTTGTTCTTGCGGAGTCTGAGCAGCAGCAAACTTAGCCGCAGCAGGTGCGGCTTTCAAAGAGGTAGCAGCTTCTTTAAATGACTCTATAAACCCGGCTTGTTCTTGGGGCTGTTCGCCCTGCGACCTTAAAGCCCTGTATGCATTTGCAACAGTCTCAAAATCGGGCGTGCCTTTCTTATCGGCATTAGCTACTAGCCACTGCGCGTATTTCTCTAATCTGCTCATTTAGCCCACTTTAAAGGCCGACAATACTATCTGCTTGAGAAACAATGCCTGAAGCCGCCGCTCCTCCCATTTTATTCAACATCATTTGCTCAAGGACTGAAGTTTTTCCTCTACCCTGCTCTTGAGCAGTTATGAACCCAGTACTCGCTTTAGCAAGGTCTTTTAATATATCCAAAATACGCTTAGCTTCATCTTCCCTCCCTGCTTCTTTAGCCGCTGCATAGGCTATTTTGAGCCTTTCAATTTCTTCTGTTGGCTCCCTGCCTTCCCTAGTAAGCTTGGCTTGTTCTCGGAATTTACCCATTTCTGTTTCAAGACCGGCAAGATCTCTCTGAAGCCGATTTATATCTTTTACATAATTATCTTCGCGCTCAATATCGCGGTCAATCTGACCTTCAAGACGGCCCTGACGGTACCGCTCCATCTCGTCAACCTTGCCCAGCAAGCTGTTACGCAGCGTGCGATATTCTTTGTTTATCTCACCTAGACGACGAGTGCCTTCTTTTGCGCCTTCGCCTAATGCACCAAGGAACTTAGCTCCGGGCTTGGCAGCCGCTTCAGCCATACGAAATCCTGCTTCAGACAAAGCAAGATACCGATCACGAGTACTCTCTTCACCAAGCCCTGACATTTGCTCACGGAGGCGTTCAATTTGCCCCGGAATTACGTCCTCAATACCTGCTTCACGATAACGATCCGCACGGCTCTTGGGAGTCGCCCCTTTAAGTTCGTCAATTTGTTTTTGGATAGCCGCCCGTTCACTGGCAGTGAAGTCAGGAATACGTTTAGCTTCTTCACGACTCCTTAGTATCGCTTCTTGGCGCATTTTTTCATCAGGTTGAATCTGCGGAGCAGCGTCAAAAATTGACGCTCCTTGTGGGGCAAAGTAGTCGTACGGGCTAGGCTGACTAGTCGGAGCGGTCGCGGCAGGCGCGGCTACAGTTGTTTCAGGTACGGGGGACTCTGATAACGCCGCTACTCCTTCCGCATCCCGTCTGTAAGGAGAATATTTCCCCATACCAAGACCGCGCCTAGCCGCATCAAACGCTCCCTCAATAGATGCAACCCCGCCCCTAATTTTTTCAGCCCGTTTTCTATCTTGGTATTCTTTTATAGCTAGGTTGGCTTGCTCTATGGCGCGGAGATCGCCAGATCTATATGCTTCCGCACGCTGCTGTCGCAAACGCTCAATTTCAGACTCAGCCTGCCCACCCTGATCAAAAGCAACAATACCGCCACCAGCAAATTGGGCATTCTCCATCACGCCAGTATCAAGACCGCCAAGGCCCTGCGCCATCGGAGCTTGTTGAGCTTGTTGCTGCTCCATCATGTTCATTTGGTCACGGATGGTTGGCGGCGTTTGAGGCGGTTTGACTTGTTGCTGCTGAAGTCGCTGATACTGATTAAGCATCGCATACAGATCAACAAGGGGGGCCACACCATCTTTTGCCATACTTTTGACGTAGGCAATGGCTTGATCCACCGGCATACCTTTTTGGACGGCGTTGTTGAGTGATGCCATCATCGCCCGACCCGTGCTACTTACTGGACCCATGATTAACCCCCCGTACCGCCGCCGAGTGCTCCAAAGAGTCCACCCAGACCTGCCCCCACACCGACCACTTGACCTAGTGTACTACCCGGTGGTTGATACAAAGTTGAAGTCTGCCCTGTTGGTTGGAAACCACGCAAGATGCCCGAAGCAAACTCAAGCTGTTTGTATGGGTATTGCTGCTGACTAATAAAGTCTTGGTACATGTTAGAGAGTTGTTGCTGTTCAAGTCCTTGAATCTGACTCCCCGCACCCAACTGCGCCTGACCGATACCAAGTCCTTGTTGATACTGTTGTTGGCCCAACTGACCAAGCTGACCAGCAGCAGCTAACTGTTGTTGTAACCCTTGCAAGCCAAGCCCAGCACCAAACTGACGAGATTGTTCACCTAACTGTGCGCCAGCCAGACCATACTGCGCCGCCTGTCCAGCACCTTGCATTCGTAGCTGGTTAATAGCTTGTTGCTGCTGTAACGCTTGAGCTTGCTGTTGCAACTGTGCAGCCTGATTAAGTTGACCTGCCTGCATCGCTTGTTGAGCGCCAAACTGAGCCTGCTGAATCTGAGCTTGCAGATTAGTCTGTCCTGCCTGTTGCATTGCCGCTTGGTTAGCAAGCTGTGCTTGAAGGCCCTGCCCTGCGCCGAGTTGTTGAACTCCTAAAGCCGCAGCTAAGTTTTGCTGACCCGTAGTGAGACCCGCAGCTTGATTAGCCAACGCTGCCTGCATTTGAGCCGCACGATCCGCACCGAATTGTTGGGCTGCTTGTTGGTAGGCAGATTGAAGCCCTGACGCTTCGATGTCTCCAAGACGTTCGCTCAATGATCTACGTGCTTCAGACTCAAGAATCGCCTCACGAGTACCGCCTTCGGCACCGAATCTAGCCCCCGCTGCTTGTAAACCGGGAATCTGACGAAGATAGTCTTGGACAGCGGCACGTTTTTGTCGTTCGACCACGCCCTCCATGTAGGGGGACATGTACTCTTGCATTGCTTGAGTACCGAATCGACCCGCTCCAACACGCTCAGCGGGACCCATTTGAAATTGTTGGAGTCCCGGACCTGCAACACGCTCTGGCCCCGCCATCTGATAGTCAGTGGCTTGAGGAGCTTGTACTTGTTCGTAGGCAAGCCCAATCTGTGACAAAGCGGGGTTTTGGTAGAACGACCTAAATTCACTAGGAGTATAAGTCCCCGCTTCTTCGGCTCTAAGCCCCGCGAGTCCAGCAAGTCCCGTAGCTTGTGCAATTTGAGGAGAAATCCCCATCGCAGCTAGATCGCCAAAAGCCTGTTCCTGAAGTGGGTTAAACCCAGCTACACGTTGGCCTCCGTATGCACGATAAGGCTCACTGAGAATACCCCCTCTGCCCGTGCGAGGGTCACCAAACGTCATCCCAAAAAGTTGAGTGGCGTAGGGTCTCGCCCATTCAGGGATATTAGAGACTGTTTGGATTTGTTCGGTTACTTCTGCCATCTTAGCCCCCGTTACGCGGGTAGAAATTTATTCGGATTGATTTCACGACCTTGCTTAGTCGAACCAGTACGGGCTTTGCGAACCCGATCCATCATTGCATAGAGTTTTTGAGCGCCCGCTTTGGTCGAGCCATTACCCAAATGAGACACCACATCGGCAGGGACTACGAACTCCCCATCTGCTAGCCGTGCCTCTTGCTCCCCGTCAATATTAGCTTTGATGTCATCTGACATCCCATCGCCGGGGCCGTTTAATAGTTTGCCGCCCGCAGCGTATTGCAAAGCAGGAAGTCCACCTTGGGCAAAGCCAAAGTTATAGTCAGGTCCCATTGCACCGGTCATGCCGCCACTACGCATGGCTTTAATACGACCGCCTTTAGCAAAACCGCCGGGGATCAATTGGCTTAAGCCTTCAAATTGATCCTCAAATGGGTCATAGGGGTCCATCCAACTCGGAGAGTCTAGATTAGGAGTAATAACCGAACCCGGATCGTAAGTACCCCCCGCAGTGGGATCGAAATCGGTTGAAGTGCCTTGGAAAGCTGGTCCGTATAACTGCTGTTGTATCGCCGTAATATTTTCTAGTTGTTTAGACGGTATAAATTTCCCATCAGGAGAAAAGCTACCAGATTCTTCATCCGAAAGAAATTCTTCAATTGTAATACCAGCTTTTCTTTTAGCTATTTGATCTAAGATTTCTTGTACAACAGGGTCAACTTTTTTTACGAAAATCTCGTCATATATACCTTTTTCTGCTGGCACTGGCAAAGGCCGGTCAATCCGCTCACCTAACATAGGTAACAAATCTTCATTCTGCTGACTTGATAATAAATACTCAGCAGATTCTTCCCACTCTTTTTCCTTTTCTTCGGCGGGTGTACGTTCAGGTTCAGGGGTGGGTTCTGGGCGCTTTACTATTTCCTCAACTTTGCCCACCACACCATAGTTTTCTTCCTCGCTAGGAATAGC
>Ga0208161_1000339_pt1 | contig 26936 bp, 45 predicted proteins | sample CB_VirMetaG_3_FD_184538 | JGI IMG/M metagenome (GOLD analysis project Ga0208161, IMG submission 184538) | Freshwater to marine saline gradient viral communities from Chesapeake Bay - CB_1508_1S Viral MetaG (SPAdes) (version 4) | ecosystem: Environmental > Aquatic > Marine > Coastal | place: USA... | reverse complement strand
CTTCCCACCATTCTTCCCGCCACACTTCCCGCCATTCTTCCCACCATTCTTCCCGCCACACTTCCCGCCATTCTTCCCACCATTTTTCCCACCGCATTTTCCAAATTGTTTACCACTAGGAACTCAGGCTGGGTGCGAATGTAATGGATTTTTCTGGGTAACTTCTACAGGGATATGCGCTCAATAAAACTATTGCCAGATTCTAATGTAAATGATATTATTAGACAAAAGGAGAACTATGAAAAAAAATGAAATAGATGGCGATGTGTATATGGTTTTAGTAAAAGGTGAGTATGCAGGATGGTTTAGCATACCAACTGGTGATGAAAAAACATATATTTTAAGAGCAGCTCTTTCTAGTAGTCCAACTATTATAGACATTTCTGAATTAGATATAGAAATAGAAGATTTACCAGAGCAAGCTAGCGGGTTTCTTTGGAACGGGTTAGGATTTGAAAGGCCAAATAATGGCAACTAAATGGGAACAATTTAAAAAGCTAAAAAATTCAAATGAAGTTAAGCCATGGGATTTTTTAAAACCCTCCACTGAATATGCAGAAAAAGAGGAGGCAGAAAAAAGGTTTTCTATATGCCTAGAATGTCCTCAATTAATACAGTCTACTAAAAGATGTTCTGAATGTGGATGCTTTATGGCAGCAAAAACAAAGCTTAAGTTAGCTACCTGCCCATTGAATAAATGGTAATGGTATAATATTTAAGGAGGTATTTATGACATATTCTTTAACGCCAGATGAAAAAATTACTATACTTAATCAACATTTAAGAAGTTTAGCTTTTTCTAAGTATAATTATGAGGTATCTTTGTCCGAAGAAATGGCAGCGGAATCTGCTGACCAAGCAACGGTAGATTCACTAACACTTGAAATTGCAGACATAAATAGAAAAATAGATTCGTTAGTTAATCAAGTTAACCAACTTCAAAATCCATAAGAAAGAAAAACTTGAATAACAAAGAGAATTTAATTATCTTAGCATTACAACAAAGAATTGGTGAAATGACTGCTAATTATGAAATGCAAATTGCATTGCTTAGAGCAGAATTAACTAATTTAATTGATCTACAAAATGATAAAAAGGAAGCTGTAGAAGATTATTCTAAATCTATAGAATCTTTAATTGGAGAAAATAATGGCTGAAGTTTTTAGAGATGGTGAACCAGTTGATCCTATTAAGCTACAAAATTTACAGGATCAAATAACTGAAATAAAGGCTACAGCATCTAATGCGCTAGACCTGGCCAATAGAACTTCTGATGGAACTACAGAAACTTATCAATTTATTACACGTGCAGACTCTATAGAATTTTCTAATTTAAAAAATGGAGTAAAAGTTTCTGAGCCCATAGATTTAGGATTTATAGAAGGAGACCTAGTTTATACTACTGCTACTCCAAGATATGTGAAACCAGAATTTTATAAAGTAAATGTTTCAATTAGTGGTCCACGACTGTCTCCAACAATTAATGTAAGTCAAACTAATTCAGATAAAAAAACTATGGAAAAATTAGTTGTTGATTACATATCAGTTGGAAAAAGGAAAATAGAACTTTCCTAGCCCTTGACAGGCTACGTCTTAATGCTACAATTACCCTAGCTTGAAATCTGTTTCTAAGCTTTTTACTTAAGGGTATAAATGACAAACGATTTAAAATGGATGCTTTCATCCGATCAACAATTTCCTTATCAAGATAACAAAATGATTGAATTATGGTTTAAGGTAATGGAATGGTTTAAGCCTGATGTGGTAGACATTCTTGGGGATACAGATGATCAGGCATGTTATAGTAAATATACAGAAGGTCGTTCTGCGGAATTTTTAAAGATGTATAAAGATCAAAATGGAGCATCTATATTCCCGTTGATGGAGCATGAGGCTAAAGGTGCAAGAGAATTTTATATAAGAAATAGGGAAGTTGCTGGAAAGGATGCAGAATTATTTACAGCACTAGGAAATCATGACATTCGTATTTTTAGGTATATGGATGCAAAGCTTCCAGAGTTTCTTAATATTGCCACGCCAGAATCTTTATGGAACTTGGATTCCCTGGGCTACGGTTATATTTATTACGACGACTTGCCTAAAAAAAGATATGGAGATATCCACGTTCATCATGGATTGTCTGTTGCCGATGCTGGAGCAGTTAGAGCAGATATGAATCAAATGCAAGTATCTTTAATTCGTGGCCATTCGCATAGGCTAGCTTCACACTTTCAGACTTATGAATTAAGAAATAAGGGCAAGGGAGAAACAATTCGTGGTTATGAAATCGGACATATGTGCGATCCAAGAAGTTCAGGAATGAAGTATATGCAGCACCACGATTGGCAAAAGGGATTTGCTGTTGCTCATATAGAAAATGGAAAATATCCACATGTTCAATTAGTCCAAGTTTCTCCAGACTATTCTTGCGTGATAGATGGCAGAGTGATTAAATTATGATGAAATGCGGAAAGTGTAAGGGTAGAGTTTTTGTAGACAGAGTATTCTCTCAAAAACTACACGTAGAAATGTTTTGCATAATGTGTGGAAAACGATGGATGATAAACAAGGATACAAGCCCACTAGGACGATGGCTAGAGCAAACAGAAAAAGACAAGCTAAAAGATTTAGCTATTTCTTCTTAAATAATAAAATACATAAAGTATTAAGTTATTCTAGAGCAAAAGACGAGATAGTTGCTTGGTGCTATCCAGATAAAAAAAGAGTTCTTTATTCTTATTCTCAAGTAGTTAAAAATATGGAAAATGCATATTCTACTAAACAAGTAGCTCAACTATTAAATAAGCATAAGATCACAATAGAGGATTATATTTTGGAGGGTAAAATAAAATATCCACAAAAAGTATATCCTATAGGAAATACAGAAAGTAGTTGGTATAAATTTATGTATAGTGAATCAGACATAATGGACATACATCAGTTTATTTTAGAATCAGGTTATTCTAAAAACATGCCCTCAAAAACAGAACTAAGAGCACTTCTCAAACACAACACTATATTGTATACTAAGACCACAGAGGGCAACTTTGTGCCAGTATGGAAGGCGGATTAATGTCTAGCAGGGTTGTAGTTTGTGAGATATGTAAGAAGGAAATAGAATTGCGTTGGGGCATTTTTGGCCACGACACATTGAGTAGACACAGAAAGGCGGAACACTAATGGGATTTGAACAATTGCCAGATAAGCAAGGTGAACTAGATCTCCCATATTTTAACTGGAGACCACCCACTCAAGTCAGAGTAGATTTATCATTTACCAGAAACCTTGGAAACTTTGAAAGTATTAAAATTGGAATTGGCGTGGATGATTATGTTCGTGACGGAGAGTCTGTAGATGCTGCAACTGACAGAGTATATAAGTTTGTTGAATCTAAATTGATATCTAAAACTCAAGAAGTTGAAGAAGAATTAAATGGCAACAAATAAAGAGCCGTATATATTGATTACTATTTACATGGCACTTTATGAGCAGAAGTATGGAAATAAACCTAGAATAAATAAATATAGAGAAAAGTGGGCTATGCAAGATGTGCTTGATAGCATAGGGTTTGACCAGGCCAAGGATGTTTTAAATTATTATTTCCGTACAGGAAAACCTGGCCATCCATTAAACTTCTTTTATAATAATTTTGATAGGCTTGAAGATATGATGATACAAGTAAATAAAGACGTAGCTAGTAGGGCACGTCTGCTTGAACAAACAAAGAAACTGGTTGAAGAAGAGTGAATACCGAAGCTGAATTAATTTCTGCCGTATGTAAAAATAAAGACATAAGCACCCTTCTTGCCGATAATGCAGATGATTTATTTACCTCCCATAAAGATATTTGGGATGGGTTAAAAAGCTACTATTATAAATTTAGAGCTGTTCCAGAAGCTGGAGTGCTGCAAGATAAATTTAAAGACTTTGAACCAGTACAGACTAAGGCTGAGACAGGTTATTATTTAGATAAACTTAAAAATGAATTTGTTTCTGCTAGGCTAAAAACAATTATGTTGCAGGCAGGATCTTCATTAAAAGAAGACGCCGCCTCTAGAGTTCTTGGGGTGATGCAGAGTCAATTAGCTACTCTTAGTAGATATACAAATAATGTGAGAGATGTTGATATTACTGACATTGAATCTGCAGAAAGACATTATCAGTCTGTAAAAGATAGGTCTACGGTCATGGGAGGAAGCCCAGGTATCCTTACAGGATTTGAGGCAATAGACAAGGCATACCCCACAGGAATGGCCCCAGGACACCTTATAGTGGCCATAGGATGGCCAGGAAGAGGAAAGACATGGTTTACCTCATACTTAGCCTGTAAGGCCTGGGAACAGGGCTTTAAGCCAATGATAGTATCGTTGGAAATGGCTCCAGAAAATATGCGAGACAGAATTTATACAATGCTCGGTTCAGGCCTGTTCCGTGCTAGCGATTTATCAAAAGGAGATATTAATTTAGATGACTTCAGATCGTGGGCAACAAAAACCACAGAAGGCAAGAACAGCTTTGTTCTCGTTTCTAATGAGGGCACAGCGGAGGTCACGCCTTCAACCATTCAAGGCAAGATTGACCAGCACAAGCCAGACTTAGTAATATTAGATTATCATCAATTATTTAATGATAATAAACGTAGCAATTCAGAAGTTGAAAGAAATAGAAATATATCAAGAGATTTTAAGTTGTTAGCAGTTACAAATAATATTCCAATTATAGATATTACTGCTGCCACTGCAGATGATATTTCAGATCAAGATGAGCCGCCTATGATGAGTCAGGTAGCATGGTCTAAAGCTATTGAGTATGATGCTGATATGGCTATAGCTATTCATAAGCATGCCAATACAGATATGATTGAGGTGGTGTCTAGAAAAAATCGTCATGGACAAGATTTTAGATTCTTCCTTGATTGGGATATAAATCGTGGAATTATTAAACCTATCTACGAAAATTTACCAGAATTAAATAATGACACACAAAAAGATAAAAAGATTTCAAATTGAGGTAGAGTTTATTGATGATTCTGATATTATCAGAATTAGAAATCAATATGAAAATCTATTAACTAGTCAGATGCGTGACTCTGGCTACGTAAGGGTGCTTGACATAGACCCAGCTTTTTCGGTAGAATTCACGGGCGAGACATGGAAGTTCTTAATGACTATCCATGGAATTTATGTGGGAAAGAAGAAAGCATGGCAATTAGAGGGTATAACCCAAAACAAACCAGTCAAACGGAATATACGCCAGCTCACATAAAATCTATAATTAAAAGTCTTGGAATAGACATTGCTGGCGAAACAGCAAATGATTATTTGTCTTATTGCCCATTTCACTCTAATAGACATACCCCTAGTTTTAGTATAAGTAGAACTAAAGGGGCATATATTTGTTTTAATCCATCATGTGGGAAAACTGGAACCGTTATGGAATTAGTAAAAGAAGCCCTTGGTAAAAATGAATATCAAGCTTTAAGATATATTGAGTCTAAAAGATCTGAGTCTATAGAAAATTTTGATGAAGAATTAAAATCAATGTTTGAGGATAAGCCAGAGTTTGTAGAGTTTTCACAGCAAACACTTGATGATTTGTACAATAATCTCGGTAGGAATAAACACGCACAAGAATATTTTCAACATAGAGGAATTAACTTAGACTCTATGCATTATTTTAAATTAGGATATTCGTCTAATTTAGGAATGGTAACTGTTCCAGTACATAGTCCAGATGGAACTCCAGTAGGATTAGTTGGTAGATCCATATCAGAAAAGAAGTTTAAGAATAGTAATAATTTGCCACGTAGTAAAACTATGTTTAATATTCACAGGGCCAAAAAATTTGGCGACCACGTGATAATAGTGGAGTCTAGCTTTGATGCAATCCGTGTGCATCAGGCTGGATTCCCTAATGTTATTGCCACGTTAGGTGGCCACATTTCTCATGACAACATTAAATCAATCAACAGATACTTCAATACAATAACATTAATGACAGATGCTGATGAGGCTGGCAGAGAATTAGGAATATCAATTGCTTCTAAATTAAAAAATAAAAACATCTTGTGGGCTTCGCACTCATATGGTAAGATATATCCTAATGGCGCAAAAGACGCAGGCGATATGTCTGATGAAGACATTAAGGCATGCATAAATAACGCAATTTCCGATTTCGAATATCGATCTTGGAACCCATGATATAATGGAAATACAGATGGATATATACCATCAAATATATTAAGGAGATACAAAATGGGTATAGCAAAAGGTTTGGCAAACCTAAAATTAGATAAGCCACAGGTAAATTCTGGTGAAGGAAGCAAGGCACGTTGGGTTAAATTAGAAGATGGTGAAAGCGTTAAGATAAGATTTTTACAAGAGCTTGATGCTAATTCTCCAACATACAACGATAAATTAGATGTAGGTATTTTTGCAGTAGAGCATACAAATCCAAAAGACTATAGAAAGAAACTGGTCTGCTCTTTTGAAGATGAAGATAGATGCTGGGGTTGTGAACAGCATAGAAAAGATTATACGGCTGGATGGAAAGCACGTCAAAGACTTTATATTAACGTTTTAGTAGACGATGGCAAAAATGATCCATATGTAGCAATATTGTCTCAGGGTATGAGTGGTAAAACAATTACCCCTACTTTAATTGAGTACGCTAACGAAATGGGTTCAATTAGTAACTTAATGTGGAGAATGAAAAGAACTGGGAAAAAGACAGATACTAGTTATACCATTATTCCATTAGCTAAAGACGATTCGGCATTTGATGTTTCTGGACTGGAATTATATAAGCTAGAAGAATCTGCTGTACGTCAGTTACCCTATAAAGATCAAGAAGTCTTTTTTTCAGGAAAGGCTGACCCCGAAGAGGCAGAGTCTACATCACAAGATGTAAGCTGGTAATTTAGAAAGGCGGAGAGTTAGTGTCATTTGCACATTTGCATGTACATTCTTATTATTCATTAATGGATGGGCTTAACTCTCCTGCCGATCTCGTAAAGGCAGCAAAGGATGCTGGTCAAAGCTCCATAGCCATAACAGACCATGGAACGCTAGCATCACATAGAGAATTTCAAATAGCTTGCAAAGAACAAGGCATAAAGCCCATTCTTGGCGTTGAAGCTTATATATCTCCAACAGATAGGTTTGACAGGTCTTCTAAAACAGATAAATCTATTCAGGCATACAATCATATAATTTTGCTCGCAAAAAATAAAAAAGGTTTACAGAACATAAATGCATTACAAGAAATAGCTTGGAATGAAGGATTTTATCACAAGCCACGTATTGATAGAGAGATATTAAAAGATTATGCTGAGGGTGTTATTGTTCTTACTGGATGCCTCAATGGGCTTGTTAGTAAATGTATCGAACGTGGCGATTTATCGGATGCCAAACTTTTACTCAAAGATTTTAGTAAAACTTTTGGCGAGGATCTATATGTGGAAGTTCAGTCTCATAACCCGCCAGAAATCAACAGAGTACTACTTGAATTAGCAGATGAATTAAAAATTAAGGCGGTGGCAACAGGAGATGCTCATTTTGCTAAAGGTGAAGATAAGGTATTAGAAGAAGCCATGCTAATATTATCTACAAACCCTAAGATGGACAAAGATGCAGACTTTGAAATGTCTCGTAATATGAAAGACATGTTGGATAGATTTAATTACTTGTATCCAGACAGAAGAATATCATTTCAGGATTATAATTTATTTATTCAAACATTTGATGAAATTTCAGAAGACTTTCGTAAAGCAGGAATTGAGCGCACAGATATATATTCAAATACATTAGAAGTTGCTGATAAGGTTCAAGAATATGATTTTTATAAGGGTCTAGATTTATTGCCTGTGCCCAAAAGAAATGCAGATGATAAACTAAAAGAATTAGCATATCAAGGGCTAAAGGCAAAAGGATTAGACCAAGATATTAATTATATTGAGCGTGTTGAAGAAGAGTTAAAAATAATTAAAGATAAGAAGTTTGCTTCTTATTTTTTAGTTATTGCTGATATGATTAATTGGGCCAAGACAAATTCTATTATGGTAGGTCCAGGCCGTGGTTCGGCAGCAGGTTCTTTGGTTTGTTACTCATTAGGAATTACAGACGTTGACCCAATTAAATATGATTTATTGTTTTTTAGATTCATTAATCCAGAAAGAAATGACTTCCCAGATATCGATACTGACTTTGAGGATCGACGCCGCAAAGAGGTCAAGAACTATCTGAAGCAGAAATTCAAACATGTTGCCTCCATTTCTACATATACTTATTTTAAGGATAAGGGAGTAGTCAGAGATGCTGCACGAGTATTCATGGTTCCACTTTCAGATGTAAACCGTGCACTAAAATCCATAGATACGTTTGAAGACTATTTAGAATCTCCAAACACTCAAGAATTTAGAATGAAGTATCCAGAGGTCACATGGCTAGCAGAAAGACTACGTGGAAAAATTAGAAGCGTTGGCGTACACGCTGCTGGCGTAGTTGTTGCTAAAGATGAGATAAGAAACTATGCCCCAATTGAATCTCGTGAAGATGCACAAGATAAGGTGTCTGGAAGAATTCCAGTAGTTGCTTATGATATGGATACCGTAGCCGATATAGGACTAATTAAATTAGACGCTCTCGGACTTAAGACCCTTTCGGTTATTTCAGACACACTGTCCTCTATAAAAGAGAGACACGGCAAAGAAATCAACCTTTCAAGTATACCACTAGATGATGCAGACATATATAAGAATTTGAGTGACGGATATACAATGGGTGTGTTTCAAGCGGAAGCCACACCATACACTAACCTCTTGATAAAAATGCAGGTCTCAACATTTGAAGATCTTGCTGCATCTAACGCCCTAGTAAGACCAGGGGCTATGGACACTGTTGGTATTTCATATATTAAGAGAAAGCACGGGCAAGAGGCAGTAAAATATATCCACCCAATAATGAAGCCTTTTACTGAAAACACATATGGGGTTATCATTTATCAAGAGCAAGTGATGCAGGCTTGCGTTTATTTAGGTGGAATGACCTGGTCTGAAGCAGACAAGGTTCGAAAAGTAATTGGAAAGAAACAAGATGCAAAAGAACTCAGTCCATTCAAAGATAAGTTTATTCAAGGCGCTACGCAGCATATCAGCAGAGACGAAGCAGAGCATCTCTGGAAAACCTTTGAAGCCCACGCAGGTTATTCGTTCAATAGGTCTCATGCTGTTGCTTACTCTATGCTTTCTTATTATACCGCTTGGCTTAAGCATCATTATCCTATTGAATTTTTATTCTCGATCCTTAAAAACGAAAACGATAAAGACGCCAGAACGGAATACTTGATTGAAGCTAAAAGACTTGGCCTAGACATAAAGCTTCCACACATTAATAAATCAGATGTTTATTTTTCTCTACAAGATAATTCAATTAGATTTGGATTGGCAGAAGTTAAATTCATATCAGATAATATTGCTAATAAGATTATTGATAAAAGACCTTATGCTGATTACTCAGATTTTATTGCAAAGGCGTCAAAAAAGGGAAGTGGAATTAATTCTAGGGCAATAGCTGCATTAAATGCAGTAGGCGGTGCCACCTTTGATGATAATCCCAGGACAGGCAAAGAGCAACAGAATTATTATGAGTATTTAAACATACCTCAGTTTAATGTTGGAATGAACCCAAAGATAAAGGCGCAGGCTAAACCTATAGCAGAGTTTGATGACCTAGGATCCTTCCCCATGTTTGGAATGGTTAAGAACATTAAAAGAGGTTCAGGGTGGGCAAGAATAGAGTTAGTTGATGAAAGCGGATCAGTTGGGTTATTTCATAATGAACAAACACAAATAGAAGCTGGCAAGATGTATTTTATTTTAGTAGGAGATAATCGAATAGCAAGATATGTAAAGATAGACGATATTAAAGAAGATTCTCCAGACCTGTTTGTACAGTATTTATATTCTAGCGGATATGATATTGACGATAACCAGCAGTTTGTGGTAAGCTTCAGTCCTTATAGAACAAGTAAGGGTAAGACTATGGCTCACGTAGTTATGTCTGATAAAGATAAAAATCTAACGAGAGCAATTGCATTCTCTAGCATGTATCCAATAGCACTGGCTAAAATGCGTGAAGGAATGATATGTAAGCCAATTCTAAAGAAATTAGAGGATGGCACTTTAATGATAAAGGAAATAAAATGACGGAAAATCCAGAAGAAGTATTTCAAGCAATGAATGCTTCTAGAATTTTAGTAGCCATATTGGCTAAATTAGGTAGTGTAGAAATACCTACAGAGCTTTTTATGTCTGCTAATAATGAAGATAAAGAATTGTCTGTAACATATAATGATGAAACTTTATCATTCGAGTTTAGCTTGCGTGAAGGTGGAGAACAGGGCGAGTATGAACTCGTTAATGACTGATTACGGACTAGACGCCCTTGCTGCAGTTTTACATGAAACTGCATTGAAAAAAGGATTTTGGGATGGAGAATACTCGCATGACAAGGTTGGCAATAAACTTGCTCTTGTACATTCGGAAGTTACTGAGGTTTTGGAGGCTATCCGCAAAGATCAAGGGTCTGAAAAAATTGTAGAAGAAATAGCAGACATAATTATTAGAATATTAGATCTGTATGCCGCTATGAGAAATCAAGAACATGTGGTTCATAGCCTAGATGAATCTCTACAAAATAAAATGAACAAAAATAATTTACGTCCAAGACTTCACGGAAATTTGTTTTAATGCTATACTTATGTAAAGAAAGAGAATAATGACTATACAAATAGATGATATATTGGCAAAGCTTGACCCTAAAACTAGAAATAGAGTTCAGTCTGCTGTTGAGGTTACTGTTGAAAAGCAACCTACACCTAGCATAGGATTGAATCTTGCCCTCAGAGGCGGTCTTGGATTTGGTAGACAGGTTTTGGTTTGGGGCAATAAGTCTGCTGGTAAATCATCTTTTTGTTTGCAAATGATAGCAGAGGCACAGAAAGCTGGAAAGACATGTGCCTGGATAGATGCAGAGCACTCCTACGATAAATCTTGGGCGGAAAAGTTAGGAGTTAATTCTGAGGAGTTAATATATTCATCAGCAAAAACAGTAAACGATATGGTAGACGTTGCTACGCAATTAATGGAAGCAGAAGTTGATATTATTGTTGTAGATTCCATATCAGCATTATTACCAGCAATATATTTTGAAAAAGATTCATCTGAATTAAAGAAGCTTGAAGACACCAAGCAAATTGGAGCAGAAGCAAAGGATATGACCCATGCGGTCAAAATGTTAAATTATGCAAACAAAAATACACTACTTGTTCTTATCTCACAGCAAAGAAATCAATTTGGATCTATGCATGCCAGCCACATCCCAACTGGAGGAATGGCAGTCAAATTCTTTTCCTCTACAGTCATCAAGCTCTGGTCTTCAGAGGCTGAAGCTAACGCTATTAAGGCTGGCGTTAAAGTTGGCGACAAGATTATTGAGCAGAGGGTCGGAAGACCAGTCAATTGGATTATTGATTACAACAAGCTTGGGCCCCCGAATTTATCAGGGCAATACGATTTCTATTTCCAAGGAGAAAATTTAGGGGTAGATTCAGTTGGAGAGACACTGGATGTTGCAGAAATGTGCGGTGTTATAGAAAAAGGCGGAGCCTGGTATACCGTAAATGAAGAAAGGTTTCAAGGTAGAGCAAAGGCAGTTCAATATTTAAGAGATAATCCAGATGTAGTTAATAAACTTAGAGAGGAAATTAGTGCCAAACATTAATGAGTTCATAGGTCCAAAACCAACAAAAGAAAATATTTCTAATTTAGAAACTGTTGTTGGGGTTAAGCCATGTTTTAAGTGTGATTTAAATGTGAATGAATATTACTGGGATCCAGTACAATTTATTATGAGTTGGACCTGTGATGCTGGACACTTAAATACAATAAAGGTTAATGGATGACAGAGCGTGGAGAAGCAAAGCGTGATGGCGCTAGGCAACAAAAGAATTCTGGACGTGGGCAATACCAAAAAGGTGACGCTCAATGGTACCAGTTTGTCGTAGATTATAAAGAAACTGCATCTTCTTTTAATTTAAATAAAGATGTATGGTCTAAAATCTGCACAGATACTTTTAAAGTAAATAGGAATATGCATCCTGCTTTAAAAGTAATTATAGGCGAGGAATCAAAAGTGAGACTCGCAGTTATCGAATGGGCTGTTCTGGAAGAGTTAGTGAAAGCCTGGGAAGAGAGTAATAATGCCAAATCCTAACATTATGTTGATAGGTAGACTGGGTCAAGAGCCTGCTCCAATTGGAGAAAATGGTATTAGACTTAGGATGGTTACAAATGATCGTCGTAAAAACGAAGAGACTGGCAAGTACGAAGATGCTGCGACATCTTGGTGGACAGTAAAAGTTTGGGGCAATCTAGCTAATCAAACAAGAAATAATATAAAGAAGGGGCAAGAGATTGTCGTTTCTGGCACAATCTATGAAGATAGATGGACAGACAAGAGTGGCGTAGAAAGAACTTCTTATGAGGTTCGTGCTGATAGCGTTGGGCTAACCACATATAGTATTTCAAAAGAAAATGCTAAAGACAGATTTTTTGAAGAAGTAGAGGCCCCGTTCTAATGAGAGAAGTATTTCTAACAACCTTAGTTGGTGCAATTGTTGGTGGAATATTTAGTGCATTTAAATTGCCAATTCCTGCACCTCCTGTCTTTGCAGGCCTAATGGGAATAGTTGGATTATGGATCGGCTATGCGCTTGTAACTAGGTTGATATAATGAGCGAGTTGAATACACTAGAGCTTATTAATAGCATAACAGAGTTTAACGATCTTCATGAATACATGAAAGACGATCAGCTTGATAAGGCCCTGGCAATTGTAGTAAAACTATTAATGAACCCAGATGTGCCAGCATCAAAAGCTCCTACATTGATTATAGAGCTTCAGGCAATGTCAACTAAATTCTCTATGATGGCTTCTGTGTATTCAACTATAGCTAAGGATAAGGCGGGGACAGTAAATAATAATAAAAAGAATATTTATTATTCAGCTAAGGAATCTATAGACAAGCTTGTAGATGCTCTCAAATATGTGGTTAGGTATAATGGGTAAAGAGATAGTAGCAAACTTAAAATTTAAAAAAGTAGTAGGTAATTTTGATCCATCTACTTTTGCCAAGATGTTAGATGATGCATATTTGTCTACAAAAAAAGCAGATCAAAAACAAACAAAGACAAGTTTTAGTCCAAGCTCTCTTGGATATGGAAGTGGAAATTGTCCCAGATATTGGTATTTAGCATTTAGTGGCGTTATGTTTATAGATAATAATAACTCTCAAGCAATAGCTAACATGTCTCAGGGAACTCAGGCTCATGAAAGAATACAATCTATTATTAAAAAAATGGGTGTACTGAAGCATGAAGAATATGAAATAATCAACGAATATCCTCCAGTTCGTGGATTTATAGATGTAATTTTAGACTGGAATAATGAAGAGGTTATTGGAGAAATTAAAACAGCCAAGCAGGAGTCGTGGGACACATATCAATCACGAATGTCTCCAGCACCCAACCACCTTTTGCAGCTTCTTTCTTACATGAAGTTAAAAAATGTAAAAGAAGGATTTTTCCTTTATGAAAATAAAAATACTCAAGAAGTGTTGGTTATACCTATAACCATGAACGAAAAGAATACAAAGATAATTGAAGATCTATTTACTTGGATGTGCGAGGTATATGATAACTTTAAAAACGGAGGACTCCCAATGAGGCCTTTTGTTAAATCAAGTTCCGCATGTAAAAATTGTAAAATTAAAAAAGAGTGCTGGTCTGGAGAAACTGGCACAGTACAGATAGAAGCTTTTGAGCCACCTAAACTATGAAGTGTTTTAATACAGAATGCAAAAAAGAATTTGAGCCTAAAACTCATAATCAAAAATACTGTTCTGATGATTGTTGTAGAATTGCAACAAATAAAAAAATTATGGAAAAGTATTATGAAAAAAAGGCAATTAGGCAAGGCAAGCACAGAGAATGCAAGATATGTAAATCTAAATTAAGCAGATATAATCAATCTAATCTATGTTCTAAGTGTGAAAAAAATAATAATATTAAAAATAGAAAAAATATTTTAGGAATTATAAATGACATTGGCTAGTTTAGTTAAAACTAAAGCAAGCAGGGTTTTGGGAATAGATGCATCCACTAATTCAATTGCATTTTGCCTTTTAGAAAATAATATTCCGATTAAATGGGGTAAGATTAATTTAACTGGAAACGATATATATGAAAAGATTTATGATGCTAAGTGCAAAGTGTTTGCAATGATAGGTGAATTAAAGTCAGACTACATTGCAGTAGAAGGAGCAATACTTGTCAAATCTGCTGATGCTGTGATAAAATTATCTTATGTATATGGGGTTGTCATTGCTGAGCTTATGTCTAGTGGCGCTAGTGTTATTACTATATCTCCTTCATCTTGGCAGGCTCATATTGGAAATAAAAACCCGACAAAATTTGAGAAAGACAGACTTAGGGTTGAAAATCCTGGCTATGCTGATTCCTGGTATAAGGCAAAAATGCGGGAGATTAGGAAACAAAGGACAGTAGATTATTTTAATAAAAAATATAAATTAGAGTTAGATGACTTCGATGTAGCAGATTCGTTTGGAATTGCTTACTATGCAAATGAGGTATTGACAAAAAGATGACACACAATATAACTAATCAAGAACAGTTTATAATAAGTATCTTAAATGAAAAAAAAGGAGGATACTATGTTGAGCTGGGAGCCTTTCATTCTAGCGATGGAAGTAATACATACCTTTTAGAAAAAGAATATAACTGGAAGGGAGTGTCATTTGAAATTATAGATAAGTGGAGAAATGAGTTTAACGAAAATAGGTCTAATCCATGTATGGGAGATGCTTTAGATTTTAATTACATATCGTACTTTGAAGAAAATAATTTTCCAAAACAAATTGATTATTTACAAGTTGATATAGATGCTGGTTATGATCAAAACGGAAGGCCCGTTGGAAATCCTTACTTGACACTACATGGACTACTAGCAGTTCCATTAAACCAATATAGATTTACAATAATAACATTTGAACATGATGCTAATATGTATTGGAGAAATATTGAAATGAGAAATGTGCAGAGAGAAATATTAGATTCTCTTGGCTACTCTCTTGTTGTTAGAACAGAGCACGAAGATTGGTGGATTGATCCTAAAGTTATTCCATTGCAGGAATATAGGAAATATTTTAAATGGGATCACCTATGAAATTATATAAAAGTAAAGATTGGCTATATAGAAGATATGTAGTGCAAAGAAAAACTATGGAAGAAATAGCAAAAGAGTGCGGCGTAACTGTTATGACCATACATAGATCATTGAAAGAGCACGGTATAATTAAATGAACTTAGAGCCAGTATTTCCAGATTCAAGAACATTTGAATGCCAGGATTTATATCTATTAACAGTAGGCACAGAAGCAGGTCAAGAAATTTGGAAAACCTGCCATGAAATTGCTCATATGCTTATTAGAAAAAATATTGCCTATGGCAACTCAGCTTTAGAGCCAGTGCGTATATTTTCTAAAGCGGGACCAAGAGAACAGCTCCATGTTCGTATTGATGATAAATTAAATAGATTAATGAAGGGTACAGAATATCCAGGAGATAATGATATTGATGATTTAATTGGATATCTAGTATTATTAAAAATAGCCAAATCTTGGTCTGAGTGATTTTAGTCAACTAAGATGGTATAATACCTATATATGGATATTGAATTAGCTGATCACTTTGATCGCATGAATAAGGTGGTAGAGGAATTACTTAAAGGTAATAATCCTACCCAGATTGCCACCCTGACGGGCTTTAAGAGAGCAGAGGTCATTGGGTATATAGACGAGTGGAAAGAGGTCGTTAAAAACGATTCTGGAGCTCGTGAGAGGGCAAAGCAGGCCATCTCTGGAGCAGATCAGCATTACGCCATGCTTATTAAAGAAGCCTGGAAGACCGTAGAAGATGCTGACCAAGCTGGTCAATTAAATGTAAAGGCTACAGCATTAAAACTTATTGCCGATATTGAAGGCAAAAGAATAGGAATGCTTCAAGAAGTTGGCCTACTCGATAATGCAGAGTTGGCTACACAGTTGGCGGAAACAGAAAGAAAGCAAGAGATACTTGTAAAGATATTAAAAGAGGTGACTGCTACTTGCCCTAAGTGCAAGATGGAAGTCGCTAAAAGACTATCGCAAATAACAGGTATTGTTGAGCCAGTAGTAATACATGACGAACAAGAAGCATTGTAGACATGTGTATGAATATGTTTATTCCTATATTTGTCCAGATTGCGGAAAAGATACGCATGAGCCAGACAGAGAATTAGACAGTAAATTGTTTAAAGAATATTATGAAAGCGGTAAACACCTTCAGTGGATTTGCCCTGTAGAAGGTGGCACTATTAGAGGATGGTGGTCAATTTAATGGAATTAAATTTTAATGACCTCATTGATATATTAGATGGAGAGGAGTTTGATGAAAGACCAGTCGATCTCAGAACATTTGTTACAGGAAAAGAGTATCTCGGATTACCCCCACTTTCGGAGTACCAATATACGCTTATCGAAAAAAGCTCACAAATCTATAAACAATCCACTCTTATCAAATTATTTGGAGAAAGAGAAGGCGAAGATCGTTACAAGCAAACCTGTAACGAAGTAGTAGCGCAGTTAGGTAAAGGTAGTGGAAAAGACTACTGCTCAACAATATCAGTAGCATATATAGTTTATCTCCTATTGTGCCTTAAAGATCCAGCTACATATTATGGCAAACCTCCTGGAGATTCAATAGATATTATTAATATTGCTATCAACGCACAGCAAGCAAACAATGTTTTCTTTAAAGGTTTTAGAAATAGAATTGTTGGGTCGCCATGGTTTATTGGAAAGTATTTTGAGAAAGCATCTGAAATTAAATTTAATAAAAATGTAACAGTTTATTCTGGACACTCAGAAAGAGAAGCATTTGAAGGATATAACGTACTGGTTGCAGTGCTAGACGAAATCTCTGGTTTTGCATTAGAAAGCACAACAGGTCATGACCAAGCAAAAACTGCAAGCGGTATCTATGAAATGTATAGAGCTTCTGTTGATTCTCGTTTTCCAGACTATGGGAAAGTAATATTACTTTCATTCCCTAGATTTAAGCAGGACTATATCCAACAAAGGTATGATGAGATTGTGGCTGAAAAAGAAGTAATACAAAGATCTCATAAATTTAAGGTAGACCCAGATTTACCAGACAACACAGATGGCAACGAGTTTGAAGTTTATTGGGATGAGGATCATATTATTTCGTATAGATATCCAAAAGTTTATGCCATTAAAAGACCAACTTGGGAAGTGAATCCTACTAGAAGTATTGATGATTTTAAAATTGCTTTCTATCGAGATACAGTAGATGCGCTAGGAAGGTTTGCTTGTATGCCTCCAGAAGCAATTGATGCCTTTTTTAAATCTCGTGAAAAGATAGAAAAAGCTTTTAGTAATATGGCAATAGGCGTGGATCAATTTGGAAGATTTGAAGAATGGTTTATACCAATTGAAGATAAAGAATATTTTATACACGTAGACTTAGCGCAAAAACATGACCATTGTGCAGTAGCTATGTCTCATATAAATAAGTGGGTAAATGTTAAAGTTACAGATAATTATTCCCAGCCAGCCCCAATAATTGAAGTGGATGCGGTAAGATATTGGACTCCTACTTCAGATAAATCTGTAGACTTTACTGAAGTAAAAGACTATATATTATCTTTAAGGTCTAGAGGATTTAACATAAGGACGTGTACTTTTGACAGATGGAATTCTCATGATATGATGCAGCAATTAAGACAATACGGAATTAATACAGAAACATTGTCTGTCGCAAAAAAGCATTATGACGATATGGCTATGGTAGTTTTAGAAGAAAGGTTGTCTGGACCACATATTAAATTACTTATAGATGAATTATTAGAGCTTAGGATTATAAGGGATAAAGTAGATCACCCAAGAAAAGGTTCTAAAGACTTAGCTGATGCCGTATGCGGGTCAATATTTAATGCTATAAGTTTAACCAGACCAGATTTTGGAGCAATAGAAGTTCATACATATAGCTCAATTAAAAAGCAGGAAAAACAACAATCTCAGCAAGAAAGTCACAATTTAATTAAGGCTCCATCAGCGATGCCTAAAAGTTTGGCGGAAGCACTAGACGGAATGGAAATAATATGAGCATATATCAAGATAAAGCAAAAGAATGCAAATGTTGTGGAAAACATGTACCGCTTCCAGTTAGACTAAAAGAGTTTAATGGAATTAAGGTCTGCCCCACCACATTTGACAACATAATTGAATATAAAAGAATATGGAATGAATTGGGTAAAAGACCTCCAGGAAGTGTTAGAAAACATTTTTCAGATTATGTACAAGGCATAGTGGAGTCTTCTATTGACAATACCAATAGTTCAAATATATAATTATCAACTAAGCACCAGTAGCTTAGTTGGTTAGAGCCCCCGACTCATAATCGGGTAGTCGTAGGTTCAAGTCCTACCTGGTGCACAAAGGAGATAAGATGTTTGATGACGATGAAGAAGATCACTTTGCATTTCAAAGAATGGAACATTATCTAGAGATAGGTGCAATTAGATTTGCAGGATATAATGAAAATGGCGAGGCTATGTTTGAGTTAAATGAGTCAATAACAAAGAATTTGGCACCAGAGTTATGGGAGGCTCATATGGAATATGTAGACAATAATCTTGTCGAACTTTATAAAGAGGGTTTAATGGAAGTTGAATATGATGAAAATCTGGAAGCAATAATGCATTTTACACCAGAAGGTTTTGAAATAGCTAAAGAAAAAGGAATTATTCCAATAGAAGATATTGACGGATTCGAATTAAATTAGATATAATTATAAGCCCTTGTAGCTCAGCGGATAGAGCGAGGCTCTTCTAAGGCCTGCGTCAGAGGTTCGATTCCTTTCAGGGGCGCACAGTGGACCATAGCTCAGCTGGCAGAGCGTAGAGCTGTTAACTCTAATGTCCCAGGTTCGAGCCCTGGTGGTCCAGCGGGAACAATCCCAAACTATATATAGGAGATAAATGAAAACAGTAGGAAATAAACTAAGTCCATTTAGAATTGTTGGCGTAAAGCCAGGAAGACTAGATGCCTCTGACGATGTTTTTGAAGTATTAAATGAAAAATCTTTTCCAGGAAAATGGAAGGTAATTGTTTTTTATCCAAAAGATTTTACTTTTGTTTGCCCAACAGAAATTGTTGCATATGACAAGCTTGTAAATGATTTTAATGATCGTGATGCAGTACTGCTTACAGGATCAACCGACAATGAATTCTGTAAAATTGCATGGCGTAACGCACATGAAGATTTAAAAAAGACAAATTCATGGTCATTTGCAGATCAAATTCGTGAATGGAGTTATTCAGAAATTGATGATGAATCGTATACTGGTCTAGCAGAACAGCTTGGAATCCTTACAAATGATGGTGTTGCTCTTCGTGCGACATTTATTGTTGATCCAGATAATGTTATTCAGCATGTAACAGTAAACAACCTTAATGTTGGAAGAAGCCCAGAAGAAACATTACGCATTTTAGATGCTCTCCAAACAGGAGAACTTTGTGCGTGTAACAGAAGCCTAGGCGGAGAAACTCTATAATGTGGGTTGAACAGCTAAAAGAATCTTTGCCAGAATATGCCAAAGATATAAAATTAAACCTTGATGCTGTCATTAATCGTAGTACGGTTGATCCAGAGCTAGCGACCCACCTAGCTTTGGCAGCCTCATTTGCTACTGGAAATGGAAAGCTTATTGGGTTTATTGCCGCTTCTTCTACAAACGAAGTCGAAAAGAATGCAGCAATGACAGCTGGCGCCCTAATGGCTCAAAATAATGTGTGGTATCCATATCTTGAAATGGCGGACGATCCAAATCTTTCAGGTCTTCCTGCACAATTAAGAATGAATGCAATTGCTTCTCATGGAGGAACTACAAAAGCTAATTTTGAAGCATACTCATTAGCCTCTTCAATAATTGGCAAATGTCATTTTTGTGTTAAAGCACATTATGAAACATTAAAACAAGAAGGATTTAGTGTTGAGCAATTAAGAGATATTGGAAGAATTGCCGCAACAATAAATGCATTAGCTAAGATATTAAATTCTTAGTTAAGTGGTCCGTTAGCTCAGTTGGTTAGAGCGCTACCCTGTCACGGTAGAGGCCGTCGGTTCAAGTCCGATACGGATCGCAAGCCCCTATAGCCCAGCGGTAGAGGCATGCGACTTAAAATCGTACAAGCGTTGGTTCGATCCCAACTTGGGGCACAAAGGAGATAAAATGAAAACAGCAATAGTAACTGGAACTCGACATGGTGTCGGAAGAAAAACAGTAATTGATTTAGTTGATAATGGATATAAGGTTATTGCTACATCAAGAAATATCAGTAACATAAAAGATTTAGAATCTGAAAATGTCAGCATAGAAGAATTAGATCTAACTAATTTTGAGCAAATAAAATTTTTTTATGAAAAGTATAAGAATATAACTTTAGATTTATTAGTTAATAATGCTGCAGGTGGGGTAGATCCAAAAACTTTAGTGAATTCAGATCCAGAAAGCTTTACCTTAGCTTATGCCTTGAATGTAAGTGGGCCAATGTATTTAACTAGGATGTTCACTAAAAACTTAGAGAATTCAGAAAACTCTACTGTTATATTTATAACATCATTTGCGGGTAGATATCCGTATATTGGACAAGCTAGCTACTGTAATTCAAAAAAGGCTGTTAGTGGATTATCTGAGTTATTCAGGCTTGAATATTCTGGTTATGGGATAAAGGTAACGGAGATTTGCCCAGCTTCGATAAACACTCATAGTGACCAAATAAAGCCTGTAGCTTTAGAGTCTGAAGATTTATCAAGTGCAATATTGTGGATTTCTTCTATGCCTAAAAGATGTAATATAAACTATCTTGAGATTGCTCCTACATATAGTAAAATATTTAATTAATAGACAAAGTTTACATAATTTGATATAATATAAATAGGTCGCCAAATGGGACCTAATTTAACTTATTCGCTCAAGGAGGAATAAATGGTAACACAATTTGCCATGGATCTTTTTAAAGATCCTTTTTTTATTGGCTTTAACAGAGAGTTAGAGCGTATTAATAATGTATATCGTGAAGCAACTAATCAATCTTATCCGCCATATGATGTATTAAAGGTGGATGAAGATTCTTATGAGATTTCTCTCGCAGTTGCAGGATTTACTAAAGATGATTTATCAATACACATTGATAATGGATCTTTAATTGTAGAAGGATTAAAAGAGTCAGTTGTGGCTCCAAAATCTTATCTACACAAAGGTATTGCAGCAAGAAAATTTGTTCGCACATTTGCATTATCTGAATATATGGAGGTGCAGAGTGCACAATTGGCCGATGGAATTCTTAAGATTAATATTGAAAGAATCGTCCCAGAAGAAAAAAAGCCAAAAGCAATTAAAATCAAATAAGGTATAATGGTTATGTCCATGAAGATGGACACGGGCCGAATAGTTACGCCTTAGGATACACCTGAGCATGTGTATAAACTGCTCACCAACATATAGGAGAAATATGCCAAGATATGAATATGCCTGCATCGAATGTGATTTTGGCATGGAGATAACAAAATCTTTTTCAGAAGCTGATTCTGTTGAGATGTGTGAAAAATGTGGAAACGCAATGAATAAAGTTTATGGAACAGTTGGCGTTCAGTTTAAAGGTACAGGGTTTTACAAAACAGATAATTCAAAATAGTTAAATGATATAATTAACTTGTTATAATATTTGTAACAAGGGGTTATCTAGTTGAATAGGACAAAAGCATGGAGATTATCATTAGCCTTTATATTAGGGTTTGGATGGTTATTCTTAACTCCTGCTCAAAGTAATTTAGATCCACTATCTGCCGCCGCTGCAGAGATACAAGAATTAAATGCTAGCGTCCCAGATTTAAATTATAAAACAGAATTTCAATCATTAATTGATATAGCAGAATCTGATTACGATGCTGCTGTTTCTGCAAAAGAAGACATGGACCAAGCCTCAGATGAATATGATCAGGCGGTAGAAACAGAGGCGGCTAAGCTTGAAGAAGTCAATATAGCACAATCAGCAGTAGATGGTCAAACAGTCACAGTTGAAGTAGCATTACAAGATAAAAACGATGCCCTGCAAGACAAGAATGATGCTCAGGATGCTTTAGATATAGCAAACCTAAATGTTCAAACAACACAATCTGCAGTTCAAAATGCTGGTAGTACTGGGCTTCAATATACTGTTTATTACCTTGCAAGAGATTCTTATGGAAACGCAATAACTAATGGAGTCGCATGCACTGGTGTTTGGAATAGCAATTCAATGTCCCCTGGGTCTGCAACATGTGGAAGATCCGAAAACTTTATAGTTAAATTTACAGGCAGAATTACAGTCCCATCACATTGGACTTCTACTAAATTTGCAGGGTATACAGATGATGGGTTTAGAATGTATGTTGATGGAGTGCTTGCTGTAAATAATTGGCAGGAACAAGGGACTACATGGAGTCCATATACTCCAGTATATGACGTTAGCGAAGATAAAACTCTTGATGTAGAAATCTGGTGGTATAACGGCGGAGGGCCAGGATACTATCATCTTGGCTGGGCGATTCCTGGCGGATGGACTGGAGCAGGATGTGATTATACTGGCGGATGGGGCGTAGGATTTAGCTGTGACCTTAATACTTTTTCTTATGGGCAAGGAGCAACACAGGCCCAGATAGATGCTTATAATCAGGCGGTGGCAGAACAACAGGCAGCACAATCAAATTACAATCAGATGCTTGCTATATACAACAACAAACTATCTTACTATAATGAGCAGAATAATATATTGAATACATATAATCAAACTTTAAATACAAAAACAAATGAATATAATACTGCTGTATCAAATACCGCAACTGCTTTACAAAATAAAGAAGATAAAGAAGATGCTTATGACCAATCAATAATAGATGTAAATGATTCTATTGTTTCCGCCTGGGAATATTATAATAAACAATTAGCTACAGAAATAGCTGCTGCTATAGCACAAGCATTAGCAAGCCAACCACAGCCTGAACCAACTCTTGAACCCACACCAGAGCCCACACCGCAGACAAGCCCAGAGCCAGAACCAGAGCCAGAACCAGAGCCTTCATTTGAACCTACCCCTGAACCAACTGTTGATCCTGAGCCCACGCCTGAGCAAACTGAACCAGATGATCCCACTCCAACTCCAGATTCTGAAACCACAGATGAACCGCAGCCAGAGCCAACCCCTGATTCTGAGCCCACTCCTGAGCCTTCACCAGAGCCTTCACCTCAGCAAACGGATATAGATCCTGAGCCAACTCCTGAACCTGAGCCAACTCCTGTTTTACCTTCTCCAAAACCATCTATTAAGAATACCATAAATGAATTATCTGCGATAGCTAATTTAACAAGTAAAGATAACGTAGTGGTTAAATTAACTCCAGAACAATCGGCGGCGGTTGCAAATGTATTGGTATCTTTAGCCCCAGAACAAAAGAAAGAGGTAGCAAAAGATTTAGGAATTAAAACTGAAGAAATAGCAATAATTGCGGAGGCGGTAAAAGAAAATCCAGTTATAGCCGCAGCAGTGGTAGAATTTTCTAGTAGAGCTGAAGAAAATCAAGATGCAGTAATGCCATATACATTAGCTGATGCTACAACGGAATTACAAACAGAGGTATTTTTGGCGGACCCAATAGCAGCATTAACAGATATAGATTTTGAAAAAATATCTAATCCCTCAGAATGGGGTAAAGATATGACAGATGATCAAAGAGAAAAGGCGCAGGAAGTAATTGTGCCAGTAATTATTGCATCAAATATTGTGGCTGCCGCCATGACTAGGAGGATATAATGAAAATAATTAAGGCTATCCTGAACTATTTCTGGGAGGCAGTTAAAGAAAGCATTGCTCAAGTTTGGACTCTATTGGGCTTTTTTATTGCTTGGTTAACCCTTACAGGGACAGCTCAGCAAGTAGTAGGGGTGGCAACAATAGCTGCAACTATTATTTGGCTCGCAACTATCCCTCTTCGTAAAGACGAATAAATGATATAATTACCAATATGGTAAGACTAATTGGACTTGCCCTTGCAGGGCTATTTATGCTGTCAGGATGTGGATATGATGGAGTTTTCAGATATCCATGTCAGGACCCTGCCAATTTCGATAATCCAGAGTGCAACCCACCCTTGTGTAAGGTTGAGGGACAGTGTACAATAGATATACTAGGATTCGACCCCAAGACGGGGGAAGCACCAACTATACAACAGAACGGTAACGAGTAATGGCCAAAAGACCACGATTAACTCCATCGGACTTAGACGCAAGATTAAAATTCACCCTTGGTCTAATCCTTGGAACTATTTTATTATTTACAACTATGGGCATACTTTATGCTCTTATTTTTGTTACACAGCCAATTGGAGAGCAGTCTGAAAATGATAAGATGTTCTTTAATGTTTTAGGTTCGGTAGCAACATTTATTACAGGAACCCTTGCGGGATTGTTAATTGGCAAGAGTGGCGGAAATGAAAGCCAGATTAAATTTGATGAGCCAGAGGCACCAGAAGCTCCAGTACCAGCTCCAACTAATCCAGAGCCAACTGGAAAGCCAAATGACGAAATGCCAGAAGAAACAGAAATTGATGAAGATTGGGATAAAGAGTAATAGTATGCCATGGAATATTAAACAAGGCGCAGCTGGATGTAAAGGTTATGCTGTTATAAAAGAAGGAACAAATGAATTGGTTGGTTGCCATGAAAGTGAAACTAAGGCAAAAGCCCAGCTACGTGCTCTTTATGCTAGCGAAGTGAATAAGGCTAACCCTTGCTGGGATGGTTATGAGCAAGTTGGTTGGAAAACAAAGGGCGGTAAAAAGGTACCAAATTGTGTACCAAAAGTTAAAAAAGGAATTTTTGGAAGGGGTAAATAATGGCTGATTTGGGTACAGCAGAAAAGTTAATTGAAGTTGCTAAAGCAGAGATTGGAACCGTAGAAGGTCCTCGTGACAATGAAACTAAGTATGGAAAATTTACTAAAGCTAACTTTCAGCCATGGTGCGGATCTTTTGTCATGTGGTGTGCAGACCAAGCTGGAGTAAAAGTGCCAAATACTGTTTATACACCCTCTGGAGCAGCAGCATTTAAAAAGGCTGGTCGCTGGCACGATCCTCAGATTGCAGATCCAGAGCCTGGAGACATAGCGTATTTTGATTTCCCTGGAGATGGAGTTGAGAGAATCTCACATGTTGGCATTGTTGTTAAAGATAATGAAGACGGAACTGTGTGGTGCATTGAAGGTAATACAACTAGCAAAAAATCTGGCAGCCAAAGAAACGGTGGAGAGGTTTGTCGCCAACTTCGTGCATATAAAAAGAATAAAAAAGGTGTAATGGTTTCAATAGTAGGCTTTGGAAGACCTAAATTTAAGGGGGTCAAAGCTGAAACCCCAGCATCTCCAGAGATTCAATCTGCTATTAGCTTGCTAGAAGGAAATGGATATAAGGTAATTAAACCTTCTGGTGGTGGGTCAAATAATAAGACTGTATAATAAATAAATATACTGTAAAATAGAAGAAGAGTGGGATGTAGTGTGCAGTCACATAGAAGAATTAATTGATGGTAAAAAATCAGTTATTAATAAATCTAATGAATTATTGTTAGTTTAAGGAGAGTAAAAGTATGAAAGAGTTTTCTTGGGAAGCAATGACGGATATCAAATCTATCTATGATATAGATTTAAACGCCGCAGACGGAACCCCAAATTTTTTACAGCAGTTTAAAGGCAAGGCTATAATGCTTGTAAACACAACAGTTGGTTGCGGAAACGCTAATCAGTTAGAAGTTTTACAGTGGTTGCAAGATGAGTTTGGTGGAGACAAATTTCAAGTAGTTGGCATACCAACTAACGATTATTGCGGACCTGGAATTACTAAGGGCAAGTGGTCAGAGGGCATCACATGCGGAATGGACTCTCAAAAGTATGGAGAGGATGTTTACGGAACTACGTTTAAGTATTCTGAAATGATTTCTTCTAACCCTAACGCTGAAGTTATTGCTCAAGTAAGCACCCACCCAGGGAAAAATGGTGTTGGCCAAGACCTTGGGGAGCCACATGACCTTTATGTTGAAGCTTCTAATCATGCTGCATGGCTTTACTCATATCATAAACAAACTGAAGGCGATGACTACGAATCCGATACAGATCAATATTATTCATGGTGGCTTAACCAAAAAGATTCTGGAATAAATATGGGTGGGAACTACGAAAAGTATTTTTTTGACAAAGACGGATACCTTGTAAGACATTTACATTGTAATGCATTAAATTATGATGCAGAAAAAACAATTAAAGAATCACATGAGCAGGACGGTAGAAAATTTAAAAGATTCTCGCACTTTGCTAGGTCCTCAAAGATATTTGAAGAAGAACTCGCATATACAAAAAATTTAATAAAAGAATTATCTGAAAATAGAATTTCAGAATTAAACCCAGCCTTTGGGTTTAAGTGGAAATAATAAAATAGTTGACAACCGCTATTTAATTCCTGTATAATAGTATATAGGTACAAAACAATACAAATTGGACCAATGCTGCACTTATATGAAAATGGGGTAGAGATACTTCGTAAAAAAATATCAAATAAAAATGTAGATACCTATTGGGATAACTATAATTTTATTATATGGAAAAAAGATATAGGCGGATATTCAAATACAGATGGTGTATTTAGAAATA
>Ga0208161_1000338_pt1 | contig 26944 bp, 14 predicted proteins | sample CB_VirMetaG_3_FD_184538 | JGI IMG/M metagenome (GOLD analysis project Ga0208161, IMG submission 184538) | Freshwater to marine saline gradient viral communities from Chesapeake Bay - CB_1508_1S Viral MetaG (SPAdes) (version 4) | ecosystem: Environmental > Aquatic > Marine > Coastal | place: USA... | reverse complement strand
CAACAAGCTAATCTCTATAAAGACGTACGGTAAGGTTCTTATGGGGGTTACAACATCTGTGCCCATCGAGATAGTTTACGACTCTTACAAGATTGACTACATGCTTAAGAGCACGCTGTCTGCCCCATCCATCGGGAGGCCAGTAGCTCATGCTGCGGAACAGATAGAGATATATCCGAACTCAATAAGAAAAATTGACATTCGGTATTACAAATATCCATCTGGGATTACAACCAGCGGAGCTGCAACATCTGGACAGCCAGAATACGGGTATACCGTAGTTCTTGGTGATGAGTTATACGACTCTTCCAGCAGCGTAAACTTTGATTTACCAGAGGAGCGTGAGGCACAGCTAGTCGTAGAGATTGCTGGTATGATTGGAACATCGCTAAGAGATGCGGCTTTGATGGCTTACGGAAGACAACAAGGATAAGATGGCACGCAACCTGGTAACCATATCAGAAGTCGTTAATGACTTCATCATGTCTCTCGATGGAGATGACTTTGCAAAGAACGTATCTGATACTGTCGTACACAACTATGCTCTGCGCGGATTGCGAGAGATGGGGTTCGACATGCTTCAGAGGGTAAGGTCAATCAAGCTGTCAAGAAACGATAATGACACCGTTGACCTGCCAGATGATTTTGTATCTCTGATTAAGGTTGGTATCGTCGGTAGTGACAACATGGTCTATGTGCTGAGTCCAAATCAAAACATCAACTATTCTCAGAAGTACAAGACAGACTCTATAGGCAACCTGCTCGACAGCGACGGGGACGGCGTTTACGATAGGGTTGATTCTAAAACCTCAACAACAGACAATAACATACTTCATGACGAGGACTACCTTGTATTCAGCAACTATATCTACCAGAATAACGTTGGTCAGATTTACGGGCTTGGAGGCGGTAGATATACTGGGGAGTATAGAGTTAACTACGACCAGAACAGATTGGAGCTGTCATTGAGTGATGCATACAACGAACTGGTTATTGAGTATGTTGCTGACGAGGCACGCTCTACCAATCCGACGGTACACCTTATGGCGGAGGAGGCTCTTAGAGCATACATCTACTACAAGATTATAGAGCGCAAGAGCAACGTTCCAGGTGGCGAGAAGGCTAGGGCTAGAGCCGAGTACTTTAACGAGCTTAGAAGAGCTAATTCACGCCTCAAGTCATTCGGTAAAGAAGAGGCGTTGCAGGTGATTCGCAAGAACTTCAAACAAGCTCCCAAGTACTGATGGCTATTGATAAACTCATCCCTCAATATCTCAACCTTGATGACGACGAGAGAATTCTAAAGTCGTATGAAATGGTTAACGCACTCAACGTGCGTATCTCTCACGAGGAAGATGGCGACGCTGGTGTCATTAAAAACGTAGAGGGAAACACGCCTATATCCCCAAAGGACTCAGAGGTGGATGCTCTGCCTACTTCTGGCATGAACAGATGTATTGGTGTCTGCACGTCCGAGGCGCACAAGTGTGTGTACTTCTTTATATACAACAGCAACGGTAGCCACGGTATTTACAGGTACATCGCATCGCCAGGTACCGAGGACTCTAACGTATTCGAGAAGGTGTACGAGAACGCTGTTCTCAACTTCAATATGCAGAGCTTCATCAAGGCTGACCTCGTGGTCAACCAGAACGGTGAGCACCTGCTGTACTTCACGGATAACAGAAATGAACCCAGGAAGCTGAACGCCACTAGGGCGCTGGCTGGTGGGTACAGAGCCACAATCAACAACGGTTCGTTTGCAGAGCGAGAGGACTATCTCTCCGTATGTAAGCGCCCGCCAATGGACCCACCTGCACTTGAGTTCAAGACGAACGAATCGCGGCGGGTCAACAGAATCAAAAATAATCTGTTCCAGTTCGCATACCAATACGTGTATGATGACGGAGAATACTCCGCCCTGTCTCCAGTGTCTAAGTTGGCAATAGCTGGGACACATACATCTTCAACGGGAGAGTCCATCGTGACCACCCCAAAGAACAACGAGATTGAGGTTACCATGGCCAGCTCGTCTGGCCCTGTCGAGAAGATAATCTTGTACGTAAGGTCTGGGAATTCAGGCTACTACTCTAAGGTTACTGAGCTTAAGAACAATCCTGACGCTGCATACGAGACGTTTATGTTTGCTAACGACGGGGTGTACATCCAAGCTTCTGACGCGGATACACAGAAGACATACGACTCCGTGCCACAGCGTGCGGCCACTCAGGTGTTTTCAAACAACCGATTGTTCTACGGCAACTACGTAGAGGGTTACGACAACATCATTACCGAGGCAGACATCAACCCAATTTTTTACCCAGAGAGCACCTCGCTTTCTGCGTTCGAGATTGCCTTGCTTGAGGGCCGACAGTTTAGTCTTATCCACGGCGTCCCATCTAGGCTGAGTAAGTTCAGGCTGGCCCTCGGCCCAGACAACGAGGACTGGGAAAACATTGAGTGGTTCGGGGGTGACTTCTTCGGTGAACTTAATGTCGAGAACCTAATTACATTAGGGGTTCTTACGCGCACAGGAACCAGTGTGGGCATAGCGCCGTACCTCCAGTACGCTGTGTGGCAAGCTGGCCTAGACCTTTTAGTTCCAGACACCAACAAAAGCTTGGGTGGTGGGGCGTGTAACGTAAGCAACGCCGTTATCCACGACATCGTTGGAGGTGGTATTGGAAATGAGATATTAAAGACGGAGGATATGACCGACGCTGAGTTCGAGGTCGAGCACTACTCGATGTCGTTCTCTATTGATATGTCTGATGCCCCAGTAGCTGGCTTTGGTTCTGACGCTACAATCGGAGTGGTGGTGAACGTTGGTGGCTCAATGATTGGTACAGCTAACTCAAAAGAGGGTGGCTACATTGATGCAGACGACCCGTATCATGAGGTTGATATTGTCTTAAAGGATGAGGATGGGTTGGTTCTCGACCACACCCCTACGTCAATCCACATGTTCAAGAAGGTTGACCAGACGTATGACTTCCACGGGATAGACTACACCGAGTACAGCAACGTACAGCTCAACGGAAATCTTAACGGCATGAAGGTCGAGTCGCCTTTGCGATTCTCAGCAAATGTTGACGTGTCTAACATGAGCAAGACCCAGGCTGGTAACGCCGTGGCTGCTGCGATGCGGAACCTGAATGCTGACATGTTCGTCCGCTCTGAGAAGTACGAGAACTTCGGGCCTCGTGAAAGATGGCGTGGTTCCCAAGCTTTGAGGGGTGAGGGGCCAGATGGAAACTTCTTGTTCCCCACGTGCTACCTCAATGCGTATTGGGGTGATGACTCAGCTAGTGCTGACGATGGCGATGGAGGTACGAGCTTCATTTATATCGGGTGGAGCGGATTCTACAAGTTTAGGGTTGTGTCTGCAACATACAGCGAGCAGACAGGAAAGGTTCGGTGCAGGATTGCTCCAGTCGGCCTAACCCTTGAGGCTGACGAGGGATTGGTTGGTAAGTTCAATACTGGGGCCAACAAGAGAAAGGAGAATTGGTTCCACGCCATCGAGGATGAGTGTGGAGATGCCCGCTCCCACACCTCTGTGTACGCAGATAACCAGATTGAGTGTAGGGTTGAACTCGGCGAGAACGTATTGCATACTGGGACGGGTATGATAACAGCCATCAACGACTTCTACGCTCAGGGGACTGTTGAGCTCAGTAGCGCAGGCTCAGTCGACAACATAACCACCTTTAAGTCTGGAGCCACCCATGACTTTGGTGTGGTATACTTCGACAACAGAGGAAGACATGGTGGTGTGCAGAGGATTGGTTCTGTTGAGGTTCCTCACCTTCACGACGAGAGCAGAAACACGGGGTATGGCTCCGTGCTGTCTGGAAGGACTGAGATAGACATCAGATTGAATCACGCTCCACCTAAGTGGGCTAGTAAGTTTGCGCCAGTGTACTCAAAGAACACGACGTATGACTTCTACCTGTACTCATTGGTGTCGGAGGCGTTCATTCCAACCAAATCATTCAAGAGAGATATCCGTTCCACTAGCGGCGATGAGGACGACACCATCAACAACAGCGCGGTAATTATCTCAGGCTTGGGTGGTGATGTGACATCATCCATCTTCTTGTCTATGCGGGCATTTGAGGGCAAGCCAAACTCAGCTAAGGAGTTGATGGGCTCCATGAAGACCTATCAATATCAGGAAGGCGACAAGCTTCGCATTGTTTCATACGTAGATAAGAACGGGGCCACGCAGTATCCAGACTACGAGATTCCAATCACAGGATATCAGTACATGGTTGATGACGAGCATAACCCGCTTGAGGTTATCTCCGAGTCAAGCAGCGTTGAGCACGGGAAGAAGGATGACTTGTACAGAAGAACGGGATGGTTCCTCTCCATCAAGGAGCCGAATTTACCTGGCTTCACGCGTTCCGACATACAGTCCGCAACAGACTACTATAGCCAAGACTGTCAAGTCCAGATTATCAGATACAAGAAGTCCCCTGAAGATGTCGTGTTCTACGAGATGGGGGAGATGTTCGACATCGACACGGATGGCAGTGGCAACAGAACGCACGGTGGCAGTAGACCAACAACGTCAAACATCATTGTTACGGCGGACATCAGAAAGGTAGACGGACTGTCGTTTGTCTCAAGCACTAGGCTTTACGTTGGCGACCGAGTACCTACTGGTAGCGCCTCTCGATTGGGGTACGTAGATATTGTTAGAATCATCCCAATGAACGGCGGTTCGTTCCTATACATCGTGGATGATGCTAGTCCATTTACTGAGGCGGCTCGTGGAACGTCAGTATCATTTACGCTATCTCCAGTGGTTGGCTCTACAAACACAAACTTCCCAGGTTGCTTAAGCCTCAACCGTGGCGATAGCTACCTGAGGTTGAGACGGTTGCTCTCCAACCCAGCCAAAACGTTTGAGCCTCCTGGGGCTTCCATCACCTCGGTGTTCAAGAGGAACCCAACAATTCCACGCGAGGCTGTTTACAGAGTGTACACCGTAGAGGACGATAGCGTCAGCGATTTCTTTGAGTCCAACAGCTACTCGCTCGGAAGAGCACACATCGAGACCCCAGATATTGCACAGATGAGACGCATCTCGTCTATCACATACAGTGACCCATTTGCCTACGATTCAACGCGGTTGAATCTCTCGTCGTTCAATCCTACGCTGTTCCCATATACTGACATGCCATCTAAGCATGGGGAGGTTACAGCTATCGTTGACGGAAACGAGTCTCTCACGGTCCTTCAGGAATCCAAGGTGTCCCTAGTTCCTATTAACAGGAACCTCGTGCAGATGGGAGCTGACAGCAGCATGGTGACCTCGACTGAGATTGTCGGTACGCCTACGTTTATGGCGGGTAGCTTTGGTCCTGGCGTAGCCCCTGACGGAGTCGTTGAGCGGTTTGGAGTAGTGTACTTTGCAGACGTAAGGGCTGGGCGTGTGTGCCAGATTACTGGTCAGGGTATCGAGCCAATTAGTGAGACGCACATGGAGTCATACTTCGAGGGGCTCTTCGGAGGTGTAAACAACTGTGTTGCAGTGCCCAAGATTCCTAGTGGCTTTGACCCCGAGAACGGGGAGTACATCGTAACCACAGAACCTATTGACTTTGTGAAGCTAGTTGTGGACGAATCTACCGTTGGCTTTGCATCTGCTCCACCAGCTGACGCCATACTAAACGACCTCAAGGTTCAGCCTACATTCTCTACGAAGATGCTGTTGGCGTGGGATACTGAGAAGCTTGACTGGGACGAGAACGACTGGGATGAAGACTGCACATACGTTCCTGACTGGGACGAGATGCACGCCGCTGTCATGTACGTCGACAGAATCACGGAACGCAGTGGTGTTTACGTAGACCCAGAATTCGAGAACCCAATCACTGGAGGCAGCCTTACTTCCTACATCAAGATTGGAATGGTTAATCAGCAGAAGACATACCGAGGCGTGGCTAAGCTGTCGCTTGTGGACCACACGGTAGATGTCTGCCCAACAATGGTTCGCACCACGCCCACGGGTGGTACAGTACTGTTGAATATTATATCTGCTGTAGACCCTGAGAAGGCTACTGTTGCGTGGTCGCCTAAAGCGCAGAAGTGGCTCACGTTCTACTCGTTCTATGCAGAGATGTACGCTAACATTCAGAACAGATTTTTCTCGTTTAAGAACGGTCAAATGTATCACCACAACAAGAATTCTATACGTAACAACTTCTATGACACTCAGTATACATCTAAGATGGACCTTATCTCTAAGGCGAACCCAAGTAGCATTAAGTTCTACAAGGCCGTGAGTCTAGAGGGCTCTAAGTGGGACTTGTCCTTGATAAACGACAAGCAGAAGGTGGTTGATATAGACTCATCACACCTAAAGAACAAGGAGGGTTTGTTTTATGCAAACATTCCTAGGGTGCAGGACAACAATATAGGCTTAACTGGAAATCAATTGTCCCCAGCCAACTATAGGGTTATAGGGGCTGTTGCATCTGTTGATTCCAGTGGTATAACGTTTACTGGCGACATTGACAAGATGCCAGTAATAACGAATAGCTCCTCACTACTTATGTACTTTAGGAGTGGCAATAATGCGTGGACTGCTGTTGGGTCTAGCATCAATTCGGTCGCAAATAAAAACACAGTGACAACATCATCTGACACCTCATCAACTATTCAGGCTGATGACATTATAGCAAATGTTTTTCTAGGTGGTGTTGACGGTGAGAGCTTTAGAAGCTACTACGCAAAGATTGAAATGGAGTCTGATAGTACAGAACCAATCGAACTGTATGCGCTCAATCTAGTGTACGAACCATCCTCATTGCATAATGACGGTGGCCAACCTAATAATCAGTAAATTAGCGGCATGTTTGAGTACGACGAGTTTGGAAATCCTATCCCAATCATGGGGGCGGCAAATGTAATGACCGAGCCAGGAACGCTGCGGCCGCCAATGGCACCTCTACCACCAGGGCAATACCCAGATGGTACTATTGATTCATTTAACTGGGACATCACCAAGGGGCTTGAGGGTAGCAGTTCCCTGCCTCCTGGCCCGATGCAGCAGCTGCAACCTATGCAGGGCATGTCTACAATTCAACCAACCCCACCAGGAACTCAGATGAACATGTCACCCATGTCTAGTCTTGGTGTTGGTGGGTTTCAGTTCGATGCTGGAATGGGTCCTTATGCGGCTCCTGGGTCCGTGGCGGATACGTCTATGCAGTCCATGAAGACACTTGGCGTTGAACAGCTTGCTGGAGGTAGCGGACCCAATACTGGTGGTCTTGTCACTACGGCAATGTCTGGCCCCGCTGTTCAAGCATACTCAGCAGCTAATGCAGCCTCAGCAGCTCCAGCAGCAACTGCCGTCGCAGACTCTGCGGGAAAGCTAAACATGCAGTCAGCTGGTATGATTGCTAGCGGTGTGTTGGGTATTGCTGGTGGTGTTACAGATATTGTGCAGGGAGGTAGGAACATACGTTCCGCTCAGAGCGAACAGGCTAAGCAGCAAGCAGAGATAGACAAGCTAAAGGCATCACAGCCATCACTGTCCACTCCAGCTGAATACTACGAGCGCGTCAAGAACGCATATGACTCTCGCCTTATGCAGATGAGAACAGAGGATATCAACAGGGGGCTGGCCAACACAACAGCAGCAGCCGCATCCTTTGGTTCAAGAGGTCTTGGTGCTCTGGCTGGTGCCACTCAAAGTGCAAACAGAGCACAGAGGGAGGAGGTGTTGCAGCAACAGCAGCTTCAGACTGCGGCTCTTGGAGACCTCGCGGCAGCTCAAGAGAGAAGTATAGGCCTCAAGGAAGATAGAAACGTAAGAGAGACATCTTATGCTCAGGGTCAGCTGCAGCAGGCTCAGCAAAATGAAGCCCTTGCTAGGCAGCAGCGTGCAGCTGGGTGGACAAGCGCAATTGGCGGGGTAGCTCAAACAGCTCTAGGCGTTATTAATCCAATCCCACTACCGCTGGAAGACGGTGGTAAGATTCAAAAAACCCCAGGTAAGTTTTCTCACGAAGAGAACGAGATGGCTGTTGTAACGGAGGACGGAAGAGACACTGGAGTTCGCGTTACTGGTGGTGAGTACGTACTTAATCCAGAACAGGCCTCGAGTATAAAACGATTGGTAGAGGCTGGAGATAAGGAGGGACTCATGAAATTCATGGACAACCTGCTCGACGAGCCACAATTTTCATAAGCATGGAATATAAGTTCGCATCAGATTACGCCAGAGAAATTGGTAGGCAGATTCAGGATGACGTAGACAAGATTGTCCGCGCACGTCAGCTTGCTGCCGACAGGGCGCGTGAGGAACAGAGGTATAATGAGCAGCAACAGAGATACCTTAGACAAGAGCAGAGGGCTGACGAGCGTGAAATGAAGGCTGATGAGCGCTATGCTGACCAGCTGTACGGATACACCAAGGCCGCTGTAGAGGTCCCTCCGACTGGAGTGGAGGGGTGGGCTGTTCAGGGATTGCAATTAGCTTTAGACCAATTTCAGCAGGCTGCTACTCAACACAAGCTTGAGCCGACACAACAGAACATGATTTCTATGCAGCAGGCTAAGCAGCAATATGAGAAGCTAAAGAATGTTTCTACTGCCAAGTATGCGATGAACAGCCAGACGATTAATCGTGTACGTACTGGTCAGATGAAGAACCTAGCGGGTGGTATTGAGAGAGCCGAGCAGATGTACGCCGACTACAGTCAAGCACCCGAATGGATTCTTGGGGAAGATGGACAGCTAAAAATTATTAGTGAGTCAGGTCTAATAGACTGGAATACAACAAGATACGCCAGTCTTGACGACGTGTACGTCCCGCAGGTTAAGGCGGAAGAAACACCATTCGCCTCGAGTGAATACAGTAAGACCTTGTTTGATGAGTCTTTCAACGCCAAGCGTCGCTCGTATACCGTAACAAATGCTGAGGGATTTGCTCTGGGGGAGCTTGATTCAGAGCGCTTGTTTCAGGATGTCGGCAACTCTATTACGGACAGAGTCAGGACCAACCCGCAAATGATGCGGCAAATGGCATTCGAGCAGTGGAAGAGGGATAACCCAGGTATTGATTATATGACAGAGGCGCATCAGCAGGAAGCACTTGCCATATACAACCCCACCCTGTCTCAGGTTTCTATTGATGGGGAAAGCATCAGTACTGGAAAACTTGATGCGCAGGGCCGCTTCGTGTTTAATGTGACAGACGCTCAAATTGACGCGAATAACAACATGAACTCTGAGCAGAAGAGGGCTATGAAGCAGTGGCGTCAGGCGACGGCGGGATACTACGAGGCTACGGCACAAGGCATTGCTGGCAGAATGGAGCCTGTTGACCAGAGGGCCGAGCTCGCAAGACTCGACCAGAGCAGAGCTAATGCACAAGCAGAGGCCAAGGCAGAACAGCAGCAAGCCATCAACGAGGCGCTTGGAGCTACGTATGCTGTGAATCAAAGAGACGGTGGTTATGCTGTTTCATTGCCTCCCAGAGACAATGTAAAGGTTGATATTCCAGGCGGTGCTGGCAGGGTTAATCTCACAGAAATTCTATACGATTCCAGCGGTAATGTTGTAGGTTATAAAACGATGGTGGCAAATGACGTTGTTGCAGCAGCCCTTGATAATGCAGACTCAGAAGATGAGCAGGCAATGATAAGGGCGTTCTTCGCGAGGTTTAGAGATAGAACTGTCACAGCTAACGACCCAGAGTTTTCTTCAATCAACCAGTCCGTAATAAACGACGATGAGATTGCGGCAAGACTTCAGTATGTCCCCGCTAAAATCTACGGTCACAGTCAGGGACTGCTGAGTGGTAATCTCGGCTCCACTGGAATCGAGCAGGAGGACCTAGCTAGAGTGGCCGCGAGGGCGCGGGCCGCCCAGATGCTGCCAGAGGAGCTGCAGTAATAATTCATATCTTTGTCTCTATGGAGACAAAAGAGCAGTTCCTTGCACGCTACTATGCGGCTGCAGAGGCTGGCGCCTCAGAAGCCGAGCTGCAAGCAATGATTGATAGTTACCAGGCCTCTATTCAGCAGGAGCCTGTAAAAAAAAAAGAAGAAGCTTCAGTATTGGAGCGAGCTTCGGAGGTGGATTTTGGGGGTTCTTCCTCAGGGTTGGCGACTCCAGCTCAGCAGGACGAGTACGACAGTGGAGCTTCGGTTTCTACGTCAGTAACGTTTGACCCATACCAGACGTATAACTTTGGGGGCAAGGAAATCCCTGGGGCTGACGCGCAACTGGTGTACGACTACGGTCAAGCCTATGAGAAAGAGCGTCTTGATTATATCAATCAGAACTTCGACCTAGCTAGATACTACCAGTCAAATGGTATGTCAGCAGATGCTGCTCGTTTAGACTCATTAACCCAAGAGCAACGACAGATAGAGAGGCAGTCTGTGCTTGACGGTATCGAAAACCTTATGGGTGACGATGTCAATGAAGGGTACATTGAATTGGCTAAGGGTCTCGAGGGCTCCCCTAAGAATCAGTACGAAATGCTTAAGGGATTTTCTGCTGAGAACATCTACGCTGGTAGAGACAGGGGGTTTTACGCGCCCAACTTTGATATTGATGAGAGCCTTGACTATGAGGGCAAGGCAAGAGAATACAAGAATGCTGTGGTTGGTATGGAAAAGGAGAGGGCTGGCAACGAAGCTTTCTCATATATCAACCAACAGATTGAGCCAATAGTTAGCGATAAGTTTCAGCGGCAGATTGGTAAGGAATTAAGCATTGATGAGCGAAGGGCCATTGAGCAAAACCTTTACAAGAACTATGACATTGCCACCGACCTTACTGGCGAGGGTTATGTAAATGAATCAGGACAGGGTTGGCTTGGCGTCACCGACGTGTTTGCTCCTGGATTTAGACAGAGCATCCTTAAGATGTGGGATGGTGTGGCCACTCCAGTTGAGAATGCCCTTGGTGGTAGCGATGAAGACCAGGCTTATCGACAAGAAAGAATCAAGGAGATTGGCATGGAGATGGCTGTCTCAAGCAAGAGTCTTGAAGACAAGCTTTTAGACTTAGACATCCCTGGCTTTATGAGCGACGGCATAGGTATGCTTGGAGCCTCCCTACCGCTCATGGGTGCGGCTATGATTACTGGCGCTGTCACTAGAGGCAACCCACGTGCAGTTGGTTCTGTGACGTCCATTCTAGGCGGGGCTACGATATACTCTGAGAACAGAGATACGGAGTGGTTTCAAAATCTCAATGACGCACAGAAGCTGGGATTCGTTGCAAGTAGTGGTATTGCCGAGGGATTGCCAGCCGCTGTCGGCGCTCAAATTTTTGCGGGCAAAAGCTTTGGCGGGGCGCTAGTAAAATCCCTGATGTCAAAAACTGGTGAGCAAACTATTAAGAGTTGGACGGCGGGCCTCCTTATGGGTGCTGGCTTGGGTGCTGTTGAAGAGGGTATCACAGAGGGCGTCACAGCGGGATGGCAATACACATCTAGAATAAACGCCATGCGGGCAGCTGGCGAGCCAGTGGAATGGAATTACGATGACTTCTGGAAACAAACAAGGGAGGGGGCTCTTGCTGGAATAGCTATGGGCGGAACTCTTTCTCCCGCTGGAACCATTGCTAGGACTGTAGCCACCAAATCCCTGGACCTGCTTCGAACGACAGCCAAAATTAACGAGCTTAAGTCGCAGTTCTCACAGGCTGAGTCGAGGAGCGAGAGGGCGACTATCGGCAGGAAGATTGTAGATGCGGTCGACGCCTATACAAAGCTGTCGGACAGAAGACAGCAGCTGATGGAATACTTGGCGGAAACAAATCCAGAGACTTTTCAAAGACTCGTGGACATTCACAATAGGGTGGAGATTCTTGCCGAGCAGTATACTAGGGCTGACGCTAATGGAAGAAGGAGCATCACGAAAGAGGTTAGGGAGCTTATGCAGGAGAGGGGCTCTATTGAGGGCGAGATGGATTCTATGTTTGAAACAGACGGAAAGCTTGAGTCTAGAATTCTGGGAAGAGAGGCTAGAAAGGCCGCCAACAAAAGGCGCAACTATGGTGGTTTGTTTCAGGAGGGCAGGGGAAAGGTTACGGTGACCAAGGAGAATCTTGGGTACGTGTCAAAGATTGTTGAGCGACTGACTAGATTTGATGTTTCGCCACACACATTAATTGACGGTGAAGGTAAGACCAAGTCAATCACAACGGGTGAGCGCATCGTCAAGGGCATGCAGAATGCCATGAACCTGGTAAGAGCAATGTCCTCTCTTGGCGATGTGGCTGTAGACATGTACCGAGACTTTGATACGTACATAGAAGACTTAATGTCTGTCGCCACGGTTCGTGACAAAGAGACTGGGGAGATTAGAAACATGACAAGGGAGGAGGCGACTCAGATTGCTGGACGGGGGATGTGGACTGGCTCTGGTCAGATTAAACTATTCCTGCCAGCGCTGCTTGAGAACACCGCGTATCACGAAGGATATCACGATGTTGTCATTCAATCCATTGGCACCAAAGCGGCGGTAGGTCTTGCCAAAAAACTTTTTCAGGCATTGCCAGACAATCTAGTAAGCAGGTACTCTAAGTTCCTGTCTAGCTACGGTGATGGTCGAGGAAATCTACTGTCTACACTAGACGATAGCAACCTCAGCGAGAAACAAAAGGTTCAGGTTGCTGATGAGTTTTTGATGGAGATTCTCGGTGACCTTTCTGCTGGTAATGTTTCATTAGATGTACAAAAGAGCATAATAAGGCAGTTTATTGATTACTTATCTCCACAACTAGGCAGGATGGGTATCAGAAATATACCCAATGCCAAGATTGAGGATGTTGTTTCAGCGTTGCAACAATTAACACAGGAGTTTGCTGAGGGCAGAAGGGTTGAAGGATTGATGACTTTAAATGCCGCCGTCACCAGAGCTGGCTATGCGAGCATGGCCACAAAGATTGGCGTGACGACTGACGACGATGTAGACGAAGGATTCGATGAGTCTAAGTCTCAGGTGGTTTTCCGAGCAGGCAATCTTACCGATAAGGCTGAGCCCGCAGCGAAGATGCGAGGCAGAAGAAGCACGGGTCATTTTGGTACTGGTTTTTATTTTTTCTCGGACGAAAATCGCGCTGTCGAGTATGCCGAACCAGATAATCGTAAAGTATCACAGCTTGACATCTCAGATTACAATCTGGCTAGAGCGACGAAGGGGCTGCATGAGGTTCTTAAGGACATCAACAACTCAAGCGAGGCATCCGAAGCCATGTGGAGTGGCGGTGACTATGAATTCAGCACCTACACCTTTATTCGGGTTGGCTCGGTTACTGGTGACTTTGTAACAGAGGAGCAGGCCCGCGAGATGAGGGACAGGGCTCAGGAGATTTTCAACAAACAGAAAGACATTCCTCCTGCGCGTTATAGGGAAAGAGACAGCATCTCTACAGTCGTTATGAAGGCGATGGGTTATGAGGGCGTAAACGCGGTAGGCACAGACCTTGACAACTCCACTTACGGCACTGTTATTTATGACATAAAGAAGGGTGCTGAACCCAAGGCCCAAGCCATGAATGCTGGTGATTCAAAGATTGAAGCTACTGTCGTCTTTAAGGTTGGTAAGTCAAGGGTTAGTGGTAGATACGGGGTCACTCGTGTGTTCAATAACGAAAAGCATATAGATAATTTCATCGACCTCATGAAGAGGAAGAAGGGTTGGGACTTTGATGATATCTATGTTATAGAGGGAACTTATAACGGTGTAGAGTACAAGAAGAAAGATTCTGTTCAACCACAGCAACCAGAGCCAAGGCGCAGGATACCAGCAACAGAACAGGATATATACCCCGTTCAGGCATACGACCACAAGAGCTTTGCCCAAAACATGGCTACCGCGCTTAGGCTTATGCGAGAGTCTGGAAACAATCTTGGGATACAAGTGACCCCGCTTACTGCTGAAGACCTATCTGCTATAGCAAAGGGTGGTGGCGCTATATACTCTACATCTGACAACAAGGCTGGGGCGTACATAAAGAGAGATGGGTATATGGGTGGTCTTTGGAAGAGTCCAGAGTCAACTCTAAGCGGGGTTTCTAAACCACTTCAAGACGTTAGCAATAATCTCGCTAAGAAGTGGGGTATGGTTAGCGGGTTCTTTGATGCGTATGCAACAGACCTTGAGAGGCAGTATGTAGAGAACGGTTGGAAGCCAGTGGCTAGGGTTAAGTTCAACCCCGAGTTTGCTCCAGAGGGTTGGAATGATGAGGGCTCACCACTTATCGACCAACCAGATATTGTATTCTTTGTTGAGGGTAAGGGTAGCGTTGGAGATGGTAAGATGTACGACAACTACATGGAGGCCTACTCTGTCGCAGAAAATCTAGCCAAGGGAGAGAAGCCCAAGGCTCAGGCCATGCCAGACTTGGGGCTTAGTGAAAACGCAGAGACAACTATTGAGCAGGCAGCTGGTATCACACCATCGCAGAGGGATGAGAGGCGAACCGCCATGAAGCTTCCAGAATCACAAAGACAGACAAGGAATGATTTGGTTCTTCAGGTGCTCAACAAATATGAGCTTGGAGAAATAACACAAGAGGATTACTTGCGTGCTGTCAGGGAGAACATGCCTATTAAGGCGTTCGAGGTAGTACCAGAAATCCCAACGGTACTCGACATTGCCTCTGCTCTTGACGCAAACAAGGTTGACAAGGGAATCATTGGTGTAAATAAACAAGTTGAGGACGGGTACTACGTTGGGCTGAGATTGGATATCCCAGCCTACGACAACTATGACACATGGGTTGTTTCTGTACACCAAGGCAAGGAAGCAGAGCGTAGGTCACCGTTCATTTATGGTAAGACTATCGGCTACGGCCAGACCGCTGTCATTACAAATGCCACGTTTGACTCGACTCCGAAAGCTGCATTGAGCATCGCTCGCGGTAAAAGCAAAACCACGATAGCCAGAATGTTTGGCGACTGGAGAAACGAAGACTCTCAAGTTACAAGGCAGCGGGCGGTTGACATCATGAACGGTCCTGATTACAACTCTGACTACAAGGAGATTGGTAAGATGGATGGGTGGGTTCAGGTGGGTATGAACCCGTTTAGACACAGCTGGTTCTATGACAAGAGGGATGGTCGACCATTGGCTGAGGCCTCTGAAGTTATTCAGGTAGGGGCACTTGTCCTTGCCAAGGATGCGGTTAAGATTTCAGAATCAGACCCACGCTTTGAAGCTAAGAGCAATGTGAGCGGTCGCACTATTAAGTTCCAGCGCCCAGGCTCAATCGTTGCGGACCCCGTGTCTCTGGTCAAACCGCAGAAGATTGGAATCTTTGATTTCAAATATGCGGCCAGCACTACTCAGATGGAGGAATGGCTTAAATCTGGATTGGTGCGGCAGGAAGATATGTCTATGCTTGAGGGGAGAGATGTACTGTCACACTCACCAGACAACATGATGGTTGGCTCGGTGTCTGTTGACGGCAGGGTGCTGGTAAACAACGGTGGCGGGCTGTTTTATTCTGCCAATACGGGCGATGTATGGGCTGTGGCTGGTGAAACAGCAGGCAAGAACATGGCCAACGAACTCAATGAGCTGCTAAAGAACTCGCCTGATGGCAAGGCATACCTTCTGCTTATCAGCGGTGGAAGAGAGAAGCATAAAAGCTCCACCAATGGGGTCATGTCTGTGGCGTCTATTGGATTTGAACTTGTTAACCAGGGCATCATAACTAAGACAGAACTCAAGAACGTTCTTAAACAGAGTATTGCCGAGACGGAACAGCTGTCTGTTCGGAACCAGATAGCCGCCAACGAAGCTAGAGTAAAGAAGGGGAAGGAACCCAATCCAATCAATAAAGGGACAACCAAGCTCAGCTCTATGGGCGGAACTATCGAGGCCCTGTTTGAGCGCTTCTTTGTAGAGTTTGCCTCCCCATACAAGTCTACGTTTGAACAAAGACGTGAGTTTGTAGATAAGTTCTCAACGAATATTGGCAAGGCAGTAGCTGTTAAGTCAAGGGAAAGTGCTCAAGAAAAGAAGCGGATTATTGATTCGTATGAGAGGGTGTTTGAATTTAGACCCAACGCTAATCAGTTCGGCTCTACACTCAAGAATTTCTTTTTCGATTTCTTTCAAGAAAAGATTTTGCAGGGAGGGCAGGTTAATGAAATCTACGGAGCTATAGAGGTGACGTCTGAAGTCAAACTTGAGAAAGACCCCAACCCAACAGCAGCATATCCACTTAAGCTTGTCAGCGTAGACCCTAACGCCCCACGCCCAAGGACTATTGTCTTTAAGTCTATGCGTTCTGCTGCAGGCACGCTCGTTACAAGGGGCGTCAACCCATTAAACCGTGGCCTAGAGATAGGTGATATGTACATCAACAGTAAGGGGGAGCGTCAGCTCATAACTCCTCCCGCGTTTGAAATGATGGGTGGTATGGGTCAGGCTACGTGGGGCAGGATGACTGTGAAGTCCCCCGTACCTATTGATACTATCACGCGAGACATCCTTAACATGAACGAAAGCGTTCCTATTGGTGTTAGGGCAAAGTCTCAAGGCAACCTGATGAAGCTGATAGCTGATATGGTTGACCCATCAATCCCGACCCCAAGCGCCCGTGTCACCAAGCGAGGTAAACTTGTTATTACACCTTCTAAAACGGAGCTATGGAACAAGAAAAAGAACGAGGTCGTGGACCTGCTCGTTGCCAGCGGCATGAGCAAAGAGAACGCGCTGGCATTGTATGCCAATGCCAAGGCGTACAAGGAGGGAAGAACTGCGGGCAGGAAGCTCGCAGCCAAGGAGGCTCAGAAGATACTGGGAAAGAGAAACAGGGAGCTAAGCACGGAAGCTAAGGCCCTTAGGAAGGAACTAGACCAGCTCAAGAATAAAGCGAAGACTGTGGACGAGTTCCTATCCTTTGCAATTAAGCTTGTAGATGAACGCATGAAGGGTAAGGGTCAGCAGCCATTTGGCAACGCTGACATCCAGAGGCTTCTCAAGATTGTGCGCCAGGCACACAAGTCTTCTGCCAAGCGCATTGCTAAGGAGGGAGAGGCTGAGGTAATGGACACGTTCGTCGAGAAGCTTATCGACATCTTTGATAAGCAGGACGCTAAGGAAGCTATGCGCGATTACCTCGCGTCTATTCGCGTGGCGAGAAAGCTACAGCAAAGGCTCAATGATATAACAAAGAAGCGTAAGAAGGGCGAGGCCCTCAAGTCTGTTGCTTCTTACGCCAAGGTCCTATCTAGGCTTGCTGATATAAACCCAGCAATGCTCTCGCCAACAGATGTTAAAGACTTTGTCAATACCCTGAATGCAGCGGTGCAGACGGTGTCTAAAGTCAAGACATTCTTCGATACCGAGGAGCAGCGAATTGTAGCAGAAGCCCCCGCTCGTCGCTCGGTAGAAACGCTCAGTGCTTTGGCCGATAAGTTCAAGGCCATGGAGGAGCTTGGACGTAATGCAGTAAGGGTTGCTAAGGCTAGGGCTAACGCGGAAAAGAACGGCACCAGCTTTGAAGAAGAATACTCAGCCCTGTTAAAGGCTGATGCATTGCGCAATGTGAGCGGCACGCGCAAAGCTATCCTTAAATTTATTGAGGACAACCCAAACCTTGGTCTCGACCCAGCCAACCCAGCTGACGTAGAGTATGTGCTGCAACAACTTGCTGAGAACAAGGCATTGCTTGAGGAGCAGTCAAAGGAGGCCATCATTACAGATGTGCTTCTTCCTCAGATTGCGTTCAACTTAGACAAGCTCCTTGAGGACAGACATATAGCTGAGATTCTGGGGCTGTATGATGCTACGCAGTTTAACGTTAGAGAGTTGGTTGCTAGACTCAACAAGCTAGATAAGATTCACCTCGCCAACCTGGAGTTCAAGCTGGATGACTACCTGATGAACGACTCTGTGATGGGCCTTGGATATCTCGCGGCTAGGGTAAGGGGTCGTATTGAGATGGCCGATGCAATCAAGAATGAGCTGACAAGCAAGGGAGTCAGAGCTGGGGCGAAGCCCATCCTTTCTCTTCTAGATACAGCAGACTCTTTCCTTAGACTGGTCTTCCGCGTAGATAACAAGACGATTGCTAAAATCAGAAGGCTCATTGGATTTGCAGATATGGAGAGGGCATTCGCAAAGGCGGATATGATTCACGCCATGACAGCGGAGGCAATCAGTGAGGAGATTGATAGGATTGAGGGTGAGGGTGGAAGCGTTAAGACTGTACTAGACAACGCCATCATGCAGCTGTTCTCTATGGCTAGACAGATGCCTGTCCTCGAGGAGGCCGCCCCTGGTCAGAACGAAGCAGAGTGGTACCTCGCCCTGCGAAATTCAATGCGTCGTAGCATTGACCACTACAGGGACCAGCGAGAGCTGTATTCAGATGAGGATATAGCTCAGATGGAGGCAGCGTTTGAGTATCTGTTCGCAGAGAAGAACTTGCCTGACCTAATCGCTAAGGTCCAGACAGAACGAGCCGACCTTGTTCAGATGGTTGACTTCATGGCTGGTGTACACTCTACCCTTGAAGACTCGTTTGCAAATTACGTTGAGAGATATCTCGGTAAGAACCTCACAAGGGAAAACAACTACACCCCATTTGAGGTCAAGGTGAAGGTGAAGAATGAGGCTGTTGATGAGAGTCTACAAATGAGGCAGGCTATCATGGACAGCATGCGCAGCAGCTCATTGTCCAACGCCAAGAAAGTGGCTGGGTCTTCATACGAGAGGAATCCTAAGAGCATCACGGGCTCTAACAACATCATTGGTCTTGACTTTATCAAGATTAACGAGCGCACGCTGAGAGAGAACACCGTTCTTTCAAACACAGTGGGTGAGGTGATAGCCTTACAATCCGTGTTTTCCAGCGATGAGATGTTTGAGCTCATGCCTGACGATGGGGTGAGAAGTCAGCTACACGCCAAGCTCATGAACTACATCACTCAGGATTCTGGTAAGGCTCCCTTTGTGTTTCATTCTAGATTTATGATTGGTGGTAAGAGGTTCAGGAACCCATTCAAAACCATTCGTAATGCTGTGATTGTAAAGGCATTTGGTGGTGTTCTGACTCAGACGCTGAAGCAGAGTACGGTACTCATCAGCACAATGGCTAATACCAAGAACCCTGTACAGTCTATTCCGTACATGATTCAAACTGTCGGCGAGCTGTTTGCCTTTGCTGTTCGCAACGGATTGCTTACGGATTCTAAGATTGCTCTTGAAGCCAACGGTAGATACAAGCTTCTTCAGAACTCACCAGTATTCTCTCGTGACTATGAGGCTGGAAACATCGACCCGTACACAGGGGCTATTGATACTGAGACAAGCTGGTTCGTCAGAACAAGGGACAAGCTCAACGACCTTGCGCTTCAGAACCTTAAGTCCACAGATAAGGTGGCTGCTATTGCGTCTTGGTTCACGTTCTACGGAGATTACCTTATCTCAGAAGGATTGGCAGACAGCTTCGATGACATCAACTGGGAGGAGCAGGCAGCACGACCTGACCTAGATGCACTTAGCTATGCGGACTCCATGGTTACCAAGGACCAGGCGGCATCTACACCGCGTCAGGCAGCAGACATCTACAAGGATACTGGAGGTGCAATCGGACCCGTTGTTGACTTCATGAGAAACATAGTCCTGCCATTTGCAAGGTTCGCGGTTAACAAGAAGCGAAGCATATACTCAGACTTCAATAAGCTGAAAGAAGCTGACACGAAAAGGGAGGGGATGATTGCAATGGCTGGCCACATGGCAGAGCTCACGGCATTTCACACAATAGGTAAGATTCTAATTCCTGCAATTGCGTCTCTGTTTGTTGACGATGAGGAGGAGGAGTCTAAGTACAGAAAGAACCCGTGGTTGGATATCGCTGGGAGCGTTCTTTCGGACATGAACCCACTACCGCCTATTGGATATCTAGAGGATGTATCTAAAGAGATGTTGAACAGATATCTCCTGTTCCCACTTTCAGAGGGCATGGATGGGGTCCCCAAGTTCCTTGGTGGGGATAGCTCTGATGACAGATACGAAAGATGGAAGAACACTTCTGCCACCATCCCAACCTACAGCAGTAATCCAGAACTCTCTGCAAGTGGATTGTTCAAGGTGGTCATGGGCCCATACGGAGAGTTTGGGACCGACGCTCACAACACATTGAAAAACCTCATGGAAGACGGCAACAAGGTGTACTCTTCTACAGGCAAAGAATACTTTGTCAGACCAGAAGACAAGGACCAGATGGATATGTTCTTTGCTATGAAGTTCTTGATGGCTATGGGTCAGATGGCTGGGTTCTCCTCCAAGGAAATTGACATCGTCGCAAGAAGGCTCGATGACCTGCCACGCGAAAGGTCACTTGGTTCCGAAGAGGAGTTGGCCGCATACGAGATGATTGCCAAGTCTGTATTCGCTGATGATGCAGACTTCTTGGCAACCCTTGAGGATGGCTCTGGTATTGAGAGGTTCCAAAGAATCCTTATCGACAAGCTTAACTACTCTCCATACGATGCCGAGAGGGCTGCGTCTAGATTTAAGAAAGGAGCCAAGGAGACTGTCGTAGAGATTTCAATGAGGCAGATGGATGGGTATGCACAACATATTCGAGACATCCGCGCTATCTTTAAAAACGCTGGAGACGCAAAGGATTACTTTACCATGGTCAACAACAGAAAGAACTCTATGGATGCAGCTGAGTTTGCTGAGTTCAAGAACCTTGCTGACTTCTACATGGCTGGCATGCGTAGCGGCACCCTTGAAGAAAGTATGTTCTACAATTTAACAGAATGAAACTCGAAGTATTAAGAATCAGCAGTCAGAAAGACAGTACCTCAGGCGTATTGTTTGACATCACAAACGGTGACCGCAAGTTTATGTGCTACACATTGGAAGATGAAAAAAGAATTACTAAACTGGATGGAGAAACTCGTGTCCCCGCTGGAACATATAGAGTTACGCTACGAACGACTGGTGGCTTTCACAATAGGTATGCCCATCGCTTTCAGGATATTCACAAGGGTATGCTATGGGTTCGTGACGTACCTAATTTCGAGTATATACTTATTCATTGTGGCAATACTGATGAGCACACTAATGGTTGCCTTCTCGTTGGCGAGACTCAGGAAAGCAATATCAAAAACAGCGATGGGTTTATTGGGCGCAGTACGCAAGCGTATTTCGACATCTACCCGAGGATTGCGAGTGCTATTGAATCTGGTGAGGATGTAACAATCACATACGTAGACTACGATGGATAAGAAGATAAAGGATACAGCGCTTGGCTTGTGGCTAAGAGACAAGGCACCAGATGTATTGTCTGCTGTTGGTGACCTGCTACCAGACAGCGGTGGCCTTGGTGTTGTTAAGAACCTGCTATCATCTAAGGAAAACATAGACCCAGCAGAAGCAAAGGCCATGATAGACGCAGAGGTACAGTTTCAGAACAATGTGACGGAGCGGTGGAAGGCGGATATGGGCGGTGATGTGAAGCTGGCAAAGATGATAAGACCCGTTACTCTCATAGCGCTCATGGTCATGTTCATGGCAACGATGGTCCTAGATTCAATTGATAGTCTGCCATTTAACGTCAAGGAGAGTTACGTATCTTTGCTAGAGATTCTTATGTTAACATCGTTTGGTGCTTACTTCGCTGGAAGGACCATTGAAAAATCTAAAAGATGATGGAGGAAGACTTTGACATCAGCTTTCTTGATAAGGACAAGCTCAGCAAGCAGGAGCAGAAGATTGCTTCTGGCGAGGTGACGTGTAACATGGATAACCCAGAGAATTGTGAATCTTGTAGTGGCTAACATGGAGGAATATCTGTCTCACTTCGAGTTCCTTGTGGTTGCAGGAACTCTTATAGGTGGTTGGCTTAAGTTCCAGGCCGACTACAATAAGCTATCTTCCAGAGTGTATAATCTAGAGGGAGACAACAGGGAGTTCAAGCAGGACTTCAAGAAGCTTATGCAGGATATTCAGGAAATCAAGCTTCTGCTAGCCAAGAATCAGATGCAATAAAAAAAGGGGCCGAAGCCCCTTTCTCATTGTACCACCTTTATTGTCTGTCGTATGCCACCCACCTCTATCTCTGCGAGGTAGATTCCAAAGGGAACTGGGCCTGGCTTAACCCTTTTCCCATCGAGTGTATAGTATACTGGATTTAGGTTGAGGTCTTCAAGCTGTCTCACAGTCGGTGGCGCTAGCTCATTACCGTTGCAGTCGGTCCCGTATACTGGCATGAAATTCAAGAAGTCTTGTGTGTCTACATCTAAGTCACCATCTGTGTCGCAGATGCAAGCAGCACCTTCTTTACCTATTTCCATACACAGCTGCAACAAGTCTTGCAGGTTGATAACGCCATCCATATTAAAGTCTCCTAGGCACGTACCCTCTGGGGTTGGAGCGTATGATTCTTCAACACACAGGTCGTATTCATAATCGGTTGACGGACCTCCGATATATCCAATCTGAAACTCGTAGTTATCAGCATCGAAGATTGTGTCCGCTACGTATTCGTACAATGTTTCTGTAGCACCAGTGCTTCCATACTTGACGTAGATATGCATCCCTCCGTCAATCTCTCCGAGAGATGGGTCCCACACATCTTGAGTCTGCCCATAACCATTGTGTCTAAAGAACCCACCGTAGCATCCTTCAGTCAGGCAAATCTCGTCATGAGTAAACAGGGGCTCGTAAGTAAACCCATTGTCCCAGCTGTCATAGCTAGTCCAGCTGCCCCACACCCCACCTTTTGCATACACTCCAACAGGATAGATGGCATCAGCGCAACACAACCCTTCTTTGTACAGCTTCCACTGCTCGCTCTCTGGCCAGATGTCGTGCTGGATGTCTACGCTCAACACCGCCAAATCCTTCGGCTCATGAGTAAACGACGTGATGTCGTTAGATACGTTCTCGTCCTCGCTCCAGTACACCTCAGCAGTTCCGCTGTACTCGTTCCAGAAGGTTGCTGGGATTGCCTCGCCTACGAGAGTGATGATTGTGTTTGCGGGAACGTCAGCCGTAGTAACCCACATACCAGTCTCCATGGTTACTGACACGTCTACTCCGAACGCATCGTTGTTGGTCCAGTTAGCAATCTTTACTTCTGGCGTGAAGTCCTCAGCGCAATCGTAGTAGTTATCAATAGAGAGAAGAGCAACGTCAAGCGAGTTGGGGTCGGCGCAAGCTCCAGATTGCCACACGATACTTCTTCCACCATTGACGAGTGATGAGTGCATTCTTTCAACCTGACCAGCAGTGAAGTGGTCTCTGCAGAACCCAGTGTAATCCATGTAGTTTGTTACATCAGCATCAGGGCAGAAGGGCTCCATGGCGCAGGATGTATTTGTATATGTGGGCGGCGTATCACACACTCTATCTCCATCATTGGCGCAGTCATCATCGCTGCACCCACCACCCTCAAACGTGTGGTACAAGCCACAGTAGTGTCCGATTTCGTGAATCAAAGTATTAGACGCTGCAACATCTCCAAGGATGTATACCCCGTCATGAGCGACAAGTGCATTCTGGTTTGTCCAGCTGAACCCAGCGACATTTGGACCAAGGTTATTCATCACGAACACATTGCATGCCTCACCAAGGGTGTTGACTGAAGCGATGGCACCCATACCATACAATGCATTTGGTCCCTGCCAGGTGCTGTATGCTACTGAGTCAGGGTCAATCTCCCACTCTTGGTAGAAGAACTCATTGTGCTTGCACGGGATGATATCTGTACCCTCAAGACCCTGCTCTATCGTCTGCCACATATCCTCTACCTGAGAGGCGTCCATAGCCCCATTGATATTATGGATGGCGAACGGGATGTACTTTGTAAACCTGTCTTGGTTGCGGTTCGCAGACCTCATCCCCATGATTCTTTCGAAGTCATGGTCCACCTCGGAACATTGCTCCCCACAAACGTGGTTGTCAATGTAATCAATTGTTTGTGATGTTCCTGCTATTGAAATCAGCAGGGAGAAAATAAGAAATGTGAATCTCATGGTGTTTGTTTTGCAACACCAAAGATAATCACTGATAAGGTGTATTATTTATGACAATCAATCGGACTGTTTTGATATCTGCTCATAGAAGACTGGGTCTAGCTCCTTGATAGGCCTTATAAATTCCCTGTTGCAATACCTGTTTATCTCCCTCGACTTAGTCTTGCTGTTTGTCTTGCAGTTGTTGTTCGCTTGGTACGAAGCATTAGCCTGCAGCAGGGCATCAATCTTCTTTCGAACATCTGGGTCTGTATAGTATGTCATAGTCTTAGCTCGACTCTATTTATGTATCCATTATGAAGTGCATCCTTGATAACATCGGACTCTGGAACAAGCCATCCAATCGCGTTGTCGTCACCAGTCGCGCTACACCTAGCAGACTTAAACATCTTACGCTCACACCACTCAATCAATGGCTCCACATAAAACACATGGGCGTAGTTAGACTTGTGTACCCCGTGTTCGTCAATGTACTTCATTATATACACGAAGATGTCTGAATTGCCAAGCAAAGAATACATCCCGCACTTCTCCTCTCTGGTGGTGCTCCAGTACTCTAAGAATAGATTGGGGCTTTTCTGCCAATCCTTGCTGTGATAGTACAGCCAAGCCTTCTGGTCGTACTTGACCTCGAATCTAGTGCCGTCATTTGTCTCGATATCCCAAAACAAAAACTGGTTTCCACGCACATCATCTGACATTATGACATCGTGATTCCTAAGTTCGAGATACTCCTTCCACAGAAGCTCCCCCTCCTTGCCATTGTTAAGTGCGTTTTTCCAATTGCTCATTGTACTCTTCGCACGCTGTTGTTATTGTGTCAATCTCGACATGGATGTTGTTCTTAAACTTCTTAACGAGCTCAAGAACCACCTCCCAGTTTGTTTGTGGGTCACCCCTGTGTAGGTGAAGAGACTCGTACAACTCGGTAGCCTCCCTTTGTATGTTGAAGGTTGACGAGAAGTAAATCTCACTTAGTCTGTTTGATTTCACGGCAGATTGTTTGAATGGTTTCGTCTACTTGCTTTTTGTTCTTCGGTATAAACAACATGTAGTCACCCATGCCATTGTCAACCAGATACTTCAAGAACATCTTCCACCTCAGGGGAAACGTGTGCTGCGACGGCACGTACCCCTTTGTCTCTATGATGAATTTGTTTTTGTGAGAAACGAAGTCTGGTGTGTAGTTCACCTGAAGAACCGCGTTCCCCGTTGCATCCATCATGTAGTCCTTTGTCTTGGTTGACTTGTAGTATATGCCTGGATATCTGAAACCGCTCTGAATAACAAACGTTTCTCCTTCGTACACAAAGTCTATATCAAATTCCTTCAGCTGGTCATAGCAATAGGTCTCAAGGTTGGACTTCAGCTGCTTGCCGTCTCGCCTAAGATTCCTTGACTTGGCAGTCTTTTTGTGCGGTCGTGTTAGATTCTTACGAGGAATTCTCGGCATGCGAGAAAGTTTACAAAATATCTTTGTGCATAGTGGCCTGTCTACCAGCAAGTTTTTCACTCAGTGGGTTAAAAAAGTCTTGTATCGGACCCTCTAAGTAGAATGCGCTGTGGGTCATGTTGAATCTAAAGTAAAGCGGTTCTGCGTATGGTGTTGGGGCACCACCAGTATCCGTCTCCCTGACCTTGCGAATGTGCATCTCTGTTGTGAACCTGATGTTGGGGTCCACATGCTGTACCTTTCTGTGCAGGGTGATGAAGCAGTCTGCCCTGTTAACCCACTTACCACCACCCTCAGTGTCCTCTGCGTATGGTGCCCTTGGATATCCGTCCGCATCCTTCTGTCGCTGCGAGTCCGTCACGCTATGAGCATTGACCCATACTGCAATTCCAAGCCTGTTGCTCATGGTTAGGAAGTCGGATGCTGCTTCGTAATGATACTCGTGCGAGTTCAGGTGCTTCCCCTTCAGCCCATCAATGCGCAAGCTGTTGTATGGGTCTATGAACAGCCCGTCAATAGCCTTGTTGCGATGAATCTTTTCTGCGTACAAAAGCACATCGGTATAGCTAAGCACCTCGTCATTTCTAATGATAACAAAGTGGTCCTTCACCCATTGATAAGCACGCTTCTGTTCTTGATACTGCATGCTTTGGATGTGCTTGTTCAAACAGAACTGCATCAGCTTCATCTTGATTGCGGCAGTGCTATTCTCAGCGCTGTAAATAACCCACCTCCACCCATGATTCATGCTGGCGCTAACCATCAGGAACAGAGTGAATGTGGTCTTGCCAATGTTGCTGTGCCCGTTAATCATAACGAACTCCTTCTTGAATCGAAAGTTCTGGTCAACCCTAGCGTTACCCGTAGACAATCCAACCTCAATTTGTCCCTGCCTGTATTGGTCAATCCAAACAAAGTCTGAGTCGTCCGACGATATGAAGGACATGTCACCATCCTGCAACAGAATCTCTCTGTTAATCTTCTCCTCGTCCTCAATAATCTCTTTGATTGGCATGGTCTTGCCGTGAGCTATGCCATCCCGTATCGTCCTCTTGGCCAGCTCAATGTTGTCAACGTCATGCTTTTCAATCTCACGCTCAAGAACATACAGCGCAACATCCTCCTCAATCTTTCCAGCCCCAACATACCCACCGATAAGATGCGCAGCTCGGATAAGAGTGCTGTGCTTCTCCCCATCGGTAGCCCTGTTAATCATTCTGGCCGCTATGTTTAACTTCTCATAGTCGGTCTTGGCTTGTATGTCCTGAACGTAATGCTCGTTGTTCCGCTCCGCAATCATACCAGTAAACACCTCAGACTTCTCTCTAACAACTATGTTTGGGTCGGATGACTCAAAGCAAGCGCGAGATTCGTTGATACCAGTGGCATCTACCTCAAGACCATACTGACTATCGAAGTATTTCTGTAGGCTCCTGAAGTGGTCTCTGTGTCTTGATGGCTCTGACACCTCGACCAATGCCTTAACTCCGTTACCGCTA
>Ga0208161_1000337_pt1 | contig 26968 bp, 15 predicted proteins | sample CB_VirMetaG_3_FD_184538 | JGI IMG/M metagenome (GOLD analysis project Ga0208161, IMG submission 184538) | Freshwater to marine saline gradient viral communities from Chesapeake Bay - CB_1508_1S Viral MetaG (SPAdes) (version 4) | ecosystem: Environmental > Aquatic > Marine > Coastal | place: USA... | reverse complement strand
CTGTCAGCAGTTAAAGCCAGAAGCGCTTGGTTTGCGAAGACTGCATTAGTGGCGTTGGTTGCGCTGTCGGCTCGCTCAGCAAAAAGAGCATAAGCCGCCAAGGCCGCACTGTCTGCGGCAAGGGCGCCGAGCGCTGTAATTGCAGTCACTGCAAGAAGCGCATTCGATGCATTAAGAGCACTATCCGCATTTACATTAGTCAAAGCAGAACCATCACCCGCAAAGAATCCTGCGGTAAGAATGTTTGTCAGCGCGTTATATCTTAAGTCTGCATCTACTTTAGCCGAGTCTGCACCAGTGAGCGCACTTACAAAAACGGGATAAAACGTAGCATCCGTATCAACGTCTTCAATCTTGAATTGATCAGCAACTTGCGCAGAAGCCGCATCTTGTGCCGCAGAGAGTAAGTTTTGGACAGAGATTTGTTTAGTCGCGTTTTCGCTAGTATCTACAATGATAAGAACGTCAGCATCCGCTGGCGCGGCGCCTAATTCATCTAAATCCGTTATCTTTACACCAGCCATTGGTTACCCTCTTTCGTTGCAGTTGCAGACATTACAACTTCCATTTTTCAATTCATCGACTTCTTTTTTCAACTCTTGTATTGCGGCAAGAAGAATTGGAACCATTTTTCCATAATTTACAGTCTGGTATTTTGGATTACCATCTTCATGAACTGCGTCTTTTTCGCCATTTACAAGGAAAGGAATTTTTTCTTGAAGTTCATGAGCAATAACACCAATTTCTTTCTCAATAGAACTTTCGAAATTAAATTCATAAACTTCAAGATCAGCAATCTTATTTAATGCACCATCAAAAGATACAATGTTCGACTTAGCACGATAGTCAGACACAACCCCATCCACATACGCTTTTACTGCCGCAGTTGTGGGAATTGTCGTATCGTTGTCATTGCTCGCAACACCATCAGCGGCATCGACCAATTTAGTGATAGTGATATTTTCAACAGCGTCTTTGAGCGTGTCGAATGTTATGATGCCGCCTACGGTTAAATCACCACCAATTGTACCATTCTGATCGACATTAATATTTACGTTTACGTCTAGCTGATTTGTTGTGAAATTATCAGCAAACGCACCCGTCGCAGAATCTCTAACATTTCCTGCGTAACCTGCGAAAAGATTAGCGTACGTGATCTTTTTGGTCGTTTCCTGACTCGCGTCATTAATAACCAAATAGTCGTCAGGCTGAACAGTCGTCAACTCTCTTAGACTTGATATTTTTACGCCTGCGATTGCCATTTTGAATCCTCAAACAAATCGTTTTTTATATTTATATGGGTTAAAGTGTTCCACCACCATTTAATGCAACCACGACGGTTGCAATTCTATCGATGGCACTATCTGCTGTAAGCGGCAATGGAAGAGTCCACAAAGCGGCACCGCCGGGTCCTGGTGTGTAGTAAGCAGTCGTTGCAAATCCAGAAACCTGTGATGAATAAGCACTGTCAGCACCCAGAGCGTAGATTGCATTGGATGCATTGATTGCACTGTCAGCGTTGATTGCATTGATCGCTCTTAAAGCATTATTAGCAAACGTTGCGGCATCAGCACTATCAGCACGAAGCGCATAAATTGCTTCGGTAGCTTTCTGCGCACTGTCAGCAAATTTGGCTGTGAACGCAAAATTAGCAGTGAGTGCGCTGTCAGCAAGCCCAGAAGTCTCAGCAAACAACGCGATAGACGCGTTGATTGCACTGTCTGCATAAACTGATCGAAGCGAAGTGATAGATTCCCTTGCCCTTGTCGCGCTATCAGCCGCGTATGCTTTTTGTGCCAAAATTGCATTGCTAGCATTGATAGCACTATCAAATAATACATTTGAAAACGAAAACAAATCGTCTACAGTAATTTTTTTCGTTTCGTTTGCGCTAGCATCGACAATCGGAAGAAAATCCGAACTATCAGGTGTGCCTGTTAGCGCTGTTAATTCAGATACTTTAATGGTTGCCATTTCTCTTCCTCTATTGTTCTAGCGCGATAATATCTGTTGCGTCTTGTTCAGTAACAAGAATCTGCCCGCTTTCAGCCGCCATGATGTTAGCGCCAGCAAACACGATAATTGAAACTATACCTACTTCTGATTTACCACCAGTTGGCGTTGCTCTGTAAACAAAGCTATCTGTACCGGCAAATCCAGCATTAGGTATATATTTAAATTCGCCGGTGTTTTGATTCGTTACTGTAAGTGATCCGTTCGAAGGATATCCGCCAGCCGCGATTGTATATTTAACACTTCCGGCTTCAAATTGATCGTTCGTGCCAACAAACACATCGATGAAGTTCTCGCCACCAGAAAGATCCAAAACAAATGTATCGTCAATAGCATCTTTTTCTGAGGGTGATACGTTAACTGTAATCGTAGTTCTTATACTACCGCCACCAGTGATATTTGCTTGCACAACAAACGTGTCAGTTCCATACCAGTCTTCGTCAGGCGTATATGACCAAGAACCTGTTGCGACAATTCTACCAGTTTCAGTTGTCGTATTCTCAGTCAAAGTTACTGAAGCAGTACCATAAGTTGGATTAGTCGATACTTCAAGAGACGAAATTTCGCGAGGTGCGTACTTGATTTTGAAGTTACTATTTGTTATAGTACCACCATCTTCTGAAATCGTTCCGCTCAATCCTTCTTGTGAGAATGTATTCACAGAAACCGTAGAAAGAATACCATCCTTTCCTGTCTCGTAAAAATTAACGTCAGCTTGTGTAATAATAGAAGCCGAAGACGAAACGTTTTTATATAGACTTAACTTCATTTCAAAGTCAAGTGTGTAAACAATCGTTCTTCGCGCTTCTAAAAGACCTTCGAAGTCGTCACTGAAAGTAAGCCCCGTTAACGAAATGGGTGTATCTTCTTTCGTGTCGAAATCAGAAAGAGGCTTAACAGTTACCGTATACTGTGGCGTAAAGTATGGCAGAATCTGCTCAACAATTTGCAAAGCGTCGTCTTGCGACTTAGCGTATATGCTTAGCTGAAATCCAATAGTGTATGGAACTGGTGTGTAAACTTCTTGTGCTTTCCCTGTAAAGTTATCAGGAAAAGTCACACACTTGTTCATCTTTGGTAATTGTCTCGTAGGATCATAGCTCATCGAAAGAATTTCAAAAGACATTCTTGGTAGCTTAACAGCAATCTGACGTTCGGCTTCTTCACCGTTCTGCATGGCGTCTATTCTAGCCAAGAAATCACGGCGAGGTGCATAAGACAAAGGCACCTTCACTTGACTGATTACGTCTCCTGCCGCATTTGTTCTCACAACGTTAATGTTGTTAAACAGAGAACCAAAGACAGCCACTGCTTTGCGTATTCTTTGATGATAGAAATATGTGCCGAACATTATACTGGATCTCCGAAGGGATTCGATTCAGAGAAATCAAGAATATTTGAAGCCTCTGTGTCAAAAGCTGTATTTTGATTCCCTTCTTGTAAATCTTCTTCACTCACAGACGTAGGTTTACCACCGATTCCATTCTCATTTTCTATTCTGTACAATGTGCTAAAGGTGTGAACTTCGCCATCGTCAGCGCCCGCGTGAGCAACCCATACTTTATATTGAGAAGATACCGAGGCATCAATCTTAACAACGTCACCAGTAATAGTGAAACCGTTTGGATTTGTTTGCGTCAAGGTATCCCCAACTTCGTACTTACCCGTCATTTGAGCCAAATCAAACACGAGCAATCTCTGATATGCATGATTGGCTTCGATAGTATCGATTTCAAGACCTGTGTCAAAGTCTTCGTCATTGTACTCAAAGAGTTCTGCGCGAATTCTAAAAACAGGTAAGTCTTTTAGTTGATAGAAAGGTGTTTCGGTCTCGACTTTTGTAATTTCAAAGAAAGACTTCGATAACGTTAAGTAGATTAAATCGCCTTCACGAGGTCGATAAAATTGGTTGACACCAGTATTTTCGTAATATTGTACAGCGCTATTCCAACGGCGTCTGGCTACAATGAATGTAGCCGCGTCACGAAGTTCAACGCCAAACTTCGAAAATAAATCCCCCTCACCATCAAAACCTTCGACGTTTTCGATATACATTTCGATACGATAGGCATTACTAAACCGCGAGACAGCATCGTCGTCAAAGATGGAATCTCTTTTGACTATCTCGCGAGGAATGTAGTAAACATCTTGACCATAGATTTTAAGCGACTCAATAATAATATCTTCATAAAGTCTTTGCTCAGATGCCGTTCCTTGTGTAAAATACCTATTTGTTGCCATTTTAACCTACAAAGAAATCGACGGGAAGCTCTTGCTCGTTTCTCAGTTTCTCTTCTAATCTTTCAATATCGGCAGTTGCATCTTCAAAGATTTGTCTACCGTTTAGCGTAACACCACCGGGTAATTGCATTCCTTCAAACTTACTAAGATTCGCACCCCATTGCTGTTTAATCAGCGCAGTGGTGTAGTCTTTAATGAACATATCATTATAGATGCTTGTGTGCGTGTCGGGATCAATCGTCTGATAAACTTCAGCAACAAGATAGTCGCCTTCTTTTAGGTCTTGATCTTCAAAGTCACCGTAGATATACAGACGATTTTGTCGACGCGAAAACTTGACTGTAGGATGACCATGAAGTTGCATGTCAATCATGCTCAGATACTGTTCCATCTGATACAGATAAGCAAGATCACCTGCAAAGTTGATAAAGTCGCCCATGTTATTCAAAAACATCTGGTAACGAATATCGAATAGGTTACCAGATGATCCGAACGTTGTCGAAAACGGAAACACTTTCGAAACAAAAATAATATTAGATGAAATAGGAACATACTTATTTGCAACGTCTGCGGCAGTCACCTGATACTTCAGATAAGTGCGAAGCGTAGCATCACTATGAAACTCTTGATACTTCTGAATCGCATCGTCAACCTTGTCTTCGATTTGATCAACATCAACGTTAATCTCAAGCACAGGCTCGCCGAGTCTGCGCAAACAAAAATCGATCAGTTCTTGTCTTGATGCTGGTGATGCCATTTACTTTAACCCCAAAGAATCGCGCCAGCAGAATCGTAAATCACGAGTCTTCTGCTTGCCGCGTCTAGAAGAGCGCCATTGAATTGCAAATTCGATCCAATGATTGCGCTATCCGTGGTTGTTATTTTTCTGACAGTGATTGCATTGTCGGTAGAGTCGCCTCGCGTAGTTACACTGTGCAGAGTGTCTTGCTCAGAGTCAAGAACTGCAAGCCCACCAAGATCCCTGAAACCAACGTTGTTCGAATCGTCAAGGGTAAGGAATACAGTTTCGATGGGCTGATTAGGTAGCTGATTGAGTCTCAGTCTTCCTGTTGTCAAACGATTCAGAGCAGGATTGTAAGTAAAATCAGAGTCGGCGTTTACACTGTCGATACCATTGTACGTGCTAGTGAAAAGAGGATAAAACTCTGCATTCGCAATTGCAGGATCAATTCTTACTTGATCAGCAATATTAGCGCCTGTCGCGCTATCACCTGCAGGCGTTCCTGCATAAATTTCACCAGTGATTTCATCGACATAAAGTGCAAGTGTCGTCTTCTGGATATCATAATTACCTAAGAAGAACTTACCACCAATAGACAAATTCGAATCAATGTTTACTGCTTTGTCGAGATTCCAGGTGTCTGTACCCGCTTTATAGTAGATGTTTGCATTGGCACCACGAACTGTGATACCGGCACTATCAGCCGCTAGCGCATCAGGTGCGCTGTCTGCAAGAACAATATTCTTATCATTGATGGTCAGAATGGTAGAGTTAAGAGTTGTGGTTGTGCCATTTACTCTCAAACTACCATCGATGATAACATCACCGCCAAAGACAGCACTGTCAGCAGTAATTTTTCCAACAAAGATAGGGTTAGGGGTTACGTTACCGCGAGTTGTTACCGTATCAAGCGTATCAATTTCTAACAGCGCGCCATCTAGGCGTCTATAACCAACGCTGTCAATATTACCGTCAAAAGGGCTACCTTTTAAAAACAGAGCATATAGCGACGCAGAGTCAGCAGAATCCAGCGCACCAATCTTAAAAGAAAGCCCGCTAAGAGTTGGTTCGGTGGTAAAACTTCTGACACCCGAAGTATTAGAAATGACGAGAGCGCCATTCGAATCCGGGCGACCGAAGTTTGCTTCTGCTTGGTCTAGCGTTAAGTAAATAAAACGATCAGAGTCTAATTGACTCGGATCACGTACCTTTACTCGACCGCTAACGTGCTCTATTCGTTTAGCCATTTAGAGATTCCAGATAACTTAATACTAGTTTCATCTTGTTCGCAGAGCCATTTTCAGCCGAACAGCGAACACGATTTGTTTCTTCAACGATCAACTTACCAGTGATCAAACCGGCGGCATCTTTCGGGAGAATAGGAAAGTCTTTTACGAGTTCCGTATTTAAAGCTTCGTCACGATCATAGTGCGAGAACGTAACTGTATGCTCAGCAGAATCCAAATTAGCAACCTGTGCCATCAGAATAATTGCTGTAATACCTTGCGGAACAACGTAAATTACATCGCTATCGCCAGTAAAGCCTCCTGGAGGTTCCTCCGGGATAACCGCAGTTGTCGTTTTAAATGTATTTAGTGGGATAGCCATTTATCAACCCTCAAGTGCTAGGATATATGGAGTTAGAATTGCGTACAACGATCTTTCGAACGTTTCACCTTCGATTCGACCAGCCTGTCTACGAATCGTCAATTCTGCGCCGATTCTAAAGTCACCAAGCTGGTCAGTACTTGTGAATACCACAAGCCCTTCGTTTGTTTCAGAATCGAAAATAACTTCTTTGGTCGGATCAGGAATACCGCCATTCTGAGGAATAGCAGTAAACGTGTTCGTACCCGCGCCCACGTATTCAAACGTGTGCGAAGATGACGTGATAACAGAACGCTGTTTGAAAGCAACGGTCTGATTTCTTCGCATATCTTGGTTAAGCGGAGGCTGGAACGTTATGTTATAAACCCCAGGACTAACAGAGTCAATGCCAAGAACTGTGTAGTAATAGTTCTCAGAATCGAACTTCATTGCATCGCCATAGTTGGGCTTCTTATACTCACCGTATGGATTCAACCAGTCAGCCGAGTCAAGGTTGATGATTTCATTAACTTGAATCACGTCATCAAACTTGGTGTGATCCGAGTCAAGGATACCAGAGTAAAGAACTGGGCTACTGCCTCTTGCAATAAGACCGAAGTCACCAAAGCTGGTGTTAGAGTTAGTGATAGAACACTGACCACCAGTTTCAGCGAGAATAGATGTTGCAGTAGAAATCGTAAAGATAGACACCAACTGAGCGTATCCACGATTCAGTAGATACACACCAGTACCTGCCGCATTGTACTGAGTGAATGCGTCAGATACCATCGAACGCAGACCCCAACACTTCGAACCGTCAATCTTCATACCAATACCATCAGTGGTAATGGACGTACAGTTCTGCACGTAAGGAGACTGTACAATAAACGGACCTGCTCTTGGCGAGTCAACGTTCGGGTTGAACGCAACACAAGCCGCTCCGTTTTGATGATCTCGGAACGTAATGTCTTTCAAGAAGCATCCACTCTTTACATAGAACAAGTCAGAGTCAACGCTTCTTGGGCGAATGGTCGTGGTTCTCAAGTTGTCACCAACGATAGCGACTTTCTCGGGCAACTGGATCGGATTGTTGATCACATAGTCGCCAGACTTGAGATAGATTGTAATATCGTTTGTTGCATTTGCTCGCTGTACTGACTGCGTAATGATTAGATTTCTGTCGTCATTAATAGACTGAATCGCATCACGAAGTTCTGAACTAACACCACGAGATACCAGATTCGGATTTACAACAGCGGGCACACTGTCTAGACTACCCGCTTGAATTGCGCCAATAAGAATGTTGAGAAGCGAATTCGTTACAGCGGCTTCAGTAGCAGTAGCATATTGCCCTGCATTACCAGAAGAATCTGCGCCTTCATAAAGGTTCGATACAAGATTTCCTTGAATGATTTCATCAACGATTTGTCTAAGATGAGTGTATGTTGTTGCTGTCGCTACAACTTCAGGATCACCCGCGCTATCACCAAGCTGATTCGTACCGAACGAATAGTATGCGCGAGTAACAATGTTAGTAGCAAATGAACCACCGTACATAACATCAAACGTCAGCCCGTCGATGATGAATCCAACGTCTCGCTTGCACCGCACTCTATCATAAGAAGAAGGACCGTTCTGATCAGCCCATGCGATAACGCCTGCTTTTAGATCAGCAGAGTCTGCACGAATCGTATTGTAAGATGCTGTGGTTGTAGGATCAACACCAGTGAAATCAGGAAGAACTTCTGCTCTCAGAACGTTTGTCGAACCAGCCTCAAGAACTTCGTTAACTACTTCGATAAGATCGACAACACGAGCCTGTTCGGTTGCAGTTGTCACATAAGTGTTTACGATAGTCTTAAGTTGATCGAAAGCCGCAATGGTGGGTGCTTTCTCAGAATCACTCAACTGAGCGGCCGCACCGACGTAGTATGCGTCTGCGCTTCTTCTTGCTTGATAGTTACCACCGTACACGATATCGTGTGTCAAGCCGTCAAGAATAAAGCCTACGTCTCTTGCGCATGTGGTAGAGTTGTAAGATAGCGAAGGATAGTTCGTATTAATCCAAGAGATAGTAGAATTAATAATCGCTGTTCTATTCGTCTGAATAGCAGAACCCGCGGCAGATTGATTAGCAGTCGTAGCTGGAGCATTTGGATAAGTAAACGTATCCGCAGCCGTTGAGCCGTTGCGAAGAATATCAACGATTTCAGCGATGCTTCCATTAACAGATACTTTTGAATCTGAGTCAATTGAAAGCGCAGTGATCAGTCGACCAAGCTCTTGAATGGCACCAACTGTTCCGTCTAGCTGATCGCTAAGAACTAGTTGTGAAGAAGCATTTCCTCTGTAATATGCAAGCCCAGCGGTAACAGTATTGAAGTTCGTGCCAAGCATCAGGTCGAGCGTTACAGCGTCGATGATAAAGCCTGTGTCACGTGAACACTTGTTACGATCATATGTCAGGGCTGGAAAGTTTTCTGCGATATACTGAACGATTTCGTTTTTAAACCATTCTCTGTTATTCTGTAGAATGACTGCCGCGTCGTTTGCGTCTGGTGTAGGTAGAATCGTAGGCTCAGGAAACTCTAACGAATCAGCAAAAAGCTCGGTACTCTGCGTACCATTGACCAAAATGTCAACCACTTCCGACCAGTGTCTTGCATTTCGTGCAAGCGCACCATCATAGCCTGTGCTTAATTTTACTGGATCAAGAGATGCGATAGCACCCTTTGCTTCGTTAAATGCGCTACGAGTTGCAACGATTTGCTCATCAATTACTTTTGCAGAGCCAGCTCTTTGATATGCAAGCCCAGAAGTTACCGCGTTGTAGTTTGTTCCGAAAGCAATATCATACTGCAATCCATCAAGGATCAAACCTAAGTCGCGACGACAAATACCTTCGTCGAATTCAAATTCTTGAAGAGTTGTGATAAGATCAACCGCAGAGTCGATTGTTCTAAATGCATCAGAAAGAGAAGTACCTAAGTTGCCTGGCTTACCCGCTTTTGAAACGTAGTATACATTAGGCGTAGGATCGTCACCGACCTGAACAATGTCAACATTACCATCACGATCTTGTTTGATGAACAGCTTGCCATCATAGGTATTGATGGCAATTTCACCAAGCTCAATATCAGCGATTCCCGGGCGTTTCTCCGGGACCGCAGTCTTCTTATGGATAATTCTTGTTGTTGCCATGTTAAGTCTCTATCCTACTAATATTGTTATATTTATTAGAAATCGCCGCCAACAAATTCTTGAAGCGTTACAAGGCCAGTTACCGATACATTAAACTGAGAAGAATCAAAAAACGCAACGCCAGGGGTAGTTGCAGTTGCGGCAGGAACAGCAATCGTCAATCTGTCGCTATCGTCGCTATACGTAAGAGTGATAGCTTGCCCTGCTCTGAGCAACTGAAATACATCGCTGTCAATGAATTCGCTAAGAGTTCTATCGCCAATAAACACTTCACCATTAAAGGTTGCAGAAGAGTCGAACGTAGTAGAACCTGTAACAGTCAAAGCACCCGGAATCGAAAGATTAGAATCGATTCGAAGATTGTTGATTACAGCAGAATCAAGTGTGGTAAGACCAACAACAGTAAGATCAGAATCAACAGTAAGATTCTTACCTACTGTAAGATTTCTTTCAATGACAACACTTGAATCGAAAGTTGCACGACCGACAACGTTTAGTTTGCCATTGATAGTTGCGTTCGTAAGAATCGCATCACCAACAGCAAAAAGATCATTGATTGTGAGAACGTTAAGAACTTCAAGATTATTGATAAGGGCAGAGTCACCAACGTAGATGTTGCTGAAATTTGCACTGTCAACAAATATAGTATCTGCAAAAAATTCATTGACTTTCTTATCGGAATCGACTATAATAGCACTTGATGCTGTAAGCGTTCCATGAGGATGATTTAAAAGATCGGTAAAATACTTACCGCCGATTACATCAATTCTTTGAGAGATTAAAGTACCAGCGCTGTCTCTCTCAGGACCCGCACCAATAAAGAGTCGATCTCCGCCAGCACCAAAACCGTCTGCGGCACTTCCAGAATCAGACAACCAAGAGTATGCTAGTTCGCCAGTTCGAAGAACAAGAGGATCACCTTGCGTACCCGAACGACGAATGAGAATTTGTGTACGATCAGAATCGGATGGATAAACGCGCCCATCGACGATTTGCTTTCTTAGAGTAAGTGTAGCGCGCCATGTGCTGGTGGCAGAATCGTAAACAAAAAGAGAACCATCAACAGCACCAGCAGTTACGAGTCCGGTGATCGCATCAATGTCAGCGCTAGCAGAAATAACAGCAGTACGATAAGGCGTACCATATGTTATCTTACTTACTAGAGTTCTGTTTCCGACTTGTACTATACTATCTGACATGCTGACCTCATGTTACTGAAGGAGTTACGGTAATGAGTCCTTCTAGAATTCTTTCTACGATAGTGTTCTGATCGCTGTCAACATAAGAAATTTCAACGTCATACACGTATCTTCTTCTTGTATTTAGCGCATTTGTAACAGCATTCGCTAGCGATAGATTGACTATACCGTTAGTTGGAGGAACAGTGACATAAGCATCAAACGAAATTTTTTCAGAACTATCAACATCGTACCGCGTACTCATTTTAGCCGCAGCCGAAAAACCTGATAAATCTTTTGGTGAACCATCGACATTTGTAAGATACAGGTCCAGAGATACATCTGTTCCTTGATCGATAGTTAATTCTTCATATCTAGCCATAAGCCTCTAATCCAAAAACTAACCTATGGCTCTATTTATAATAATTTAGGCGTGAATGTCTTCAATAATCCAATCTTGAATGCCAGAAGACATTTCAGATCGATCAAGCACGAATGCAACAGTCATTCGTAAAGAGTCATTGGTTCTTGCTGTGTGATAGACTAATTTTTCTGCAGGATCTTCATACGCTCCGAAATATCCTGCTTTACACTGCCATCCTTTTACATCGGGTATTGTCACCATTTCTTTTTTAGCATTATCCCAATGCTGCCAATACCCGTCTCCCGTTTCGCTCCACGTGAAAATAAAATTAAAAGCGGAAGCGTTTGCATTGTTATGCCAAGAAATATAACCCCCTGGCGGATAAATGCTAAACAGTGCATTTCTTTTTAAATTAAAAGTCGTTTGAATCTTGCTCAGAAAAGCCTCTTGCTGTGAAGACACCTGTGGAATCTTTTCAGTGACAGTTCTTTCTTTCGCAAAATGCAGTTGCCCGATGCCAAAAGAATGAGCAACTACTATTTCTGGAAATCCATTATGCTCTTGCCCCATGGCTTTGATTCGCTTGAAATATTCTTCACCGGTGTAGTAGTCAGCATCTTTCTTGTTGTGCTTATCTTGCTTATTACAAACAACGGCTTTATAGTTTTCGTCTTTGACAAACCATAATGATTCATTTAAAATGTCAAGTGCAAAATCATTTAAAGGAATATCTCTCATTTAAAACTCCATGTGCTTCGCTTCAGAAGCAGAATAGTGGCGAATCACCACAGGCTTTTCGTTGTGCTGATATTTATAGCGCGAAAAAAAGTTCCATCTCGCGTCGTCTTTGAAAATGCCTACTTTCAAGTCTTTGTATTTTGGCTCTTTGTTAACAAGCCACCACAGAGAGAATTGATCCCAACGCTTGAGTGTTGCAGGATACGTATCAGTGTCTTCACTACCATCTTCTTTTAAAGGCCACCACGTTCCTGCGTACTGACGCACGGTAAGATCGTACCAGTCATCCATAAACTCACGTACTAGTGAATTACGCATGTCGTACAAACAAACAGCACCGCACAGTTCAAATTGCCCACCAGGGAATTTCAGTTCAGCGTAGCAATATGAACGCTCTTCGGGCAAGCCAGTGAATAGAACATCGTAGTCACCAAGTTCATCAAAGACATGTTCGATATCCTCATGTTCGCATTCAGTATCTGCATCAATGTAAAACGTGATATCCCACGGCGCCTTTGCCATTCCCCAAAGCTTGGCTCGCTTGTGATCGTTGCAAAAAATTATTTCGTTTGCGAGTTTTCTTCCTCGATCATCAAGAAATTTTTCTTCACAGACTAGACAGATGTTGGCATCAGGATAAAAATCGCGAATAGATTCCATCAAATTGAGTGCGGACACATAGAAAAAACTTCTTCGCGATGCAACAATTACGTATCCTTTAGACGGTTGACTCATTCTCTTTTTCTCCAAACATTCCCAATTCTTTTGCAATCAGAATAGATGCGACTGCATTCATTTCAACAACGTTTTTAGCTCGCCGAAGTTTTGAGCGAAGCGCACGATCTCCGGAGTTTTTAATCTCGTCAATTTCAAAGGCTTGGAGTTTTAGATTGAAAAGTTGCTCAAGCTCAGCAGTTTTCTTTTGCTGTTCGTGCATGGCACGTTTTTCTTTTGCTTCGCGCTCTTTTCTTTCTTTACGCTCAGCAGTGTTTTGATCGATTTTAGGAATACCGACCTTAGAAACGACCTCTTTGTAATGGGGGCACTCGGATCCGTCAGGGCGGATCTTGTGAAACTGCATTACATCTTTTTTCTTTTTATTTGCAGGACCCTCGTCAAGTGTTGTGATTCTAATGCACTTGACGATGGACCTATCATCAGCTTCCCAATATGCATTATCTAGATATTCATACTTCATAAATTACTCCATAGTTTATGCAACGCGAACATAAAGTGTGTATGTTTCAATAATAATCGGCGTTGAAGTCAGTTTAGCCTCATCCAAGTAAGAGGTGTTAACGTCCACGACAACATTATAATTTGTTTCATAGTTAATGCCGTCATAAGGAACGCTGTACTGCTCAATGACAGCAGGTCCTTGGAAGTCCCCGGTATACGTTTCTTCAGCCGCAGCCCCTTGGAATCCAGAAACGTAGTTCTCAACATCAACGGTACCTTCATAATCAGTCTCATAATCAGAAAGATACGTACTTTCTTCGTAATCAACTTCATAATTTGTTTCGTACTGCGATTCGATATAGTCTGAAGTGTAATCACCTGTATAAGCATCACCTTCATAATCTGGTGTGTAGTTACCTTCATATGTATCTGAGAATGTAGGCGTGTAGTTACCGACATAATCGCCAGAATATGTCTGTATATATTCTTCTAGAAAATCGCCTGCGTACGTCTCGAGGAAGTTGCCTTCGTAATCAGACTCGTAGTCACCAGTGTAAGCGCCGATGAACGTTTCAGTAAAGTCACCGGTGTAAGTCTCTAAGAAGTTACCAACGTACTCTTCTAAGAAGTCACCTGTGTACTGACCTTCGAAGTTGTCAAGGAAATCACCAGTATAAGACTCAAGGAAATTGCCTTCGTAGGTCTCTAAGAAATTGCCCGTGTATTGACCTTCGAACGCTTGAGCAAAATCGCCTGTATATTCTTCTGTGAAGTTACCAGAGTAGTTCTCAAGGAAATTGCCAGTATACTGACCTTCAAAGACTTCAGTGAAGTCGCCAGTATAAGGCTGAATGAAGTTGCCGGTATAGTTCTCAATGAAGTTACCGGTATATTGCCCTTCAAATACTTGCGTGAAATCGCCAGTGTATTCGTCAGTGTAGTTACCAGTATAAGTGTCTAAGAAGTCGCCGGTGTATAGCCCGATAAACCCTTGCTCAAAATCACCAGAGTAAGTTTCAAGGAAGTTGCCTTCGTAAGTCTCTAAGAAATCGCCTGTGTACTGACCTTCGAAGTTTTGAATGAAATCACCGGTGTACTCAGCAATGAAGTTGCCAGAATAGTTTTCTAAGAAGTTACCAGTATATTGACCTTCAAAAACTTCGGTGAAGTCGCCAACGTAATTTTCAATATAATTGCCTGTGTAAATTTCAAGGAAGTTACCAGTATATTGCCCTTCAAAGTTCTGAGTGAAGTCACCAGTGTATTCGTCAGTGTAATTACCAGTATAAGTTTCTTGGAAATCACCAGTGTACAGCCCGATAAATCCTTGTTCGAAATCACCCGAATAAGTTTCAAGGAAGTTACCAGTATAAGTGTCTAAGAAGTCGCCGGTGTACTGACCTTCGAAGTTTTGAAGGAAGTCGCCAGTGTAATTCTCAATGAAGTTACCAGTGTAATTTTGCAAGAAGTTGCCAGTGTACTGCCCTTCGAAGTTTGTTACAAAGTCGCCAACGTAAGTTTCAGTGTAATTACCAGTGTAAATCTCTAAGAAGTTGCCAGTGTACTGACCTTCGAAGGTAGAAAGGAAGTCACCACTGTAAACAACGGTAAAGTTGCCTTGATAAGTTTGAGTGAAGTTACCAATGTATTGACCTTCGAAGCTCGCAAGGAAATCACCAGCGTACGTTGTAAGGAAATTGCCTGTGAAAGTATCGAGGAAGTTCCCGGTGTATTGACCTTCAAAGTTTTGCAAGAAGTCACCAGTATACTGCCCTTCGAACGTGTCAAGGAAGTCGCCAGTGTATGTCTCAAGGAAGTTGCCAGTATATCCTGTAGCGTAGTCACCAGTATACTGCCCTTCAAATGTCTGCAAGAATTCGCCAGTGTATGTTGTAAGGAAGTTACCAGTGTAGTCGCTGAGATAGTTACCAGTATACTGACCTTCGAATGAAGCAAGGAAATCGCCAACGTAATTTTCAATGTAGTTACCAGTGTATCCTGTAGCGTAGTCGCCGGTGTATTGCCCTTCAAATGTCTGTAAGAATTCACCAGTGTAAGTGGTAAGGAAGTTACCAGTGTAATTCTGCAAGAAATTGCCAGTGTACTGACCTTCGAATGAGGCTAAGAAATCACCGACATACGTTTCAACAAAGTTGCCAGTGTATGCGACAACAAAGTTGCCTGTGTACTGCCCTTCGAATACTTGAGTGAAATCGCCAGAGTAACTTACAACAAAATTACCAGTGTAGTCGCTGAGATAGTTACCAGTATACTGACCTTCGAATGAAGCAAGGAAATCGCCAGTGTAAGGAACAGTGAAGTTGCCCGTGTACTCAACAATAAAGTTACCAGTGTACTGACCTTCAAATACTTGAGTGAAGTCACCAGAATAGTTTGAAACATAGTTACCAGTGTACTGTGCAAGGAAGTTACCAGTGTATTGCCCTTCAAAGTTTGACACAAAGTCGCCAGTGTATTGCTCAAGGAAGTTTCCTACGTACACAGTAATGTAAGTACCTACGTATTGCCCTTGGAAAATCTGTACAAAGTCACCAGCATAATTCTCGATAAAGTTACCAGTGTAAATTTCCAAGAAGTCGCCTGTATACTGACCTTCGAAGTTTGCGACGAAGTTACCAGTGTATTGCGCTAAGAAGTTGCCTTCATAATTCAGAACGAAGTCGCCGACGTACTGACCTTCAAATGTCGCAAGGAAATCTCCAGAATATGGCTGAACAAAGTTACCAGTGTAAGATTGTGTGAAGTTGCCCGTGTACTGCCCTGCAAACGATTCAAGGAAGTCACCAGTGTAAACAGCAGTAAAGTTACCGCTGTACTGCTCCAAGAAATCACCAACGTATTGACCTTCGAAGGTAGATAAGAAGTTACCGACGTAATCTGAAATGTAGTTACCTGAGTAATCTGCTTGCGCATAGGTCGAAATGTAATCACCGGTGTACAGATTCAAGAAGTCACCAGTGTAGACATTCAAGAAGTCACCACCGTAGACTTGATCAGCATACAGACTAACATAGTCACCTGTGTAGGTCTGCAAGAAGTTACCGAGATAGTTTCCTGTGTACGCAACAGCAAAGTTACCAGTGTAAACTGACTGATAGTTACCAGTGTAATCTGCTTGAGCGTACACTACTGTAAAGTCGCCCGTATAGCTGGCTAAGAAGTCGCCAGTATATTGCTGTAAGAAGTTACCAGTATAATCGGCTTGAACATACAGCGAATCATAGTTACCAGTATAAGTTGTTTCGAAGTTACCTGTATACTGACCTTCAAAGTTCGACAAGAAGTTTCCAGTGTACGAAGTAAGGAAGTTACCTGTATATTGTGCAAGGAAGTCAGAAACATACTGCCCCTGGAACGTCGCCAAGAAGTCAGACACATAGTTCGAAATGTAGTTACCTGTATACGAAGTAAGGAAGTCACCAACATACTGACCCTGGAACGTCGCCAAGAAGTCACCAATGTAGTTTCCAGTATACGATGCTAAGAAGTCGCCTGCATAGTTCGAAATATAGTTGCCTGTGTAAGCCGCAAGGAAGTTACCTAGATACTGCCCTTCAAAGGTAGCTAAGAAGTTACCTGTATAGCTTGCCACAAATGCAGAGGTGTAGCTTTGAAGGAAATCGCCAATATACTGCCCTTCAAAGGTCGCCAAGAAGTCACCAACGTACTGCCCTTGGAACACAGCCACGAAGTCACCGACATAGTCCGACACATAGTTACCAGTGTAATCTGCGCGAACGAATGTCTGCAAGAAGTTGCCTGCATAGCTACCATCGTAGTTACCTACATAGGTCGCAAGGAAGTTACCTGTGTAAGAAGCTTGAACGTAAGTAGAAAGGAAGTTACCTGTGTATCTAGATACGTAGTTGCCTGCATAGTTGGCAATAAAGTTACCAGTGTAATCTGCTTGTATATAAGTAGCAGTAAATGTAGAAGTATAGGTTGCCGCAAACGAACTTGTATAAGACGCAAGGAAGTTACCAGTATAGTCAGCACTAACGAAGGTAGCAAGGAAGTTCCCTAGATACACTTGGAAAAAATTACCTACGTAACTACCAGTGTAACCTTGCTGAATGCTTTCAGTAATTCCGCCCAAGTATGTTCCGGTAGCGGCGTAGCTTCCAAGATAAGTTGATGAAGTTAATCTTCTTCGAACTTCATAGAAACTGTTACCAAGTCCACCGGTTCTAAACGCACCACGCTGATAATCATAACCACCAATTGAGAATTGCGTAAGGTTGGGATTACCAAACTGAACTGTGATGGTAACGCTATTCCAACGAATAGAGAACGAGTTTGACGAGGTTGATCTTACCCAATGATAAACGTTAAGTGAATACTGCCATGCTGTCCATGCTCCAGGACCTACGTAATTGCCTACGTACGTAGCCGCTCCAACATATGCTCCTTCATACACACCTAAGTACGAACCTGTATAACCCTCTTGAACAGTAGCCAAGAAGTCACCAGTATAAGTTGATACAAAGTCGCCGACGTATTGCCCTTGGAACGTAGCTAAGAAGTCGCCAGTATAAGTTGCGTTAAAATTACCTACATAGCTGGCGTTGAAATCACCGGTGTACTGCCCCTGGAATGTAGCTAGAAAATCACCAGAGTAGTTTGCGATGAAGTCACCATCATAGTTCGCTAAGAAGTCGCCTACGTATTGCCCTTCGAAAGTACCTAAGAAGTCACCGGTATAGTTTGCGGTAAACGATCCAACGTAGCCTTGAATGAAGTCACCTACATACTGACCCTGGAACGTAGCAAGGAAGTCACCAGCATAAGTGGCGACAAAGTTACCAGTATAATCTGCTTGCACGTACGTAGCAAGGAAGTTACCAGTGTAGTTCGCTTGCGCATAAACTGATTGATAATTACCAACGTACGCGAGGTTAAAATCACCAGTATAAGAAGCTAAAAAGTCCCCGGTGTACGTATTCTGTGCATAGTTGGTGACAAAATCACCAGTGTACGATGCAAGGAAGTCACCGCTGTAAGTAACAACAAAGTTACCAGTGTATGTGTCGCGCACATAATCAGCGGTAAAGTTACCAGTATAATCTGCTTGGGTGTATGTTGTCAAGAAGTTACCTTGATAAGAAGCAAGGAAATCGCCCGAGTATGTTGCCGCAAAGTTACCAGTATAATCTGCTTGAACGTAAAGACTTACGTAGTTACCTGTATAGGTCGTTAAGAAGTCACCAACGTACGTAGCCAAGAAATCGCCACTATACGTTGTTTGTATATACAGGTTAAGAAACGTTCCAGTATAGTTAGACGCATAGTCAGAAATATACTGCCCTTGGAACGTAGCTAGGAAGTCGCCAGAATACGTAGCTGTGAAGTTACCTGTGTAGGTCGTTAAGAAGTTACCTACATACTGCCCTTGGAATGTCTGTAAAAAATCACCAGTATAAGACGCAAGGAAGTCACCAGTATACACGTTGACGATATAGTCTTGCAAGAAATCGCCAGTGTAAGACGCTGTGAAGTTACCTTCGTATTGCCCTTCAAACCCTTGAATGAAGTTACCAGTATAGTTTTGTGTGAAATTGCCTTCATACTGAGCAGTAAAGTTACCTTCGTACTGCCCTTGGAATGTGGCGATAAAATCACCAGAGTACGTAGCTAAGAAGTCACCCGTATATTGTGCTTGCGCATAAACAGACTGATAGTTACCAACATAATTTACAATGAAGTCGCCAGTGTAATCGCTGAGATAATTACCAGTGTATGTCAACTGCTCATAGATGCTTTCATAGTCACCAGTGTAAGTTGCTAAAAAATCGCCGGTGTAAACAGAAATGTAGTTACCAGTATACTGAGCTTGCGCATAAGTAGCTAAGAAATTACCAGTATACTGATTTACAAAATCGCCAGTATATGTTTGTAAGAAATCACCACCGTAAACAATCTGTACGTAGTTTACAGTAAAGTTACCGGTGTACGCTTCAGTAAAGTCGCCACTGTAATCCGAAATATAGTTACCGGTATAGTTTGCTTGCGCATATGTTACGTTATACACTGTTGTATAGCTGGCGATAAAGTCACCGATATACGTCTCTAAGAAGTTACCTGCATAGGTCGTTTGAATGTAGTTTGTTGTAAAATCACCAGTGTAAGTCTCGACGTAATCGCCCGTGTATGCAGAAATGTAGTTACCGGTGTACTGTGCTTGTACGTAATTCTGTAAGAAGTCTCCACTGTATGAAACAATAAAGTCACCGGTGTATGTCTGCAAGAAGTTACCGGTGTAAGAATTATCAACGTAATTTTGAGTAAAGTCACCAGTATAAGTTGTTAAGAAATCCCCGGTGTACACAGAAATGTAATTACCAGTGTACTGAGCCTGAACGTAATTTTGAGTAAAGTCACCGCTATATGATACGATAAAATCACCAGTATAATTCTGAAGGAAATTACCAGTGTAAGTATCATCGACATAATTTTCTGTAAAGTCACCTACGTAAGTTACAACAAAATCACCTGTGTAATCAGAAGCGTAATCACCAGTATATTGAGCCTGAACGTAGTTGACAGCATAAGTTGTAGCGTATAAAGAAACGTAGTCACCAGTGTAATTAACTATGAAGTTACCAGTGTAAGTATCATCGACATAATTTTCTGTAAAATCACCAGAATACGTTACGACAAAATCACCGGTGTAATCAGAAGCGTAATCGCCTGTGTACTGATCTTGCACATACAAAACTGCATATGTGGTTGCATAACTTGACTCGTAATCACCAGTGTAATTAACTATGAAGTTACCAGTGTAAGTATCATCGACATAATTTTCTGTAAAGTTGCCAGTGTATTGATCATCAACGTAATTCTCTAAAAAGTCGCCGGTGTACTGTGATAAGAAGTCGCCAGTGTAATCGCTGACATAGTTACCGGTGTAGTTTGTTTGAACGTACAGAGATTCGTAGTCACCAGTGTAAAGCGCAGTAAAATCTCCTGTGTAACTAGATATAAAGTTACCAGTGTACTGTGCTTGTACATAGTTCTGAAGAAAATCACCAGAATAATTTGCAACGTAATCTCCGGTGTAATTCTGGAGGAAGTTACCGGTATAAAGCGCCTGCACATAGTTCTGAAGAAAATCACCAGAATACGTGGTTAGAAAATCACCAGAATAAATTTCTAAGAAGTTACCAGTGTATTGGTCGTCAACATAGTTCTCAAGGAAATTGCCTGTATAATTCGTGAGGAAATCGCCAGTGTAGTCACTAACATAGTTGCCAATGTAAGTTTCTTGAGCATACTCAGAAACAAAGTCCCCGGTATACTGCTCAAGAAAATCACCGGTGTAAATTACGGTGAAGTTACCAGTGTATTGAGCATCAACATAGTTTTGAGTGAAGTCACCTGTATAGTCTGAAACGTAATCGCCAGTGTAATTATCAAGGAAGTTACCAGTGTATTGATCATCAACATAGTTCTGAGTAAAGTCACCAGAATATGTTTCAATAAAATCACCAGAATAAACTTCTGAGTAATTGCCAATGTACTGCGCTTGTACATAGTTCTCTAAGAAGTTTCCTGTGTATTGTGTTAAAAAGTCACCAGTGTAATCGCTAACGTAATTACCAATATAAACGTCTTGAGCATATTCTGAAGTAAAATTGCCAGTGTATTGCTCAAGGAAATCACCAGTATAAACTTCAGTGAAGTTACCAGTGTATTGGTCGTCAACGTAATTCTGTAAGAAGTCACCGCTGTATGTTACAAGAAAATCGCCAGTGTATTCGTCAGTGTAGTTACCAGTGTATTGATCATCAACATAGTTCTGAAGAAAATCACCAGAATATGTTTCAATAAAATCACCAGTGTAGATAGCAGTGAATTCGCCGATATAAGAATTATCAACGTAATTCTGCAAGAAGTCACCGGTGTATTGCTCAAGGAAGTCACCGATGTAATCTTCTAAGAAGTTACCAGTGTATTGGTCATCAACATAGTTCTCAAGGAAGTTACCAGTGTAACCACTCTCGTAATCACCAGTGTAATCAACTAGGAAATTACCAGTGTATACGTCAGAAATGTAGGTATCAGTGAAGTTGCCAGAATAAACTTCTGTGAAGTCACCAGTGTAATCGCTGATATAGTTACCAGTATAGCCGGCTTCGTCGTAAGGAACAACGTAAGGCTCTTCAGCGTCAGCCGCTTCGTAATCGCTTGTATAGGCTTCAAGAATGTCCACACCCTCGTAGTTCGGGACATAATCGCCTGTGAATTCACCTTCGTAATTCTGAACGTATTCTGTGAGATAATCGCCCAGATAGTTCTGCGTATAGTCACCACTATACGTGCCAGAATACGTACCTTCGTAGTCGCCGCTGTAATCACCAGCATAGTCGGGCACATAATCACCAATGTAATCACTTTCATAAGTGGGTACATAGTCGCCGGAGTAATCACCCGTGTACGTAGCTTCGTAATCTGTGAGATAGTTTAACTCATAGCTGTCTGTGGCAATATAGGTCTTTTCTTCTTCGTAGGTAAGAATGGTGTCAACTGCACTACCTCTTGCTTCCCACGTACCTGGTGCTGTAGGAGGACCATCAGCAGAAGCACGTAGTTCATACGTACCGATACCAGTATCCATGATCACTTTCTTCATTCTTTCGCCGAAAGTGAACTGCATTTCTGGCTCGCTTAGCTCACGAATACCACCAAACTCATTATTGACTCTAAGAGGAGAAAGAGGATTTACGCGAGTAGGCTTGATGCCTTGAACTTTGATCCAGATAGAATAGCCGAGACGCGTTCCGTCACCACGTGTGTCAACAAAAACGTCTTGGAGAAACTCTGACCAATCCGGACCAGGAGATGCTGACGACAGTCTAAACGTTCCAGGAAGATCGTTTGCAAAAATCTTTTTAAGAAGTCTTTCACAAACGATATCAATTTCAGCGTCGCTCATTTCTTTCAGCCCTGGAGGGTTTGCGGCCCGATTCCAGTAGAAAGGATTTCTCTTTAGAGGCGAAGTCTGAAGCGAAGAAACGTTTGCATCGTTTTGGTATAGTTCGTAGATTGCACCAGCAGTGTTTGGCTTTTGCTGAGGCTCGACGCGTACAGAGTTGAACTGAATGTTATCAAAGGCGCTAGGCGTAGCGTTTTGAAGATCAGTAGAAGTAGCGTTGACGGTAAAGTTAAGAATACCCGTGTTTGTTACCTGAATAGAAAACACTGTCTGATAAGAACCAGACAACGAGCCATTTTGATAATCTTCCCACGTGGCTTGCAGACCAGTTGTGTTCGTAGGAGTAGGAGTCGAGGTAACGCTTGTGATGCTATACTGAGCAGAACCCGTAAGACCAATCTGATATTCTATTTCTTCAAAGCCTGCACCAGAGCTAGCGGCAGAGCCAGCAATGGTAATTTGAAGTGTATCGCCAACATAGACTGTCGAAGGCAGAGGAATATAGCCTTCAGTGAAAGTCGTTGTATGAATCGAACTTTCGATATCAGAAAGATGGTTTACTTCGAATGTTCTTGCGATGGTCTCGCCAGGAATTGAACCAATGCCAGAAGTATAGAAAGTGTCCTCATAGATACCGACAAGGGTACCTTGATCGTTGATTGAGAGTGCAGACAAATCATCGGTTGTCATCTGCCCAAGATGATAACCAGCCTGATAAGCCAAGTAGTCTTCTTCAGAAGTAAGAAGCTCTTTAAAAGCGCCTGCACCAAAATGTTTAAGAGGACGTAATGACATTAATTTCTCGACAACCAAAAAAGCGATTATGTCTTATTTATAAGAATTTTCAAGCAAGGCTTTTAATAAGCTTTTGATTTCTGTTAAGTCATTCTCAATCGATTTCACTCTGATTTTAAGGGTCTGCTCTTCTTCTTTTTTCTGGAGCTTGAGACGCTTACGCTCTCTGGCTTGTTCGATTTCAGAACTATTTACATTGATTAATGCATTAGTCTCTGTATCACGAACTAAGCCAGAGTAGCCCTTCACCGGCACATATTTGCTCATTATACCGCCAGATATCTAAGTCTCAGATTCCTCAACGAAGGAGCGGCATCAGCACCTTTCAGAATAAATTTAACTTGAACTTGGTTGAAAGGTTTGAGCGTTCCACCTTTTCCACCAGCAAGCCATTGTGCGTCACGATACGTTTGACTATTGTCGTATGGAATGCCATCAACGGGAGGCTGTTGCGTCCAGTACTTCTCGTATATATTCTCATCAGAAGATGCGGTTCGATAGTACATTACAATATCAGCCGCGTCAGGAATATTTACAAGGGATCGTGCTTCAATACCAACTGCGTCTTGCTCAAGGAACACGGGTGCCGTGATATGCTTAGATCCTGTCGTACCGCCTGTAGGTTGTGTTTCATCAACAGCATTGATATGAGGCGTCACATCAGGATTGTCCTGACAGTAGCCGACAAGCACGTAAGAAGCTCTTTGTAGATCAATTACTGGAGAAACATAATCGTTCGCGGTCTTCAAATCTAGTTTGACGTAAGTTGAAGCAACCCCTGCACCGAGATTAAGTTCTTGGGCGGCGAAGTTGTAAATTGCTTTTGGTGTCTGGAAGTCAACGTTTTGCTTGAGCGTAATACGCGAGTACTCAGCATCCTGCGTCCATCGACCCGCGGCATTGATACGTGTGCTAGAAATGTTCTTACCTTCAGTGAATTTAGCAGAAATGTCAATCGAAGTATTATTCGGAACGATTGTTTCAATGTATGGATTCACAACATTAAAGATTGCGTTTCGACGCGACAGAACTTTATCGCCGCCACCGATAGCAGAAGAATTCGCAAGAGGTGCAGAACCACCAGCAGAATCGTAACGGAAAGTATATCCGTTTACGTCAGCAGAGTCAACAACGTGCGATCCATTGATCCATGTGTTGGCTGTGATGCCTGCAATATCTTCTGCACTATCAACATACGCAAGATCGCCAGGCTCAAGCCCGTGACACATATGATGAACATACACTTTCTTCGTGCCGCTGTACATCTGAAGCGGATTCTCTTTAAGAAGCTTGTCGGGAAGTCTAGCATTCTTAAGAATCAAACTGCCACCGCCAAGATCAAACTTCGCTCTCTTAAGTCTGTACATGATATCTTGATCTTTCGTTTCAAGCCAGAACACACCGTTCTGAGGCAAGAAGAGAGAACCAGGAGCGGGTTGCGTTGTAACGATTCTAGACGTAGAACCGAACACGGGTTCCTGAGTCTTAGCGCTGAACAATTCATATTCAGTAGACTGAGACGTAACAACAATTGCATAGTGAGTCCAAGGCTTCAGGAACACTGGCTCTTCGAACGTAAATGTTGTAGGTCTTTCTTGAATCACAGAAAGCGTAGGATTCGTACCAACAGCAGTCACTTGACTTGGATTCAGATACACGTGAGAATCTGGAACAATTTCATTGTGCGAAGGGCGCCCATTTACCACGGGCCGCAAATGAACCGCAACGGGTAGATTTCCAGTGTCTTTTGTTCTAAAGTATAGCTGAATGCTTGTCAGCGTCACACCAAATTGATTATCAACGTAGAACGTTTGCGCCAGAGGATTCTGAGGCGCAGTCATTGTCGAAACAATGTTCGATGCAAACTGATTCTGATCCACATCAATATAGTCAGAAAGAACCTGAGACATTTGACCAGTAGCGTCAAGCCCATTCAGAGCCGCAAGAGAAAGCGGAGCGGCGCCAGGACCATACTTACCAGCAAGCTTAGGATCGACAAGCTGAACTTCAGCGGCACGAACCTGATTCAGATAATTCTGAAGTTCTTTAGAATTATACGCTTGTGGGAAATTCGACCAGTTAGCTAAAGGCCACCAGTACTCAGTCGGTCTTGTTGAAATCACATTGTTCCAGTGATTCCAGATCGCACCCTGCGCAACATAGTACGCAAAGGCTTTACTTCCTGCCGCCGCCCAGTCATTTGTATCAATGTCAAGCAACTTGAATTCACGAATACCTGATCTAAATCTTGTACCCGTCGCTTTCTGTCTAGCAGTTGCATTTACACGATTTACGTAGTAAGATGGGCGAATATTGGGAACAAAGAACGATCCAATAATTTCACCGTTTGCATTCGAAATAAGTTCAGACGAACCACTCGGATGCGCAGTGATAGCTTGATGCGTATACTTGTTTCCGTTATCATCTGTGCGATCAGAATATTGAACGAACGAAGATTCTTGTCGACACCATTCTGTTACTTTCTGCCCATCGAAGAAAGGAGTAAACTTCGTATTAGGCTTAAGACCCTTCGCATGGAAGTAAATCTTTCTAGAACGAATCCATGGAATCAACGCTAGATCGATAATACGCTTACCAACAACTTCACGAAGCGTATCAGAAGGAACCACACGAGACACAAAACGCCCGTTACCATATCTCGGAGAAGTCGTTACTGTCGATGCGTACTTTTCACGCAATTGAATAAGTGCGCGTTGACGAATTCTTGGGTTTACAGAGCGAAGCTCGCTGAATCTGCTAACATCAATATCTTCAAGACTACGACCAAACCAGTTCCACATCCAGTTGTTCCAGAGGAATGCTTGCTTTTTATCTAAGCGAGCCGAACCTGCAACAGCTTTTTCTGCGTCTTCTTTTGATTCTTTCCATTCGTCAGTGGTCGGAGAAAGCTTGATAACACCAACGTTATCAACGAGCCCAAAGGGATTAATCTTGATCGAACGCGAAGCAACGGACTGATAAGCCCACTCTTCAGAATCGTAGTTGATATAAACATTATCGCCTTTCTTCAAAATGTTCGAAGAAAGTGTATTGTCAATTACAAGCCGAATGTTATCTTCGTCAACTTGAGGTCTAATCAACTTACTTTCGGGATCGATAGACGCCGCATAGTCGTCGTTATTGGTATCAGCACTAGTCTGATCACCGAAGTCATCAACTTGCGAACCACTTTCTACACGCTCATTACCATCGCTGTCAAGAGCCGCATTAAGTTTTTGCTCAAGTTCTAGAAGACTAAGCGTTGTGAATTCTTCAAGATCGTCCAACTTAGCTTCAATTTTAGCGATATCCGCCATTGTATAACGCTTGTGCTCAATAGGAGTTACCTGAACATCGTTTTCATCAAGCGTGTTTGCATTGAGAAGAATCTTGTAAATCTCAAGAGCATTGTCTGGCGCTTGCTTGTACTGAGGATTAGCGGCTTGCTGCCCTAGAAGCAATTGAATCTCGCCTTCCTGCGTGAGCAAAAGCTTGTCCGCGCGAGGCAAATAGTAGCTAACATCAGCAGTGATATTGTCTCCGTTACGCGGCAAATCAAAAATGCTGGCGGCTGTACCAAACGCAGTTTCGTCTGGACGGAAATCAAGGTAGTTGCGAAGATTTACAACCGTACCATCTTTTAGCGTATGATTTGGAATATCTCTGTATGCAACAGGAACGTTCCCATAAGAAGTAGCGTCGTAGAAATCACCACCAGCACCACGTGCAAAGTAGCGATACTTGACGTAAAGATTCGGCGGTGCACTATCAGCGGCGTTCATGATCAAGCGCCCTTTCGCATAATAGTTGTCGCGCTGACCATCGTCGAGCAACAAGCTCGGTAGCATGTTAATGCCACCCGTAACATTGGCTCTCGCAGAGTCGACTTCATAAATGTCAGGCACTGCAAACTCATAATAGTTCACATCATTGACCGTATCGGTTTGTTTCGCAAGTGTTGCTGTAGCAGTGGTAAG
>Ga0208161_1000336_pt1 | contig 26992 bp, 47 predicted proteins | sample CB_VirMetaG_3_FD_184538 | JGI IMG/M metagenome (GOLD analysis project Ga0208161, IMG submission 184538) | Freshwater to marine saline gradient viral communities from Chesapeake Bay - CB_1508_1S Viral MetaG (SPAdes) (version 4) | ecosystem: Environmental > Aquatic > Marine > Coastal | place: USA... | reverse complement strand
TCTACACCGATAGAGTTACCTTTTTGTAGTTCCAAGTTAACTTCTGCGTATGTTCTTGCTTGTGCGTTTGCTGCTCCCATTAATATAATATCTGTACCGTCTGTAATTGTCTTTCCTGATGCACCTGCTTTATACGCATCTGCTGTTAATGTGTCTGATGAACCAAAGTCTCTGTTTCCGTTTTGGTCTACTGCTGTTGCATCACTAATCAATGTGCCTGTTGTTGGGTTTCTAGTAATTTGAATTTGAACCATTCCTGTTGTATTATAACTTCCTGCACCTGTTCCTACTTCTATTGCCTCAACGAAGAAATGTTTATCTTCATTATTTTTAAGATATAGCATACCTGTTGTAGCAGAGATTGAAACAATGCCTGTGTTAATATTATACGCATCTCCCAAGTCTAATGCTGATTGGGCTTCTGTTCTGTTTATACCAGTTACGAATAATCTATTATCTGAACCTACTTTGGCCTCTCTACCATTACCTGAACCACTTTCAATCTTAACCATGTTTATTATTACCAATAATAATATTTAAAGAATTAAAGACTTTCTTCATTAGTTACTAATTCTAAATGGGCCTTTACTGATTCTATGTCATTTCTCATAACTTCAATATTATTTGTTAATACGATTAATAATTCCTCTATTCTTTTTTGCCTATCTAACTTGTCTTTTTGGTTAGCTGTTAATACTTCTGAATATCCAGTATAAGTTTCTACCACAGGTAATTCTATCATAATAATAATAGGTTCGTATGATTTAAATACCTTTAAAGCGTAATAGAAGTACAATGAACGCAAATATTACTCCTTACGAAAGGAAAAACAATGTAAATCAAAAAGAGAAATTAGAACAAATGTATTCTAATCTCTAGTTTTTTTCTTTTTATTTGGTGAAAATGGTAGGATAATATCTAAAAAATCCCCTGTTTTAGTCCACCAGCATACTTTTTCACAGGTTTCTTTCTTTTCCATATTCAATTAACTCCCTGCTTGCTGATAATACTAGACCTATTAATGCTGTCCATAATGCTGTATCTAGATGTGGTAAGCCAGTGGCTAGTCCTGAACCTACATATGGAGTTACAAAGTACATGCCTGCGTTCCCTATTACTCTTGCTAAAGGTCTTCCATCCATACATTATTATACTGCACTCTTGGTTTTAAGTTTTGATCGTTTTGATTGTAATATCCTTCCTGCATTTGACCATAATAGCTCTGCAGGCGTGGGCCATCTATCTATAATTTCTTGTGGAGTATTATCGGGCCATACATCTAATTTTGGTTGTTGTGGCCATTTGTCTTGTGCTGGCCATCTATCTAAACTTCTAATATATTCTTCTGGCCATAAGTTCATTCCTGATGGAATCTTGAAATCTGTTCTCCATTGGTTATTTCCCGGAGTAGCTCCACCTGCTTCACCTTTAGACATTGTTTCTTTATCCAAGTCTTCTAATCCAAGTATGTCTCTAACACCTGATTCATCAATTAATCCTAATTGGGCCATTTGGGTCAATACCATAAATTTCTCTTGATTGAGTAATGTTATTAAACGTGGTTTGTTAAATGAGAATTTTATCTTTACTGGGATGTTTCTTACATCGTCTACTTGGAATAGTATTGATAGTATGGTATCATAGAATTGTTTCTCTACTGTATTCTCTAGGATAATTCTCTCTGGCCTAATTTCTTGGTTAAGGTATGCATCTACTTCTTCAATGTTTGCGTTACCACCAAGTTTACCAATGTCACCTTCTGCTAACATAAATCCGGGAAGTCCGTAAGCTGTGATAATTGCTTTGATTAATCCTGTTCTTATTACTTCAAGACTTCCAATGTCTGCTGATGTTGGGGTATTTAGTACAGTTACACCAACTTCATCTGTTGTTGATGGGCCAGTTACTGCAATAGATTGGCCTTTACTGTCATTTGCTTTTGCTAGAAAATCATTCAATACTTCATCTTCATTACCATATTCCTGTGGTGGAATTGGTACAGAATATACTGGTGGTTTATACCATGTAGATTCTGCAGCTCTTTCATAGTCTTGATTAAGAATGATGTTTAATGTATTGGCCTCATCTGCAACTCTTGCTACTTTAGAGTCACCATAATAATCAGAAAATAATTCATTGTTAAAACCATGCATGACATAAATCATTCTGTTCTTTGGTAGTACATTATCTCTTTTTGGGCTTCTTACACCGATGATTCTAACACCTTCTAGTTCTGATGTGTTTTCGTTAATTACTGGTCTTTCTGTAAACTCTGGTCTGATTAGTCTGATTTGTTCTGGCAAGTCAAAGTTTCCATCTTCATCTGTTTCTAATGGAGTTAGGGCCAGTACACATCTTCCTTGTTCTAATGCTGTAAAGTATGCATTGAATAAATTTGTAGATAAATCCATGTCTACTGCCATTTTATCAATTTTATCTTTAAGTTCTTCTGGAGTAAATTCTCTTCCCCAATAAGGTACATTAATTGTTGTTGATTTTTGCCATTGGTCTAATTGTTCATCTGGTACTTCCTCTTCTGCTCTTGGTACAATATCTGTTGTATATCCTTGGCCTGCTGTAAATGTTGTATGGATTCTAGATGCTCTGTAAACATATGGATTATTCATCGCTGATTTGAAATCTTTTCTTTCTTGTGTTTTATATGGGTCAACTGCAGCAAAAACTTGAATACCTTGAAAGTTATCTGTTATACCTGAATGTTTTCTCCAAGTATTATTTTTATTAATTTTTCTTGAAGGATTAGTATAATCTGTTGCCATACGTGGTGAAAATTTATTCTCTACTTTTTTTGTCTTGGCCATAATATTACTATAAGTTAATCTTCGTTATTAAGGTTTAAAATAGCACTATTATAAATAATAATATCCCCATCTGATGTTACAGAGTTAATATGAATAATATCATTATGGCATGAACATGGACAGTGTAGATTGGCCTCATGAATATGATTACAGTTATCACAGTTCAATAATATTCATACACAAATCAAGGATAAAAGAGTTTAGAATCCATAATAGGGTCTTTTAGATTATTAATTAATAATTAATTAATATTTCTAGAGAGCTCCCATTTGATAGAATTCATCTCATCAATTTGTGCTGGAGTTGGTCTCCATAAAGCATATCTTGCTTGGTATGATACATAAGCACCATAAATACGCTTTAGGGCCTCTAAATGATAATCAATAGTCATCACTTCTTGTCTCCATTTCTCTATCAAGGGCCAATTTGTTGAAACAGTCATCACATACTGGTTCTTGTTCCCAATATGCATATGCTTCATCACTGTCACAGTTTGAGCAGCGTTTCAATATTTCCATCCCTTTGAATGAATTTCCTTAAATTCAAATATTGAATCATCATAATCTGTTTTCCAATCTTTCATGCCTACAAGTGGATGATGATAATGCCTGCCTAAATCATTAGGATCAAGGTCATTCACGTTACAAAGTACACATTTGACATGATCATGGAATGATATAGGGTATAGTTTATGTCTGTGTTCTCTGCATATACTGACCATTTTTGCTGATTTGTATATGATATATGGTGTTGATGGTAGTCCATTAGGTATTTCTGAACATGACCAACACTTTACCACCTGTGATGAAATCAATCTTCACCACTCCATATTTTTGGTATTTCTTTGAGTTCAACGACTTTGTGGCCTTCAACGTATGTGACAGTTGCAATAAACTGTTGGCCCGGAACGATGCTTTGTGCTTTAGCACCGAAGATTTTTAGAGTCATTATGCTTCTACCTCTCTGTGTCTTGCAACTGCTGCAAGGCCTGCTTTTACTCTTCTTTCGTTGTTTGCGTGTCTTGTATATTCTTTAACACTTTCAATAAGTTCGCTTTCTGAACCAATATTGATGTTAAGGGCTGTTGTACCTTTTTTACCGAGTTTATCTGCTAAGTTGTTTAAAAATACATAGCGTTCACCATCGGCACTTCTTGCCACATTTAGAACAATGTGAAACAAGGACTCATACTCATGTGGAGTGATGTAATTTGTCATACCTATAATACGTCAAAATAATATATAACACTTACCACACTTTTCATAGTGGGAAAGTTATCCTTTTAGCTGTCGTTCTATCTCTTTATCAACCAAGTCTTCCAAGTTACCCATACGTTTGGATTTCTGTATTGCTACTCTTGGCCTTGGTACTCCTGCTAGACTGTATGATGCTACTGCACAAGCATAACATAAGGCCCAGAATCTATCATCATGGAAACCTGTAGGATGTTGATAAAGTACGTTACCTGCATCTGATATTTTACGTTCCTGTTCTAATATTTCCCTGTAAAGGTCTTTATCGTGTACAATTAGTTTCTCATTATCAAAAAGGCCCTTTACTAAACTTATCATGTCCAGCTTGTTGGGCTGTGATGATACAATATCTCTAAGTGGTATTTGTTTAGAGAATAGGTTCTTAGCACCGTCACCTACTCCAAGTCTATCATATCCTATTGCTTTCATGCGTTCTATGTTTTGAATCTTTAACAAATCTTGATTAATCTTGTCAAATGGAATATGTGGCCAAACCTTCTGGCCTATCTGTTCTAATACACCGTCTTCTAGCTTTAACACTACTAAAGCTGTATTATCTACCCTCAATGCTACATCTAATCCACCAAAATTAACCATTAGTGTACACCGGGAAAATCTGGGCCTTTGTTTGTTTCTTTAATTACTTCTTCTAATAGAGATAATTCTACTGCTTTAATTACAAACATACCTTGCATCTTTGACAATTCTGCCTCTTCAAACATATCCAATACTTTTTTTGTTAAAGTTAGTATATCATCCATCTTGTATATCCTCTAATGTTTTTTGCATCTGTTTTGCTGTTATTTTTAGTGAAGATGTTAACTGCTCTAGTTCTGATATTCTTTGTTCTATAGAGAATATTGTTATTCTTAAAGCATGTGTCGTGTGATTATTTTGTATATCCATTTTTTCTGTATTCTCCTTTTGTTGTAACATATGTATTACTAGGTATGTTCTTGGTAATAACGTTTCCAGCAGCCACTTTAACCCAGTCACCTATCTCTATATCCTGAACTACAGAACTATTCATACCAAGATATACATGATTACCTACAGTAACACCACCAGCTATCTTAACTCCGGGTGCAAAGAAATTATTATTACCTATCTTTGTGTTGTGGCCAATGTTTACAAAACTACTAAAGTAATTATCATTACCAATTACTGTGTGTGTTTTTTCATACAGTCCTCTCTTTATTGATACATATGATTGATAGTAGTTATTCCTTCCACTGATTATACTACCTTTTGATATAACTCTTTTTCCATTAACTATCATAGCACCGTCTTCTACTACTGGTGACATATATGGGCCAGTGATAAAACCCATTAAATTTCACCAGCTACATAGTTACATCTAGCACACTTTAATTTTGTATGAAATCTACAATGTGGGCAAAGTCTTTGATATTTTTCACCACCCGGCCTATGTTCGTTACATCTTAGGTCAATACCTCTACCTCTTTTTTCCATCTTACCATTTCTTTTTTGGTAAAAGAAAACATACCCCATTGTACATCCACATGGATAACACTGAACTTTATCTGGTGGTAAATCCATACCTGCACTTTTTAGATGTTCAGCCTCTTCTTTTGGAGTATAGACTTTTTGAAAGTCTTTCATTTGTTCTTCTCTCCATCCGGGCCTACATGAACTATTATGGAATATTTGTAAACCACCAATCACATATGCTCTACCCATGTCAATCTTTTTTCGTTTGTAATGGAAGAACCAATGTCTATCTTTTACTTCCCAGTTGTATGGGTCAAGAAATACTCTGGCCCTAAAACTTCTATTATTATAATACTTGTCAATATCACAGAATGGAGTAGCGAATACCTGTAGGTGATATTCTTCCTGTATCTTTGTTAATATATCACAAAATATATCCCAATCACCTTTTATTGTCTCATCACAATCAATATAGAATAATGCTGTTTGTTGGTCTTCTTTTTCAAAATACTTGAATCTATAATTCTGTTTTTCCATATGGGTCATCTCACCACATGGTACAACTGTAATGCCTTGTTCTTTTAGATAGTCTAATGTTCCATCTGTTGAATAATCATATTCGTGTGGGAACTCTGGAAATGGCCCATCAAAGAAATAAATGTCTTCTTTTGGTACACCAGATTCTAACAGACTTGGTACACATTTTTTCAATGCATCTACTTCATTAAAACCAATGATTATTACTTTTGGCCTAATCATATAATGTATTACCCTTCATACTTAATATGTTTTAGACAGTCACATTCTTTTGCTGCAAGTGATTTTTCTTGGTTATCCCAAGGTTTTACATTGTGATTAAATGGTACAATGTCTAAAGAGTTTGGTAAATCTTTAAAGTTGTAACCTCTTGCTGTGGCCTCATTAACTAATTGGTTATGTCTGTATAACAAGGCACTAAGATTGTTTCTGTATCTCACAGTTTCTGGATGTTTTGAATATCCTTTTTTATTCTGTGTGATGACATTCCAGATACATAGGGCTTCTCTATGTTCTGCTAGTAAATGTTTTCTACATAGTCTGTTTGGTTTTATTTCATTCCAAATTCTCATACTCTATATTGCACGCCAGCCCTTATATGTTTACCTGCTAAAACATTAGCGTATATTTGAGCACACATATCAATTCTAGCACCTTCACCTATTATAACTCCGGGAGCTAATGTAACACGTTCACCAATTACTGCACCTCTGTAGATTCTTGGTGGTAAAGCATCAAACTCTGGTTTATCTGGATGTAGTCCATGTGGGCCAATGTGTGGTTTTTTATCATTAGTTGTACCAAAGAATGGGCCAATAAATACATCATCATCAATTATCGTGTCTTCTGCTATTACACTAAATGGGCCTATCGTACACCATTTACCTATCTTTACATTTGATTCTAATCTAACAAATGGGCCAATAACTGTACCTTCCCCTATTTCACATCCTTCTCTTATTTCTGCACTAGGATGGATAAATGGTTCAATCATTTTGTTTGGCTGCAACTCCTTTAGCATACCATACTTCACCGTCTGGTATATTCTTTGTAACTACACAGTGAGCACCTACTAGTGCATCCTCTCCGATTATAACTCCGGGCATTAGTGTAACTCTAGCTCCAACGCATGCACCTCTTCTGATATATGGTGGTATTTTATAATCTCTCTCTGGGTCTGAATACTTTGTAAGATTAGGGTGATTAGTACAGATTAGGCCATGTCCTAAGTCATTGTCACCTTCAATGGTCATGTTCTCACATATGACAGAACTGCCTCTAATCTGTACATTATCACCTATTGTTACGTTGTCATCAATTCTACAGTGGTCTTTGATAATTACATTATTACCTATCTTGACATTCTTACCAATTATTGTAAATGGGCCTATAGTACAGTCATCTGGTATAATTGTACTAGGATGTATATACACTTCAAAACGTTCTCTAGGAAGATACATAATCATACTCCTTTTTATAATCAGGTATACTGTTTACAAATACTTTGAAACATTTATTGCATCTGAAAAAATTTCCTTTCCATTCTGGTTTATGTTCACACATTTCTATTCTTCCTTACGTGTGCTACAAATAATAATGTTACGTTTATCAGTGCAGGAATTTCAATCAAGTCAATACCATACATGATAAAGTCTATCACTGGATGTATGTATGTTATCAGGCCAGTTTGTAAGTATGCATCACCGGCCCATACAAAGTGTGGTATCTGTAGAATATGTGTAACAAACAAAAATCCTACTGCTGCTGTTAACTTGGTTTGATACCAATTCCAGAATCTTCTAAACAATATCCTCTGGCCTCAATAATGATTTAATGTGTACTGTTGCTCTACGTCTTATTTTTTCGTCTGGGCTGCTTACATATTGTTTATACAATTTGATTAGCTCATCTCTGTGAGATTCATAATAATCAGTCAAAATATTTTGCCCTCTCTTCTGGAGTTAATATTGCTATGGATAACATATGGTTTTGATATATCATTCCTATTGCATCACGTTCTAATGCTAGTTTCTGGCCCTCATCCATCAATGACTTTACACCTCTACATAATTCATTCTTGGATAGTGTACCAATTTCTATCCAGCCTTTCTTATTGTCTAAGACTTTAATTTTCTTTGCGTTCATTCCTCTTCATCACTCCATAGGCCCATTACATATTCATATTCTTCATTCTTTAACACTGTCTTCAAGTGGGCCTTGAACTCTTCATATGTCATGCTTTCCATAGTTCATGGCCCTCTCTTCTGTACCCAAATGATAGATGGAATCCGTCATCATCCTTTAGGAATATCTTGAATGAGTCTTTGTCACATTCACTACTGTTGTCAATCATATCAGACAATGCATCCTTTAGAGTAAGGAATATTGCATCAAGATTAACTGCTCCTTCATTGTTTGTAGGTTCTACTGGCCCTACTACGTGAATCTCTTCACCATTAAGAATACCCATAACGACTGTCAATTTAATACCACCTGTGAAAATATAGTGCTAATAACTCTTGGCAATTCGTTTTCGATTTTGATTTTTGTTTCCAAGCTCATGGTACTATTACGTGGCCTTGTCTTATAACTCTTACTCATAAAGACTATGGTGAAAATTGTACCCATCTAAGTATGGTAGTAACTCCAAAATATGCTACTATCAGGCCACCACATACTAAGAATAGTTTAGCGTTTTTATCCAACACTATTACTAGGTACGTCATTCTTTATTAGTTTTTTATTATGCCATTGTTTAGTCTTGGCCTTATGTCTGGGCCTCATATTACAACATGGGCATCTACCTTTCTCTGTTAATCTTTCCTTCTCAAACCATACTCCATCTCTGCATACTAGAGTACCTTTGCATCTTGTACATAATGCATGTGTTTCATATGGATTTCTATAGGGCCTTGATTTCTCAAAGGTTGCACATATGCCTTTACATGATTTCCCTTGGAATAATGTTACTTCTCTCTTCATACCTTCTTTACGATGTCATCACATAAATGATTTCCTGAATGTACATGTATTGACTTTATAAAATCATAATATTTGCAACATCTATTGCATATTATCCACATTTACGTGCTCCTTTTGATAATGACAGTAAGCACATCCTGTGGCCATTTTATGTAATTCACACTTTACATCAGTCATTGACCTTTTACAGACAACACATTCTTTTTTTATTTTTTTATCCTTTGGTAATACCGGGCCTGCTACTTTCTTTGGCCCATCAAAAGTATCTATTGTGATTTCTGTTATTGTAATATCCCAGTCATCATCCCAGTTATCATCCATAAACATCTTACTCACGCATGATATAAAAAGAAAAGGAGCTAGATTTTCTCTATGCTGCCTGATTTTGGTACGTTTAGCTGCACATTACCTTTGAATGTTGATGTATATGCGTTGGCCACACGTACCGTATCACCAACTCCAAACTTTGCAATATCTTCACCCCAGATGTTTAACAGGATATTACCTGAATCATCTTCCAGAGTGAAAGTACATACACTGCTTGGGCCATATTTTGTATTAACTTCTCTTACAGAATCTTTGTTTGCGATTCTGGCCTCAATGTTAATTCCTTCACGTAGGTTTTGTGCCTCTTGTGTATTTACTACGGTCATTGTATAATATACGTGGCCTACAGTTAAAAACCTATCTATTTTAAAAAAAGAGAAAATATATCTATTCAGATAGATATATGTTGTTTGTTTTTGGAAATGCTTTTTCGTTTAGCAATTCCACCTGTTTTTCATCCAACAAATGTGTTAACAAATGATGTGCTTGTATTCCATTTGTTGTTACTACCAGTTCAGATTCTGATGCTCTCCATCGCAGCTTAACAAAGCCACATTCAATGAGAACCAGTAGTTGTTTTTCTATATTTCTCATTACATATAATACGTGAAAATAATATATAAAATGGGCCTTAATTACGGTTTTTACGGTTTACAAATCATCATATGTATTGATTTCTTGTGGTATGAATTTTACATCCTCTTCTTTGAATACAGAGCTTAATGATGTAGTAAACTTGCAGCAATACTCTTGTTCAAAATCTATCTTTGTGTTATGTTTTTCCTGCTCTACAAAGTTTTCATCTAATAGCTTACCCATTGATACTGTGTATGGTTGTTCTAGTTTATGATATTCATTAGGCCCTGCTGATTCTGTGGCCAGTTCCCAAAAGAAACCTCTCTTACCATTTGGAGTTGATTCCATGATAAAGTCTGCATCACCTATGTTAGAAACGTTAGGATGTATAGCGTTGTATACTTTACTGTCATCTAATAAATTGATAAATGCACATTCAGACATGAATACACATATGACGTTCTCTTCACCTCTTGTTGATTCGTTGGCCGGGTATGCTTGAATAATAATACCATTGAATAGTTTAATCTTACTGGCCTTTCTTTCTATAATAATATCATCTATATCCCACCACTTACCGTCTAAATCCTCAAAGCCTTGGCCAAATATAGATACAAATCTCTCTATGAATCTGTTAGCTACATCCTGTTTGTTACCTGCTACTATCATTACTCTGTGGCCTTCATATCTACCATTGAAGCAATTATACGCTATTATTCTTAATGCTGTCTCTGTAGCACCTATCTTACGTGACTTGTTTAGTATTAGTTTATGGTACTTATTCCATGCATATTCATATTCTTCTTGATAATCAAATATATCTGTCTTTTCACCTGTGGCTGGATGTATTGGTGGCCCTACTATTCTGTTAAATTCTTTGAATGATTCTAAGGGTACGTTAGGGCCTTTGTTTGTTGTATTGCCCATATGGTCATGTGTTTTTCCTAATAACTCATGGTAGTTTCTTCGCATTTTGTAAATCCTCTAACTTTGATTCAAGTGCCTGTTTGATTTTCTCCATTAAAGGTGTCTCATTGTAAAATAATGTTAAATCATGCTGTGCATTTCTTATGCTATCAAGTATATGTTTGGCCTCTGTAGGATTCTCTGCCTCTTCATATAGTCTCCAGTATTCCTGTATTGTTTTTGCTATAGTATCAATAATAGTTAGATGTTCATTGGCCCACTCACACTTTGCTATCTCTAAGAATCTAGCTGTAGTTCCATCCTTGTATTCTTTTTTGTATCTTTGGTATGTTCTTAATGACATTTCATATCCATGTTTGGCCAATAATTCATGTGCATCCTCATCTGTTAATCTTTGTACTAATGCTAGTTTAATTATAGGTGAAACGTCTGACAGTTTTTGTTCCTTTTTTGACGATTTCTTTGCCATGTACAATAATACTACAGTAATATAGTATATAAATAATTAAACTATCATACTCTATGAAAATCTCTTAATACATACATTCCTATTTTCTTACCGTTTTTGAAGAATACTAATTCAGTTCTTACCTTTAAATCATCTCTTGTTGTCTTATCTTTCATTACTCTTAAACCGTTAGAAAATGTTAACTGTTTACCTACTTTTGCTTTTTTCAATAATTTAATTTGTTTTTTACCAAATTCTATTAATTGTGAGTGGCTAAGTAATGAATTTACTAAAATTTCAGTATCAGTCTCAATTGTGGTTAATGCGTTTGTTTTCATACCTACTATACGTCAACATAGTATATAATAGCTTCTACACTTTTCACCGTATGTATGGTATTACTAGGGTAATATAATATATAAATAATTAAAAGTGTTAAACTCTAGCCTTTCTTGTTACAACAAAGACTTCTTTTGTATTCCAGTTAGTGAATACATAGTCATATGTCTGTGCTGGTACTACAGTGCTACCATATCTGTAGATTTGTTCTTTCTCTTCTTGTGTCCATTCTCTGTTATAGTCCTCTTGTTTAGAGATTGACCAGTTACCTGCTCTGAATGAGTCAAATATTTTGGTCTTTTTAAATTCCTCTGTGATGTTCTCTATGATGTTTTGTTCAAACTGTTCGTATGAAGGGTTTTTCTTGCTTGTAATGAAGACTATTCTAGCATCTGCTACATCTACACAGAATGATTGAATGTGTTCTTTTTCAATTACTGTATAATTTTTATTTTCAACGATTTCTTTTGCTATTTTTTGGATTGCTTGTTTTGTATTCATGGTATTACTACGTTAATATTGCTTATAATGCTTACTACACTTTTCACCGTATGTAAAGTATTACCAGAAATTACCCTTATCACTACAGTCTAAATGTGAACCACAGTTACTGCAGAACAAATGGCAGCTAGTCATAGCTTCCATCTTCTTATTACACTTTGGACATTCTATATCAGTCTTCATCTTCATACTCTTCCCATGATTCTGGTGGATTAAATGGCCTCTGTGGTGGGTATGGGTTTAGTGGGAATGGCCTACTCATCTTTATTCACAACTTCTTCCAAGTATGCTTTTTTTGCTGCTCTTAGTTCTTTGAATGATATTGTTACTATTCCATCCTGTATTCTTAATTTATCTGCTAGTTCTATACCTGTATGTAGTTTGTTTATACATGCTGATTCATCATCTGTACCAAATACTCCTAAAATTGCTTCTTTACATATGGCCTGTATTGATAGTTTTACTGCTTCTCTATCCTTATCCATGATGTTATTACGTGATAGTATGATAAAAAGATAGGGATGATGTCTCTACACACTTTCCCTATTAGAGCTCTAGTAATACTACAGTCTCGCAGTATTTATCTTTTCCCAGTGTTTTAGGAATGGTTTTGGATTGAACCTGCATTTGTTACAAAAAAGGGAGTTTTTAGAGTGTTTGCATCTAAGTTTTTTCCTTAGATACTCTTTTTCTTTCTCCTTCAATCTTTCAGACACTCGCAGCCTGCTAGACATTCACTTGTGGTGTGGTGATGCTCTTTACAGAATCTAGAACTATTGCATTTTTTGCAATTTAACTCATAGATTGGTGCTGAATGACATCTACATAATCTATCCTTCTTGATTAGCTCTGCATGTAGTAGCTCATTTAGGCCATATCTGATAGTTCTTTGAGATACATCTGGTAGTTGTTCATATATCTCTCCAGCTACTAGACCATCCTTAGCACATGCAATAAGGTCATAAACCAGTCCTTTAGTGGATTTCAAGTGAATCCACCCTGCACATTGTTAAAGTGCTCTATCTTTTGTAGTGCTTTGTATGTCATAGCCACATCTTTTTTACAGTGGTCTACGATATAGAACATGGCCTTACTCCAGTCTGGGCTGTCTTTGAACCTTACTTTGTACCAGTATTCCAAGTCTACATGTGTCTTGTCTGATTTACCTGTTGCTTGTAGAATCAGGTTATTCAGTGTATTTCTTGGAGCTTTCATTGTTTTTTTCATCATGGCCCATGTATCACCAAACATCATGTCTTGATAATCTGGTATCAAGTCTGTTTGGTTTGTTAGTAAGCATCTGCTTCTAAAGAAACCATTGTCAAACTTTGTTGAGAAATGTCCACATGCTTGGTCACAACTCTTCAATAGTTCTGATAGTTTCTGCAGCAAAACATAGTCAAAGTCAAAGTTATTGCCTTTAACTGCTTTACTAATATCAGCCTTTGATATATGCTCTACGTGTTTTGTTACCTTACCAGTTACTATGTCTCTTCTGTATGCTACAAAGCATATCATAAAGTTCTGGTATGGATTGAAATCAGATGTCTCAATATCGTAGATTAGTTGGTATCTGATTCCTTTTTCAAGATAACGTATTTGCATCTTGTTCAGTGTTTTACCATACTGGGCTTCAAGTTGGTCTTTTAACACTATGTGTTTTAGTTGTCTTTTGTCTTTTGCATTTAGCAAAAAACCTCTAGCTTTTTTCTCTCTTGGAGTCAAATCTTTTTTTGCCATCATATGGTAATAGTTACGTTAACATAGGTTATAAACCTATTTACGTGCTCTATATGGCCAATTATCATTGACTGGTTCTACATAATAGATTACTTTTTGTCCTGTAGGATTTCCTGCAGGTGATGTTCTGGTTATTTTATAATTTCTTCCTTTGATTCTTACTTGGCCACCTATTGTTGGTCTTTGCCATTCTTCTCTGAATACATAACCTATTGGTAAATCATCCTTTCCATGTGGTTGTCCATCAAACCAAAATTCGTAGTTCATCGGGCTGTTTCACCGCCACGTACTTTGAAGGTGAATCTTCTAAATTTGTTGTTAAACCAAGTCTTCCAGTTTTCTTTTGCTTCTGCAATAGTCTGTTCATCACCTGATTCAAACTTGTAGAAATACCCTATTGTGTACTGTGTGGCAAATGATTTGATGTCTTCTAGCTCTTCTGCTGTAAGTACATCTGTAGTAACTACTGGTGGATTTGGTAGGTTGTTAACATTCATCAAGTCTGCTATGATTGCCTTGTCAGCCATATCTCCATACAGTCTTATTTTATCGTCATTGGTTGTACCTGATTCTCCCAATACCTTCTTTACTGTAGTAAATTGATATAATACCATACTATATATCCAGCTTATTAGAATTTAAATCTTCAAAGACTGTGATTCTGCCTGTCCTGTAGGCATGTACAGTAGTACCATGCCATTTTTTGTCCAAATCTATTAGTTTTTCACGTTCTTTCTTTGGTAATTTACCATTAGTTTTGCACTGGATTAGTAACGGTACTGGGTTCATCTGGTTAGCTGGTCTGATTGCTATTACGTCATATGGGCCTTTTGATGCATATGCTCTCATGCAAAAATAGCCTTTACCTCTAAGTATTTCCATCACCCTGTACTCAAAACGCCTACCTTTCTTGTAGTTCTTGTTACCACCAAAACGTTTTACAGTCCGTACTCTTCTAGACTTTTCTGGCATCTCTCTTTCTCTTCTTGATTGTAGCGGATTGCTTCCTTCCACTCACTTTCAGTCAATTTACCTATCTTAAATGCTCTATTGACTTTCTTTATTGCTTTTGAACATTCTTCTATTGTTGTCTTCCATGTTGCTAGATTGATTACAGTTGGTTCGCATTTATCACATGTAACATCTAAGAAATCATATGTACTGTTGCATACATTACATCTTCTTGATATTTCATATTGTTTGAAACACCCAACGTGTCTGCATATTTGATTAACTGAACTGTCAATCATATGCAGCCATAACATTCCACCACATTCGCATCTTTCACGCCAAATGGCTTTTAGTTTGTAGAATCTATACTCATTGATGTCTTCTAACTCTAACATAAATAATAGAGGGTGGTTAACCCTTAAAAACCTATCTAATTTGGTGCTTGATTTTACAAGCTGTACAATACTTGTCATGTATTGTAAATAGAAAGTCTCTACAACATCCTTTGCATGCTCTGGTTATCATCTGGTCATGCTCTTCTCTCTCCATATATCCCAGTCTTTCATATCTTCTTATGAGTTCTGGTTGCTGTTTACATGGACAGTATTTGGCTGTTGTAGGAAGGTTTTCCAAATCTGGTTGTGTGATTTTCCAACACACACCTTCATCGTGAAATTCTTCACCATGTTCACAATGGCCAAAGATGCATTTGGTTTTTTTAATCAAATCCATCTCCTACTTTTGAGTAACTATCTACATCCAAAGCAAATAGGATTCCATCATATCTACCTTGTAACCACTTTACTGCCTCGAAAGATTCAGCTTTTGTTAAAAGTAACTCAATCTTTCCGAGTTGTTCGATAAGTTCTTTTTGACTTTTCATACATACTATACGTCAAAATAATATAAAAAGAAATCCCTACTTTTCCGATTCGGATAAGTGGGTAAACAGTCTTCTAAATAGATAGCTTCTAACCATAGATATTCCTGTGTATGTAATACCTATCCATGCTGCTACCCATATGGATTGTTCTACTATTCCTTCTGCATAGTGTGGGAGAAAAAATAGGTTGAGGGCCATAGCTATAAAATAGCCAGTACCTACATTTATGACAGTCTCCAGACCACTGTGAGTCTTAGCCTGCATATCTGTACCTACTTCCCTTTAGATAGAATTTGTTTCTTATCATCTTTTGAAACTCTATTTCAGCTTTTTGTTCTGTTTTGAATATGCCAGCTTCTACCCATTTCTTAACTACTTCACCAGAGTCTACAAGCTTATCTTCATCCATACACTCAAAGATAACATCCTCTTTGGATTTCTCTCTCTTATCCATCTCTGTTAGAAGACTTAGTTGTTGTCCTGCACCTTTTACAGTGATTCCCGGGAATGATGTTATTGCATCTGTCTTTAGTTTCTTTATTGCTTCTACATCATCCATGTCTGCAAACTCTTTCTGTAGTAATTTGGCCCGGGCTGTAGTTAGTCTTATCATACCTTCTAACTCTCTTGGAGTCATTGGTACAACTTTGTCTTCATCCTCTGTTAGTTCAGACATTACTTCATAGAAGTTTTTTAGTTCTAGTCTTGCTTCTTGTGTAAGTCTTGGTTGATGTTTTTTACAATAGTTGATGTATTGCATTAGTTCTTCCTCTGATAATAGTGGTTCAAGGCCCTGCTCTATTGTCACTGGTTCTAGTCCTAATATCTTTGATGCTATTGCTTGCTTCTTTATTGTGTTTGTCTTGACTGAACAACTTACAATGTCAAATCTTGTAAGTAAGTATGGTGGGAAGTTGATGTTGTTTGCTACACCTTTTGATTCATCCCAGTTACCAAACTTTGGGTTTGCTGCAGCACATACAGTTACCAGTGAAGGTAGAATCAAGTCTACACCTGCTACTGTCTTTGATACTATCTGGTTTTCCATTGATGATAGTAATGCGTTCTGGTCTTCTGTGTGCATCTTGTCTAGTTCATCTAGGGCCAATACACCATGTGGTGAACATTGTACCAATGGGCCACCCTGTGGTACAGATGTCTGGTTGTCTAGTTTTACCATACCGATACCTAGTCCTGCTGCTGTAGCATTATTGCCAAGGAAGTATCTACTTTTGGCAATTACCCTAGGTATTTGTTTGATAAGTTCAGACTTTCCTTCACCTGCGTTACCTATCTCTAAGACATTGATGTCTACTCTTCTTACTTCATCATCTGTACCGCCAACAAAAGAATAGAGTATTGATTCCTTTTGTAATAGCTTTCCCTCTATTCTTGGTGCAAATGACTTGAAGAGTTTTGTGATATTGTCTTTTTGTTTGAGTTGTTCTCTAATCTCTGCAGCTCTCTCTTCTGTCATACATACGTTGTTGACTTCTTCTATCTCATGCATGTGTTTTGCAAAGATAAACTGTTTGTGCTCTTGCTTGTTTCCTTCCATTACAATATCTGTAATGAAACTACCAGCTATTCTAACTCTTTTTCCTATCCATGTGTTGAATACATCATCACCTGTGATTTTTACATCAAAGGTAATTGGTTTTCTTGTGTCATTCTCTAGTTCCTGTATTCTGATAGTTTGTACATAGTCTGTCTTTGCTGTATTTGGTCTTAGATGCATTTTTCCTTTACAGTCAGAACATTTTGGTAGGAATGTTCTAAGTGTTGGGCCACAGTATACCAAACAGTCTGTATCACATCCTGATGGACAAAACGCTGTACCACTAACGATGTAACCACGTTTGTCTGATACTGCTATGATTCTTCCATCTACTACTATTGGTTTATTCTCTATCTTTGGACTAATATCTCTCATCTCAACTGTTGGGTAAAACTGTAATTTTACCTTAATGTTGTTGAATCTATCTAACCCATCGTTCCTGCCAGATAGTCTGTCTTTTGTTATTGCTTGTTCTAGTTCAACACCTTCCAAGTCTCTATGTTTAAAGTTGGCCCAGAATGTTTTACATGCTTCTGCTACACCTCTTTGAATAATACTATGTAGTTTGTTTGGATGTTCTTCAAAGATTGGCATGTCATCTGCATTAAACTCATAGACAAACTCACTGTTTGGTCTAAGTTTTGATATTGCTTCTGGCATTTGGTCTAGTAGTTTTTTTCCTACTAATTCTGAATATGCTGATTCAGTTGCTGTCAAAGTGTTCTCCTGTAGAGTTCTTCATCTACTAATGCTAGTCTTTTTGTCAATAGTATTTTCCATTCTCTCAAATCTTTTGGGTCTAATGTCTTGACATTTCTAGTCCATGTCTTCTTATCCCATTTCATGTTTGGTACTAGACTATCTTCATAGTCATCTAATGAGTTTGTTTGCTTGCTTACTTTCTGCTTTGCAAACAATTCTACTGCATCACGTATTATTTTACTTGTGATACTTCTTTGTACACCCGGTGGATATTCTGCTATTAGATTGTCTAAACAGTGCCATTCCACTGGATGGCTAAAACTTCGATTCACATTCATATGATATAATACACAAACAAGGGATTTAAAGGTAGCTATTCTGTGTTAATAATTAATAATTAATTAATAATACAGAAAGGTCTGTTATGGAATATCAATATCTGTTACTTTCCATCCATACTGTTCTAGGTATTCTTTTTGTTCCCAGTCCTTCTCTTCTTGTTTGTTAGAGTTGTGTACTGCCCCATTTAGTCTGAATACTTCTTTTTTGGTCATGTCTACAACATCTGCTATGGCCACCTTGTTTTTTCCCTGTTCATCTGTATACTTTATCCTCTCTTCCATTAGGATAACACAGTTTGGTCTAGTGGCCCTTATCTGTTTGTAAAATTCTATCTGTTCTGGTCTATACTGATTGTTCCTATTCTGCATCATACGTGACTTTGCAAAAGAAGATGATTTACTCATCTAAAACACCTTGATTTTACTTGCTTCTTCTTCTAAATTAGTTGGAAGTGTGTCACTCTTCCTTGCTTTCTGCCTTTCCTTGAAAGTTTCGTACTGTGACACACCTTCTTCATTCAAAAAGAATGGATAGTCTGCATTTGCTTGACTTGGTGACTTTACCAGTCTTGCTGTTCTATTGTTCTTCATTCCTTTTGTGATACCTATAATGTATTTCACATAGTGGCCTAAAACATGCCCACCAATAGGTTTTACAGGTGCACCGAATGGGTCTGGGTTTGCTGTAACTTGGTTTGTGATGATTATACCAATATTGAGTAATATTGATAGATTTCTTAGGTACTTGAGTATGTTCTTTAACTCAATCTGTCTCTCATTGAGTTCACCTCTTCCCTCATAACCAAGTCTCATTAGTCCAACAAGACCGTCTACTACCATGTATCTTACATCACGTTCTATGAGTTCCTCTGTCATGTTTTGAATACCTGCTGTCAACTCTGCTTCATCACCGTACATGTGATAACCAAGTTTGTCTTCATCATATTCTATTTCTCTTGCTTGACAGATTTCTTCAAATCTTTCCAAGTCAAAAGTACCTTCACAGTCTATGAACATTACACCATGTCCTTTACCAAGTGCTTCTGCAGCCAATGACATTGACATCTGTGTTTTACCTGTACCTTCTGGTGCATATATCTCATACATGCTTTGTGTTTCAAAACCACCTCTTGTCATCTCATCAAGTTCATCAACATGTACTTTTGTTTTCTCTTGTCTTTCTCTTAGTGCCTTTAATGATTTGATGTCTTTGACTTCAATGTCATTACCGTCTTCTGCAAGTAGTTTTTTCAACTGCATGACATGTTTAGTTGCCATATCTGTGGATAAACCACTTACTCTACTAAACTCTTTAACACCTCTGATTACCACATCTAGTGGTGAAAATATACCAGCTTTGTTAAGTTTCTTTTCTGTTGTTGGGCCTACTTTTTCTAGGTCTGTTAACTTAAACTCTTTCATAAATAAAATACGTGAAAAAGGTATAAAAGTCTACCTAATTCGTTTTGGATTCTCTAAGTAATTTCAAATTCTCTGCGATTAAGAGATTTGTCAATACTAGAGATTTTGCGTGTACTATCTGTCCAAACACATTGTCTTGGTCACTTAGTTCTGGATGTTGTTCTTTTGTCAAAAAGTATGCTACCTCTTCGACACTGTTGAATCCATGAATCAAGTCTTGTTCCTTGTTACCAAATGCGATAAAATCTTTCTTATCTGGCCATTTGATTCTTGCAGCTTTACTCCAATCACCTTTTGCATTGATTGCTTGTTCTGCTAAACCAGCCTGTGTTAGTTCGTTGTAAGTCTGTTGTAATTTACCTTCTGTACATGAATGTAGTCTATCTTTTACATGCATGTCAACTGCACCTGATAAAACGTTATTTTCTTTACCAAATTTGCCATTTGGTGGCTGTCTGTCTTTGGTAACTAATTCGCCTTTGTCATTTGCAATTTTAGCATAGTAAATTCCTTGCTTGCAGATAGGACACTGATAGTCTTTTTTTGTGTACACATCTAAGATTTGCAATTTTCACTACACTCCTTTTTTTCTAGTTGTTTTTTGAGCTGTGAGTTTTCTTCCCTAAGTTTGGTTATCTCTGCGATGAGAAGTTCTCTGGTATCCCTTGCTTCTTGTAATTGATTCATTACATAGCAGCTTAGGCCAGAAACCAAGTTAGCAAAGTTACTCTCTGCTTCTGAAATATCTACTTTCATAGTAATACTACGTTAATATTACTTTTAAATCTATCTATACTGCGTAATATGGTACTCTAGCATCTGAACCATTCACTTTACATTTGATAAATCCTATTGGATTTGCAGGTAATGATGCAAAACCAGCATTTGCTGTTAATGTGATGTTAGCACCATAATCAATGTATCTGTTTGTTTGCATCTCTAAATATGTGTCGTTAATCTCACATACTTTTGATGCAGCTACATAGAAACCATGTGCATCACCACTTGGTACTTGATATAATATCTCACTTGATGAAGTTGTGAATACTTGGCCTGATGTGTTAAATCTTAAATTGGCTACCTCATAGATGTCATTGTTATTCATTCTAACATCATCAAACATTTCTATTTCATTACTATCAACTTCCATTTTTGTTGTTCCACCGACTTTGAAATAATGTTCATCTGTTGCGTTTACGTTATAGAGTAAACCTGTTGTGTTTGAAAGAATATAATCATTTGTGGTATCGTTTTTGAATGTGATACTATCAACATCTGTTATGTTTCCTTGGTTCATATCAAGTGTTGCTACAGACATATCTAATTTGGTTGTTTGTAATTCCATTTTGGTTACACCACCTATTGCAAATCTATGAACATCACTTGCATTTGCCTGATATAACATAATACCTGATACTGAATTTATTGAATGTGATGTATTGTAAAACTGTAAGTTAACTACTCCTTCAACTGTTGCTGATGCACCGTCTAAGTCAATATTATTAACACCTATAATATCATATGTACTCATTTGTAGGTCTTGTGTTGCTGTATGATTACCCAAATCATCTCCACCACCGCCACCAGCAGCGACTACTGGATTTGTTACTTGATGCCATGACGTATCTATATCTGAATACATGAATAATACAAGTGTTTTACTTGTACCTAAAACTACACTGTTACCGTCTAATGTTTTGATGTTACCACCACTACCACTTGTATCTGTTATTGTCTGTGTTAATGTTTCAGTTGATTCAATTACAAGTATCTGACCTGCGTGTTTAGCACCAGAAATTGTATCCATTTGATTGCTCCCACCAGTTGGCCAAACATAATGTGATGAATGAGCACCTGTTTCAGCACTAATGTCTAATGTATTATTATTCCCTGTTGGTGGACTACCTGATTTTGGATAAACAGATGTACTTGGGCTTCTGAAAAATGCTAGTGGGCCTATCATAGTTCCACCTGCTGTCTGTAAAGCATTTACATTATTGTTGTTATTATTATTTCCACCTCTATTAGCACCACCTGTTGTTATTGCACTAGATATACCTGCTGCATTTCTTCTTGCTACACCAAATTGTTTTGCTCTATCTCTTCTTAATTTAATGATGTCATCCACCATTGTTTTTCTTACTTTAGGTTGACCATTAGACAAATCTTCTTACACCTCTTATTCTTCTCAAAAATCCACCTTCACCATTATCAGGTTTTGTTATGGAATATTCTATGTATTTTGCTACTAATTTTGCTTTTGTTGTTGTTTCACCGGATTGTAATGTACTGTCAATATAGATTATCTCATCATCTTCCAAAAAGAAAGAATCACCATAATCTATATCAAATCTTCCAGTTGTTTGTACATCATATTGAACTAAAGGAAATTGTTTTTTTTCTAATTCTGATTGTGTTTCCATTTTTAATTGTTCATAATTACCAATATCAACTTTTTGTAAAAATTCAGTTCCTTTTGGTTTATCTGAAACAATACCTGTATTGTAAAGTAATGGTTTTGTAAATCTTAATGCATCAATATACATATCTAATGTAACACCACCTGTCCATCCCTGAACGTTTGTAATACCAAAGTTTCCGCCACCAGCAATATACCTACCAGCATCGTCATAACTATCCTGTGTTTGTATGACGATACCTTTTACATGTCTCCACTCAAACTGTTCATCTGTTGGTATTCCTTTTGGTGGGAATATATCTGCTATAAAACCACTATCGAATCTTGGTCTCCTACCTCTATAAATCTGAAATCCTGATAATGGAAGTTTTACACTTTGCCAATTTTGATTATGTGATACAGTAAAGTCTTGATAAACAACGTGGTCACTTGAATCAATAAGCCCACATCTCATTTTGAAATTACCCTGAAAAATAGCTTGAAGTGTGGCTGTTGAATAAAAATCCAATTTTATGAAAAAGTCTAAACTTGATAGTGGGCCTAAAGATTCACTATCTGAACCTTTGTTAAATCCTCTTTTTCCGTTTGGAGTAAGATGCATATTTCTTGTGTCTAATGATGGAACAATAGTTTCTGATAATGAACCACCATATGTATCACCAACTGCTCCTGCTGTTATTCCATTGTATGTGTTTATTGGATAAGGAAATCTTAAATTAAACCATGCACCTGTCTTCCAAAAATCTTCATCTGCTGCCCAATTCACATCTAATAAATCGAACAGATTACTTCTTAATTGTTCAGCCCATGCAGCATCTGGAGTCCATTTATATGTTACTTTTACTGCACTGCCTATATTGTTACCTAGATATTCATTACCTGTGTCTGCATCCAAAAACACTCCTTCTGCTTGCCCTATACTTTCATAAGGATGAAAACACCAATTTCCACCCACTTCCGTTGTTATGTCTACCCATGAAGAACCATTATATTTGTAAGTTTTAGCTTTGTCATAAACTGCACATAGTAAGTCAGTGACTGGTTCATATTTAACTCTCCATGCACCTTCATTATATTCCATAATTTTATTATCTTTTCCTGCAAAATCACCAGTACCAGTACCATTGACTAATACTGTTAGTCCGTCATAAAGTCCTGCTACTGTTGCACCGTATAACCAAAATGTTGAAACATTACTTGTTGTTGAAGCTAAATCAACATCTACACAAAACGTTGTGTCATCATTAACTATTACATTAATATCCCACATGCTTGATTGTGCTGTACCACCAAATGACCAATTTGTTGCACTAGGGTCTGCACCTGAATTTCTTATATGTGCTGCTTTATCATGAGTCCAAGGTGAATATTCTATATCGCTTGAACCAGTTAATGCATTTACAGTTCCACCGTAATATGTTTCTGGAGTTAACAAAGTCCAATTTGTTCCCGGAGTGTCAGTATTATTATCTATATCAGAAACCCAAACAGAACTATTGTAAGTAACAATAGCACCTTGTGGATAAGGTCTTTGACTTGAAGCCCATGCTGCAAATTGTGAATCATCTGCACTTGCAGTAGGTAATAATATTTGCCTTGATTTGAATTTTGAAAATTCTACTGGTAATGAACCGTCTTCTGTTCCACCCCATGCGTTTAATACTGTAGCTTCTGGTTCATCAAGTCCACCGTCTTCTTCACCAGTATTCACATTATCAGAGTTTACAACAACACTACTTCCTGTACTTCCACTTGATGTTATGTTTAATGTTAAAGTGTTTTCTGTTGGAGTTGTCCAATGAGCTTCATAGAAATCTAAAACACCACCACTTGTACCTGCTGCACCCATTGATTCAATAACTTCGTACAGTCTGTTCCAACATGTATCTTCATTTAATGCAAAGTCATATCTGTAAGGCCCACCCTTATCAGGTAACTCATTAGTTCCTATTGTAACTGTAGGTAATTTTGTTCCTTTGTTATCATTGTAACTATTTACAATATCTGTTACTACATCTTTTGGAGTTGTAAAATCATGTGGTTTAGCATAGAATATTTTTTGAAAATGTCTTTCAATTCCTTCCATAACAAGTCTCATTGTTGTTCCTCTTCCTTTTGTTTTAATTGGTATACGTCTTATAATTTCAAAAAATCTAGAATAACTTCCACCGTCACCGTCAGTTGCTTGAATTTCAATTCTATCACCATGTACTATTTTTAATCCTGATGCTGAAATATACTTTCCTCTGTTCGCTGTTAGAATTAATTCTGCTGTATTAATTTGACTATCTGATGTATCTGTAAATCTTGGTATTTCTCTTACATCTGCTGTAATGTTTGTTTGTGCCCAAGAAGCATCTTCATCATAGTGAAAAACTGTGAATCCCCAGTCACTGTCTACCATATGTATTGACCACTTCCGTTTGGAGTTCCCACATCACCGTTAAATCTTAATGTTATGATAACTTGTACCTTTCCTTTAACTTCACCATCTCTGATAAACTGAATATCTTCAAAAATATAACCTCTTGGTGAACCACTACCTTCTGTAGTTGGTACACAATTCATTAATGGAAAATCACCAAGTCTTAACCCAAATCTACCTTTTGTAAAAGTCGTGTTTGTCTTATCTTCTATTTGCCATTCTTTTAATTTGTAACATTTTATTAAACCAAAACCTTCTGGGTCTTTAATACTTCCAGTAACTATTACTGTAGCACCGATAAATCCACCGTCTTGTAATTCATCTACTGCAGCCTTTGGTTTTGCGTTTATTGCTACTGCTGTTCTAAGATTTGTTGATGTTTGAACGATACCTGCTTGTTGTGCATCGGCCAATGTTAAATCATTAAACTCTACTATATCTGATGAATTTGATGCTTCTGCTCCTAATGTTGTTGCTCTCCAAATTGCACTATCTGATGCCATTATCCACCCTTACTCCTATATTCAGCATCATTATCTATAAGGCTTTGAGGTTGACCTCTTTGTACTGCTGCTCCTGCTACTGCTGTTGCTTCACCCCTAAATCCAGCATATGGTGAAATTCTTATCAGCCTAATACCCTGTCTAATCTCTGCTTTTTCCTGTCTTTCAGTTGCTCCGGCAATTTCATCATTAATAATTCTCTTAAATCTTCTATCCAATATACCACCGGGTTGTTGTAACAATTCTACTATTTGTAAAATTGATTCTGTAACTGTGGTGGCCACAAATAAAGGAAGAAATGCCTTTGTACCTACACTTGTTATTGCCCCACCTAGTTTACCAGTAGGATTTTTTGCTATTCCTGTTAATCCAGTTACATCTTGTGCTGCACCTTTTGCTTTATTCCCAATACCTGCACCAGAAGTTAATAATCCTGTAATACCTAAATTCTGTGCTATTCCTGCTGTTGCTGATAATAAATCCTGTTGTTGTTGTTCTACTTGTTGAACTTGACTTTGTAAATCTTTAAAGGCATTACTTCTTTCAAATGCTTGTTTTGATTGTTTATCTCTTAGTTGTTGTGGAAGTGCTTCATCACTTCTTCTTTGGCCAAAAATACCAAACCCTTCGTCTGCACCACTTGATTGGAAAGCACCTCTAAAAACACTAGGGTCTCCTTTCCCTTTTCTTGGTCTGATTTCACGTAAATCTTGTTCTGCTTCTGCAATATCTTCAATCAGTTCTCTTATTTCCTTAGAATCTTCTGTTTTGATTTCTATTGGTATTCTAAGTTTGTCATCATTACCACTAAAACTCATAATGAGTCAATCTCCATTTTATTTTGTACTTCTGCTATTATTCTTGTTTTCAAATCTGGCATCCTTTCTTTTTTGATATTATCTACTAAACCTACATGTTTTTTACTTCCCGGATGTCTAACTATTTTTGCAAACACATCTTTACCAGTAGGGCCTACCCAATGTAATGCATCTGCACCACCGAATATTTTTCCCTTAGCTCTGATAATATGTGGATTTGTACCAAACTCTAGGAAAAAATGTATTGGTGCTCCTTTCTCATCACGTAAATCCCAAACTAAATCTATTTTCATAAATCCTGTTTTTTCTAATGATAATGCATCTGCAGCTTTTTGGCTTATGGAATTTGCAATATCTATTTGTGCTGGCAAAAGAATTTCTTCTGTGGCCCATAACATTATGTTTTGGTCAATAAATTTATCTACTCTATCTTTAGCTGAATATAGCCTTTGTTTTGTTAAATCCAAACTCATTCATATCACTCAACTACTCTCTGGTAATGTTGGACAAACTACAGTAACGTCTACTTTAGTTCCACCCTCTACTGATTTATTAATTGAGATTACAGATAATTTACATCCGGGTAATGTTAGAGTTGTATTTGTTGAAACACCTGAAACATCTGTAAATTTAATAGTCCAGTTTCTTTGTGGCACTTCACCTGTATTACCATTTGCTGTGATTAATGCTAAAAGACCATTTGTTCCATCTGAATATTCATCTCTTGTAAAAATTAAAGAACCTGAAATTGTACCGTCAAATGCACCTGTAAAAAGCAAGTTTCCACCACTTGTTGTAGGTTCTCTAAAAACTGCTTGGCCCATATTGACACTTGCATTTTGTAAAAGTTTCCATTCGTTTGTTGCTACAGTATAGGGAGCTGATACATCATTTGTTCCTACAAAAATCTCAAATTTCTTTGCATTGATTTCCTGCCCTGCTGTACCTAAATCTGCCATAATATATAAAAGAACATATTAATATTTAAGGAATTAAAGAGAAGGCATCAATGAGGGAACGAATCCAAGAACAGTTAACCCTGTCGCTATTGGTTATTTGCGATTCT
>Ga0208161_1000335_pt1 | contig 27010 bp, 72 predicted proteins | sample CB_VirMetaG_3_FD_184538 | JGI IMG/M metagenome (GOLD analysis project Ga0208161, IMG submission 184538) | Freshwater to marine saline gradient viral communities from Chesapeake Bay - CB_1508_1S Viral MetaG (SPAdes) (version 4) | ecosystem: Environmental > Aquatic > Marine > Coastal | place: USA... | reverse complement strand
TACTCGATGTAACTTGGTATTTGAATTAAATGATACCCATCTATTTGTTAGATCCTCTTTTTCGCAATGAATCCAACTCTCAGAAAAACTTGAACAAGTAAACGTATCAAGATACAAGTTTGGAAGGTCTAATTCCCTTGCAAATCCAAGATGTGGACAAGATATAATAAAATTTTGTTCAGGATGATCTTTGCAAAATTGTATTAGACCTTCTATATCAGTATTGTCTGCACTATCAATAATAGTATCAATGATATTAAAAATTACAACACGACTTTTAAAATCAATCCTATACAAGTCATCAAAACTTGTTCCATAACCATATGGACAAAATACAAATTGATAACACTCAATCTCTTCATCTACTTTATGATCATCAAAGAAACTTTCAAGCATATCATTAAAAGGTATGCCTGGAACTGAAGATAACGTTTTAATTTCCATCTTAGTTAAAATATTTTTGATAAATTTCTTCTTCGTTTGATAATCTCATAGTAAGTAAGATTCTTGGTAGTTTATCACTAATTACATCAACTCCATGAATCTCTTTTACACTATTTAATGTCGGAACATCCAAAATATATCTATCAACTTCATATACATCATCTGGGTCATACTGATGTCCATTTACGCCTGATTTAAATGCATGATGTATTGAGTCTACATTTTCTTTTTTTCGTTTGTAATACACCGTCTCTGCACTTGTTTCATTTAATATTGGCCAATGTAGTCTAATTCTTCTTTTTATTGAATTGTCTCCATCAGTGTGAAGTGCAAGTGCTTCTACTTCATCAATGTATACGTATGCCATGTATGGAACTTCACTTCCGAGTTCTCTTCGAATACATTCAAATAACTCTGGAATATCTTCTTTAAATTTTCTCAGATCTTCATCAGATATAAAGTTAAAAGAAACTTTTTCAGAGAATTTTTCCTCAGATACATTAACATCATCAGTGATAAATTTTGTAATATATTCAACCACTTTTTTTTGTATTGATTGAAAGTCATCAATATCAAGTTTCTTATAATACATTTCAATGAACTTAAAAAAGTATTTATGGCCGGCAAAAAAAATTTTGAATACGATGAGGCTTTATGAGCGCTTTTTGGGGTCGTTATAGATTAGGGTAGTGAGCGTTTTTTCTTTTAGGGGGCCACCGCGCCCCCGCGCTATACATAAGACCGCACAGATAACTGCTCAAACTGCACGAAGACAACGAGCATAAGAACGCAGAAGCTTTTCGTTGTCGTGTAACGAATAGCTGTGTCCCCTCCAAGTGCTCATAAGCCTCAGAGGGGACGCTGCTCATACTCTATCAGCCGCTGGTCTTGAAGTATGCCGAGTGGCCGCCCTCAACAACAGCATTCTGTGCAGTTACTGCATGACCGCTATACGCTTGACCCTTACGGTTAGTGTTAGTCCGAACCCCATTTGTGCGGCTCATGATCAGTTCCGACTTCTTAGCTTTACGAGTGGGGAGCACAGTGTACTTCAGCTGCCCTTGAGTGTCAGCAATCAGGAGATCCAGTTTGCTTGCCTTTGCGATGTCAATGTTGGTCATGATGTAGTAGCGAATGGACGAATGGAAAGTGTTAACGAAAGACTCAGAGCTCTTGCATCATCTCAATCATTTCCTCCTCATTGATTGCTTCATCATCCCAACGAACACCGTCACGAGTCTGTACCAAATGACGACCAATCTGTCCCTCAGTCATACAACGAACAAACTTAGCCCAAGGAGTCTCGTCATCACTGCAGAACTCAACACATGCCTTTGCAGTGTTATACAGAAACTCATCATTGCCAATCCACAGAGCAGCATTCCAGGTCTCATAGTTGCTCCAGCCGTTGTAGGTAGCTTGAGTGGTTTGGGTGTTGGTCATGTGTGTTCCTCTCAACATGGCTAAGATACCAGGCCTGGCTCCCTCTGGCATCATCTGTAGACGGTTATTTAACTGTCCACTATTCTCTCGATTGTCAAGGTTCTATGGTAGGCTCATGAGTCTTTGTGGCTTGAGCTTAACATAAGCCGGCTCAAAGAGCTTAAGCACTCAGCCCCTTTATGCACTCCCACAGAGTTATTATAAGCCATTCAGAGGGCTTATGTCAAGCTCCGAGATGTGGGGTCTTAGAGTGCTCATAAGGCTGTGGAAAACTTATAGACTTTTTCCACAAGTGCTGTGGAAAACTTATAAGAACTGTGAGACCTTATGTGTAGCAAACTGTGTGGGTTCTGAGATTTATGTAGGGGGTGTGTTGACATTTATGCGGTCTTGTGATAGCCTGCACGCTAAGATAACAAGGTTTCAGAGGGCTTTAAGCACTCAAAAGACCTCGAATCCTTCCCCTTTTCATCATCACCTATCAAACGAAAGCTTTTCCACAGCTATGTTTTTTTAGCCATTTTTTTAAAGCTTATTTTTCCACAGCTTTTTCAACAGCACTGTGGAAAAGCTTTCGAATCCCATTGTTAGCAACTCTCGGAGCACTAACAGTATGTAACTCCACTCCTCTCTAGGTGTTGTTTCAGTGGAGAGCCTGTCGTCAGACGGAGCGAACGTCAGTGAGCGATTATGGATCATAAGACTCAGCATCTACACTCCCTTGAGAGCAATCATCCCAGTCGATTACATCCCCTTCGTAGTTACTTTGATCGTTCATCTCTTGATAGAAAAACTCCTGAAGCTCATCGTTCATTTGTTCCTCCGAGTGTTGTATTCTCCGAGGTTCTCTACATAAACCTCGTTGACACTTTCGTTACCTTTGAGTTCCAGAAGCTCACGCCATTTCCATTCCTTAGGACTTACGCAATTTGTAGCATCAACTGTGAAGTCAAGAGTAACTCGGTAGCGCGTAACTTTATCGTTGATTGTTTGCATTGTGTGATGTCCTTTGAGAGTAACAAACTACATGAGTATTTTATACGATTTGAGTGTTTAAGTCAAGAGAATTGTTGTACTTTGATAACACCTCTTTGAGCACTTCATTTGTGAAATAATCGACGATCTCATTGTAGCAATCTTCTTGTTGTTTGAGTGTAAGATCATCGACCCAATTAGTGTTCATTTGTGACATTTTTCTTGGAAGTATTCAGCGTAACTTGGATTAGCACAACTGTCCCGAACTGTTGCGAAAATGAGCAAACTAATGGGGACGATTGCGATGAGGAAAAGTGTGGTTCGGTTCATTACGTTTGGAGTTCTTGGTACAGCAATTCTACCACATCTTTCTGAATCTGGTGAAGCATTGTTTCGGTCCAAGCCTGAAGATCTGCTTCACCTTTGTTTGCGTACAGTTCGCTATAGCGTAACGCATAAAGATCAGGATTCAGGTCTTGTAACTGTTCGAGAGTTTGAGCAATTTGAACGTGGAGATTGTGATCAGTCATGGTGAAGAATGTCGATCATTCGTTGGTGAAACTTATCAGCATCCGTCACACATTCATGAGACAGAGTAGCATCCTCAATGTCGTATTGTTTCATCTCAAGAGTGTGAATCACGTCGTTGAGAATCTCAGTCAGTGCGAAAAGCTTTTCTGCGTCAGTCATCAGCTTCCTCCGTGAACATAATCTACAATACCCGCAGGATGATTGACCCCTTCGATGACAGTGAACGTAGCATACTTGTCGAACTCTTCAACATAATAATCGCCGAACTCTTTGATAAAGAACTCGCGGCACATGTCTTTCGATTCAGCAGCAATCACAACCATTCCAGAGGTATAATCAGAGAGAATGTCGTTGATGATGTAGAGATTCATGGCTTTTCCTTTGGTGTTAATTAAGCAACGATTGCAGATTGCATTTCAACCTGACGAATCTTGAGCAGAGCATAATCAAAACCCTCATCATCCGTCAACTGATTCTGATACTTTTCAGCCGCAGAGTAACAGTCAAACAGACGCATAGAATCAAACGATTCGCCTTCATAATCCCAACCACCGATCACAGCGTAGACTTTCATCGCGTTTGCTCCGTTGTTCATGTGGCTAAGATACCAAGGATGAGCCACCTTCGGCGGATTTAGTGGACAGCCATTGCAGTGGCACATTGCTACTTGAAAGGGGGCAGTTAGCCCCCTAGTGTTCTCAATCAGAACTCAATCGGTTCGAGCGTAGCAGCAATGCTGCGGTGTTGGCCACCAGTCAGAATGTCATCAATCATCGGAGATTCGGCATAAGCATACCCGACAGAATCAGCGGCCAGAGTGTCAAGAACCTCAAGCATTTGAGCACCGTTCTGAGCAGTGCGGAGCATACCGATTGCGGTTTCTTTGGTCATGATAAAAGAGAAAAGTTTGTGGTTGAAAGTGTAAAGAAAGAGAGGTTAATCAGTCCTCAAGAAAGCACTCAACTTCGCCAGATTCGATGTCATCCAGAATCTGCAGCAGTTCGTTACCATTAGTGGCGAACTGATCGAGCACTTGAATGAAGAACTCTTTGCGGGTCATGATGTAAGAAAAGAAAGTGAATGTTTGAGTGTCTTTAGAGCGCATCTCATTCTCTATTTGCGAATAGCGAATGCTATTGCACTGACTCAAGCAAATCGTTCAGAACTTCACTATCATAAAGCTCTTCGATCTCAGACAGCAATTCATTAGGAGTGTATTTGTTATACTCTGCAATCAAAGTTTCGACTGCAAAGGTAATCAAATCATCCATGTCCATTCCGTCTACAATCATCTCAGAATACGCTTCGATGAGAGCAGCAATTTGTTCGTTGGTGAGATTCATGATTCAGATAGTAGCTGGGGACAGAGATACTTCAACTCGTTTGAGATTCAATCCAGCGAGTTGATCAAGAACACGATTGTGAATCTTATCACAAGCATTCTTTGCACGAGATTGTTCATACCAAATGGTACGACATCCGTCGTTGGTTTCTACTTGGATTCGGATGGTTTGCATCACTTTGCGGTGCAGTAGTTAGGATCAACTTGACAGAACTGATCAGCCCGTTGTTCTTGATACTCATTGACCGTTGCATGAGCAGCAAGACCAACTTTAAGACCGAGAGAAAGTGTAGCAATCAGAAGTGCGATTCGCATGATTCAGTTGATAATCATAGCATCAAGATTCAGGTTGTTGACACAAACCACACCGCAGTAGTAAGCATCAAGCCAGTTGTCGAAAGTCTCAACAGTTTGAGTAACCGAGTGACGAGGATTGATCTCCTCACGAACAGAAACCTCGAACACATCGACAGTTCCATTCTCAACATACTTTGCAGAGTGAGTGATGCTCACATTGCCATTCTCCTTGAAACGATACACCGAACGGGTGTTCATGTGATGAGCAGTCAACTCACTGCCAAAGTATTGTTCGGCCTTCCAGCCTTGACGGAAAAGTGACATTTGGGTTTCGTTGTTTTTCATGTGGCTAAGATACCAAGGATGAGCCCCCTTCGGCGGATTTAGTGGACAGCCAGAAGACTGTCACAATTTTACTTCTCTTCCCACGGCACATCCTGTAGATCTAACTGTCCATCCACGAAAAACTCATCCAGAAGGTAGTCAACCGTACACTCCATAATAGCAGCAATCATCTCAAACTCAAGATAAGTGTCAAGAGGAAGCTCGTAGTGTTCAGTTTCAACAACTGTGCCCGTGCGTTCATCAAAATCCATGTCAATCACCAGTTGATAAGTGTAGCGTTGTTGCCGAGTTTGTTTTGCTCATCCACAATCTCCATTGCATGAGCATAAGTTTTGACCGTAACATAACGGGCTTTTCCTCTAGTCTCAGGGAACAAGCCGAGTCGGTCAATGATGCGAACTGTGTTACCGTGTTTCATTCTGCGGTGTTCTGAATGAAGTTAGCAGTGGAGTGAAGAATTGATCCCGTAGTGTAGCGAACCTGGGGAAATACCAGGAACGCTACAATGAAGACCAAGCCAATTGTTTTCATTTTATTGGGTGGCTTGAATGTTAGCGACTTGCGTCTAGCCATCAGTTCAGACGCATACCAGAGAAGAAGGGAATCACAGTTCCGTCAGACATACGGAGTTGCCAAACGTGGTTCTTTTGAAACACACGCTCACCAGGCAATCCGTTACCTTCGAGAATAGCATTCAGACGGCTTTTGGTAGTGTTGGATTGCCAACCGCCATCCATCAGTACAATGAAACCCTCACCAACCTCGGCAATCTTGTTATCATGCAGGAACACATGTGCGACTTCATTAACAGTCACCACACGAGTATTGTCCAGTTTCCACTCGCTCTTACCTTCGGCAATCGCGGTGTTCATTTGACGTTCGATCTTACGCATGGTTTGAGTAGCGATTGTTTGCGGGAGGTCTCATTTCCTCCCATGTGGCCAAGATACCAAAGCCAGGGCCCCCTTGGCGGGTTTAGTGTGCAGCCGTCGGATTGTCACACGGTCGCCAGGTTTGGTAGGATCCGACCAGCCCCCAGGCAGTCGCAAGTTGGAAGCGGTGAGACTCATTGCCACCACAGAACTGAAAACCGGATAAAGCGTTGATTCTGGCCGCAAGGTAGTCTAGGACAGCCCATGCAGCCAGAATTGCAGGAAATTAGTTGTTTGCTCTTATCAGAGGCAGCCGTTCTCGTCGAGAACACCCCAGTTCAGGGAATCGTTATACAAACCGATGTAACGATTTCCTACACTCAGACCCACAATCTCATCACCTTGAGTAGCACGCATGTTAATGTTAAAGTAGAAGAGTTGTGAGATCTTGTCGGGAGTTGTGATCTTCATAGTTTGGAACTTTTCCCAGAGAACAGTAACGATTGCGGCAATCCACACCACGATCGTATCAACTTTGTCCATGAAGCTATTCAGTTGTTTGGGATAGTCAATCTCCTGCAGCTTTGCAATCAGGTCATCAGCAGGAGGAAAAGATTTGGTCATTTGCATGGTTTTAATGTGTGTGGTTTGTGTGTTAGTTTCAGTAGCCAGTTGGTTCAATGCAGTAATACTCAACACCGCCATCTGAGCCAATTCCATGTACCCATTGGCCGCCGTGTTGAATACAATTTTGGTGTTCAACTTTCATGCCGTGAGCATAAAGAATCAGAACACCAATGACAAAAGAAATGAACAAAAAGAGTTTGAAGCCTTCAATCCAATCATCATTCGTCAACATCTCAAGCCTCCTGATAATCGTAGAGATCAGCAGCAACACTTTCGAGACGTTGTAGAGTTGCCTCGTTAATCATGTGGCGTTTGATGTCACCTTGTTTGGTGAACAGTTGATTGCACCAATACGCACCAGCTTTGGCATCGTGGTCATAAATGTACTCAAAGCAATCAGCAATCAACAGTTCGAGATTGTCGTTGTTCATTGTAGGAAATGCGGAGGTTTTAATGCAGAAAAAGCGGAACTAATCAGTCGGAGAAACCATACAGATCCCAACCAGGCTCTTCCTCTTCTTCTTCATTCCAATACTGATCATATTCACACTCGGACATAGCAAATACTTTTGCCATTTCCTCGCGGTCAGCATCGGAGATCTCAAAGATTTCAGCGGGAAGGTCAGCGATTTCGTTGAACATTGGGGTGGATTCCTCTCAACATGGCTAAGATACCAAGACTGGCCGCACTTGGCGGATTTAGTGTGCAGCCAGTGAATTGGCCTACCAGTCCCGATTTGATTGCTCAAATCGCTTACGATCTAGAGCATCTTCGTACTCATCGGCAGACAGGTAATCTTCCCAACATCCGCTATCATCATAGCTTCGGTTGGAGTATTCCCAGGAGTAGGATTGGCCTTCGTAAAAGTGCAGAACCATGATCGTTTCAGAGAGTTTGGAAAGGTTGAGCTTCTTTGATGTCGCTGTTGTAATACTTGCGGAAGATTGAGTTAATCGTATCGTACCATGGCTCATTGGCACTCGGATACCCACAATCTACAGCGTGTCGAAGAAACTTAAGGATGCAAGTTTCCTCGTCCTTTGTGAACTCAACTCGGTTCAGAGTGTAACCAGTAGTCATAATCAAACCAGTTGAAGTTGAGGTGCAGGTTGAACACTAAAAGTACCAAGCCGATCACAAGAGATGCTCACTGCGTTTGCAGGTGCTCCCAGTTCATCAACAACATCCCACCAATCTTCACCCTCTTCAATGATAACGAAACCGAAACATCCTGCGATGGGGAGAGATTGAGTGCCCCATCGTTCAGCTGAGCGTTGCGTGTCCCACCAAGTACGCTCATTCCAGAACATGTTAGGCTCATCATTGCGAGGGCCAAATGTGATGCAGATAAACTTGCTCATTGCGGTTGTTTGTCTCAACATGGCTAAGATACCAAACCTGGCTGCGATCGGCGGATTTAGTGGACAGCCCGAAGACTGTCACAATTTCTCTTTACTGGGGGCATCTTTAGCCCATAATCGTTAAGCATAATGTCACGAACATGCTCCCGATCAAAACTATCACCGCAGAAGTCTGCACCAGAGGTAATGTACTTCTGCGTAGCTTCAATCACCATGTCTTCAGTAGCTTGCATGTCATAGATACCATTCTCCCCGTAGAAACTGAGGACATAAGAATGGAATTGTTCAAGAGTTTCGTACATGATTGTCAACGATCTTTGCGGAGTTCAGATACAATACGACTCAACTCATCAATAGCACCATCCATTGCAGATCTGGAATACCCAGTAGCAAATGGGTAGGTCTTTTCGTAGTCATCTAAGCTCTCATCAACCGCATAGCAAACATTGACAGCATGTGTGAGACTGTCAATAATTCGGATGAGGCGATCATCAATTTGGTAGTTCATCAAACCAGTGCGTTTTGAGGGATTTTCTTAACAGCAACTTGACCTTTGTAACATCCAACCCACCAACCTTTAGGGGGCAACATTGAGCGATGTTCTAGCAAGTCCCAATCATCTTCATCGTCTCGGACTTCAACAACAACGAAACCAAATTGGCCTGCGATGCACATAGTATCAAGCCCGTACCTTTCTGCAGCTCTTGCAGTGGAATGTGCAGTAGGAACATTATACCATTGGTCAGAAGTGTTAGAGTGACCGAATTGAACGCAGATAAAGTTGCTCATTTGATTAACTCAGGGAAGGAGACAGAAGGAACCACAATACTGACGAGCCCAGGCGAGAGCTTCATCCAGAGGCCGAGGATTGGACACCTCCATCGTGCAGCCATCAACTTCAGCAACAGCAATGTAGGTAGGATTGGTCAGAGACATGCTAGGCACAAGAGTCAGAGTGCCTTGCTTACCGTGACCAGCTGTGTAGTGGAAGACCATCGGGGAAACCTCTCAACATAGCCAAGATACCATGCCACAGGCCCCTCGGCGGATTTAGTGGACAGCCGTAGGACTGTCACACCAGTTCCTTTAATTGCTCTTTGGAACAGAACTTATAGGTATAGCCTGGATAGAACTTGTTGACCAGATGAGGAACACCATACCGACCCAATTGGCCGTTTCCGTTATAGTTGACCCACACAACTTTGGTGGATTCTTCTACAAAATGTTCGTAGGGGAATGCTTTAGTCATCGGAAGAATAGTGAAATGCTCTGTTTTGTTTGTGTTTTGTTTGAGTTTGTTTAGAACTTGGCTTCTTACCTGATCTTACCTTACCTGCGGTAGTTTGTCCAATAGATTGATCTGGATTGTTACCCGCTTTGGCTTTACCGATCTTGAAGGAATCTCCTTTTTCTGATGTAGGATGAAGTTTAGCTTCTTTACCTTTTCTTTGGGTAATGACACTATGTTGTGCTTCACCAGATGGGCCCTTCTTTTTGCCGATGTTCTTTACCATTCTCTCAAAGCCTTTCCGAGATTGTTTCTTCGGATTCCTTGTGAGTTGGTATGAAACTTCGGTCTCGGGCTTTCCTTCACCCTTTTCATCATAAGATCCAACGACTTTGCTGAATCCAACACCCTTTCTTCTGAGTTTCTTTTCAAGCGATTTTCTTTCACTACGATTCTCTTTTTCTGACTGAGATCCACGATCACGAGATACCATTGCGGTGTCTCTTTCTCTCGTGTTTCTAATCATTTTATTGAGAGTAGCTTCATGCAAAAATTGCTTAAAAGTTTTCATGTCTAATCTAATTTTTTAAGTATTTAGATTAGAGTCGGTTTAGGTTGGTCAGCTGTCGTTTAATTTCTACTTCCAACGGGATAAGATGCGACACCAAATAACGCTCATACTCATTATCTTTCATGAGGTTGCTGATGTTTTCAATCTGCATTAGTGCGAGAATGAACTTAGTTTTGTCATCCATGATTTCGTGGGAATTGATGTTTGCAATCGGGACAAAGCCAGTGGTTGATTCTATCTTCATGCAGAAGCTCAACACCAATCACACGAGAATAGAAGTATGGAGGAGAATAGTTTTCCCAATACTTTTCGGGGATTGGTGCATCAACCCAGTTAGTTCCACACTCAGGACAATTCTCAAGCTTTGTGATGTCAGTGTAGTTCATTTGAGATTGTAGAGTGATTCTTTTTCAGAGAGGAGAAGAACAGATTAGATCCCAGTCAAACTCACCTTCACGGTACAACATAGAGAAGGAACTTACACCATACTTAGGATCTTGGAGTTTATAAACTTCTTCAAGTCCAGGAAGAAGTAACTCCTCCATCCACATCTTTGCACGATCATTCTCACCCTTCATAAGGTAACGAATAACCGTCATCATGTTACCCATTGTTTTATGACAATGGTCTTCGTAAGTTTCAGGTTTTGCACCCATCTTGACCATGTAATCAGACATCAGAAACCCTCCTTGATAGTGTTGACGTTAGGATCAAATGTTACTTCGGTGATGACATCGAAAAGTCCATCTGTCATCTTAACATAATTCCAAAGACCATCTTCTTCGTGTTGTTGATAACAGTGAAACACACACTCATCGGGATCATGTTTTACATAACACTCGTCAAAGTTTTCATCATCGAAAACATAACCAGATGCAATCAGTGCGTCAACGAAAGTCATTTGGAAACCTCTCAACATAGCCAAGATACATCCTTAGAGCCACCTTTGGTTGAATTGGTGTCCAGTCTGCGGATTGTCACAAGGGGCTTCGGTTTGTCTCTGATCACACCATCCTTCAAAGGGTCTCGGGTGTCTTTCTTTGAGATCCCTGTTGTGGCAATGGATTTGAGTTTGAGCAAACAATGATTTTTCTGCAATTTTGCCCCAGTAGGGGATTAGATCGTTCTCTGCAATCAAATCAGTCAAAAATCTATTGTTCTACCTAACCGATCACACGGTAACAAACAACTGTGTTACCCTTAGATGGTGGAGCAATTCTCTTGAAAGCTCCATACGAAAGATCAATGTCTGCATGACTATATGGCCCGCGATCATTAACCTTTACAATCACCTGTTTCAAGTTGTCTTGATTAGTGACTCTTAGCTTCGTACCCATAGGCAAATAAGGATGAGCTGCAGTAAGATTATAAGCATCAAACCGAGTCCCGTTTGCTGTGATTTGCCCATGAAAGCCGTCACCAACTCCATAGTATGTAGCAATGCCGCACATCAAACTAGCTAGGATCATCGTCTCTCGGATTAACAGAACAAAGAGTGTAATTGATTAATAATGCAAGGGCAAGTGCCGCAAGATAACCAACTAGAATTGTCATCAATCATCTCCGAAGTTGTTAGTTAGAAAGTCCTCAAGTTCTTCCAGTTTACTATCACTCAAAGAGCACACATACTCACTGATGATTGTTGCAAGCAAGTCAGGATCTTCCCTGCATTTCTCATACAGGAACTGTTCAAGTTCCTCACCAGTAGAATAACGAAGGTCGGTCATGAGTTTCAGTTAAGAATGTGACGATAATCGAGGGATTTGATGCACCAACCTGTTGCACAGGTGATTTCTTCTACGAGGTCATCTTCATCATCTGCTTCCCAGATTGTACCTAAAACCTCATCATAGATCTCATCTTGAGTTTCTACATCCAAAGCCTCATCATCAAGATCATCAGTAAAGTCAAACTCAATTTCAGTAACTTGGAATTGCATGATTCAGTAGTTAGAAACAGTTTGGAAAATGATACCAGTTTCGTTGTAACGAAGGTCAACATCACACTGGTATTCTTCGCTCAAATCGTATGCGAGATCGTATGCACGATCCATGTCAGTTGTAGTGTTCTCCCACGGAGCTGCGTGGCACTTAACATCAATTCGCATCGGTGTGATTCCTCTCAACATGGCCAAGATACCAAGGATGAGCCCACTCTGGCGAGTTTGGTGGACAGCCGTCAGACTGTCACACTCAGATCAATTATTGCTCTTTGCAGCACCAAGGATAGAGTTTGTGAGGAACACAATCGCAAAACATTGCCAGAAACTAAAATTAACTCCGAACCAAGATAGGATCAGTCCGAGCAACCAAGATTGAAATGCGAGAGCAAGAAAAGCTACAATCAGAACACCAGCAAGTGTTCCGAGAATGTAACCCCAGGACTTGTCACTAAAGTTGTAACGGCTCATCACCAAGTACCTCGTTGGATGTGAATCTTCTTGATTTCAGTATAAACGAATTGTTTCAGTTTGTCATCATCAGTGTGATCAAATGCGTACCAAAGTCGATTCAAATACTCATCTTGATTCATACACTTAACCACTTCAGCTTTGGTCACACCTAGATCATTCAGAGTCGATCCTGCTTTACTTTTAGGACGACCGAAGTTGCCAGTGATGTTACCTTGAGTCCGCAACTTGGGACGGATTTTGGATAGATTAGAGTAAGTCATTTAAGTACACTCAGTTGGCGGAGTTCTTCCTCAATACAGTCAAAGATTTCTGTATAGATGTGATCATAATCATCAAGATTTTCGATCACCTTGTATGCGACAGATTCAGTTACATTAACATCATCATCAGGATAGTCCATTACATCTTCTTTAGTGTAGATCCATGCAGCAACAGGTGCAGATCCACCCTGTTGTTGAATAAGATTCTCTACAGATTTACGAAGTTCAAAAAGAGTACGAGTCAAGATTCAGCCTCCGAACAGTTGATCAAACAGATCACCCATTTCAATCATCTCATTCTGACGATCAATCTGGTTTCGCATCTCAACATAATACTGTTGTTCCATCTTGAGTTTCAGCAACTGGTCACCAATCTCGTGCAGTTTGTTGTTGATCTCAACGCGATCCATTCCGTTCACCGTAGTGACCGTGATTGGCATACCTTGTGACATCGTGGTGCGTTCGGAGATGATGTGAGTCATGCGGAAACCTCTTAACATGGCTAGAATACCATCACAGGCGACCTCTGGCAGGGTCTGTGGCCAGTCTCTCAACTGTCACCAACCCTTGGGTAAGGTGAAATTATAGTGGGAGAATACCTGGCGATTAACTAACTTAAATGCACCGTATTCGTTGCAATGGACATAACCCTCATGACCAGGGAGAAAATCAACACCAAAATCAATCTTTGCATCAACCTGATCACCAGTGATCTCAATTCCTTCCATGAGATACATCTTTGCTTGAGTCAACAGGTTAAACAACAGGAGGAGATTACCACTCAGAACATTAGAAATGGGACTATTCTCTCGGATACACTTATTGACTGCAACTTTGAGTGCAGCTACTTCTTTTGCATCAGGGTATTTAACAAAATTGCTAACCACACTTGCAAGACCAAGAATGTAATCAACTCTACGACGACGGGAGGTAAATTGTGCATTTCCATCTACAAAATGAATACCAAGAAAACGACCAGAAAGATAACTAGGGACACCAAATACTGCATCCAATTCCTTGATGGAATCTCCAACATAATGTGTGTGAGGAGCAACAACAACATCAACGTCCAGAATACCTGGAACGGCAGTAAAATCGTAGGTAAGAGTATTAGGCGTAAAAGATGTTTGCCCACCATAACCAATCCAATCGCACTGATAAATCCCATCAAACTGCGGGAACGTAGCGAGGCAGGTATGAAGAATCGCTGCGACTTTAGGATTCGTGCCGTGATTCTTTTCAATGTCGGCATGAGTATAATTGATCTTAACTTTTACCTTGTTGAATACACTTTTAGTACCAACAAACTTCTTACCATTCTCAGGATTAGTTCCGAAAACAATAGCGGGAGCACCATCGTATTTCACACTGCAAGAACCCTTACAGTTACGCAGATAGTTAATAGTATCCTGCACAGATTCCTTACCCAGGAGTGCAGAATCTTCGGGATGTTCTAGGTGAGTGTTTTTCATATAGCCATGATGACACAAAAAAACCCCTCTGTAAAGGGGGGCTTGTGACAGTTATTGACCTGTCACAGTATTATTCGAAAAGTTTATAGCTTTCTCTATGTCAGTTACTTTTACACTCTCAGGATTCTCTGCAATTTTATTCATCAGAGTTTTCATTGTCTCTAACTTTTGCACATGCAGTTTATGAGCTTTTTCAGGATCATAAAAGTTTGAATCAGTCATTTTAACAAATCAACTATCATTTATGTATTAGTTCTAAATGCTGGTTCTACACCATTGATAGAAGAATGTGGAAAAAGTTTTTTCAAAAGTTCATCACATTTCCAGTATTCTTTACTACCTGTCGTGGTTTTATTGATTTGATAATACCTTACGGCTTGATAGAGTGTACTGAACTCATCTCCACAAAAGTTGATCATGTGGTGAAACTATCAACGACGCGAGATTCCTCATCATCATGAATAGAATCCAGAGCAAATCGCAGAGACCTGGATACATTTTCCATGATTCGGCCATCGTGAGAATCTTCACATTCATCACGCCATTCTAGGAGAACATCGTGACACTCATTATCATTCTCTGCGATGACACTAACTACGCCACCATACTCAGAAGAAGGAAACGGAACCCAATAATCAACGAGATAGAGATACTTCATTTTCAGTGTTAAACTACTCCTTTAGTGTAAATGTTTTGTTTGGATTTGTCAAGTTAAAGACAATACTTTTTGATGATGCGAAGAACCTCTCTAGGTTGATCTTGAACAGCAAAAGATTCTTTCTCAACATCATCCCTAAATCCAAGAGGTCTGATGTAACCATCATTGGATTTGCAGGCCTGTGACACATGAATAGCCTCATGTGCAATAGTACGATTCAATTCACCTTGCCAATCTGTATAATTTGTTTGAATAACATCGGCACAGATTACAAACTCGTTCCTCCCAGATTGGTTGAGATGATTTATTTTTGTGATGACATAGCCATCATACTTTCGAGTTTTACAAACTTTATGATTGTCCACAAATACCATAAAGTTCGATTGTCGAACAACATCAAGAATCTCTTGATGTGTGGGTGTAACATAATCCATCACCAACCTCTGTCACTCAACCAACAAGCAACTTTCCACCCAATCCAACCAACAGCTCCACCGACGGCCATAGCAGCAATACCTGATGGAAGTGTGAACAATCCCCATAGAATTGCACACCCAGCCAAGAAGAAACTTGCCCCACCGATTACCGTACTGAAGTCATCATCCCCACCACCAGATTCACTGCGAGATGGTTCCGAACCATAAGAACTTTCGTACTCTTCCTCTTCAAATACTGGAGAGGTTGAAATGAAACTAAATCCGTCAAGATGTGCATACATGGACTCAACCTGTTCTCTAGCTGCGAAAGGATTGAGTGCATCGACAGTGGTGGTTTGGATACCCTGACGAGGAGAGCTCCAAGAAACTTTGTACTTCATAATACTTTGTGGAGAGAAATAAAAAGGTATGAATCGGGGTCTTCCCCATCTATAACAATCTCTTCGTAGATTGACATAGCATCAGCATCTCTTCCTTCAGATGCAAGATCTGAACACCTGGATTCATGATAGTTTTCTAGATACTTGATGAGTTGTTTCTTAGTTTTAATCATGAAAAAATGACTCAAGAGGAGAAAGTTTTAGTGGCATAGCCGTGTATGGTCTGGTATCTTCAATTCGTACTACACTACCCACTGTGCTACTATTAACTGGGGCGTGGAATTGTTTTGTTTTGGTGTTGTAAAATCCCCAGATGGTTTTAACAGGTTTTCCGAGATTATAGTCATACCGCTGATGATGATGCAACCAGATAGCAGTAACATTCCTCTTAAAGTTTTTTTCTTGTTCATAATGATAACCGTCTGGGGCTTTGTGGAAGAGTTCTATAGTCACCGTTCAATCTTCCAGTGTTCGTTACCCTTGACAGGAACCCAAAAACAGTACATTTTGTTCATAGAAACTAGAAAGAGGTGAGGTACACCATCAATCACCTTTTCTTGTTCTACAGTACACATGTGGAACTGATCCATAATGTTATGGAATCGGTTCTTAGCTTTACTGGACAGGGGAACAACGGAAACCCGTTTTGTTTTAGTAGTCATAGTCTTTACCAACATAGCTAACTTAATGCGTCAAGCAGGGGATTTGGGTGAAGAGTGTGCGGTTTCTTGACTGTCACACTCTTAGATTTGGGTTTGGTGGTGGAACCCTTGGTGGCCTTGGGTTTTGACCCTTGAGATCCCTTGCGGCCACTAGGCGTTTTCGCCTTTTTTTGCGATTTTGGCTGCACAGGTGTCTTAGTACCCTTCTGCCCTTTTCGTGTCGCCTTCCAGAGTTGTTCTAATTTAATCTCGGCAGTCTTGCGATCTTTGCAATACTCATGGTGTTTCCCATCAACAATCAGAACATACTCACCAGAACTTGTAAAGGGAACTGCAGCCATGGTAAAGTCTGGTGTAGCAAATCCACTAGGCCCGTTATCAGGATCGAGGATAGTTTCGTTTGGAAAAATCATTTAATTTCAGTGGTTTCTAACAAAAATCTACTTTTTCGATCGTTATCAACTAACTTGAGAAAATCAGTTTGATCATAGTATTCTCCATTATACCTTATTTTATCAAGTATCTTGGACTGTTCATTATCAAATAATTTATTGAGATAGGAAATGACTCTCATCATAGTTCTTTTGTTACCATCCTCTATGTTTGTTGGTCTTCTATGTAGAGTAATTTCTTGATCCATAAAAACTACTTGACCATCGTTCCAATTTTGTGTATAAACGTATTCTTCCTTATAAACTGACTTGTTTATCTCCTCCATCACTTTATTACTCTCTTCCATAGACATTCCCACAAATCCATCGAAGCTATTCACAGGAAGTTTTATACCAGACAAACCAGTACAAGTTTCTCTATAAAATTTGGTTTCCATTCCATCAATGGGCACAGAGTTGTAGTGGATCAATAAAGTTTGAGAGTGATTTAACCCAGGAGCTAATGAGTGATCAATCCACCTATGTTTCACCACAAGTTCTTTAATCATACTCTGCATGTCGGAACTTAGAGATTCATAGCCATCGTGAGTACAAAGAAACTGAGTTTGGCTATTTTCGGTATCACTAACACTCTTAAGGCCGATTATTCTTTGACCATCATCAAATGCACATTGATCGCTGTGCCAATTCAATTCTCCATTTTGAAAAATACCTTTTGGCCTATCTTTCTCATCCCTCTTATAACTGACCATACTCATTGCACCCTTAAACTTTTCATCAATGTCTCTATTGATGTAACCTAAGTTTAAGAGGATTTCTCTCCAATGCCTACCTTGAAGTTGTTTTGAAATGACAGCATTATGAATGAAAGCTCTACTAGCATCACCCCACTCCATCATTGTTTTATAAAGTGTTTCTATAGGCACTTCTTCATTCACAAACACTACACATTGAGAAGCACACAACCTCCCTAATTCTAGGAGTTCTTCTGCACAATTCCAATCAATGTCATAAGCTTCAACACCAACAGATGCACTATAATTTTGCAATGATTTAGTCTTCATTTGTTACAAATATGTGTAAAATATGTAGTCTTTTTATACTAGATACTTTTTTTCGTATTCTAACAGATCTTCAGGAATGTCAAGGATGTTGGTATCAACGGGATAGGAGTTCTTCCACCTTACTTTACCCTCTTCTCTCTGATACAGTTTGATACCGAGATGGTTGTACTTTAGGTTTGTGGGTACAAGAACTTTGTAATCATCTTTATCAGGTGCAGTGAGAAAAGAGAGGTTCTCATTCTCTTTTTTAGTCACACAGATTTGTTGTGTGCAGACCAGGAAGATCCTCTTGAACGCCTCATAATCCTCCAGATACTTGTCTGCATTTTCTGCAATCATCCTACCCACAAATTGAGGAGAATGGTAGTGATCCCAGGTGTTTAGCCTATACTTTTTTGTGAGTTGATTCTCCAGAGCTTGTTCACTGATCAACCCCAACGGATTGGGATTGCCTGCATCAAATACCCCGTAGTAAAAGTCACGGGAGATCTTTCGTTTGTCATCAAATGATCGGTTCCAGTTGTGAATGTTCCCCCTCATGTTATTGAAGGTTCCTTCAGCGTAGACTTCCCACTTTTCCATAATGTTTGGGGCTCAACAAAGCCACTATGTCAGATTAACAAGAGTTTTGGTATGATTAGTGTGCAGCTCATCAAGTGGTTGCATAATACCTTTGTTTGCGGTCTTCATCAACAAGTGTAACAAAGTCTTCGATGTCGTAGAAAGATCCATTATACCTTACCTTTTCAACTTTTTTAGACTTTGGAGAATCATAAAGTTTGTTGACATAAAATACTGATCTGGCCATTGTTCTTTTATTACCAGATTCAATGTTTGTTGGTCTCTTATGAAGAGTAATTTCTTGATCCATAAAAACTACTTGACCATCGTTCCAATCATGAGTGTAAACATACTTGTCTTGGAAAATTACCCCTCCAATCTCCATCAATATTCTATTACTTTCTTCTCTTGGCATACCGACAAAACCATCAAATGAATGGGTGGGTAGTTTAATTCCAGGCAAACCAGAAGCAGTTTCACTATACAAAGAAGTTTCCATCCCATCAAGAGGGACCATGTTATAGTGCGCTAATAATGATTGAATATCACTCAATCCTGGAGCCATAACATGATCAATCCACCTATGTTTCACCACAAGTTCTTTGATCATACTCTGCATGTCAGAACTTAAGGATTCGTAAGCATCATGCGTACAGAGAAACTGAGTTTGGCTATTTTCCGTATCACTAACACCCTTGAGACCGATTATTCTTTGACCATCATCTAGAGCGCATTGATCGCTGTGCCAATTTAATTCTCCATTTTGGAACATCCCTTCTGGTTTTCCTTTCTCATTTTCTTTGTAACTAACGTATGCAATTCCTTGACTCAGATTTTTGCCAGCTGCGTTACTAACGTAAGCAAGATTTACAAGGATTTCCCTCCAGTGCCTACCTGTTAGTTTTTTATTTACAATGTATTCATGAGTAAAAGCTCTACTGGGATCGCCCCACTTACTCATCACATTAAATAAGTTTTCTGTTGTGATGTTTTCCTCTAAGAAAACAATGCACTGAGACGCACATAGTCTTCCAAGTTCTAACAACTCCTCTTGACAATTCCAATCAATGTCATAAGCTTCAACACCAACGGATGCTCTATAATTTTTTAATGATCTAGTCTTCATTTGTTACAAATATGTGTAAAATATATAGTCATCGTTTGACAACACTGATTGCAGGTTGTCCTTGTTGGAAGATCGTATCCACCACAGCTTGGATCTTCTGGTGAGTAGAGATCCCAACTTTGTTGAACACGGGAACAACAACCAGACCAAAAGATTTGGTATAGTTGTCAACGTCACCAGGAACCAGTTCACCACTACGGATACGAGCTGCATCGTTGTGGTGCATCCGAATCACACGGCCGATGGTTTGAGAGATACCAATGTAGTCCATCGAACGCATAAAGATCACACCCTCAAGTCCAGAGACATTGATACCCTCAGAGAGGATAGAGTGATGTAGCACAACAAACTTCTTGTTGTCATCCTTACCCCATGAACTTAGGGTCTCAAAGAATACCTCACGGTTCACCTTCTGACCGTTGATAATTGCACCAGTCTTTGCGGTGATGTAGAGATAAGAGAACCCACGATCTTGGAGTTGTTGGATGAAATCAGTCTCGGACATCAGTGCAGAGATCTGTTTGGTAGCTTTCGCACAGATCAACACTTTGTCCTTACCACATTCATCCAGAGTCTCAATCAAGTTAGTACAATCCCGATCTGCGGGAATCTTACCCTTACCAACCATAGGAAGTTGTTTTGCGATAACTTTAGGAGGGAGGATGTAACCACCTTCCACAAGTTCAGGTGCAGGAACATTACAAATCACCTGACCATAAACTTCTACATCATTCATCCCAGGCTTACCAACTGCGAGAGAATGTTTGGGAGTCGCAGTGAAGAAGTAACAACGGTCAGCTTCCTGACTGAAGTATTCAGTTGCAGGGAAGAAGTGACGTTGCACAGAGTTGTGAGCTTCGTCGAAGTAGATGGTATCTACGGGGAGACGAGTTTGTTGCAGACGACCCAGAGAATTATAGGTGGTGAAGATCATCTTGTGACCTTTGGTGTTCACAACCCAATCCACAATCTCTTGGGGTTTGGTAGAACTAAAGTGATGAGTTTCACCAGAGTGAATGTGCATCACACTTGCGTTGGTGATAAACTCTAGGAACTCAGAACATAATTGTTCTGCGAGCAAGATGCGTGGTGCAACGATAACAATAGTCTTTGCATCTTGAGACTCAAGTTGCATCATTGCATCGCGGATCATCTTCATCGTTTTCCCGCCACCAGTGGGGACCACGATCTGACCTTTTTCATGCAGTTGCATAAGATCAACCGCACGTTCTTGATGTGGACGGAGAAGAGGAATCATCAAATTGCGTTTCAATACAGCTAGAATACTCCTTACCCCCTAGGGAGGGCAAGGGGCTTTGTGATCAGAGATCCTTATGGATTAGATCAATCTGTTAAGTTTTTTTGCATAATCAAACAGTGCGTCCATGTTTTCTTCAGAAAGATCAAAGAAACACCCGTAAGCTTCAAAGGATACCCTATAACATCTTTCCATAGTTTTTTTAGAAGTTTTTACCGTGAACTCATCAATACTAGGTTTGTGAATAATTTTGGAAAACATTCTCGGAAACTTTTGAGAAAACTCTTCATAATACTTTTGTTTAGTTTCTCCAAATCTTCGTGAAAGATCTTTCACTACAACATCGTATTCACAATCACTTTCAAAGTTCCATTGTTTTTTGCAAATATCTTTCAAACCTAACAACTTGATTTCACCTTTAGGAAGTTGTTCAAGCCCCTTTCTGATAATAGAATCTTTGACAAAGGTAGTCCAAGATTCACGGAAGTGTGGATACTTTTCTTTCAGTCCGTTGATAGTGGGCTTGAGAGTTGCAGGACAGTACATAACTGGTTTGGGTTACATGAATAAGGATACCCCCTGACCATAGAGGTGTCAAGGGGTTTTTGATCAGGAAACCTTATGAATTAGATAAGGTACTCAAAGAGATGTAACTTCTACGAGTTGAGCACCCTTACGAAGGTTTGCATTTGCAAACACTAGTTGTGCATTTTCCACCGTAGTTTGTCCACCTTTTGACCAAGGATCTTTGTGGTCAATGTGAGTAACCGATCCATCATAAATGTGGCGGGCATCAATAGGTTCACCAGTCAATGCACATCGTCCTTCTTGGGCTTTCCAGAGACTATAACGGATCTTGGGATCATACTTACGATCTTTATCACGGAAAGTCAAAACATTGTCGGGTGCGGAAGAAATAGAATCAATCAGTTTATCAAGTCGGATTTGGAGGAAGTTTGAGGTAGAACTTCTCAAAAGACCTGCATAACTGCGAGGATTGTTTCCTTTTTTACCCCAATAAAGAATGTCAGTATTAGCAATCCGTTCTGATTGGCTTTCCACAAACCAATTATAGAAGCCTTTGTAATCTTCAATCACAATGGAGTTGTTATTGAGATAATTCAATAACATTGCAAAGTCGATCAGGTTAGCGTTTTTCTTTCCACCAATGTCAAAACCAGCAGCACCATAGTTCACAACAATCTTAGAAAGTTGTTCAACAATCGCGGAAGTTCTGTTGAAAGAAACGACTTCAACTGTAGAATCCCCATAAGCATCATCTAGAGCATTTTTGTCTAGATTTTTCAGATTATGAGAAACAAGAACTGCGATTGTTACAACCAGTTCATCTGGGTGCCTACGGTTGATAGCTTTTGCGTTGTATAGGTTCACAAAAGAGTTCATGTGACTCTGAACGAGTTTGCGAACAAGATTACCAAAACGACAAGGAATAGCGTTCCTTTTCTCTTGATTGTTGAGAGGAAGACCCTGGTTGATGTTGCTAAAAAGTTCAGCAAGTCCTGTACGATCGGATTGCAAAACCATCAAAGTGTTCATAGAGATGTTCTCAATGTAGTTGCGAACATCGGGATCCAAGTCCTTGAAATACTTACTATTCTTTGTTGCTTCAAAGTACTGGATGTTGTTGTGTTCAATGAAGTATTTCCCTTCGGCGAGAGGAAACTCATTGTTCAGAAACTTGCAAATACAATTATCACGATTATTACCATCAATCGTGATGTATTCAAAACCCTGATCCAAAAGATCTTTGAAAAACTGATAATCAGAGTGAGTGGGACCATAATGAAGTTCAATAGAACTCAGAAGATCCGTAAGTCTCCCCAAGGTAACTGGGGTGATTGCTTTACCCTCAAGCACAGACTTAATGTATGCTTGATTCATCTGGGTACTCCAGCGTGTATTAGACTGGAAGGCTTCATCAAGATAAATCTTGGTGTCCTGTTGCAGAGAAGCCAGTTTAGATACAGTGAGAGTGTAGGTTTTTGTGTTTGTTTTCATAGTAAAAAAGCGAATGGGTATCTCAGATTTGGAGTTTTGACCGTCTCAATTAAGAGTTGGGATTTAGTCCGTTTCTTTGATGTTTTAAGTGTAACTCAGACAAAGAACTCTGTCAAGGCCCCTGACTGGCGTTTGAGGGTTTCGTAACAATACGAAATCTTCATGGAATCAAGAACTCTCATAATCAATTTGAGAGATCTTTGATGTGGTCGTTGTTTCCAACCATACCAAGCTGTTTTCTTTCCTGTTGCATACGGAGGAACTTGTCCTACAGAGTAATACTGATCCGCAGTTACATCGTAGATAGTTTCACCATCTTGTAACCACCAGTGAGTATCATTCCGATAGTCAATTCCACTCATAGGAACTAACTTATCCGTGTCCATCAGGTAGAACAAAGCCTGAGTTGAATGGTAACAATGACCAAACATTGGGTTGGTTGCATTTTCTTCTCTGTACTTTTTGGTGAGAAGATCAGGCGTCAGTTGGTCAGCAATAATTCTACTTATTGCATGAATCACTGCGGGTTCATAAGAAAAAGGAAGAAACCTAAGAGAACGAGTCTCAAAGATTTCTTCCCCATCGTATCGGTGTCTCTCAACAACCTTCATCTAAACCCTTAAACCATTACCCAATCTATTTTATCAGAAGTTCCTCAAAAGAGCAAGCGTTTCAGCATCAAACTCTTCACGAATACCAGTAGAGGGAAGCCAATCTTCAGGACCAGTTTCCATCATGGATTCGTAAAGATCGTTCTCGGTCATGTAATCGTAGTTGAAATCGTCGTTCATGTGTGAAGTGAATTGGTTTGGGTGGGGGTGCCGATCTCCCCTACAGCATGTGAAGGATCTTACCCATGACCTGTCCCGATGTCGGGTGGTTTCGCTGGGAGGGTTCTCTTCTGAAGCTAGTATGAACCAACTTAGGGAGAGAGTCAAGGGGCTTAATGATCAGAGATCCTTATCAGTCCCAAGATACATTCTCAAGAAGTACGCCAGGCATTACATAAGTCCACCCAGTTCCAGCAGATTTATACTCCCATTTGTATTCATAGTTATTATGACTGTCCCAAGTCATATATCCCTTCTCTTTATCAAATCGTCCTTTGATAGTTAATTTCCATTTATTAGAGAAAATGTTACGAGTCCTAAGAGCACCCCCAGGTTCACGAGTTTCAATAACTTTACAAAGATCCTCGTAGATAGATCCACCCGTCTCTAATTGACATGGAGTTTCATAGACAAAAGGCTTATAGACTTTTGGTGTTTTTGGTGCGGGTGGAGTTTGTGCAAAAGCTGGTGCAGTAAGCACCAGCGAAACAACAACAAACAGAGATTTCATCACTTGTTTAAGCGTTGAGAACAGTATTGTCTTGTGTCATTTAGTTTCTCCAACATAAACATAGTCGGGGTGTTTGGCTTTGAAAGCCTCCACTTGTTCTTCAGTCTTAAGGAAGACTGAAAGAGTAGTGTTTGGAAACTCTTTGAAGTAATACTTCACTTGAATGAGGTCTTTCATATCACGCAGGGATTTGTTCTTCATTACCTTTAGGAGTATAACACTTCCACTCACCATCGGCAAAGAGGTAGGCATAATCCGCCCAAGAATCATTCACACCACTGATGAAAGCTTGGAAGGAGTTATCAAGATTAGGTTCGGTGTCAGTTTCACCACGCTCAGCATAATACAGAGTGCGGGATTCCATTTCTTTCTGTTCCCAATCTTTATCAGTCCACAGAGAACTGATGTCACCACCATCAATCAACTCTGCAGCTTGTTCGTAGGAGTTGAAGTGTTCTTTCAGTTTCTTACCATTCCACTCGGGATAGCCGTCCCAGTGACAATACACCGAGAGAACAGAACCATCTTTGAGTTGAACACCAATGCGAGAACGAGTTGCCATGGGTTTGATTGATTACTTGGCTACTATGACGCATCAGTGAGTCCTATGGCGTCATCAGTGGACAGCCTCGCAAGTGTCCTCTCACACTCTTGCCTGATGCAATCAATAAAGTCCTGTTCCGTCCAAGTGTTCAAGATACTTTCAACAGGATCATTTTCATCCCAAGAAATATCAAATGATCCATCTCCCTTTTCTGTTACTTCAATGGTCATAATCTTTGTTCCAAGGTGATTTACGATTTGCAAGTCTCCTGACACTCTCCATTGTAGCTTCACTAGGAAGTTCTAATTTTTCTACGAGAGCATCAAAGTTTTCTTTTGGTAATACGATACGTTCTGGTGGATAAGAACCCTTACCCCAGAACTCTTCAAACTTATGCACATAATTCATATGATCCCAACCATGATTAAGATTTAACCAGAAGTCAGAATATCGTTGGTGATCATCCATTCGCCAACCAGAATGATTTACTAGACGATACCAATACCAGAAAATTGTGTACTTAATCGGTTTTAATCCGATGATCCACTTATTTAAGAACACTGGGAAATCCATTATGTCCACCTCCCTAACCTTAACTTGCGTTCAGGTGAAATACGAGGATCATAAGGATCATCATAAGGGTAAATGTATTCGCAACACCAACCCCATGATAATGCTTCCCAGAAGTCATCATATCCAAAATGATCCATTGTGATACGACAATCAATGATATATTCAATATGACGAAAACCTTCAAAAAACCATTCCCATTTGGTCATTTGCCAGTATTCTTTCCAGGTCACGGCGTTTCATCACTCCAATAGTATCTCAGTTTATCACCATCAGCAGAAATATTCAAGTGATAGATTTTACCATCTTTACCATAAACACCACACCAAAGTGTGCGTTCATTCATACTTTCCAGGTGAAACATCTCCACATCTTTCAGCACGATCTCATCTGGGTTTTCAGTAAAACGGCTCATTTAGGGAAAATTGTAGTTGAAAGTCATTTTGAAAGTAAGATCACACGGTTTGTTTTTAAGTTTAACAATAGCGTGTGGAATCATCGCAAAATATTTTTGAAAGTATGCTTCACGACTATGAAATCCAAGGTTATACAGAGATGATGTACCAAATTCTTTATAAAATTCTTTTATGGAACGATCAAATTGAGTAGTAAGGACTTCATTATCTTGAATATCTACTCCATCATTACGGGGATGAGCTTGTGTCATCAACAAACAAGTTGTGTGACCTTCGCCTGGGATGAAGTATGAAGATTCCATGAATGTCCATCGTTCATAATCTGGAATCTTTCCATATTCCAATTCATATTCTTCCAGATACACTTTACTAATAGCAGCAAGATTTTGTCTATGAGTTTTATTCAATTTTTCAATAGACTTTGCCGACTTAGTTTTTGCAAGTAAGTCGGAATATTCACCAATACTTTCAATTTCAGATTGAATTGATCTACGTTGTAGGGATTCTTCTACTTTTTTAAAATATCTTTGAGCTGCAGTTACTATGTTCGATTCTTCTCTCCTAGAAGCTTCTTCAAGCATCTCTTCATGGGTTAGTTCAGTCATTTTCAGAAAGTTTTTTTAGATCACTATTATACTTCAAAATTTCTTCCTGTGCAAGCCTTTTCAATTTCTCTTTACCATATTCAGTAAGTTCCTTTTTACATTTTCTGAGTTCATCTATCTCTTCATCTGAAAGGAAAAATCCATCAGAAATGTGTCCGTACTCTTCATTCATAAGTAGTAAAGAGAAATACTTTAAGTGTTTGTCCGTCATCTTGAAGACTTACCTGAACATTAGAACATTCATAACGAACGAACTCTCGTCCTTCGCCAGTAATGACTTCAACACGGGTTACATCGGGATAGTTCTTTAGAAAGTCTCCATTAGGCATTTGAATGTCTTCAGTCATCTCTCTCCATTTCGTTTTCATAATCACGATAATCCCACTTGAGATGGTGTTGTATCAGTTTGAGAGCACTTGGAATATCCAGAGCATCACCATCACAAGTCCATTCACCAACTTTGATATCATAATACACCAAACAATTAGAATTGTGTTGATGTATGTTGATGTCTATGTGGTTAGTCATAACACCCCGTATCGTCAAGTTTTGGAGAACATCTCCCAGTATTATAACCCGTCAGGAAGGCTGAATGCAACCACTTGTACATGAGATCTTTTAATGTGTTCTCGTCTTGTACTTTACAATCACCAAAGAACCACTCTGAACGAAGGGAATAAGGACTCCCATAGTCATCATTAAACCACTGAACAAAAGCCTCTTCAGCAGTATCTTCCCATTCCCAATCGTTCGCAGGATGTTTGGTCATAGTGATTCTAACTTTGATTTTACAGA
>Ga0208161_1000333_pt1 | contig 27037 bp, 26 predicted proteins | sample CB_VirMetaG_3_FD_184538 | JGI IMG/M metagenome (GOLD analysis project Ga0208161, IMG submission 184538) | Freshwater to marine saline gradient viral communities from Chesapeake Bay - CB_1508_1S Viral MetaG (SPAdes) (version 4) | ecosystem: Environmental > Aquatic > Marine > Coastal | place: USA... | reverse complement strand
TTATGAAGATTTATCTAACTGGATGTATTTAACAAATGAAGAACGACAAAAAAGAATTAAACAAATTAAGAAAGATAGGAGAGAGTATGAACGTCAGCAAAAAAACAATAAAGATATGGGAAAAGAACCTTAAGCAAGGATATCGATTCTTTCAACCTCATAATGCTATACAACTAACACCAAGAACAGAGCGAGAAGCAAATGCCATTAAAAACTTATGGAAACAAATGCGTGAAGTGCAAAAATCCCGCTAAATACTACGACAAGAAAAAATGGTGGTGCGGATTTACAATGGATGCACACGGATACTGCAAAGCAGAGAAAGAGAGCAAAAATGACAAATGATGAATTTATAGAATCGTTTAAAGAAGCATTAGAAAGACTAGAATTAGAATCAGAAGTTATAATAGTCGGAACAGAAACTAATGCACAAATTTCAATCCCTTCAAGTTGGGGAGCAGAAAAAACGGAAAAGGTATTTAAAGAAGTTCATGAATATATACATAATAAAAATAAACAAATCAGAAAGAAAATGCACTGATGAAAATAACTAAAAAGCAACACGATTATATAATGCAACACCTTCGTAGGATTATAGGGACTAAGGAAAAACCAAATAACTTAACTCGTGACCAGTGGGCATGTATATATCATATTATGATTACTATGGTAGACATACTTGAACCTTTATATAGAGAAAAATTAAAGAAAGCACTAGCAGAATGAATTTAGTTACGCTCGACTTCGAGACGTTCTACGATACAGGGTATAGTCTTTCACGACTAACAACAGAAGAATATATAAGAGACGAACGCTTCCAAGTAATTGGAGTTGGCGTTAAATTAAATGATAAATCAGTGGACTGGTTCTCAGGCTCTCACGAAGAAATTCAAAACGCCCTCAATCAATATGACTGGGATAATTCAATGTTACTCTGTCACAATACATTATTCGACGGAGCAATTCTTGCATGGATATTTAATATCATACCTAAAGGATATTTAGATACTCTTTCTATGGCTCGTGCGATACATGGTGTAGACGCAGGCGGTTCTTTAGCTAAGTTGGCAATTAGATATGAACTAGGTGAAAAAGGTACAGAAGTTATTAATGCAAAAGGCAAACGCTTAGAAGATTTTGAAAGCCATGAACTACGTCAATATGGAGTGTATTGTAAGAACGACGTTAAATTAACTTATGATTTGTTTTTACAGCTATCAATAGGCTTTCCTTTTATTGAACTTGAGTTGATTGATATTACATTACGAATGTATATACAACCCACCTTACGAGTGCATGATGAACTACTGTTAGCTAGACTAGAAGAAGTTAAAGAAGAAAAGAAAAAGCTTTTAGGTGGTCTAATGAAACGATTAGAGTGTGAAGACGAAGAGTGTGTAAGGAAGAAACTAGCTAGTAATAAACAATTTGCTGAGTTACTAGAGGAACTAGGCGTAGAAGTACCTTTAAAAATAAGCCCAACAACAGGCAAAGAAACATTCGCATTAGCTAAGAATGATGTAGGGTTCATAGAGTTAACAGAGCATGAAGATTCATTTATACAAGAACTATGCGGTGTACGTCTTGGTACTAAGTCTACTATGGAAGAAGCAAGAATAGAGAGATTCATAGATATTGGCTCACGCAACAAGGGCCTATTACCTATACCACTAAAATACTACGGCGCACACACAGGCAGATGGGCGGGAGCAGATAAAGTTAACTTTCAAAATTTACCATCACGAGATAAGAAAAAGAAAGCATTAAAAAATGCAGTGCTTCCACCTAAAGGACAGGTAATACTTAATGTTGATTCGTCTCAAATCGAAGCGCGAATACTTGTTTGGTTAGCTGGACAAGAAGATGTAGTTCAACAATTTAGAAATCACGAAGATGTATATTCTAACTTCGCAAGTGTCGTATACAACAAACCAATATCTAAGAGTAATTCAGTTGAAAGGTTTGTTGGTAAGACTTGTACACTAGGATTAGGTTATGGAACAGGGTGGCAGAAACTACAACACACACTTAAGACTCAACCACCGGGGGCAGAACTAGATGACAGGGAATGTCAAAGACTAGTTAAAGTATACCGTGATGTAAATCATAAGGTGATAGATTTATGGAGAGCATGTGATAAAGCACTTGAAAGTATCGCTAATAAACGAGGTGAATATTATTTAGATAAACATGAGACAGTTAAAGTAACACCTGATGGGCTACAATTACCAAACGGACTTTATATCTACTATCCTAATTTAAGATGGGATACATCTGAGTCAAGAGGTAGATATGTTTATAGGTCTCGACGTGGTGATGTAAGTATATGGGGTGGGTCTGTAGTAGAGAATATAGTTCAAGGCCTAGCTAGGATTGTTATTGGTGAACAAATGATAGAAATAAATAAAAAATATAGACCTATACTGACAGTGCATGATGCAGTTGTATGCACTGCACCCGAAGAAGAAAAAGAAGAAGCATTAAAATTTATTATGGATGAGATGACCAAACCTCCTGTGTGGGGTAAAGACTTACCGATTGCATGTGAAGGAGGGTATGCAGATAACTATGGGGACTGTTAATTTTAGTGTATATGATTTAGATTACAACAAGGATAAAGTTGTATCTAATATATTTAAACTTCAAGATATGTGGGTATCTCGTTCTAATGATTTTCCTTTCTTTACTCTGGGACGAAGCGCATACTTAGATGGTAAAACTCCTGAGTATAAAAAGATGCAAAAAGGAATGAACGAACTTTTGTACAATAACTTTAAAGAATTATATAATAGTGTATTAAATGTATTACAAAATAAACTAAATGAAAAAGTATACCTACCAAAAGATTTATGCTACCCAGGGTTTCATATATTTCCATCAGACGAGAAACTATTAACTATTGCAGGTAATTGGCATACAGACTACCCGCACGAAACACTAGAAATTGGTAGTAAAGACACAAGTACATTTACTGTAGCTATATTGCTACCTGAATCAGGAGCAGGTATAGATTGTATGATAAATAATATGCCCTTATATATTGGATATAAAGAGAATGAAATGTTATGGCATGATGGTGAAACTATGCACAGGATAGCAAGTTTTACAGAGTATAAACCTAATGAATATAGGATAACTTTACAAGGACATTTAGTTAGACGTGATGGAAGAATGGAGGTGTTTTGGTAATGGGCGACGGCGGAAAAGGCAGTAAACAAAGACCGACTGATAGAAAGAAGTTTGATGAAAACTTTGAAAGAATATTTGGTAAACCAAAAGAAAAGGAGAAAAAGTGAGATTTGATGATAACTATTTTAATAGATATAACACTAAGAAAAGAAAATGACTTTTTGGAATTTTAAAACAGACCCAGTAAAAAATATAACATTTGCGCCTAGGACTTTTTCTAGGGAAGAATGTGAGAAAATAATTAAACTAGGTGATGACCACGGCTGGAAAACATCTACGTTTCAAGAATCTCAAAATCAGTATGTAAAAGGGGATAAAGGCAATAAAGTAAGAGACAGTGAAACGGTCTTTATACATCCGGCGGAAAATACATTTTGGATATTTGAAAGACTATCCGCTATGGTAGAACAAATTAATGCAGAACATTTTGGGTTTAATTTATACGGGTTTGGCGAAGGATTACAACTAACAAAATATGAAGCGCCAACTGGACATTATGATTTTCATGTAGATAGAGCAGATGGGGGAGTAATAAGAAAACTATCTATAGTGGTTTCTCTATCAACAAAAACAGATTATGAAGGCGGAGAGTTTGTTATAAAACTATCTAAAGACGAAAATTATTTTGTAGGACATCAAGGTAGCGCGCTTGTTATACCAAGTTATATATTACATAAAGTTAATCCTATCACTAAAGGTACAAGATATAGTTTAGTAGGGTGGGTAACAGGAGAACAATTTAGATGACACCAAAAGAAGCATTACAAAAAGATAAGTATCTTATAGTAGAAGATTTTATATCACAAAAAGATTGTGAGGGTTTATATAATTACTTTAAACAAGATTTAAAAAATAATCCTGAACTATTTAATTCAGACCCACAAAGCCCGATTGCAGCATCTATTCATAATTATAGATGGTTTGTAGAGTTGTTAGTCGCAGCTAACCCTTTTATATCTAAACTAGTAGAAGAACCAACAATACCAACCTATACTTATTCAAGGTTATATTATAAAGGCGCAGACTTGAAACCTCATAAAGATAGACCATCATGTGAAGTTAGTGTCACTTTAAATATAAAAGGAGACCCATGGGCAATTTATTTTGAAAAACCTGATAAAAGTATAAGTGAAGTTATATTAAAACCGGGCCACGCAGTAGTATATCATGGGATGGAAGCTAGTCATTGGCGAGAAAAGTTTGAAGGCGAGGAATGCTTACAAGTATTTCTTCATTATGTAAAAAGCCGTGGCGAACATTGGGAGCATTACTTTGATATCAAACACCACTACCTCAGTCAGCCAAGTCGCTGAGATAATAGCCGATAAAAATATAGTTGCATTGTTCCAAGGTAGAGGGGAAGCAGGACCTCGCGCACTTGGTAATCGTAGTATTCTATATGACCCTCGCGACCCAAATGGTAAAGACCATGTCAATACAATTAAAAAACGAGAAGACTATAGACCGTTTGCAGGCTCAGTTATGTTAGAGCATGCACATGATTGGTTTGATATGCGTGGACTAAAAGAGTCACCTTATATGATGTATGCAGTGAATGTACTAGAAACTAAAAAACAAAGTATTCCATGTATTACACATGTTGATGGCACATGCCGAGTTCAGACAGTTACTAGAAATCAAAACCAAAACTACTACGATTTAATTAACGCATTTTATAAGATAACAGGGGTACCTATATTGTTTGATACTTCTCTTAATTTAGCAGGGGAACCTATAGTTCATAGTTTAGAGGAAGCTATCCGAGTCCTTCAAAATTCTGAAATAAAATATCTATACTTGCCTGAGAGTCAGGAGCTATTTACAAAATGAGTTATATATTAGCAATTAATGTTTCTCATGATAGTTCATCATGCTTACTAAAAGATGGTGAGGTAATTTATTATAATGAAGAAAGTAGATTTAATAGAATAAAACATTATTCAATATTATCTGACTGGAAAAATAAGTTCCGTGTTCCTAGTCTATATGAAGTTAAAAAACATACTGATGTAGTAGATTATTTAGTGATAACAAGTTTTAGACATCATGATGATACATGGGCTTTACATAACATAGAACAACAACTATATAATCTAGGGATAAAAGTAAAACACACACAGTATTATCCTGGGCATCACCATCTATACCACGCTTATAATGGTTACTACTCATCAGGATATAGAGATGCCATAGTAATTGTTATGGATGGTTCAGGAGCATGGGATAAAGAATACGAGTACAGAGAAATAGAATCTATATATACTTTTACAGGTAATAATGTAGATGAATTATACAAACATAGGTCAAATAATCTAAGACCTGATAGTTGCATACAGAGTAAAGAAGAGAGGTTCGAAGGCACAACTTTATATTCTAATAGATTTGGGTGTGGTATGTTATTCAATAACTATTGCCTGATAACAGGATTAGAGTCAGGAGATAACGCAGGTAAACTTATGGGTATGTCTTCTTATGGAAATGTAACTGACCAAGATGAATGGACTGAATTAGTAGGGGAACATATTTTATTTAAAGACATTTTATGTGAACAAGGAGCTGAAAAATTTAAATTTATTCAGGAAGGCGGGCAATATTCATTTCAAGAAAAAGCAGATATGGCTAAAAAAGTTCAAGAGGAGACTAAACTATATACAATCGAAAAGATAAAATGGGCTATTGAAAATACACCTTCAAAAAATATAGTTTTATCAGGAGGGTATTTTTTAAACTGTGTTAACAACTATGCTTATTTGAAAGAGTTTCCTGATTACAATTTTTATGTAGACCCAATAGCGTGGGACGGCGGAACAGCTATAGGTGCGGGATATTACATAGCTAATAAACTAGGGTATAATATAAAACCAATGAGTTCAATTTATTTAGAAAGCGAGTAATATGGCAAAAATAGTTAGAAGTGAAAAAGTTCACGAGTCTTTACACAAGCGAACATCGCAAGGCGGTCGTAGACCAAAGACAAGCACGATGAATAAAAATAAAAAGGCGTGCTTTAAAAAGTATAGAGGTCAAGGCAGATAATGAAGGCCATGCGTAAGAACGATGTCCACCCAACAGACTTCGGATTCTTATATGGTCTAATACCTAATAAGCCTAGTGTCGTACCCTGCGACATAGATATGATATATGAACTTAATAAACATTTTTTAATTGGCGAATGGAAAAACAAAAATGAACATGTGTCTTTAGGACAGAAATATATGTTACAAGCATTAGCCAATCAACCCAAAACAACTGTTATAATTATAAGAGGTATCTCTGACGGAGAACATTTAGCTATTGGTAATTTTTATTTAGTTACTTTAAAAGGTACATGTGAAAAACTAGGGTTCGGAGAAGAAGGATTAAAACAATATATACTTAGTTGGTATAACAAAATAAAAGGTTAATATGGCAGAATTTACATGGTCTTATTCTAGTTTAAAAGAATACGAAAATTGTCCTAAAAAATATTATGAAATGCGTGTTGCTAAGAATTATGTATTTAAAGATACAGAAGCAACTATTTATGGAAAAGAAGTACATAAAGCACTAGAAGATTATGTAAGAGATGGAATAGAGTTAGCAAAAAATTACCAAAGATTCAAACCTTTTGTAGATTCATTAATTAATATTCCTGGTGACAAATATCCTGAGTATGAAATGGCTCTTACCTATAGTAAAGAACCATGTGAATTTAATTCAGAACATAGGTGGGTAAGAGGGATTGTTGATTTACTTATTGTAGACAAAGACTATGCTTTCATTATAGACTATAAAACAGGAAGCAATAAATATCCCGACCCAAAGCAGTTACGCTTGATGGCTTTAATGACATTCACACATTTTCCTGAAGTACAAAAGATAAAAGCAGGATTATTGTTTGTATTAAAAGATAGTTTTGTTACAGAAGAATATCATCGTAAAGATATGGATAAGTCTTGGAGTATGTTTGAACAACCGTTAAAAAGACTTGAAACCAGTTATGACTATAATAAATGGCAACCTAATCCAACAGGATTATGTGGATGGTGTCCAGTAGAAACGTGTGAACACTATAAACCTAGCAAAAGAAGATGATATATAAAAGGGAGTGTGTAGTATGTAGCACTGGGTTTAAAACAAATCACCCTAACTATCTTTGTTGTTCTAAAAAATGCACGCAGATTAATAAAGTAAATAGAAGGTATGAAAGAGAGAACCATGATTGGGAAGCTTACTTCAAACATTTACTATCTAAAAAGAAAGATTCAGATTTAACTATTGCTCAACTTGTAGGAAAGATAGCAGAACAAAATTATAAATGTGCGTTATCAGGAATTGAATTAACATGTATTCATTCTCGCGGTACTACAGTATTAACTAACGCAAGTATAGATAGAATTCATGCAGGAAAAGAGTATAATTATGATAATATTCAAATCGTCTGTAGAGCAATAAATTCGTTTAGAGGCGATATGAATGTAGAAGAATTTATTAATTGGTGTAACAAGGTGACATACTATGCCGTACAAAAATAAAAAAAGACCCTATAAAAAAGAATATGAACAGCAAAAAGAACGTGGCGAACATGCTTCTCGTATGGAACGTCAACGCGCTCGTCGTAAGATAGACGCTACTGGTAAAGATGCAAATGGTAACGGTAAAGCTGATAAAAGAGAAGGTAAAGATGTAGCACACCGAAAAGCTTTATCAAAAGGTGGGTCTAATAAGAATGGTGTAACCATACAATCAAAAAGCAAAAATAGAAGTTTTAAAAGAAATTCAAATGGTAAATTAGTTTCCGAAGTAAGTAAAAGAGAGCGTAAAAAGAAATCTTAAATAGTAAAATAGTAGTTGACAATTTAGTTTATACAGTTTATATTATTCAATCGTACCGTAGCTTTCCTCCCTTTCACTATGGTACGCGACTGACTGCCGTAAGCAGTCTTTATTAGTTAAGGATATAGTTAATGGAAATTATAGAAAATACCGCTTTGAAGCTTACTCTACCCGAACACATCGTTCCGCATGTGGTAGATAATATAGAAAAATCAGAAGTAGTAGAAACAAGGGGTAATATTAGTGATGTCGTAGTCTACTGGGGAGTAGACGAAATGATTAAACTAAACCAACTTATAAAGTTTAAAAACAATTTACCATCACCTATTTCAAGAGACTATAATTGGCCAGGTTTGTACAAACCGTTTGACCACCAAAGAACTACCGCAGAATTTCTTAGTATTAACCATAAAGCTTTTTGTTTTAATGAAGCAGGTACAGGTAAAACATCGTCTGCTTTGTGGGCATGTGACTATTTAATGAATCTTGGAAAAATTAAAAGAGTACTTATTATATGTCCTTTATCTATTATGTATTCAGCTTGGCAAGGCGATATATTTAATACTTGTATGCACAGAACCTCTGCTGTGTGTCATGGTACTGCTACTAAAAGAAAAAAGATTATTGAAGGGGAATATGAGTTTGTAATTATTAATTACGACGGGGTCAATGTAGTTCAAGAAGAAATTAAAAATGGGCAATTTGATTTAATTATTGTAGATGAATGTAATGCATATAAAACTCCATCAACCACTCGATGGAAAACATTAGCAAAGATTATAGCTCCTGAAACCAAATTATGGATGATGACAGGTACTCCTGCATCACAATCTCCGATAGATGCCTTTGGGCTAGCTAAGTTAGTATGCCCTGACCGTATTCCTAAATTTTCAGCCGCTTGGAGAGACAAGGTTATGTATCAAATCTCTAGATTTAAATGGCTCCCCAAACAAAATGCAAAAGACCACGTATTTAAAGCATTACAACCAGCTATTCGGTTTGCAAAAGCACAGTGTTTAGATTTACCTGATGTAATGTACCAAACAAGAGTAGTACCTTTAACTAAACAAGTGGAACAATATTATAAGCAATTAAAAACACAGATGTTAATTGAAGCATCGGGTGAACAAGTTACAGCTGTTAATGCAGCTGCTGGACTAAATAAACTATTACAAATATCAGGCGGTGCGGTGTACACAGACAATAAAGAAGTCGTTGAGTTTGATATAAGCCCAAGGCTAAAAGCACTAGATGAAGTGATAGAAGAAACAGATAATAAGGTACTTATATTTGTGCCCTATAAACATACTATTCAAATTATAGCTGAACACCTTAGAGGTAAGAATATAACAAACGAAGTTATTAATGGAGAAGTATCGGCAACGAAACGAGCAGACATAATTAACAGATTTCAAACTGCCGATGAACCAAGAATTCTAGTAATACAACCGCAATCAGCTTCTCACGGAGTGACACTAACTAGAGCAGATACTGTAGTGTTTTGGTCACCTGTGATGTCGGTAGAAGTTTATTTGCAGTGTATTGCAAGAATGGACCGAGTAGGACAAAAGAACAAGATGACGGTGGTTCACCTACAAGGTTCAGATGTTGAAAAGAGGATGTATGCGATGCTACAAGGTAAGGTAGACCAGCATACTAAGTTAGTTGATTTATATCGTGAGGAGATAGAAAGTGATTGAAGAAGTAGTAGAAAGTCAAGATAGTAATACTACATCAGATAAGATACAATTAGATGAGTTAGTAAAAACTTACTTGACTATTAGAAATGAACGTGATAACTTAGCAAGACAGTTCGAGCAAAAGGATAAAGAGCTGAAAGCTGACCTCGCACAGTTAGAAGCAGTGATGTTAGATTCTTGCAACGAGTTTGGCGCAGACAGTATCCGTACTGGAAGTGGAACGATTATTAAATCTCTTAAAGAGAGTTATGTATGTAGTGATTGGGGTAACTTTAAAGACTTTGTTATGGAGAACCAAGCCATTGAGTTATTACAACAACGTATACATCAATCAAACTTTAAAGAGTTTTTAAGTAATCGCAACGATGAAGGTTTACCGCCTGGTATTAGTAGTATGCGCGAATTCAACATTGTTGTACGTAAACCAAGCAGTAAATCTTAATTTAGGAGAAACTATATGAGTAATGAATTAGCAACCATATTGCAAAACAGTCCTAGCTTAGTTCAAACTGGGTTAGACGAAGACACCCGTGCCGTCGCTGGTGGTGCTACCACTGGCAATAAACGTATATCAATACGTGGCGGAGTATTTCGTAAAATGGTAGGAGGTAAAGAAGTTAGTGCTATCGAAGACCGTCACATGAATGTAGTGATTGTTAAGATGGCTCATACAGCCTCTCGTACATTTTATGCACAAGCTTATAAAGAAGGAGAAAAAGTAAGCCCCACATGCTGGTCAAATGATTCAAGAACACCTGATGCAGATGTACCAACACCTCAAGCTAAGTCATGTGATACATGTCAATTTAGTGCAAAAGGTTCAGGTGCAGGAGGTTCGGGGTCAGCATGCAGATTATCATGGAGAATGGCAGTAGTATTACCTAACGACCCATCTGGTGACGTGATGCAATTAGTATTACCAGCAACTTCATGTTTCGGTAAGGAAGATAACGGTAAATGGCCATTTAGACCATATATTCAAATGCTTGCAAACAATAACGTAAGTGCAGGACGTGTCGTAACTCGTATGCAGTTTGATACAAAATCACCTACACCTAAAGTATTGTTTTCGCCCGCAGCGGCTGTACCTGAAGAAGATATAGGTGTAATTCAAAATCAAGGTAAAAGCCAAGTAGCAGAACAAGCTGTAAAACTTACTGTATATCAACAAGATTCTTCTGAGAGCCCTCAAGTAAGTACTACACCTCAACCTGTTCAAGTTGAAGAGCCAACGCCACAAGCTGAAGCTAAACCAACTGAACCTGTTGTAGAAGAACCTGTATTAAGAAATCAAGAACAAGTACAAGCGCAAGCTCAGAAAGTTAAAGATGTAGGTTCAATACTTAATAAATGGGCAACGAAAGACTAGGAGAAATTAATGGCAAGACCATACAGTGATAAGTTTGTTATTGGTCTCGAGAACGCAAACCCCAAAAGGCTAGGCATACAGTTAGCAAAACTATGTGTCAAAGCGAATCTGCCCGCGTCACACGTAGCGGATACTTTTGGGGTATCTCGTCAGACTATACATAATTGGTTCAGAGGCAGTGCAATAAGACATAGGCATTTAGCTAACATAGAAAATTATATTGAGATATTAGAAGAAAGTTTAGCAGAAGGTACATTACCTGCTCCCACTTTAGCTCATGCTAAGGTATACTTAGAATCTCACCCTAAATTAAATGTTAGATAACTATTTCTTATATGAACTGCTATTATGATAACCAAATTTTATAAAAAGGCTTTACCAAGACAAGGGAGATATTGCGTAGTTACCATAGACCCCTCACTAGAAGAAGGTAAAAAAATATACCCTAATAGTGAATGGTTTGATAGTGTCGACGATATAGAACCTTATATACAAAAGGTAAATCAAAACAAAAAAACAAATGTCTTTGTTGCTCTAGCATCATTCAAAGATGATACACAGAGTCGTAAGGGGGACAACGCGATATACCATCGCTCATTCTTCCTCGATTTAGATGTTGGGCCTTCCAAAGACTATCCTACTAAAGAAGAAGCTGTTGTTGCTATCGACGAGTTTTTAGGAAAATCCAATATGCCTCCGCCTGTAATCATAGATTCTGGTTCAGGTATACATGCGTATTGGCTCCTTAATGAAGACATACCTATCGACGAGTGGTTAGTAAATGCTGAAAACTTTAGGAATTTATGTGAAGAGCACGAGATTAGATTTGACCCTGCGGTGATGGAAGACAGGGCTCGTATAATGCGTGCACCAGATACCTTTAATCAAAAACCCGTTAATTGGGATTATAAAGGTACGGAGAAAGAACCAATACCTACAACTCTATTAACTGACGTGTACAGTTACTCTCTCGAAGAATTGCAGGAGCATATTGGGGAAGCTAAACTTTCATTGGATAGTATCTTAAAAGCTGCGAAGGCCCCAATGTCTGAAATTGCTAAACAGATGTCAGGACTAAATAACTATGCTACTAAGTTTTTAACTATTAGAAATAAGAGTGTAGAGTCTGATGATGGATGTCCTCAATTAAAATATATGATTGAGAACAGAGCTAACTTATCAGAACCTGAATGGTATGCGGCTATATCTATTGCACAGCAGTGTGTGGATAGAGACTATGCAATACATGAGGTATCAAAAGACCATCACGGATATGACCCTGCTGTTGTAGAAGAGAAGGCTATGCAGGCAGATGGTAAACCTCATTCATGTGAAGCAATAGAAAGAATAAGACCCGGTGGATGCGAAGGATGTAAACATAAAGGCAAAATAACTAATCCTTTGATACTTGGCAGAGTATTTATAGCTTCTCCAACAACAGATAGACCTATAGTTACTGAGATAGTACCAGCTTTAAATGGCGTACCGATGGTAACTACAAAATTACATGGATTACCAGCTGAGATAAAAGGGTATAAAAGGGCTGAAAATGGTGGTATTGTATTTAAACCTGACCCTATATACGACGAAAGTGGAGACTTAATAGAACAAAGAGAAGTTATCACAACGGACTATGATTTATACCCTGTTAGACGTGTTTATAGTAAATCAGAAGGTGAATGTTTTATGATGCATTATGATTTACCTAATGATAAAACTAGAGAATTTACATTACCTATGAGCTTACTAGGTGACCCTGGTGAATTCAGAAAGAGACTATTACATTATGGCGTTAATATTAGTGTCAAGAATGACCAATGGAAGTACATCATGGACTATTTAGGATTATGGGCAAGATACTTAATTGCTTCAGGTAAAGCTGAAGATATGAGAAACCAAATGGGTTTCACTCCTGACGAAGATAGTTTTGTTATAGGAGGGTTAGAGATTGATAATACTGGACAAGAGATACAAAGCCCTACGTCTCCTCTATGTAAGGGTATTGCAGAACATCTAACTAAACAAGGGTCCTATGATTTATGGAAGCAGTCAGCTAATAAACTAAATACTGAAGGGCTAGAGATACACGCATTTATATTACTTACCGGTTTTGGTTCGATATTAATGAAACACACTCAAACTAAAGGAGCTTCTATATCGTTGATGGGTGATACAGGTGCAGGTAAAACAGCATCATTATATGCCGCACAAAGTATATGGGGAGACCCTGAAAAGTTAAGTGTAGCTACCGAAGAAGGTTCTACTAATAATGGTTTGGTTGGTAGATATCTAGCACTTCATAATATTATATTTGGTTTAGATGAATTAGGTAACATAGATAACAGAAGATTATCGTCATTAATATATAAGATTTCCTCAGGTAAAGCTAAGATTCGTATGCAGGCATCTGTTAATGCAGAACGTGATTACGAGATGTCAGCTTCGTTGATTGCTTTATTCTCAACTAACTATTCTTTATATGACATTCTATCGAAAGAAAGGAAAGACCCTAATGGTGAAATGGCTCGATTGATAGAGTTTTATGTAAGGAAACCTAAGTTTATTAAAGATAGCCCTACAGAGTCTGTAGCATTGTTTGATGTATTTAGATTAAACTATGGATGGGCAGGGCCTGAGTTTATTAAAGAGTATTTTAAACATAGTAAAGAAGCATTAGAAGATAGAATTAAAAAATGGATAATTAAGTTTAAAGAAGATTTTGGTGATAATTCTGCGTTCCGATTCTATGAGAACGTAGTAGCAGTTACTATGGCAGCAGGTGAATTAGCTGCCGAAGCAGACATAGTTAATTTAGATTTAAATAGAATATACAATAGAGTTATCGGAGAGTTATTAGATATTAAAGATAATGTTATTAGAGCAGATGATGATACTAACTTTGAATCATACATAGGTGAGTTTATTATATCTAACAATGGCGCACGACTTACCATTGAGGGTAACAATTTAGTTGAAGAACCACGATTAAATAATTTATTTATAAGAATTGATAAAGAGAAAAACGAGTTAAGTTTATCTAAACCTGCTTTCAGAAGATTTCTACAAGAGCAAGGTACATCGCTGAAGAAATTCAAACATGAACTAAAACTTAAAAATATAAATGTCGAAGAGAAAAGGAAGAAAATGGCAGCAGGTTGGAAACCAGGCGTTGATGAGTTTAATGTAGAAGCGTTAATATTTGATATGAAACAGTTAAATCAAACAGGAGTATTAAAAGATATTGAGTCTGAACCAGTACAAAGAACCTGAATGGATATTTCCATTTGATGGTATGCATATAGGGGATAGTTTCTTTATACCAACAGTAAAGACGTCCCCTCTTATCTATGCTGCAGAATCAGGTGCTAAACGAGCTGGTATAAAAATAAAAGCATACACTACTGTAAAAGAAGGTCATTTAGGGGTAAGAATATGGAGAGTAAAATAACTATTCAAATTCGTCGTAGACTTGCTTTCTTAATCTGCGCATCGTGCCAAGTAAATTTCTTTCTACCGCATATAAGTTATCTAATCTACGTTTTTTCTCAGCACCACTCATAACATCTTTTTTAGCAGATAAAATCTGACGACGTTTTCTACGCATAGCTGCTAATTCACTAGTTAATTTATCTAAAGATTTCTTAGTTGCAATCAAGTTTCTATTTTCTTTATAGATTTCATTAACTCGTTTTCTATCCCAACTATTTTTCTCTAAGTCTTTATATTTATTGTAAGCCGCATCAACTTCGCCTTTTAGTTGGTAATAGTCTGTGGTGTGCCTGTTACCTTGCTCTTTTGATATAAATTGATTTGCACCTGGGATACTTGCATAGTAATCTCTCTTAGACTTCTCTGGTAAATCTCTATCAAAATAAGATTCAGCAATTATTTTATCTGTAAACATCAATGCTAATCCCATAGAATAACCAAAGTATTGTTTTAAGAAGTAATCAATCTTAATAGGATTAATACCAGACATATCTCCAAACATCTTAGCTAGTTCAGAAGTCGAAGCTGTAAATTGTTGTTCTATATCTCTAGCTTCTAAAGCCTGACTAACAATAGGCCTACCTGTCCTGAATTCTACACCTGTCATTAACTCAACTAATGGTCTAATTGCTTGAGGAGCAGCAATAAATTGAGAAGATTCTACTAAAGAGTTCTTCAATGACAATATCATTTTTCTGCTATCTTCGTCGCCTGTTAGATAATTATATATGTGTTCTGGGACTACTTTACTTAAGAAGGTAAATATATCATGGCGAAGAGATATCATCATACCGTTGCCCATTATGTACTTAGCATCTCTAATAGATGGGTCTAACTTATCATATTCTTCATCGTCTTCTAGTAACATTCTGTAGATTAAATTACCTATTATAGATAGGGCTAGTGTATTTCTAAAAGTTTGTAAAGCTTTAGCTCTTTCCACTGGAGCAATACTTCTACCTGCTAATACACGTCCTTGAACTGAAGCGGCTTGTAAAAAGGCCCCAAAGAAAGGTACGGTTTGTCTTAATAATGTTATAGCTGGGTTAGAACCTGCACGCCTAAAGTTAATTACTTCAAATGCTCTTTCCATAGCTAAGGCTTTATCATTAGTCTCTGCCATAGTTTGTTCGTATATAGCTTGACGTATAGCATTATCAGACGCCATAGCTATTCTGTTCAAATACCATAGTGGGTTAGCTGGCTCAGGTAACTTTCTAGCCGCACGTCTAATTCTGTTATATAAACCAGGTTTACTTAATTCAACATCAGCCTCCATAGCAGACTGCATATAACTACCATACCCGCCTACTGCACCATACTTTTTAAGTTCACTATGAGTTTTACTCATATTAATTAATGTTAAAGGGAACTCTTTTAGTACTCTTAAAGGTATCATAAATGGGTTAGATACACCTGATGAGAACATAGCATCATAAGCATCTTTAGGTAACTGTGCTATTGAGAATAATGGATATAACACGACGTTAGCTCTTAGTATATTAGCTATATCAGATAAGTATTTAATTCCTGGTAATAGAACATTCTCTAATCCTGTAAACGCTTTTGCATAATATGGGTCAGCAAACTGATATCTAGTTAACGTACCGTTTTGCCATATATCTACCATATTTTCGCCTTTTGCATTTGAATTGACTTCTTCTACAATTCCTGGAAGATATTCTTGTGTAACCTCTATTTTTTCTTGAGCTACCTTATTTAAAACACTACGCCTTACTTCTCTTCTAATCCATCTTTGCATGTTATCAAATACATTGTTAACAGGTTGGAATGAACCTCTAATTCTAGGAGTTTTAGCAGTATCTAATAGACCATTTGCCCATTCTCTTGGGCCATTACCTTTTTCTATTTGTTCTACTCTATAGAATGGAACATAGTCCATAATTTCTAAGAATCTTTCTCTTTGCTTATCTGATAGAGTACCATTTTCTACCATAACATCTAGCACGTTATTCCTAACTTCTAACCATGATTCATAGACTTCATCTAGTCCAGGTATATAAGCTTGGTTTCCTTTTGTAAGGTAGGCAAGAGCAGCTTTACGTTGAGCAGGAGTCATCTGTAATACAACGTTTTCATCTCTATATATTTTTCTAGCTTCAGCATCCTTGCCTTGAGCTACTAAATCAATAACTCTGTCATCTAATGCCTGTTGTTGTTTAGCTAATTGTTCTTCTCGTTTAGCTACAAAAGCTTGAGTTGCCATTACTTCGAGCTCTTCTAAAGTTAAACCTTGATTCTTAGCTATATCTTTTAACATATTACGTACTTGAGTAAAGCTAACATCCCCTTGTACTACTTTGAATTTATATGTTTCAGGCTCAAATATTAACTTGCCGAAATCTAAAAACCTATTAGCTAATTCTTCCGCATGTAGTGCTTGAGATACTGTTATTTTATATAGAGCTTTTTGTATATCTTCCCATGATTTTTTAGATTTTTCTAAATAGTTACGTATAGCATTGTTTAAAGCAGCATCGAATGAGAACACAGCATTTGCTATTTTATCGCTTCTAGGAACTAGGTCTGTCTCTGTTTCTCCAAATAGATTAGAGTCACTATTAGGTTCTTTAGGGTTATGTCCTGTCTTTTTAAGATTATCTTTTAGTATTTTTTTACGGTTAGGTGTCATTCTTTGGAAGAAGCTGTCAGGCATATCGCTATCTTTTCTAGTAAAGAAGTCGCCTGGTCCACCTTTAAATAAGTCGGGAGCTAATGCTAAGACATCACCTAATAATGTATCATTTGCTGCAGGGATTTTTAGTAAGCGAGCAACGGCATCTACAAAGTCATCCCATAAAGACCTCAAACGACTTGTTTTACCTGTATCTATGCTTGGTTTTTCTGATAAGTATACTTGGAACTGTGGGTTAGAAAATGCTTCAGCGATAAACTCATACACATCAGTTAAGCCATATTGATTTTCGTCCCCTTTAGCAGCTTCAAACATATCTAGTATTTCTTGACCTAATTTAGTTTTAGCTTTTGTACCATCCATACTAATATGCTTACGCATTTCATATACAGTAGCTGCGTGCACGCCTTCGTGTAATACAGTGTTTACGTCAGCGGTATCTGTAATCTCTACACTGTTAGTGATAGGTGAAAATCTACCGTTATGCGTTGTATTAAGTCCGGTTGCTTTACTAAACTTAGCTTGGTTAACAGACTGTATTCTGTTTAGAATATCTATTAGTTGTTTCTGTGGTTCTGTTAAAGACTTACTTAGTTTTTGTTTAATATTATTAAGCGCTTGCCCTAATGATTTAGCTGTTTTAGTTACTTCAGTAACTTGTTTAGCTTGTGCTATATCAGTCTTACCTTCAGAGGCCTTAGTCTCACCATCAATGTCTTGCTCAGGATTAACTACTGTTTCACCATCATTAAGTTTTTCATATCCTACTTCTCTTGCGCCTGCCTCGTTTATAGTTACTACTTTTCTATATCTATTACCTGCATCATCGGTTACAATCTCATCTTGAGTTTGTTGCGTTTCTTGAGCGGTCTTCTCTTGTGCTAACTGTTGTTTAGTTTGTTTAGCTTCGGCTTTAAGAATTGATATTTGTTCTTTGGTAGGATTTAATATTTGGTTTTCATTTAAAGCTATTTGTTGCTTAACAGGTGGGGTAATACCTTTAGGGTCTACTATTTCTGACTCTAAAAACTTACGACCATCTATTACTTTTACAACACCTTCAGCTTGTCTGAATCTGCCATTATCGTTAAAAGCTATAGAAGCTTTTTTGCCTTGATTTACTGTTAATGGAGAACCGAGTTTTCCTTTTCCTCTAACAGGCTTTCCAGAATTTGCTCGGCTGCTAACCACTGGAGCTCCGTTAACTGTTTTAGGTTTTGGGGTATCGGTAGGCTGGGCGCTAATTCTACGAGGTAAAGGTAATTCATCGCCTCTTGCAGTTCTTTTTGACTTAGTTTTTCTAGCATTTTCTAACTTCTCCTGTACATTCCCTTCCAAATTAGGTTCTTGTAAAGTCTTTTGCAGGTTTTCAATCGCCTGTATATTTGGTTTTCCTTTGTACTCCTCCATTACGTTGTTAAATATTTCAACGCCTTCCTCTGTAGATAAGTCTACACCTAATAATGTTTTATGTGCAATACTTCTTTTATTAATTCCTAATTTTTTAAGAGCTACTTCATCAAGAATTGATATAGGGTTATCTAATACTTCTTTAGCGTTTTGTTTTTGCTGTCTTTGTTTACCTTCTTCAATAAGAGAATTTAATCTATCTTTCCTAGCTTCTGTACTAACTTTTTCAGTATCTGTATCCTTACCTATTTTAGTTTGTATTGCTTCATCCCGTAATCTAGCTCTTTCATTTACAGTTGCACGAACAGAACCAATAGCGCCTGGAACAGCTGGCATAGCAAACCCTGCTGCACCTGCATCAATATATTCTTGTATAGCTTGTCTATCTGCTAGTGGTAAATCAGCACCATATCTTTCTAATAAAGATTGGAGTACTTCGACAGGAGCTTCTCTTACACCAGCTGCTGTAATATTTGTAACTGCATTACGTAAGAAGCTTCGTGTAGGTTTAGATAATCCTTCTAATGCTTTCAATCCAATGGCTTGGCCTAAATAGTTAAGACCTGCATGCCCTGTACCTAGAGCCACTAATTTAGGAGTGCTGATAGCATCAATAGCTTTTATTTGGTCTTCTGTAGATTCAATATCTTTTATAGCTTCCGTAGCTGCGCGAGATGTAACTTCACCATAACCATATTTACCTGCCATCCCAGCAAGCGCGGTTCTACTACCATATTTTTTGAACTCTTGTTTAACAGCTTGGCGACCTGCTTCACTGGCTAAAAAGTCTTTAGCTTCTTTTTCAATAAATTGTTGAGCTACTTCTTCGCCTTGTTCTTTAGCTATTTTTTCTACTTGCTCTTTTAAACCTTTCTTAACTAGGTTTTTAGATACAAGACCTGTAACAATACCTGTACCTGTACCGCCAGGACCAAACATAGAACCCACAGCTCCACCCGCAATAGATGTAAGAAGAGCCTCACCAATCATACCGGCGCCTTGACCTGCCACATAAGGCAACCAGTCAGTAACAACAGTCATGACACCTTTATCTAAAGCGTTAGTGAATGAATCAGATTGTTTGGCTAATACTTCTTGTTCTTGTTGAGCACCTTGGATTCTATCTAAACCTTTTTTAATTTGTTCATCAGACCCTAATGCTTTACCTGCAAGGACTTGTACACCACCTAAGATTTCTTTTTGTTGAGGAATATATTGTTTAAGACCACGAACAAAGTCACTTGATGTGTCTTCAGGCTCCGTAGCCGCTTCTATTATTTTATCTTTTTCCCAAGGAGCTTCTACTTTTTTAGCTGGCTCCATGATAGGGTCTTTATCCCACGGGTTTTCAGTGGCCGTAGATTGTTGAGGCCCACCTTGCTGTATGATAGGGTCTTTATCCCATGGATTAGCCATAGTATATTAAGCTCTTGGTTTAGTTCTTAAATTTCCGTCAGGGTCTAAATATAATTCACCTGGCATTAATGAATCGTACTGTTCTTGATTTCTTACAGTAGGATACTTCGGTGCTTTACCGTCTGTAATTCTTTTACCTTCTTCGCTTCCATAATCAGTAGCTTTCATTTTTACAGGGTCATTGGTTACCTTACCACCAATCATATCATCATATTTCTGCTGTGTTAATTCATTTAACTCTAAACGGAATGCTTCAGGGTTATCTGCAAATTGCATTTCAATGTTAGGGTAGATTGTCTTCATTTCTTCTAGGGCTACTTTCATAGCTTCACCCATTAATTTAGAATTTGTATCCTTACCTTTAGATAGTGCATTAGCCATTTGATAAGCGTAGTTAAGGTCCATCTCAACGTATTTAGCTTGAAGTGCCTGACGTTTCTCATCAGCTGTTTCAAATGCTGCGATGTCACCACGTTTCTGAGCTTGTTCAGCCATTTGCATTTGTCTGACAGATTGATTAAGAAGATTCTCTTGTTGTTTAATATCTTTAACATCTCTTTCAAAACCTTCGATACCAGGCATAGCACCTTTTGCAATATTCTCAAGAGCAAACTGTGATGTACCGCCCATGATACCTAGCCCTGATTTTAATAATGCCATATTAGCTGCTTTATCTCTATCTGCTTTTAATGCTTCTCTCTCAGCTCTTAGTTCTTCTGCTTGTGTTCTATAGATATCAGGGTCAACACCGTATGCTTTTTCTCTTTGTCTTCTGCCCTCTGTAAACTCATCGAAGCTTAAAGATTGTGGAATCTCTACTGGTCTTAGATTAGCAATACTTGGAAATAGTGGGTCATATGGGTTTTTAGGAACAGTTAGTTCATCTGGGTCTAATGCTAGTCCACCTTCTTCAAAAGCTATGATACCACCGCCAGCAAAGCTTGGCTCTGGGATAGGAAGATTAGCAATACCACTACCAGCTGCTAAAACAGAAGATGGCTGCGATGCTAAAGATGGAGATTGCTTTATCATATTAGTATTAATCCCAGCATCTTTATCCATAGCAGTTGAAGGGTCCATAGCTTTTGATGGAGTAATAGAGCCTATACCCATATTTTCAGAAACAATTTGTTCTGCAATACTAGGTTTTTGAGCACTAGTAGCTGCTTCATATTTATTCTGCATGTCTTTACGTCTTTCTAATTCAGCTAATGCTAAGAAAGTCGGTATATCGCCTGTTGGGTTTTGAATATAATTTACGATAGCATCTTGAGACATACCTTTTAATCTATCTTGTTTTTGTATAATATTCATAATTAACCCTTATTACCTAAAATATTGTATAGTCCCAATCCAGCTAAACCTAAACCACCAATTTGTGATGCTAAGCTTGGCGCTGGTGCGTAAGCCACTTGAGTAGTACCTAATGCACCTTGAGTACCTCGTAAGATGTTTGATTGATACTCGAGCAATCTTCTTTCGTAATCTTGCTCTTCCATATATTGTTGATATGCCAAGTTAAGCTGTTCTTGTTCTAATGCTTGTACTTCAGCAGCAGTTGCAGCTTGGGCTTTCTTCCTTTCTAGTTCAGCCATTTGTTCTGTTGCACTTAATGCTCCAGTAGCTTTACCTGTTTCTAATCCAGTAGCTAACCCTGCTAACCCAATGTCTTTACCTAAACCTGCCTGGAACTGTTCAGCCTGTTGACCTAATTCAGCTGCTTGTAGTCCTGTAGCTTGGTTTTGTATATCTGCTTGTAGTTTTCTTGCTTGGTCTTGTTGGAAAGCTTCTTGTGCACGTTTAAACGCTTCTGTTTGCCCTTCAGCTTCAATTTTAGCTAATAATTGTTGCGTATTTCTGTCTGCTTCTGACTGCATTAACGCTTCGCGACCACCACCAAATGTGCCTCGTCCAATTGAAGCCATTGCTTGTTGCTGTTGTTGTATACCAGCTTGTCTTTTAGCTTCGTCTTTTTGTACATCAAGAACAGAGCGAGTATAAGGGTCCATATATTGTTGAGCTGCAACAGTATCAAACTTATCTGTAGTAACAGTACTAGGAGTTACTGTGCCTGGAGTATACCCAAACGCTTGATTCAAGCCTGTTTGAGATGCCGTACCTGCTTGTGAACCTACTGTACCTAATGTGCCAGCTGCTGTTTGAAATCCAGCTGGTTGAGTCATAGCTAATACATCTTTACGTATTTGTTCTTGGTCTGTTGTAAAATCTGCTAATCTATCGCCAGTATAAGATTGATAAGGTTTAACCCCTGTTACTACTCCTGAAGCGTCAGTTTCATAAACTTGTTTACCTGATTGTTTTAAAAGCTCTTCATAGAAAGGCTTTGCATATTCAGGTAAGTTTGTAGTATATGATGTAGACTGTTGCGAACCGCCGCCACCGCCGCCTTTACCCTTATAAAAGGTAAGGTACTCGGTAAAACCAGTACATATATTCCAAAAAATTTTATGTAACCACATTGTTATTTACTCCACAGGTAATTCATAAAATATGAATCGTTGTTCATATCCGTCTTTTTTAAATACTTTTCCCCAACCTGGTCTACCATATGATTCTATTACGTCACAATCATTTTCTCTTGCAAATTTTTGCAATATTTCCAGCATGGGTTTTTTCCATTTAGGTAGTTGTTTACCACCTGTAAAATGCATTATTAATGCACGCATCTGCGGATACTGAAAAACTTCTGTTACAACAGCACCGTAATAATTATTTTCATCTTCAAAAGCTACCCATAACTGTTGCTCATCTTTACGTCTTATGAGTTCGCCTTTTATATCTGCTGCTGAAAACCTACCAAATGTATATTCCGCAGCGCCCATCATATATTCTCTTATATTTGGCCATACGAATTCTACATGTTCCGTAGGCACCCAAGTAACTTGCATTAAGCAGGCATATACCTTTCTGGCTTAATTTCTTTGCCTTGTTTTTTAGTTCCTGTTCTTGCCATGCGAATTTTATCCATCATTTGATATAGCTTTTTAGCTCCTGCATCAGATGAACCATTACCTAAATGACTTACTACATCTGCAGGTATTACAAACTCTCCATCAGATAATCTTGCTTCTTGAGTACCTTCAATAGTAGCTTCAATATCATCAGACATACCATCACCAACTTCACCGCCTGTTTCTAAATATCCGCCAGCTTCTAATGATTCTAAACCTAATGTTTGACTTTTTGTTGGAGGGTTCATTTGTTGAGCAGCAAACCCTTGAGCTAATGCTGAAATTGCACCTTGAGTTACGTTACTCCCTTTATCAGCCGAACCTTCTAAGCCTGATTCAAATGCACTTGAACCTTCTTGTTTTTTAGTTTCTTCATTTGAACTAGGTAAATACTGTTCTTCATATTCAGACTTAGTTATCATTCCTGGGCCTGGGTCATCACTTAATTTAACAAACTTACCTGCCACATCAATTTTTCCATACTCAGGTGGAGGAGCAACGGGAGTCATACCATACATTGCCGCCATACCACCGTTATTATATCTTTGAACTTGACCACCTTGTGCTAGTAAACGTAAACCTGTATCACGTCTTAATGCTTCATCTATACCCGTATTAATACTACCTAAATTTAAGCTTCTTCTAGGGTCATATTTTTCTTCTTCTCTTGCAGCAATATTTACTGGCTCTGGGTTAAATGCTCCCGCTGAAGCGCCAATACCTAAACCTGTAATACCAAGTTTACCTACTCCCATAGCAGTATTACCACCGCCTAGGTTCTTAACAAATTCACCTGGTTTATCAGCTATTGTTTGGAAAGCTTTTCCAGCTCCACTAAGACTATCACTCATAGATGTGTAGCCTCCACCTCCTGCTACATCACTAGTCATAGAACGGAACCCCATATTAGGGGCTTGTCCTGTTTGTATTGACGAAGCTATTTGTTGAGGTCCGCCTGTAGGAGCAGTATAATTAGAAGGTATAAAAGGAGCTTTACCTTCTGCAAAAGCCATGGTCTTAGGGTCTACACTGGCTGATGTGAATGGACTTGCAGCAACTTTATTTACTTGTGCTGTTGTTTTTAATCCATCTGCACCTAATGCTGTAGCGTCTGCTGCAGATTTAAATCCGCCGCCTGTATAACCACCAAGACCTCCGAAAATACCTCCCGTTAAAGGGTCATCTCCAGTCAAAGCTGCAAGCCCTGCACCCGCAACAAATCCTGCTCCTACCCCTGAAGCAAGTCCTAAACCCGCACCAAATCCTGGGAATGCAAATCCCGCTGCTATTGGTACCGCTGCTTTAAATATTTCACCTATCATATTCGGAAGTTCCTATAATAATTTGTATAATATCATGTTTTATGTTATGTATAAACCGTTTTAAGCCTTATTCTCGTCCTATATACTGAATTACACCATAAGCCGAGGGTATTTCTGGGTGCGCATATGGGCTTGTTTGAGCAGATTCATACTCTAAATATATTCCGTCTTGTACACCTGATTCATAAGCTTGTTCAGTTGCCCAGTATAAAGCAAAGTTATCATTAGCATTAGTTTCCCATGATACAAAAGATGCTATAATATTGTATGTAGGTACACCTGCACTTTTTCTTGCAGATAATGTATATTTAGTAGCTGAGTCAGGTACGTCAACTCCATTAACTTTTAACCAAACAACAATATCTAACGCCACGTTTTCTGTGTTTACTGCTTGTAATCTATATTCAATTTTATAAGTGCCATCAAACAAAGCAGTAGCTGTACCGTCAGGATTAAATAAAAATCCTACATTATCTAGTGCATTATTAAAGGTAACTATTGTAGGAGTATCATCTCCACTAGCATACTGGTCTACGTCTGAATAAGCTACAATGTGAGGAAAACTAATTGCTGAACCACCTCCTACATCTGCAACTAAATTTAAATAAGTATTTAGCCTATTAAAATATAATCTTAGCTCATTATTAAGCTGTTCTTCTCTAGACTTAGAATAATCATTTGGAGCAACAATTAAGTTAGGTGCACTAACCTTACTTACCTTAGGCATTAGCCTCTCCTACCATCTTGTTTAAAGTCTACTCGGACAGCTCCTAACTCCCATTGTGTACCTACTTTATCTGAAGCGACTCTAAAATTCATTTGACGACCTCTCGCTCTAACAAAGACTTGATTTGTATATTGGTCAATACTAGCTGTAGTAATTACATCACGGCTTAATGTATTACCAGCAACGTCAGTGGTAGAACTTGCAGCGCCAGGGAAGTTTCTAACTCCAACAGTCATTTCAACTTCTGGTGTTGTAGCAGCTGTTGATGTAGTAAAGTTTATATCAGGTATTACTCTTTTAGTTAATATGAATTTATCTCCATCTTCTATTGCCATATCAGCTGATTGAATATAAGCATTAATAGGTTGAGGTGATGCTCCCAAAGGTTGTCCATCATCAACACCATCTTCGTGTTTATAAATATATCCTCCATGAGTAGCTAAAGGATACTTAAATATTTGAGAGTCAAACCAAGCAGTTCTAGATAAAGTACCGAAGTACCATATTTGTTCTTGGTAGTTATATATTACATAACGGTTAATTATATTAGATGCTGCTGAACAATAAAACCATATAACTTCATTAAACTCACTATTTACACCAGAGAAAAATATATCTCCTTGGGTTAAATTAATGTCATCAAATACATATTGTTTTAATGTAGTAGGTAAAGTATTAACTCGTCCATCATAGAAATAAAACTTATCATGCCCCATCCACATAACTACATTGTTAGCTTCTGAAACTACATTAGGGCCTGCAATACTAATATTGTCTGTTATTTGTTGTACACTAAACACTTCCGACGTACCTAAAAATTGTAGTGAATTTAAGGCTCTATTTGTAAATATGAGTGTTTCTTGTCTGGTATTAAAGCCTGTTACAATTTTAGACCCTCCCTTAACCCTTATAAAACCAGCTGTATTTGTTATTTCAGGCTTCCATTCTTCAGGCTGAGGACCAATAGACGCATTTACATTTGCCCATCTAATTAATAGCGGGTCATACTCTGCTCCAGTTGTATAGTCAATAGATACATAAGTTCCTACTACAGAAGCACTACCGCCAGGATTATCTAACAAAGTAACTTTAAATGTGGTGTTAGATGGTACTTCAGTTATTTGATATTCACCGCGATATGCTACTGGAGTTTGACCACTAAACTCAACCCAATCTAAAACTTCTAAGCCGTGAGGTGACGCTGTTGTTATTGTTGCGGTAGTACCTACATTAGTAATACTTGATATTGTGATTCCTGCTGTCGTGTCTCTATAATATTCTGTACAAGCTAATGCTAATAAATGTCCACTTGATGCAAACATAGATTTACCAACTTGAGTTGGAACTGCTCTTGAACCTGATAAACTATTTAAAGGGACAGATATGTTTGAAAAAGCAGAATCATATTCCCAATAGTATATTGTTCCATCTTGAATATTCCATATCAAATCATTATTAAATTGGTCTTGGAATATAAGTCGTTCTGGAAATAACACAGGTGTTGTAGCACCAGAACCCCAAGTTCCTCTACTCCAAGTTCCTGCGCCAAAACCATAACCTGCTGTTAGATTAGAATATCCGATAGCTATCTGAAATGTTGCTGTGATGGCTGTGCCACCGCCCGTTGCCGTAGAAGTTGCAGCATTAGCTACTGTAATCTCAAAGCTATTACCTAATACATTTTGGCATTGGAACTCTTTATTTAAATCGCCAGCAGCGATGCCTCCAACAGCGGTAGCCCCACTAAAAGTAACATAGTCACCATCTGATGCTCCATGAGAATTAATATTTACGGTTACTGTAGTAGAACCACTTGTTGTATCAAAACAATTATCTGTATCAGGTGTACCAAACGTAGCTCTTATAGGTGTAACATCGTATAAAGTAGTACCTGCCATTACATAGTATTTTTGGTCGGTACCAAGTCCTATAATTTGAGACCCGTCTGTTGTCCCGTAGGAATATAAACTGC
>Ga0208161_1000331_pt1 | contig 27092 bp, 23 predicted proteins | sample CB_VirMetaG_3_FD_184538 | JGI IMG/M metagenome (GOLD analysis project Ga0208161, IMG submission 184538) | Freshwater to marine saline gradient viral communities from Chesapeake Bay - CB_1508_1S Viral MetaG (SPAdes) (version 4) | ecosystem: Environmental > Aquatic > Marine > Coastal | place: USA... | reverse complement strand
TCGTAAATCGAAATTTCTCAAATTAAATTTTTGTACCCCCGGAACCTCCCTCGTAAATCGAAATTTCTCAAATTAAATTTTTGTACCCCCGGAACCTCCCTCGTAAATCGAAATTTCTCAAATTAAATTTTTGTACCCCCGGAACCTCCCTCGTAAATCGAAATTTCTCAAATTAAACTTTTTTACCACTGGAACCTCCCTCGTAAATCGAAATTTGTCGAATTAAACTTTTTTACCCCCGGAACCTCCCTCGCAAATCTAAATTTGTCGAATTAAACTTTTTTCACCCCTGGAACCTCCCTCGTAAATCGAAATTTGACGAATTAAACTTTTCTAACCACTGAAATTACACTTAAAGATTAACTCTTACAATCCAATAAAATCAATACACTATGTCATGGACCTTGTCGTACTATTACTCATAGTGGGTATCGGAGCAGTCATCACAGGAACCTACGCATGTGTGACGTGGCGCGTTCCTGCTACTGACGCGAGTGTGTAGCGTGTCTTTCAGGGCCGTTTCGCCTTTGCGGTGACATACGAGTCGTCGTACGCCGCCACATACCGCACGCCGTGGTTGGATACGATATCGCCTTGCAAGTCTACCTCCGCCGCCACCGTGGTCTTCTTCTCCGAAGCCACCATGTCCATCAAGGCGTCCGTCTTCGCGCGTTGATGCGAAATAAAAAGGCCTTTAAATTTATCCCACCCCTTCTCCAAAAACCCACCCGCTTTGTTTAAATCCTCCGGAATCATGTCGTCGTAAACGGTCTTAAAAACGGCGCGTTTTGTCACGTCCCACAAATATTCCATCTCATGATCGAACTTCGCAAACACGGTGTCCTCCGCAGCGCGTAAGCTCGATTTTTCCGTGGTTGTAAAATTATTTAACGCGTGCGCGTTCAGTTCATCGATCCAAACCACCCCAGTCAGCCCGTTTTTTGCGGGAACGTCTACCACCCGTACGCCGTCTCCCTTCACATAGGGTGCCAGTACACTCACGAGGTCACCGCCAGTCCGAAAGATAACCGTTTTGTTGCCGCTGTCCGCCAGTTCGCGCCCGGCCAATGCGACGTTAACACTCGCCCCCGGATTATACACATAGGCCATTAAGTCGTGCTCTTTCGCGACATGCATCGCGATACTTCCCCCCAAAGAGTGACCGGTACACGTAACACGCGCTCCCGATCCGTACTTAGCAACCACTTGCTGGTACAACGCGTCCGCTCTTTTGAAGCGCGACGTGTCTTGCTCACGCACGTTGGGATTAAGAATTGCCAGGTCGTCGTAGATGTCCTCACCACTCGCCGGATTCGTTCCCTTAAAACTCAGGACAATCTCCCCAGTCGCCGTGTTGCGATAAACCTGATTCTTTGACCCGGACAGCTCCGTGTCCAGAACGAACGCGGAAGTGAGCGCGTTTCCCGACAACAGTCGATCGCGCTTTCCAGCGTCACGCTCGTAAGCGGCCTGACTAAATAACGCGTACTTCACCTGCGCCTCATTGACACTCATGCGCGGGACGGCATCACGAGACTTAGACGGGGTCGATAGACCGAGTCGACTGTGATCTGGTCGGGTGGGTGGGTTTGTTGTCGTGCCGCGCAGGCTGAGTCGCGAGGCGGGACTCGGGCGCGCGGGAGGCGGAGGAGCGCGCCGCACCGAGCGCATCGATTCAAGCGCTTGATCCGCGTAGGCCTCGTCGTCGAGACGGTACGGATGGTGTCTACGTGAATGTACACGCGCGTGCGACGACATTTAGAAGTATTTTAGAACTACACGACCACGGGCCCGTGGCTAGGTGGTTTCCAATAAGAGAACGTGTGTCGTCCCTCAGGAGTGGACTGATTGCGGTAGGCTCTCCAGAAGTGCTCCCTCTTAAGAAGCGTTTCTGTCTGTGACTCCGTATCCGAGGCTCGCATAGTTTGATAGCGTCCGTTGATAGGTAGTCGGAACGGGTACGGACGATTGTTCATGGTGCTCTCGAAATCGCCGGACGACTGAGCGGTGTTTAGCGCACGAGAAACGGACTGGTGCCCTGGATCGGGCCGGCGCTCGCCGGCATGAACCGGTGTTTGTTGGGCACCCATGATCGGTCGCAGTATAGAATCAATTACACAGTTTATCTTTAATTGATCCTACTCGTCCCTATTAAAGAAAAACAGTCCATCCACCGATCGCATGAAGCCCGGACGAGGGGGAGGTGGGGGAGGCGGTGGAGGAGGAGGCGGGGGAGGAGAAGGCACACGAGGCGGTGGAGGAGGTGGTGGCGCAGGCGGAGTAGGCGGTGGGGAAGGATCACGGGAGGTCACGGACTCGTATGCGGCCTCGGAAGTAGGGGCGTTGTTGGTTGAGGCCCGCGCAGGTTGTGTAGGAAGTGCATCACGTGGCGTACGTCGCGTTCGCTTCGATGGGGCGACGCCCTCCGCCGCGGATGTATTACCCACTCGGTCCACGACCTCGGTGGATGCGGGTCGTCGCATTCGCTTTCGCTTTGGGGCGTTGACAGTTTCTCGGTCGGTGTGTGCTTCGTCGACGACGTCGTCATTATGCGCGGGTCCGGTAGCTCTCTTTGCACGAGCCTTTCGTGGACGATCGGCGGTGGTCGGAGTGTCATGTGCGGCGTTTGTGGTACGAATGTTCACGGGAGTAGTCTGTCCGCGCGCGTCGTCTCTTAAGGCCTTTGCCCGGTCACGCGCCCTTTTAAGAGCCTCCAACTGCGCCGCGGAGGCCGTCCGCTTGGTTTTGGCCACTTCAGTGGTCGCGGGGGGCGAAAGAGCGGAGGCGGCTTCCACTTGGTCCACACCCAGGTGATCGTCCACATCGCCACTACTACCGTCTAGAGTGGTAACGACGACGTGCTTCTTTCCACGTGCAGGCATATTGTGTTTAAATTACTCAACAAGGCGCGTGTCGGTGTCCTAAAGTGCATTATTGACGTGTTGCCTACGGTCTAGGTCGCTTACGAGAAGACGACTCGCTCTCTGTCTGTCGTTTGTATACCAGTTGCTGCACCGCGAAAGAGTGCTTCATATCCCGCGCGAGCATAATCAGCTCGTCCGAAGTCACACCGGGCAGATTGACGCGATAGGTCACATACGAGGATCGCAGGACATTAGGTCCGATGGTTTTCGGTGCCTTTAGCTTGAACCCGACCCCGGTGCTTCGAAGGGCTTTGTCAATCTCGGAGTTCTTGCCCAATTTGCCCATCGCCTTGCGAGGGTCGGAGGGCATGGTAAAAAGCCAGTGGCGATAACCCCACGCATCGTCACCCCGTCGCCGTGCCTGCGCTAGTTGCCCGTCCACAATCGCCTTCGTGTGCTTGTGTACCAGAATGTCGTACGGACGATATCCTTTGGCACGAGTCTTGAAGCGAGTGATATACAATCTACCCGTACGCACGTCGTAGTACGAGTCCTTTTCCGGATCGACCGAAGGAACGTTATGAGCGCGCTGCGCGGCGTCTCCGTAAAACATCTTGACATCGCCGTAGTTGTCGCGAACCAAAACAGGATTGTCCCCGTACAGCGACACCATCAAGGCGCGTTGGTCCAATAATTTGCGCGCACGCACCCACTTTGCAGCGGTCATAATGTTTTCATAAGGCTCGTGACCCTCGTCCGTACGGCTTCTGTCCGCGTCCGCGACTGACCGCACTCCCATCATATCTTTCATCGCTTGCTCCGCAGATTCCTGTACCTTTCCTGGTAACGCCTTTCCGAGTGTCTCCGTAGCGGCCTTTTGAAGCAAACCTACGAGAGGACTAAGGTAGTCCTTAAAAACACCGGGTGCCTTAGACTGCGAGGTAATGCGCTCTTTGGCGCGCGTGAGAGCAGCCGGTGATTTCAGCAACTTAACGAGATCGACCGTATACAGTGTGTCTAATGTCGCATTTTCATAATTCACATTTACGGCTCGGATCAATTTGAGTAGTCTGGACTTGTACTGTGACTTTGTGGAGGCACCCCAGGTGCGGTAGGCGTCAATGGCCGCAAACGCCTCTCGTACGGTATATTTACTGGGAACTATGCTACGACCGACCGTTGAGCGCATCATACTGCCGGTACACTACGCACGAAAGGGGGTTGGATCTTCTACAATCTCGCCGTCTTCGAGTGTATCCTCTTCCTTAATAAAACTGAACCCTGCCAAAAAGCCATTGTCGCGGCAGGTCTGGAAAGACGGTAACTGCGTCACCATTACCCGCACGATGCTTGCGGACACCCCGAACTGTTTGTTCATGAACCATACAGGCATAAGCTCCAAGATGACCTTCACATGCGTCCCGGGCATAAATTTGGCCATGTCGAACTTGTCACCATCTACCGTCCAAGCGTACATGTCCTTCGGATTCTCGCGGAGCTTGCCCTTGATCACCGGCTTGTACTTGTCGGGCTGAGACGACACCTTCACAAACGGGCGGTAGAGCTCGCGAATCACGTCAGGGGAGAGGATTTTACCAAACCAGCTTTGAGAGTTCCGAATGGCAAGGTCGATCACAAAGGCATCCAGGCCCTGCATGGCTTTCAAAAACCGCTGCACCTTGGGATCCTCGTCAGCGTATCGAAACGAGAGGTCCAGGCTATACTTGGCCTTCAACGCACCGTCCGTCGGGATGTACTCCGACACCCCAAAAGGCGCAGGCATGCTCGGAGTCTGAAAAAAGAACCGGTCATCTACCCCCGGAGAAATTCGAGTGCAAAGCTTGACGCTGTTACCACCCATACGGTTTTTGAATACCGGCGTAGCCTGCAGTTGTGAATCCCACCATATGCCGTCCGCGTTGCACGGGTGTTCGAGCACGTGGACGGTGGGTCGGGGAGGTGTCATCATCGGCTGGTCAGTAGTCATTTTGGAAAGAATGTTTGGAAAGAGTGGGCGTGGTTAGGTCGAGGACTAAATTATGAGATTGGTAGATCATCACATCGGTATTTATGACCGAAATGTTTGGATACCAGATTCGAATCTTTGATATTTTTTTGGTGTTTGATTTCCCGTTATTTTTTTTTATACATACCCTTTTAAACAGATGCGACCGTATTAAACAGAGACATAATGTCGAACAGTCAGTGTCGGACGTGTCACGCCAGTGCGGCCGGATTTGTAGATGACGTGGTTACCGGTGACACTATCTGCACCTCATGTGGAACGGTCTGCGACGTGTCCGCCGGATTGCTTATCGACCCTCATCATATGTTTCATGATCGTACCGGTTATCACGGTCGGAATGCTAATCGTACCGACGTATGTGATGATGTTTGGCCGGAATCCGTATTATCACCCATATCGACCGTATCAGATTACGGAAACAACCCGGACAGTCGGTACGGCGATCTCCTCAAACGCCTCAGTCAACTCACACCGGATATCGACAGACGGTCACGCATCGTCATGCAACGCGCATGTGGACGGGCGGTAGATAAGCATCCAGAACTAGGATTCAAACGCCCCGAAAGTGTCGTCCTCGCCGTTTTTATATTACAGGTATACTCAGATAAAGAAGGGTACAACAGACCTCGCACATTGGCACACGACCCGACGATCAAGGCGATGTGTGCGCTATTAAACGTCAAGCCATCCAGCGTAGCATCCGTCCTTCGTATACTGGAGAAATGAAGTCATCGTCCACGAGCTCTCAAAATCCACAAGACAACGAGCGCGACTATCAGGCCACTGGCAAGGAATCCAGTAATCCATTGGACTCGACAGAGCATGTTCGACGGCTCCAGTCCATTGCGCACGAGCGCGGAGTCGTCGGACTTGTCCGGATCGGGCCCATCACAGCTACGTGTGTGCTCGCCCCTGCGCGCATCTGGCAAAATACGGATTTGGATGACGTACGGGCAAGGTTCCTGGTGTGCGGGCAGCAGATAGGAGACAGTATTAGCATCCTCGCACACGGGCGCAAGTCCCCCACGGACATGCGTGTGCTGTTGAAAACGCATCGCACAAAGAGCAACAAGTTCTTTAACCAACTACCGTTTACTTGCGCGTTTTCTGAGAGTACGCGCTCCGTTTCGATCAAACTGTTCGCAAACGGCAAAGTCCATATGACAGGTCTGCGAACCACAGAGGAGGTCTATTCTATAAGTGAGGCTTTTGCCGACGTCCTCGCAGACGTATGCGTGCGGTCCGCACGGGTACAGGCACACAGAATACTGATGATAAACAGTAATTTCAAACTAGGAACTCCAATACAATTAAGGCGCGTCTGTGATACGTTGAACAGTCACGTGTGCTGGGAGGCATCTTACAATCCGGACATATATCCCGCTGTAAACGCGCGCAACACCGCCTTAAATACGTCCGTATTCTTATTCGGAACAGGTAGCATCGTGATCGCCGCGGCCAAAACCTATCAAATCCTACAAGAAACCGTACGCCAGTTGTTAGAGGACATCTTGCCAACCTATAGCGAACATGTCAACGTCACTGGCAGAGAGAAACGGGTGGTCTAGAGACGCCAACATACGCCCTTTACCCTTTCCGGACCACGGGTACATGCTACCGGACATGGGAGGAGTGATGAAGCTACTGAGCGTCACCAGTCTAGTCAATCTATTTTTCGAAGGATTTAACGCCGATCGGGTCATCGAATGTATGATGCGCTCTGCAAAATGGGGCCCGTCTCACAAGTACTACGGCATGAGCGCCCAGGCCATCAAAGAGATGTGGACGGCAAGAGGAGCGGAAGCGGCCGAGCTGGGTACACGCATGCATGCCGCCATAGAATGCTACTACAATTGCGGGCCGTTAGGCGATTATGCAGACACTCTCGCGACGCGTGAGTTTGCCCAGTTTCAGCGATTTGTGGCAGACGCGACGTTTTCACGAATGCTCCAGACAAGAGACGACGAGACCGGTTTACCGGACACTTGGATTCCGTACCGCACCGAATGGACCATTTACGACGAGAGTGCACGTATAGGTGGGACGGTCGACATGGTGTACAAGAACGTGCGCGACGGTACCTATACGCTCGTCGATTGGAAGCGGTGCAAGGAGATGCATACCACCGGCAGAGCGCCAGCGAAGGGCGTGATGGCACACATGCGCGACTGCAACTTCACACGATATTCGCTACAACTAGGTATTTACAGATATATTTTAGAGAACGTGTACGGGTTGGTAGTTAGGGACACTTTCGTGGTACAGTTCCACCCTAGTTTGGAAAACTATCAAATGCACCATGTACCCTCTGATACTCAGCTCTATCGAGTCACTGTGCCCAAAATCGTACAGTCGTTGAGACGAGGAGCCATGGAGTCCGGCAACTGGGAGATGGAACTGGCCTCGCTGGTTGCCCCACCCACCGTGCCCGCTTTCTCGGTCAATCTCGCCACGCTTAAACGGTCCGACTCTTGCGATACCGGGCTTGTCACAATGACTCGCGACAAGAGGGACCTGCAAGAAGACAATGAACGGGTGGGCGAGAGTCGAGGCGGCGCCTTGCGGCACACCTTGTAGCTGTAGGCAGGGGCACATTCATGCAGTAACCGAAGTAACTCGATCATCGCCTCGTTTATGTTCGAAGCCGACCGAAATCCCATAAACTGTACGACGTGCTTATGATCGAATCGCACTGTGCCGCCGTACTTATAGCGCAACGACATGCAGGAAATACGACCACAACCACCACCCCTGGTATAAGGGGTAGACATGTCCATAACAGGCGGTAATCGAGCCCAAACGAAGGGGGCATTTGACTCCTCCTCAGCCACGTTACGCTCCACCTTCGCCAGCATCGAACGGCAAATCTTTCCGTATGCCATATGATCTAACGGTAGATCGGTGTACAAAGAAGCCGTGCCGTTTAGTAAACATAAACGGACATGTACCACTTCCCCCAAAAACGTGGAAAACGCCACGTGGGAAAATATGCCATCTAGCACGGATCTCCTCAGCCAACTGCCGAACATGTCCGGATCGTCGGTCGGTTGAAACGGTGCACTGCCTCCACTGACTTTAACAATCCCGCTATTGAATACGAATACGGAATATACGCTAGCCACAGATTCCACGTACACACGGACGCTCAGAGAGCCGATCAACCATTCTCGTGTCGCTACGGTCGGTACGGACTGTCCCAGTGATCCAGGGCTCCGCGCGTGTACTGCTAAAATGCGCATGTCATCCAACTCCATATGGTCGCGTAGGGCGGTGTACAATCCGTGCATATCTAAAGGGCGGCCGGTGGTACTAAACCGGACTTGACACTGAAACATGTCCATACGGACCGAGGATAACGAATACGTAAACATGACAGTGGCGAAGATGGTTCAACTTAAGGAACTTATGAAGAGGTCCGACCCATAACCGATGGTTTTATTCTTTGTGTGACCTATAAGGGCGGAAAATACAGGTCCAAAAAACAATCCGACGTGTCGCTCGTCCATTGTCCATCTAGGGAAAAGCAAATACTACTAGTGGGAACTCGGGCACAGACGGTCATAATACACGAAGGCGTCTCCCCTTACCATGAAGCTTGTGGACTTTCTAGATCAACACAACATCCAATGGCAGCCCGTCGTTCTGAAGGCCAAAGGACAGGGTCGCGCGAAGCTGCCTACGTTCATACATGGTCATGGGCATGCATGGTTACCCAAGATGTCCGATTTTTACGGGGAAACCCGCCTGTCATCCGAGGAGTTCCGTAGGCGTAGGGACCTTTTCCCAGGTACCGTAAGGACCATAGCGATCGATACGACCGTAGTGCAGCAAGTCGATGTGGACGACGAGTCGTTGGATTTGACCGTTGTACACGAACCCGTGCGTGATTTAGCTATCCACATGGTCCAGTGTAAGCGTACCCCGTGGTACAAGAGCCTCACCAAGCAGCTGCCCCACATCTTCGTGCGCCTGGAGACCCCGTCAGGCTTCCACGGCAAGCGTACCACCGCGCATTGGAACGATCGCATAGACGTGTTGTGCGGGCAATGGTCCTACGCACTGGCCGACACGGAGGTGTTTTGTGCGGAGGAGGAGATTCAGCGACTCCCGGACACCTACACGCGCGCGGGGTTCATGAAGGCGCAGTTGGACAGTACGCGACTATTGAGCTCGGCGACCATGGCCAACGCGTCGCGGGTGCATGACATCACGACGTTACTCTCGCTACTGTCGGAGGAACGCGTGCGCGTGTACGGGCAATGGCTGGAGGTGGGGATCGTGCTCAAGTGTCTGGGTGGAGGGGTGATGGACGACGAGGAGATGTTCAACGCATGGGTGGACTGGAGCTCTCAGGTGCCGCTAGCGGGCGAGGAGGACGCGGGTCGCGAGGCGCACGCCGAGGTGTGCCGGGCCAAATGGGACACCTTCGTCGCGACGGGCAAGTACAGTGTGGGGACCCTGCACTACATGGCCAAGATGGACAGTCCCGCGCAATACGCCGCACAGTTCTCAGGCATCCACGGGCAAAGAGACACCGACACCCGCTCCGTCGAGGCCCAACAGATTGCCGACTTTCTCGCAGACAGGTACAGGGACCGCTACGTGACGGTGCCTCTACCATCCGGTGGGTTCAGTTGGTACCAGTTCTTCGGGCACCGGTGGTACGACATCGGCCAGACGCCCGCGTCGTTCATCAACCAGGTCATCGGAGAGGAGTTCGTGGGTATGCTAGAGTCTATCAATCCGGACGAGCCCGTACACGACAACCGATTGATCGAGGCGTTCCCTCAGCTCGCTGTGGACACCAAGAACGTGGAGAAGTTGCGTAAGCTGGTATGTGCGTCCTACCACAGCATGATGTCCGTGGTCAAGTTCGCCGCGACTCGACTGCAAGACAGCACGTTCGAGAATCGCCTGGACTGTGCGCACAACCTCATCTGCTTCGAGAACGGCATGTACGACCTAGACACCGGCGTGTTTCGCGACGGTCGGCCGGAGGATATGGTGTCCATCAGCACGGGGTACGACTATACCGACCGGATCGACGAGGACATACGGGCGACCATCGTCGAGTTCAAGCACGCCATCACCGGCTCGCAGGAGATGTTCGACTACACCATGGACATCGAGGCCTACTCCTTGCACGGGAACACGTGGATCCAGAACATGTACATCCACACCGGCACGGGTGGTAACGGCAAGAGCGTGAACGGCATCCTGTTGCGCAAGGCCTTCGGCGGGTACTTCTACGCCCCAGACGTGACGCTCTTTACAGGCAAGAGGTCGATGGTCGGCGGCACGAGCAGCGAGTTGGCCAAGGCGAAGGGGAAGCGTCTGCTCTTGTCCACCGAGCCCGAGGCGGGAGACACACTGCAGGCCGCTCGCATTAAATATTTCACGGGCGGGGAGGTCATCCAGGCCAGGCCGTTGTACAAGAGCCCGGTGGAGTTCCAGCCCCAGTTCACCATCCACCTGCAGATGAACCAGCTGCCTAATCTCAGCAACTTCGACGGGGGTGTGGCTCGGCGCCTGAAGGTCGTGCCGTACCCTTACCAGTTCGTGGCCGAGCCCGTACTGGAGCATCACCGCCTCATGGACACCAGCTTGGGGAAGAAGTTCAACACGGTGGAGTACGCGCAGCAGTTCATGCTCCTACTGCTCGAGCATTTCAGGGCCAGGCTGGCGGGTGAGCAGGCCATCGCCTTCCCACAGGCCGCGAACGAGGTGACCGAGGAGTATATGGAGGACGAGGACGTGATCGGCGACTTCGTACGCGTGCATGTGGCGCGTACCGGCAACCCGTCGGACAGGGTCGACGCCTCGGTCTTGTACGCCGCCTTCAAGGACAGCGGATTCAGCAGGCCCGACATCACGCAGAATCTCTTCGGTCGCAAGATGAAGGACCACGGGCTGCGCAAGAAACGCACTGTCAGGGGTGTAGCATATGTAGGAATCAAACTCGGTACTGTCGGTACGGGCGATGCGGTCGATAGGGGTGATGGGGCCCCCCCAGACTTTGTATGATTAATGTATGTACGATTGACATATTTTGACCTGATTTGGGCTTTTCAAAAGTCCTATAGAATTCCTTACGTAGCATGGGGTGGGTGGGGTACCCCATACCCCATAAGCCCCACTGTCTTTTTAGTATTTGACTTTATTATAATAATCATACATATTATACATATTATACATTATTATTTAATATTCCCTGAAAGATTCCCTATCACCCAATCAGATTGCTTTGTTTCTCCACTCTCGGGCATTTTTCTATGTATGATTTTTTTCGCAATCATACATCAATCATACATGCTCGCCCCCCAGTCGCCCCTTTACGTCAACGCCCCTCCCAGGGTGGGTTGGCGCTACACGCGCGTTTCTTACACGTGTGCGCGGGTGAGGGACGTTCAGCCAATTTCCGGTAATTACTCGGTACCCCTCCAACCCTCTTTTCACTCATCACGTGTAAGAACCAGCGTAGCGACCCATCACCCCATGGGGTGGGGCCTAAAGACAATAGAGCACTCCCATTGCCACGGTACAAACACACCAGCATGCCCTCTCGTCGCCGTAGTAATAACGGCGGCAGTGCGAGTGATCACGGCCGCGAGGTCACGCTTCTAGCTTTGAGAAACGAGCACGTGCGGGCGGTTCGGGATGCCGAACGTCGGCGAAGGAACGTCAGAACCACCGCGGGTTTAGGCGTGGCTGCTGGCTATCTGCAGCATCGGGCATTCGAACTTCTCGACCGGAACCATGCCGTGTCCCACGGACGCACGGAAGCGGACCCAGAGGAGCGCGCATACACATCCGATTATGTGCGAGCTTCGCCTTCCGGTGTGTACGTGCGCCGTGCTTTTACAACGGTCGGTGCCGACATACCGCACCACATAGCACGCGCGGCGTACCACGGGCTGAGACAACACGAAGTTTTAGGAGTCGCCGGAGGCCCCGTTTACGAACGACTACACAACGAAACCGAACCTCCTATTCACCTAGAGCCGGTGTGGCACCACCCTCGTGTTACGGGGTGGGAAATCCGACCCGAGTGACAACCTAAAGACACTGCGCGGTAGTTATTACTATAGATCGTCGACTAAACGGCTGTCACTTACCCACGATGCGGGACCTCCGCCTGGAATACCAAGGCTACGACCGGTACTCTCAGACCAGTGAAGAGGGACCGATGGACTGGTTTTACAATCGAGATACGGGTGGAATTATTCGACCCGCAGAAGGACCGGGTTACATGGGCAACGGGTGGATTCAGATCCTTCAAAATCACGACTTTCACACATATTCTGCGGATTCCGACAGAACGTCTATCGGAGAGGCGGAGAACGCGACTTTTACCTCGACGCTGCGCAGGTCCGGATCGGAAGCGTCAGTCAACAGTCCGGAAGTGACTGTCGTACCCAACACACAACCTTCCAAATAGAAACACCTAAAGACAACACGTGGACTTCCGTCCTATAAGGTACAAAAAAAAATGCCGCGAAAACACGCGAAAACGTCGCGGCGATCCGCGCAAAACGCCGTTTCGAGTGACACAGGTGAGTTGGCGTTTCGAGTCTACCGCGACCATTACGCTAGGAACGCCTACGCCGAGCGTATGAGACGGCAACGACGGAACTCGGTGCGCGCGCTCGCCGCACTGACCGTAGCCGGCCGCACGGTTAGGGAGCTCGACCAAGAGTCGGTTATCGCAGATCTCGCGTTCATAGTACCTCAGGCGCCGGGGGCAGGTTTAGGTTTCGTGACGCTCAATGAGGCAGAGCGGACCGCGTTTCAAGCGCAAAATCGCCAAGCGTCCGTCGCGCAATACCGACCGGCAATGGAAAGGGGTCAATTCGACGCGAATGCGCTTACTAACAGAGTTTGGGCAGACGTTGCGTTTGCCGACTTAGACGAACTGCGTCGTAATGTAAATTAAATTAATGTATGACAATTTAATACACGGACTGAGACCCTGGCTTCTGTTCCTCGTAGTGGATAGCCCCGCCCTTGAACACGAGATCGTACGCGAGCTCGCAGTAGTTCATGAGAGTGGACCCAGTCTCGTGGTCATCCACACTGATAGAGAGCTCGACAGGGTTGCTGGACGAGATACCCTGGATGACGGACGCGTCGCTGGGAGAGTAGTCGAAGGACGCCACCGCCATCCAGCGACCGTGCTCGAAGGGAATGGTTAAGTCTGTACCAGATGCGTTGTCGGGCACTTGGGTAATCATGAGCTGATTGTCCGGAATACCGAAGGCGCTGCGCACGAACTCGAGCGTACGTGTGTTGGAGGACGACTCCGCGACGGGTTCGTTGTACACGTGCTGCACGCCGATGCGGTAGTTGTACGACTTGACCTTGTTTTTGGTGGATTTGCGACCTCCTTGCAAACCTGTGTACTGCTTGGTAGTTCCGCTGGCCGTCTCGGTGATTAGGGGCGTGCCGTCCTTGTGAATGCATGTGACGATCTTCTTGAAGTTGGTCGCGTTCTCGTGAATGTAGGCCAGTACGGTGGGTGATCCCAGACTGCTGCGATGCGTGTGCCAAGTGATGAAAGGAATGCGGATCTCCTCCCCGTGCACAGCCATAGTGTTAAACCGGCGTGCCAGTCCCTCGTCCATTCTCACCAAGTGAAGGTACCAAGTGGGCTCCGTGATGGCCAACGTGGAGGCACCCGCCGAGTTGTGCAGACCCTTGTCGGAGAGATAAAGGTCGACATCGAACGAGTACCCCGCGCCACCGTCCGCCATGAACAACGGAAGGAACTTGGTCAGAGTCTTGCTGAAAATACCGAAGTTGAATCGGAACAATATCTCCTTGTATGACCCCACGGGCCAAACGGCAGCGGTGGACATTTCGGGCAGGCGTCCGACATCCTTCCCGGCGGTGTCCGCCGTGAAGTCGCGCACGTTGTTGCCGTACATGCCGTTATCGACGTGATCAATGGGCTTGAGGGTCTCCAGCAGGGTGGTCAAAATGTCGAGATCCGAGATGTCCTCGAGCGTGAGTCCCGCGCTGGTCTTCACCACCATGCGAGACAAGAGAGGCGCACCGGCCGCGAGGGACGCCCCACCCGCAGCTCCACCCGCCGCGGCCTTCAGGTACATGAAAGAGCGCGCGGTGTCGAGGAGCGCGTTGGAGTACGCGGGCACACGGAACGAGATACGATTATGAGCGGCCGTGGTGAACTTGGTGTCTTTGTGCTGGACCGGATGCAGCGCCACGATCTCGGGCTTGATCTCCTTGAAGGCCTCCACGCCGTAGACGCTCGGCACGGGGACCATTTTGGTGGGAACAGCTACGGAACTCATGGTGATGATGGGGTGCTTTTACGAACCAATAAAGCGAACAACACCCGAGGTCGGGCAAAGGACTCTTATTACGATAGGTAGTAGCATAATATGTCTTTAAATACGATCAGCGTTTACTCCAACTGCATGGGCATGTGGCGAGACAAGAAAGCTGCCCGTTGGTTCGCTTGATGGACTTGTGCGTTGATTTTGTCGACGTGCTCGATAACGGTGAACTCAATAACAGCGCTAAATCCTGGGAAGTTCGCTCGTGCAAAAGGCGTTCCGCGATCGGACGTGATGCTGATGCGCAGGTTGTCCACCGGCTTACGACCCGAGAGGCCGATGCGCATGTAGTTGTCCGTGGGCCGTGTCCAAGTCAGCAGCCCACCCAACGGTGCGGAGACGGGAATGATACCGATGAGGTCCGAGCGGGTGGTGTTCGCCACCGCGTTACCCCCGAAGTTGGAGTTTGCGTTGTGTAGCGTGCGATAGGTCTGTCCGGAAACGACGTCACACGCGACGAACAGGTTGTCGAACGACTCTGTTCCCAAATGCATTGCTTTGATGCTTGTTGCAGTGTAGTCGAGATTCACGATCGTCCCTCGAACAGCACTGTTCAGGTACAGGGTGTTGAGCGTTGATGGGGTGACATCAGCAGAAACGCGCGGGACTTGCAGTTCGACAAACCCGAGGCGGTGCCAGATGCTGTGTTTAAAACTGTGCTGGTCGGTGTCACTCGACATCACGAATGCGACCCTGTCGACGTTGTTCCCTACGTAAGACAATAGCCCGTCCGTACCGGTCGCCACAGTTATCTCCGCCACCTCGGCGTCTGTCATAAATTCGGACGGGGTGAACCCAAACAAGGGCTTGGTGTAATCGCCCGAGGGTAGGCCAAACTCTGACGCGGTACTGTTTATTACATTAGATACGAATTCGTTGAGCGCGGTGACCATATTGTCGAGCGTATAGATTCCGTGAGTCAGCTGAATTGTGTTGCTCCATACTTTAACGTCGTAAGTGGACGACCAAAGGATCATCGTGACACGGTCGTTAAATTTGTCCACATTGTACAGCTCGTTTGGCAGTGTGAAGCTCAACAACGAGACGCTGTGCACGTGGTGGATGGGGTCGGAGAGTTGCACCTCGTAGACGGCACCCGTGTCGAGAACACTCTGCAAATTGGAGACTCCGTCGGTGTGACCCGTTGAAAAGTCCCCAGAGTCTATATAAAGGTACCTTTTGCTGGTCGTGGCGGCTTCGGACGCCATGGTGTGGTGACTTTGTGCACGCGGGTCGGTCCCTTGGGAGGCTGTGCGGCCGGGTGCTTGATCCCGAAACGCCTCTTTTTACGCGCGCTGCCCGAGGTGTCCTTCACACGATAGACACCGTCTCCCCCCTTCTTTTGTCGGTGGTTTGTCCGCTTCGGCGGAGAAGAGGACGAGGTCGTTGACGGAGAAGTAGCGGAGGATTGTTTAAGTGGGTTTTTTTCCGGGGCCGCGGTTTGTTCGTCCGGCTTCGCCCGCTCCTTCTCGTCGCCCCCTGCTCCCGCTCTGTCTTTGGGCACCTCCACCGCCATGATCCACTGGTTCCAGCATTTGCGGAACATGCTCGGGTGGGTGGATTTGCGATTCAAGTCGATGGTGAGGAACGTGTAGTCTCCCTCGGTCGCGGCGGTATGCACCGCCATGAACGTGTCCACGTCCACCTCCCCGGAACACTCCTCCGCGATGATGTCGAGCTCCTTCATGTTCTTGTTTTTGAAGACGCACAAGATGGTGGTGTTGCCGCGAATGGTCTTGGGAATCCCACCGGAGGCGCTCGTGTAGTTTTGACAGGCGTACATCAGGGAGCACCCGATGGAACCCTCCGCGGTCTTGCCGATGTGACGGTGTTTGATGGTCATGTAGGACAATTTGCTGCGTGTGCTGAACGCGGCGGTGTTTTGACAGTCGTCAAAAAAAGCCACCACGACGGGTTTGCGCCCCCCGTATTTGTGCGTGGGTTTTTGCAACCCTTTCATCAAGTCCTCCGCCAATCCCTGCTTCTTCGCCTGTTTGTACTCTCGACACAGTCGCTGGAGCTCGTTCCAGACCTTCATCTGCTCGTGATACTCGGAGTACACGCGCGCCTCCTCCTCTACGCGATCCATGATGATGGCCGCGGACTCTAACGAAGGCTCTAGGACATCCTCCTCCTCGTTAAGCGGTAGTCCTTTGAAGTAGTGTTTGTTGTTCTCGTAGGTCGGGGACACGAGGATCACTCGGTCCAAACGCTTCATGCGATGCAGAATATGCAGAAATTGACTCATCGAGCACGTCTTCCCGGACATGCGTTTGGCCACGGAGAGCATCACGAAAGGAAGCTTAAAAAAGTCGTCCGGCGTGTCCACCGGATCTCCGCCTCCGGGCAAAAGCTCGACGCGATATTTAGCCTCCATATCGAAAAGACGCGAAAGGTCAATTTAAAGCCAGTGTAGCGTCCGTGACCTTAAAGTACATTCCTCTTCGACATGTCGCTCGTTGCGGTCGCGCAGTCGGGCGATCACGCGCAATGGGTCAAAGCGAACTCTTTCCGTCCCTCCTCCAAGAAGGGAACTCGTCGTCCGCGCAAAGGAGGGCGACTGCTTACGGACGCCCGCGAGGCGCGTGACTTGGATTACACGGTGTTTTTCGACACGAATCCGTACAGAATCCCTCCTCAACAAGCCGTAGCGACCGAGTCGAATTTACCGCCCGCTCTACCGACACCACCCGTTCGTCGTCCGGTGAATCGACCGGCGGACTCCGCGTTCGACGACGCAGGGAACACACCCGGCGGGCGAGGACGAGGAGGTCCCGCGACTCGGCGCAGTCCTCCTCGTCCTTCGTTGCCCGTCAGGCGCCAACTAGTGTTCCCCGCCACTCCCTCGTCACCGCCTTCCTCGTACGCCTCCGCCCGATCGGACACTTTCTCCGACGAGGTGTCAAGTAGCGTAGGCGAAAGTGTCGGAAGCGTCTCCGTAACGGCGGCCGAGACGCAGACCGCACCTCCGCCCACAAGCAGGACGACGGCGACACAAACACCGGCACCACCGCCGCCCCCACCGCGGCCTCCCCCGGTATTACCGCCGCCCCCACCGCGGCCTCCCCCGGCATTACCACCGCCCCCACCGCGGCCTCCCCCGGCATTACCACCGCCCCCGCCGCCTCCCTTGGCACTGCCGGTACCACCGCCTCCCTTGGCACTGCCGGTACCACCACCGCCCTTGGCACTGCCGGCACCAGTACCATCCGTCGTCGGATTTCCGGCCGAGTGGGCGCCGTTGAATCGTGCGGCGACACAGACCACTACCACCGACACACAAACATCCGCCGAGACGGTGACCACGGAGACGCAAACAATCGACACGGTCTCGGACGAGATGGCGGCTTTGGCCGAGAACAACCGGCTATTGAGCACCCAGTTGGAACTAGCGAATCAGAGGAACCAACAGATCCAACGCCAATACAACGACTCGCAAAGGTCGCAGAACGAGCTCTATTTGACCATGAGTCAGATGGGTAACCAACTCGAGGGCGTGGTGATGGAGACGAACGACGGTATCAATAAGCTGATCCAGGAGGTGCGTGCCGTGCCGGGGCGTCTCCCGTCCGGACTGCCTCCCGACTTGCTACGACGGATGGACGAGTCGGACGCGTTGGTACAGCACCTGACCGCCGAACTACGTGCCGCGAGCGCGCGCATCGAGGCACCCCCTCCTCCACCTCCTCCCGCCGCACCTGTCCACGACGTGCTCCCTCCTGCTCCTCCTCCTCCATCGACCATGCGGGACGCGGACACCCAGACCGTTTTCGCAAACGCAAGAGAGCGTATGAGCGCGGGGGGTACTCTGAGAGACATCCGAGAGTTCAACCGCAGGTTGGTAGACTACAAGAACAAACGGAACGAACGAGCGCAGGCGGACGTCCGGGACGCACAGGCCCGCATCGACGAGCTCCAACGTGAGATCGAGCAGGCGAACGGTATTCGCGCGCGTGAGCAGACCGATCTGATGACCGCGCTCGTCGATGCCTACAGTAGGGTTAAGGTTCTCAGGCACGAGGACGCCGAGAGGCTGCGACTCGTGCGCGACGTTTACAAAAACCTGTCACCGGCGCAGTGGGAACAACTCAACGCGTTGTTGGACCCTGAGCGCATCGCAGAACAACAGTCGATGCTCGGCCAGATGGACGAGTTACTTACTCGATACAACCGACAACTGGAAGGAGATGTGCCCGTAAACAGGTACAGAGGTGCGACTCGCAAAAGAACCGGCCACGTGCCCACGTTTACCGGAGCCAACAACGCAGAGGCGAGTTCGTCCGGTGTGAAGACGACGGGCATGACATCACTTAAAGATGCTCAGGCGGCGCAAAAGCAAGCACAACAAGAGGAAACCAAGCGACAAAGAATTCACGGTACCCCGCACGCATACTTACCTCCTATCCAAAATGCCGAGGAAGACGACGAAGAGGAGTATTTCGACGCAAACGACGGCGCGGACGACGCACAAGAGCCGTCGAATGCCGGTGGCGTCGGTACCCACGTTGCGTCGGAGCAGGCGCCTGCAGGAGAAGCGGGAGAAGCAAGCGGCAGCGGCCTTGGAGGAGATCCGGAAGGAGTCGTCACGGAGCGGGGCGAAGAAACGAGGAACAAACGAGCCAGAGAACAAGAAGCCACGGACGGACAAGGGGACGAAGAAGCCTCGCGCCCTCAGCAGCGACCACGAGGAACAGTAGACCAACCGCCTCGACGATCCGAGCGTATCGCGGCCAACTACGCGCAAAGCCTCGAGCACTGGCGGGCGTATTACGAGATAGACAGCGGTTCGCAGCATTTCCACACATACGGCACCCGACTGAACGCGGATCGCATACGCTTAGTGAACGCGGTGGACTCACTGTCGCGACTGACCGAAGGGACGCCCGAGTACGAGAAGGCGAAGAAGAAAGCCGATCGACTCTACGAACTCGTCAACCGCGGCAAACATCGAAAGCCGAAGAAGACGAAGTGATCGACCCGGCGACCCTTTGGGCGTTAGAGGCGCTCGCGCGAGAGGAGTGGGCGCGGCGCGGCGGCGACGAACGTCGTCATGGGTCTGCTCCTCCAGCAGATTTGGGCGGGGGTGGTGACGATTGCGTGGCGTGCGGTGCGCGCGCACGTGTGCGTCGAGACGACGCGTCGGGATGGTCGGGGGTATGCGTCGAGTGCGGGGTCGTGGAGCGAGCCGGTCATCTCGTCGTCGGCGGGGAGCAGCAGCCGCAGAGTCGCTACCTGGAACACCGGTCCGCGCGTGACTGTGCGGGATCCGATAGCCGCAGCCACGTGGACGGTCTGTTGCCACGCAGCACGACGGGTACTCGGTTTCGTCCGGGGGACGGTCCGCGTCGCCGCGGCCGTTGGGCGCGGTACGCGCGGGTCGTGCACGACCGGACACGCATGCCGTACCTCGAGCGTTCGCGATACAAGACCTTCCGAGAGATCGATCGGGTGATGGACGCGCTCGTACGCGCGGAGGAGGAGTGCACGACACCCGACGATCGAGGACACGGGGTCGCGACCAGCCACCACCGGGAGACGCGCGCGCACGCGCACGCGCTCTACGCGCGCCTGCATGACGTTCGCCAGTCGCGCGGCCTGGTGCGCGAGGCGCTCACGGCGTCGTGCGTGTATCGCGCGTGGATGGACTTCAACGCCCCGCGGACCGTTCGAGAGGTGGCGAAAGCGGCCGGGATCCCCGCGAGACGTCTCGCGCGCGCCCACAAGACGCTCATGCGCGTGATTCGCCCGGACGTCGCGAACGAGCCCGTGCGCGGGCAGTGCATGACGGCCCGCTGTTGCGCGCGACTGGTGGGCACGGGCGCACTGACCGCCGCGGACGCGCGGCGCCTCGGTAGAGAGGCCATGCGGGTGTTAAATCACCTAAAGGTGGACGAGACACCTGAGCTGTGTGGTCGCGCACCGACGTCTATGACCGCCGGCGCGATTCTGTACGCCGCAAAACGTTTAGAACTGTTCGTAGAAAATTCGTCTAGCACCAAACGGGCGGTCGCGAACGCGACCGGCGTGTCGTTGGTAACCGCAAACAAACTTTATAAACTATTTGAGACACACTTCTCACAGTAATAACAACGATAGTGTCCACCTACGAAAGAGAGAGAAAAAGCACGCCATGGCCGTGCAGTCGTCCGATTTGGAGTCGTTTACCATACTGTTTATCGCCGTCGGAACCGCACTCGGAGCGCTCGTGACCACCTGTTGTTGGAACATAAGACGCTCTCGATGTGTTCAGTTCGACTTGTGTTGTTTGCATTGCACACGCGAACTCATGTCCCAAGCCGAGACGGAGGCGGACGTGCGTCACACCATGAACATGTTGCACGAGCCAATGAGTAAGCAGGATCCGCCGCACAACAAACCGACCACAAACCGACCGGACGACGGCGACACGCTCGCGATTTGACTGTCGTAAGTGGACTTAAGGGTAGTCCTCGACCCTTCGAAGAGTAAGTGCGACGCGGGAGGGAAAAAAAGCCTCCGTTCCTCTCGCCAAAAAATGTCGCGCTACACGAGCAGCGCGACGTCTCGGAACGACACCGCCCGACGTCGGGCGGACGTCGGGAAGTGGGTGACCTCCGCGCGCAAGCGCACCAAAGTGACGGGTGGAGGGGGCTTGGTGCTTCCGGACTATTTCGTGTCCCACGAGACAGACGCGACTACATCCAACGGCGTCGGTTACGACATCGGGTTCGGATGGGTGCTAGACGCCGCGGCGATTCAAGCGCGGTCGGACTACGCGTCTCTACTGCTTGGTGTTGAGGCGGGAAAATATCTCGTACATTTCGTGTATGTACACCCCGTCGACGGGTTCGTCAGGCGTTACTCCATGGGTAACTTCGGCGTCGACAGTAATACTACCGTGCCCCTCGGGACCCCTTCCGCCTCGGCCTATTTGCCAGACGTGGGTGTGGTGGGTCAGGACACGGTTATTCAGTACCGCTTGGAACTCGTCGGTTTCGAGACCGAGATGGCCTTCGCGCGCACCGCGAACGAGGGCGAGTACAGCCACACGCTCACGCTTCCAGCGTACAACCCTCCCGACATTACTACGGCCGCTCTGCCCGTGCCGCAGTATCTGTACGGATCGTCGCCTAGCGACGTCGGCATCCACGACAAGAAGATAACCGTCACCATCGTGAGCGGGGATTTCCCCGCCCCAGACTACCCGAGTAGCGCGAACATCTACCACATCTACATAGAAATGGAGACTTACACCCAGTCCGCATGGGGTAACAACGTCTCGGCGACAATCAAGCTCTTCATCAGCGGCCTTAATCTCCAAACGACCAGTGCGGTGAAAGCGAACCTGTTCCCGCTCGATCTTACTCCGTACACGCCGCGTCGCCTACGATACAAGGTCACTTCCGGATCGTACACGAAGACGGGTGGCTGGTCTCAGTCGTTCTGTTACCCGCCCAAGTTTTTCCCGGACACAAGCGCGGGTACCGGAATCACCGTGGGTTTCGACTACGCGACTCTCAAATTTACGTCGCACAAACTACGAGTGACCAACTTTACCGCTACGGGTGCCGACAGCACGGCGTCGATGCAGCTGCGCACACGTCACCAGAGTCCGGCAGTCAACTATGCGGAGCTCTTGTACTCGGGCGCCGTGTCCACGGCGTCGTACGACTACGCGTCGACCACTGCTGTGTCGACTCCAAATCCCTACGCTTTAAGCGAGGGACAACAAATTGCGACGACCGGTGGCCAGGTAGACGTGATGTTCAGCGTCGCGCCAGACAGTTGGCACCCCCTAGTCGGCGGACCGATCAGCCCTGGAGCCTACTGGACCGAACAAGAATGGCTCACAATACGCGGGATGACCGCGGACGCCCGTGCGCGATTGGGTTTCCGCAACGAGTGGCTCGACTTTACGTCAGATGCTCAGACGGTTCTCACCGTGCCGTCGGTTACAGCGTTCAATATGGATTGGCAACTGAACGGCACCGACAAGAGTGTGTGGGATATGTCGGTGGAGTCGTTCACTGCATCTGGTTGGCCTGCCGGCAACTTCGCAGACTTTCGATTCGGTGTCACACCTTACCGCCACACGACGATTGACGGGGGTATTATCGATTATACCTCTTTCGACAAGCCTCTGCAACTGGGAAAATTTACCGACAAGACTCAAGTGTACGCCGACAAGTCCATAACCGAACCGTTGGGCGTACCTCCGCGCAACTACCGCTGGTCGTATCAATATCTCCGGATGAACAACGACAACTACCACTATCTGGGCAATCTCAACAGGATCATATACACTGCGCCCAAAGTGTACGGTCTCAACATCGCCACGGTCCCGGCAGGGACCACAGGGGCTGGGTACAGCGTCCAGGTGACCGCTTTCGACGGGACGTATACCGCCGGTTTCGTTGCTGGTGATAAGGCCACGTACGACCTCGACATATACGTGTCTGTCACGGGCGCTGCGACAACCCCGGACGAGTGCGAGGTCGGACCTATCAGCGCGTCGCTCTCGCCCACCACGGTTGGAATCTTTCCCGTAACAATCTACACGTTCGACCGAACGGCGACCACCCCCTACAAATGGGGCGACAGCTACGTCACGGACGATTCCGCGCAGACGCACAAAGTGTTCGTGGTGGTGGGATACACACCGAACCCGGCGAACGGCGAACCCACCGAGTCAATGTCCAAGATAGGGCCACTGGCTACCGCCAGCGTGAGTGGCGTCGCCGTGGCAGCGATACCGCCTCCGCCCGGTGTGTTGGAGAGCTACGCCAGCAGTGTCCTGCCTTCGCTGAACGGGGCGTACTCCCCTCGCCGCCTCTTCTCCGCCTACACGGGGCCTACTATGCTGATCCGTCGCGACACAGACAACAAGCAAGGCGAAGTGTCGGTCGACGCCTCGGGCGACATATCTTCGGTGTACGATCCGATTGCGTTGACATTTACGTCATTCGCCGATTGGGTCGCTGGGGCGACAGTGATCGAACCGGTCGTTTTGTACGATCAATCGGGTAACGGCAACAACGCCACACTGGCGTCTGCCACCGCACGATCCGCGACGAACTTCATGCATTTCGACTCGACCGAGATGACCTGGACAGGGGGCGACGCCACCGGAGCGGGCAATCACTACTACATTCTTCCCAACGACACCGTCCCCATCGGCGACCTTTCCTACACGCTACTCGCGCATCACGGGGACTTGTATCACGCGTACTCTCAGTTCGTCTCCGCGGGCCAAACCAGCACGAGAATGTTTAACGGTTTGTCCAGAGGTTCCGCGACCGTTTACGTGAACAACTGGTGGAGTTCGGACGTGTCCGGCGGAACGGTAGTCACCACCGGTGCGGTGGTCGCCGCGGCGTACAATCACGTAACCAGCGAGCGAAAGGTCTGGACACCCGCGAACGGCAACGGTACATGGGTGAACTGGGCTGCCGACCGTGTCGAGGGCTCTCACGCGTGTTGGATCGGCAAACAGGGTAGTACGTTATTTATGAGATGTCAGCTCAAAACGATCTTAATAGCCAACGCGGTCCTATCCGACGCGGACATTGCCGGGATCCAGGTCGCACTAGAAGCATAAACCGACCGATAGCTCCGAAATCATCTACAGCGCTCTGTCGAGGACGTACGGCTCGAGGTCGAGGTAGTCGAGGTACATGTCGTCGCTCTCGGTGGTGGCCTCGTCGCCGGTGGAGGGGTCGACGACCGCAGAAGTACCGACACCGACCGCCTGTTCGAGGTCGCGGGTGACCTCGTCCGCCGACGGCGAGCCGTCGTCCGTGATGGGGAACATGTCGTAGACCTCCAGACACGCGTACACGTACATGTCGTGCGCGGTCCGGATGTGCTCGAGATCGGGTACGCGCGAGGCGGCGTAGTCCAACGAGCGTAAGTAGGTCAGCACGTCGGGAGCCGTCCAGGGAAACTCTACCACGAAGTTGAGGAGGAACATGAGTAGGGCGGTAAAGGCGACTTCCGGCTCGGTGTAGCAGCCCAGATAAATGTTGCGTCGAGCCCTGTCGTAGTACTCCTCGACACCCTTCGGCGCGGGCAACAAGTTGTCGCGATAGAGTCGCACCGGCACGATGAAACGTACACGATAGTGCGCGGGACAGTTTCGGCGGGTCGGGTAGACGTGTTGGTAAACGCCCGGATACGGTATGCGTTGGGCTACGGGCACTTTCCTGACATGCCGCGCGGCGCGAACCATAACGTACCGGTGAGGGGTGGGTCGAGACAAATAGGGTGGAATGAGGAGACGATCCAGTAAATGATGTATTTGTAAAATACTTTTCAGTGGAATGTATACGTGTCAACGAACTACCAATCAGCTACCTACACCTGGTCAGGTGACACAACTGGCATGCACAGTGTCACCGTGACTCCTCGCAGCCAATCAGGGACCAGCGCACTGGTCGGTACGGTCGATGTGGTCGAAGTGGTCGAGATGACACGCTGCGGGTCGCGAGTGGCGATCAGGTTGGCCGGTGTCATGCCCGGAATGGTGGCCTGATGGGCCATGAAGAACACCGGATGATGCTGCAGGCCGACGAGGAGGTGGTCCAATGGGAAGGTGACGATCGCCAGCCGAGAGTCCGGGGTACGCGGGACGGACACCGTACCGTCGTGACCCTGGTAGCTCACGGTAAGACCGCGCGTCGCGAGCGCGGGTGCCAGGGTCTCCGGAGGGCTGGCGCGAGGCAGCTGCATGAAAGGCCAGCCCCCGGCGACCGTCGTAGGGGCGGTCGCGGGGCGAGCCGGGCGGGCGGGAGCCGCGGGGGTGGCTGCCGGGGTAGCTGGAGCACCGAAAGGCCTCACACCCGGAAGCGTCGCGGGTGGCGTGCGCAGACCGGGATCGTCGTCCGCGACCACGGCGGGACTGGCAGGTGGCGGTGGGGCGGGGATCGGCGCAGCAGGGAGCAGGCGCCTGCGAGTGACCACGGGGTGCGTCTCCTCCTCGTCGCTGTCGGAGTCGTCCCGCGACTCGCGTACCAAGCGCGACCGCACGTGCTCCCAGCCCAGTCGGTAGGCGCCCAGATCGTCGCAGTACGAGCGAGCGGCTCGCCGGATGTCGGCGACGTTGAGCTCGGACAGCGTGCGCGCGTCGCCGGCGACCAGGTGGACCTGGGCGACGAAGTCGTCGCCGGGGCTGAGGGAGTGGGTCAGATAGTACAGCCAGTGCGCGGGCACGCCCTTCGGCCAACACTTGCCGGAGAATAGCGCGTGGCGATAGTCGCTGACGCTGTCGTCGATGGAGCCTCTGCACAGCGGACAGATGACGTGCAGCGGGTCGACGGGATAGTCGTGATCGACGGCCTGGGTCATGCACATCTCCGCGATGCAGCAGGCGTGGAAGTGGTGCTGCACGGGAGCGCAGCGGGTGGTGAACCGACGCTCGCCGGGATCGATAGCCCCCATGCAGATGCTGCAGTCCTGCGGAGGTCCGTCGAGGGTGAAGGGACCGTCCGGCATACGCTGAGCGTGCAGGAGTGCGGACGCGAAGGTGAGGATCACGTTCGGGATGTCCTGCTGCTCCCACCAGGATAAGATGTTCGTCACGGCGTGCGGATGGCTCACCCCGAACAGCGGCTCCTCCACCTCGACGTCCGCCGCCGGAACGGTCGGAGCAGTCGCGGTGGTGAGATCTACGAGCACGGGGCGAGCGCTGGGCAAGTAGGTCCCGTCCGCGCCGCGCGGTTGCGCGACCGCGGTCTGCGAGGCCTCGACCTCCGCCTCGTTCGCGAACCAGCGGTGACCGTTGGACTGCCGGCCCTGAGCGGACGCGCGGTGACGCGTGCATACCGGGTACCCCGCGACCACGTACGCGGCCTCGTGCGCGCAGACGTGCAGCCGTCGGTTGACGAACATGCAACGGTAACGACCGTTCGCCGGACTATTTAACGGTCTAATAATCGAGTCCGTGGTTGGGAACCCGGGTAGGGGGGCAAATGCCGGGCGGACTGGGTCGTTTTCTTGGTCAGACATGCTCGAAATTACTTTTAGGGTTTTACGCGTACGCGTACGGAAATATAAAGCGAGGAGGTGGGTGGGTCGAGGCGAGTTCCGATTTATGAGGTTCATTCGGCCGAGGTCCGACATTTAAAGGTCCTACATTTCGATCGAGGTTTCGATCGAATCGACCGCAACGACCGTCGCGTTCATCGAATCGAAAATAAAAAAAGAACCGGAAATCGATTTTAAAAAAAACGGATCGGAACCCGTATTTTAAAAAAACGGAACCTCGTTCGTACGGGTACGTTTAAACGGACAGACGCGCGTATAAAACGGAATCCGAATTAAAAAAAACGGATGGAATGTTTGTACCCCCGGAACCTCCCTCGTAAATCGAAATTTCTCAAATTAAATTTTTGTACCCCCCGGAACCTCCCTCGTAAATCGAAATTTCTCAAATTAAATTTTTGTACCCCCCGGAACCTCCCTCGTAAATCGAAATTTCTCAAATTAATTTGTTTTAACCCCTTCCGGACCCCTCAGACGATTTTAATTAAACATTACTAATATACGATGATTCTGACACTTTATCATTTCATAACCTATATAAATGTCATATAAGTTATGAAATGGTGAAGTACAGTAACACGCTTATATGGGTATTGTATAAATTAAAAAATCGTATTACGTAAACAGAATCGATTCCAGGAAATTTTACATTTAAAAAATCTTCGTACCCGCCGGGTTTACGATCTCCGAGGAAATAAGATCCAGGGTCGAAGATGGTATCCAGATTTACGGAATTTCACTTTCTGAATGTTACGAGGGAGATTTTTGGATTTTTACGGGGGAGATTTTTTTTAAAAAAGATCTTTGATTTTTAATATTTGGATTCCG
>Ga0208161_1000330_pt1 | contig 27093 bp, 30 predicted proteins | sample CB_VirMetaG_3_FD_184538 | JGI IMG/M metagenome (GOLD analysis project Ga0208161, IMG submission 184538) | Freshwater to marine saline gradient viral communities from Chesapeake Bay - CB_1508_1S Viral MetaG (SPAdes) (version 4) | ecosystem: Environmental > Aquatic > Marine > Coastal | place: USA... | reverse complement strand
GAAGAGACTGACGTGGTGATCAATATACTCGCTCTCTGTGGTGTTGAGATTAGAGACCTCAGCATTTACCAGTTAGCTACACAAGAAGAAGTTAGAGATACACAAGAAGAAAAGCAATAATAAATGGGATTGTTTACAGGAACACAAGAAGATTATTACACCGGATCTGATTTTGGTGGGTATCAGTTTATAAGCGTAGACGATCTCATCAACAACTTCATAATTGCTTATGTCGGTGAAGACAAGATAATATCTAAAATAAAGAGGACTGATGTGGCATTTCACGCACATAGGGCTTTGCAGGAACTTAGTTATGACACGCTCAGATCGTACAAGTCTTATGAAATCGAAATACCGCCGTCACTTACGATGGCGCTCCCGCATGACTATGTAAACTATGTTAAGTTTACTTGGTTAGATGATTCTGGTATAGAGAGAATACTTTACCCAGCACACAAAACTTCTAATCCATCAGCTATCATACAAGACAGTAACTACGATTACACTTTTGACGCTAGTGGAAATTTAGTTTTAGCATCAGACTCTGAGACTTGGGCTAAATATAAGGCTGGTACTACTGATAACACTGCTACTGACGATGCTCCTGAATTTGATGCAACGTATGGTAGTAGATTTGGTATCGACCCACAATACGCTCAAATTAACGGTACTTTTTACATTGATGAGATAAAAAGTAAAGTTCATTTTGGTTCAGAAATGGTTGGCCAAATAATCACCATAAAATATATAAGTGATTCAGTTGCTACAGACTCTGAGATGAAAGTCCATAAATTTGTTGAAGAAGCTGTTTACAAGCACATAGCTCACGCTATTTTATCTACTAGAGCTAATACACCTGAGTATATTATTGGTAGATTTAAGAAAGAAAAGTTTGCGGCAAAAAGAAACGCTAAACTTAGATTATCAAACATCAAGCTAGAAGAGTTAACTCAAACATTAAGAGGTAAGTCTAAGCAGATAAAACACTAAGGCATGCCAGAGTTAAAGAGAGTATTTACATCGGGTAAGATGAACAAGGATCTCGATGAGCGCTTAGTACCAAATGGTGAATACAGAGATGCCTTAAACGTAAAAATAAGCGATTCAGAGGGATCTGATGTTGGCGCTATAGAGAGTGTTCTTGGTAATACAGCTCAGTCATCGATAAATTTTACTAATGCTACTTGTATAGGTGTAGTTAAGGATACTCAAAATAACAAGCTGTACTGGTTTGTAACCGATGATAACGGTGACTATATACTAGAGTATAACGAGTCTTCTGACACTGTTAGTTTTGTTTTGATAGACTACAACGGTGTTCTAAACTTTAGCGTAGGTAATTTTATAACAGGTGTAAACGTGTTTGATGACATGTTGCTCTGGACTGACGATCTCAATGAACCTAGAAAAATAAAAATATCAAGGTTTAAAAGCGGTACAAACCAAAGCGGTCAAGATCACACAACTGTATACGGTAGAGACTTTATAGCGTCAGATGTTACCGTTATAAAAAAGAAACCAAACCTTAGACCTGATTATGTAGCTGATTCTACCACAAGATCAGGTGTTGGTTCTGGCTTGAATTACGTCACTACTAGCAAGAACTTTACTGAGCTGTACAATGGTAATTACGTGCCAAGAGAGGTTGGTAGCTCAGTTTCTTTTACGGTAAGCGCATCACCAAACTGGATTGCTAATGATATTATCATACTAAACGCTAGTGAGATAAACGACAAAAACTTCGAAGACGAATACCAAGTAAGAATAAAAGTAACGTCTATAACTGGCGCTTTACTCAGATACGTCACTGGTACCATACAATCTATCTCATCTGATATGAGAAATATAGAGTATGAGTGGACATGTATATTAGAGGAAGAACCACCTATGTTTGAGTTGTCTTTTCCAAGATTTGCTTATAGATGGAGATACGTAGATGGTGAGATATCTGGTTTTTCACCTTTCACCAACGCTGTATTTGTACCTGGTGATTTTAAGTATGGTTCTGTAGATGCATACAACGAAGGTATGGTCAACAACCTTAGAAAACTAACGCTTAGTGGTTTTGAAACACCACCAGCTGACGTGGATAAAGTAGAGATACTTTACAAAGACTCTTCTAACAATGAGGTTTATGTGGTTGAATCGAAAGAGGCTGATCTAACCTCATACAGTATTACAAGTGAAATCATAGTTAACCTAGTTGACTCTAACCAGCTTCTTAGAGCATATGACAATGTTCCTATAAAAGCAAAGTCTCAAGAGATAATAGGCAACAGGTTGGTTTATGGAAATTATGTACAAGGTTATAATATCTCTGACGAAGTTGACATAACAGTTACTCTACAGTCTAATGATATTACTAGTGTAAAAACACCTGAGGAAAGCATAAAGTCTTTAAGAAATTACCAGGTCGGTATAGTTTACATAGATGTTAATGGTAGAGAAACACCTGTTTTTAGTAACAGAACATCAAGTGTAAAGGTTGATATAAACAAGTCTAGTAAGGTAAACAAGATAAAGGCTGATTCTGGCCAAGACGCACCTAGCTGGGCAACACACTTTAAGTATTATGTTAAAGACGTATCAAACGAGTACTACAACGTTATACTAGACAGGTACTACGCTGCTGATGATGGTAACATATGGTTATCTATACCCTCTGCTGAGAGAAACAAGATCGCTGAAGATGATTTCTTGATACTAAAGAAAAAACATAATTCAGACGAGGCTGTTGAAGGTGTTTCTAGATACAAAGTTCTAGATATAAGCAATGAAGTACCAGATTCAGTAAAAACGCATAGAAAATTTGAATCAGCTAGTGAAGTAACAGTTGGTAGTGTAGACGCTGTGTCTTCTGGTGAAACAATATTTAAGTTTGATGGTCCAAAAATGACAGAGGACTCTGGATTTTTTGATGCTTTCAGACAAGACTGTTACATAAGAATAAGAAGAGGTACTAACGTAACACAGTATTACGAAGTTGAAAAGGGTGGTTTTATAGGGACTACTAACAGACAGTATGAAATAGAATTGAAAGAAGCGTTAGGTTCTGAAGCTTCTTTCTTAGACACTTTATCGTCTAGCGATACGTATATAATAGAGGTGTATCATAGAGAAACTCATAATCTAGTCGAACATGAGGGTAAGTTCTATGTTAAGATACACAGAGATGTAGCTTTTGAAGAGAACATAATTTACAACTTCACCAACAACCCTGGCGATTACGAACCTATATCAAACGGTATACTTCTTGTTGGTGACACAATTGTTGATGACCCAGATAGTGATCTAGTCACTGTGGATAGTTTTGGTTGGGCAGAGCATGCTAATGCACCTGACCCAAGCGTGACTGTTTACGGTAAACCATCTTTTGGTAGTAATCAATTTGGTTTTTATTTTGCTCCATATGATGGTAGTTTAAACTCTAACACCACTGCACTTACTTGGGATAATAACTTAGACGACGCTATTATACAGTTTAAAGACGCTACTACTGGTGACTGGAGTAGCTTATATATTGTTGATTCATATACAGAAGGAACTTACGATAGACAGTCAGGAACAAGTAATAGTTCTGATGACGAAACAGGTTATTACTGGAACGTTACAATGACAACACCTTTTACTGACGAAGGTTGGAATGCGTCTTCTGTTAGAATAGTTAAGAGAAAAAGATTATTACCGATAATTTTTGACGAGAACAGCACTGTTTTGTCTTCTTCTAATCCAGCTGTTTTTGAAGTGGAACCAGCTGAAGCTGTTGATCTAAACATATTTTACGAAGCCACAGAGGCTATACCTATAGCTAACTTAGGCACAGAGCAGACGTTAGATTACTTCAACTGCTACAGTTTTGGAAATGGTGTAGAATCTAACAGGATTAGAGACGACTTTAATGCCAAGACAATGGGTAAGGGCGTTAAAGCATCTAGCACAATAGATGAGGTTTATGCTCAAGAGAGAAGAGGTCACGGTATGATATACAGTGGCATATACAACTCTACTTCAGGTGTAAACAACCTAAACCAGTTCAATGTAGCTGAGTCTATCACCAAAGATTTAAACCCAACACACGGGACTATACAGAAGCTACATGCTAGAGATACTGATCTTATCGTACTGTGCGAGGATAAGGTGTTTAGAGTACTAGCTGACAAAGACGCTTTGTATAACGCTGATGGTAATCCAAACCTTGTGGCAACTAACAGGGTGCTTGGACAAACAACACCTTATGTTGGTGAGTATGGTATATCTAAGAATCCAGAATCTTTTGTTAGCTTTGGTTTTAGAGCGTACTTTGTAGATAAGGCTCGTAGAGCTGTTATAAGACTGTCTAGAGACGGTATCACTGAAATATCTAGCAAAGGTATGTCTGATTACATTACTGACGCTCTAGATGCACATAATGGTTATATACACGGCTCGTATGATGAAGACGGATCATCTTACAATGTGACTATAAATGGTGAGACGCTAGCATTTAAAGAAAACGTAGATGGTTGGTCAACTAGATTGAGCTTTGTGCCAGAGTGTGGGACTTCTTTGAACAATATATACTATACATTCAAAAACGGTAATCTATACTCTCATACCAATAGTACTAGATCAAACTTCTATGGTACGCAGTATAACACATCTGTTATATTGATACACAATGACGAGCCTTCTAGAATAAAAAACTTCAAGACATTGTCTTACGAAGGTGACGATGGCTGGACAGCGACTGTTGATACAGATCAGCAAGACGGTGAAGTTGTTACATGGAAAAACAAAGAAGGTATATACTACAATTACATTAGAGGTAGAGTGGATTCTTGGAACAACAGCACTCAAACAGGTACTTTAGACACTAGTGAATTTTCAGTTCAAGGTATAGATACTGTAGATGTTGTTGGAACAGTAACACCAACCATGCAGCTTATCTTTAATAACGAGATAAATGTATCTTTACAAGAGGCTGCTGATGATTTAGTTTTTTACCAAAAATCAAATGGCAATGTGTACAAAATAGGTGATTGTACAGACATAAGCCAAAGTGGTGGTCAATGGGTTGTCAGCGTTAACAACACAGAAGGTATAGTTTACGACGATGGTGGTACCAGCATAGAGGATGGTGATTTTGTATTCTTTGTTAAGAATAGCCAAATCAACACATCAGGTATAGTTGGATACTATGCGTTAGTTGAGATGACACAAACAACAGGAAACAATAAAGAACTATTTGCAGTTAACTCAGAGATATTTGTCAGTAGTTAACTACATGTAATAATAATTTAAGAATATAAGTTATGGCAGCACCAGCATTTTTAGCGGCAGCCGGGTTACTAAGTATAGGCCAGACACTGTATGGAAGAAAGGCTAGACGTGAAAGATACGACACGTCTAAGGCTGATTTTGAGCGTACAATGGCTAACTATCAAAACCTGGACACCACAAACCCATACCTCAATATGGAAAACGCATATGAGGATTTAACTGTTAACCAACAGGAGGCAGACTTTATTGCAGCACAGCAGCAACAAGGTATGGCTAACACTATGAACCAACTTTCCGGTGCAGCTGGTGGCAGCGGTATTGCTTCTTTGGCGCAGGCTATGGCAAACCAACAGTCACAAAATGCTGTTCAAGCTGGTGCTAGAATTGGTAATCAAGAAGCTAGAAACCAAGCTTTAGCCGCTCAAGGCGCTATGCAAAACCAATCAATGGAGCGTCAAGGTGAAGTTCTTTCTAGAAACATGGAAAGAAACCAAGCTGTAGGAGAATTAGACATGGCATCTCAAATGTTTGGTCAAGCTAGAGCTGAGAGAGAAGCGGCTACAAATCAAGTTTTTCAAGGAATTGGTCAGCTTGGTTCAGCTGGTATAAGCACTTGGAATGCTTATTCATCTAGTACTGGTGGAAGAGGGCCTTTAGATAACGCATTCTTTGGAGTGCCAGGAGAATTTTAATAATGGCTAAACAGACAAGAAATACAACGGCTATGCCTAATGTTGGTAATGTTTACCAGGGTTATATTAGTGATTCTGGTGCAAGAGCTGTTTTATCTGGAGCTCAAGTTACAGATTCTTACCAACAACAGGTTGCTGCTAGAAAACAAGCTGCCGACGCTACGATGGGTCAGTTTATCGAGAGTATGCCTACAAACGTAGATCTTGATAAAGTCCCAGTTAGCATGAGAGACACGACAAACAAGTATCTTGTCGGTCTAAAAGATGAGTTCTTTGAAAATGCTAAAATAGCATCGAGAGAAGGAGCGTCTAGTCCTCTTTACGCAGAGGCTGTTTCTAACATGAATCGCATCACTATGGCTTTTAAAAATCTTGACCAAGACTTTGAGAAGCTAAAAGAGATGAAGTACAACTATATCAATGACTACGATAAGGGTTTTATTTCAGAGGGATCAAGACCAGAAGCTGTCGAGTTCATGACAAATCTAACTACAGACCAATTACCTTTGGGTATATCTGAATCTGGTAGATTAATGTTTGGTGAGGGTGCTACACTTGATGATGCGCCTAAGTACGCTACTAAAGACTTCGAAACAGCTAAGTCACTTATAGATCTTAATAGCACACTGTACAACGCTGGTCAACCTATGGATAAAGGTAAAGAAGGTGTTGTGCGTATGCAGATTAGAAATGCATTATCAAAAGGTGGTAGAGACGCTGTTTTGTCAATGGCTACAGACGACTACATTATGCCTGGTGGTCTTGGTATTCAAGATCAAGACTTACTCTACAACCCCGAAAGAACCAAAGAGCTTTCACAATTTGTTGAGGATCAATACGTTGCGATGTTGAGTCAGACTGCTAATGATGGATATAAGGCGTTGGTAGCGAAAGAAAACAGAAATGACAATAGAGCTATTGCTAGGTCTTTATCACTAGCTAAGAAAAAGCAAGCCGCTGGTTTGACAACAGAGCCAGAACTTACAGCTGCTCAAAGAAGAGCTATTGATGCACAAGATAGGGTTCAGGTTGGCGCCAAACACATGAGTGATGTTATGAAAGGTAATGTTGCTTCATTGAATGGTATAACATACAACGGATCTAAGGTTATAGGTGCGTCTTGGGTAGGTGCTAATGGATCTGGTGCAGCTGAAGCGTTGAGAAAAGCTGGTTTTGGTAAATCTGATATAAATAATCTAGAAGCTGATCCAGACAACATAATCTTAATCACTGATGATGATTACTTTGTTGTAAATCCATTTGATGAGACTATTAACAAGACTCTAAACGAAGCAATTATAACAAGTAAGTTTGGAAACGATGCTACTACAGACGACGCGATAAACACAATTGAGAATTCTAAGCCGGTTCTACCATCCATAAATGTTGGACCTAATCAAGAAGAACAAAGCGCTCCAATACCTTACTTAACAGGAATATAAATAATTCACAATGTTTGAATACGAAGGACATCAGTACACAGCGGAAGAAGTTCAAAAAGCCGCTGAATCTAACGGTTTATCTGTTGAAGAATACATAGCCAAAGTGGGTATCAACCCTGTTGAAGAAGCAAAGACGGAGGGCGTGGCTCAGGGCGAAGCCACAGTAAGCCCAGTGGAAACGCCCGCTACGGAATTATCTTCGGAAGATGGTTCTTCGGATTCACAAGAAGTTAAGGCTTTTGATCCGACAAACATGCCTCCTGTAATACAAGAGGAGGAAACCTACATGGGTGTTAGTAGAAAACCTATGATGCCTATTGATGCAAATGACTTAAATCAAATGCAGGCATTGGTTGATCGTGAGTTTAAAGGTCAAAAAAACCAATCAAAAACAGTAGAATCACCTAAAGGACCTATACTCTCGTATGAAGACGATGAGTATATCAAAGAGTTTGACTCTAACATCATGGGTTCTATTGTTTCTAAAGATGAGAAACTTAAGTCACTTGTAAATTCTACTGTTGAGTCAAATCAAGACAAGATAAAAGAAGGTTTTGAAGCTATAATGTCTCCATACAAAGACATGGATCAAGAAGACATTACACAAGAAGACTTTGATAAGATACAAAAACAATACTCTAAGCTTATTAATGGTATTGTTTTTTCAAACCCAGACGTACAAAAAAGATACAACAACTACGCTGATTTACTCGGTGATATGCATCGAAAAGAAAATGATGCTTATGTTGTTGACAAAGAAATGGATACGCTTATTGGTAATACATGGAACAACTCTATGCTGCAATGGGCTTATAAAAACATGCCTGATTTTTCTTCTATGGTGTACAAGGGTACACATAGGATAGGCACTGATATAAAAAAAGGTGGATTAAGCCAAGCTCCATATCTTAAAGTACAACAGCAACACGAGAGAAATGTTGCACGTGCTGAGCAAGAAGGATGGGATGATAATACTGTTGGTTACTACAATAGCAAAGGTGCTTTTATGGTACCAAAGCAGGGTGGAATACACCCTACAGCTAGTGGTTTTACTGAAAAAGGAACTTGGGGTGAAGCAAAGCAAAAAGCCCAAGACATTATAGAAAACGGCAAAGAACAGCAGAAGCTTGATATGGAGATGATATACGAGCGTATGGCTGTTGAATCTGCTTTTGGTGAAGTCGATATTAGAGGTATATTAAGATCTGGAGATTCTTGGCATACATTTACCAACTTGTTGGGAGAGCAGTTGCCACAAATGGCATCAGCTATTTTATCATTTGGTACTTTACCAGCAGCTCAGATGATGGGTGAAAATTACTTTAGACAAGTTGAAAAGGAAGCTAAAGTAAAATACAATACATTACAGCCTTCTATCGATCAAATGATGAAGGTTATTGAAGACGATGTAAATGATGACATATTTGAATCAGCATCTGTTGTAGGAGCCTACTCAGGTGCAGCTGAATACATCGGTGCATCGTCGGTCCTCAATAAATCTTTAGGTGGACAAATACTTCGTCAAGGCGTTCGTCAAAATCAAGCTTCTTTGGTTAAAGGTCAGTTTAAAAGGTTTTTAACTCAACAGAGAGACAGAGGTATTACTAGCTTGAGAGGTGGTTTTGACGAAATGATGACTGAGTTGTTTCAAACCGCAGCGTCTGATGTTACTGTAAACGAGTTTAACGCGGAGAACTACTTTCAAAGTGGTGGTGCTGGTTTCGTTATGGGCTTTGCCCTACCAACTGCTGGTAATATATCTTCAGCAACTGCTAATGAGATTAGAGATGCTTATAGGGTAGCTTCTGGTAAACTTGATTTAAAAGGAATGAATCAGTTCCATGATTTTGTCAAAAACAGATTAGATCAAGATTTGAAAAAAGGAACTATAACAAAAGAGCAGTATGATCAAAAGCTTGATGTTATAGAAAACTACATGTCCTCTAGTACAAGGATAGATCAGTCCATGTCTGAAGACCACAAGAAAGAGTTGATGGACAGTGTTGTTGAAGAAGCTCAGTCTAAAAAAAATTTAGATAGATTTAAAAACTCTGAAGAGGGTAAACGTGCTGAGTTCTTACAAGGTGAACTTGATCAAAATCTAAAGTTTCTTGACAAGCGTTTAAAAAACGGTGAGATTACAGAGGATCAGCACGTAAAAGAAAGGTTGAAACTGAGAAGAGCTTTTGCTGCAAATGTTGATTTTAGAAAAAAACTAGAGCTACAGCAGAAAGTTACCGAGTCCATAAAAAACACTTCAAACGTAACTGATTTTTATAATAACCTTAATTCAACTATAAACGCGTTTAGCGACTTTGATCAAGATATAACAGTAGTTGAAAACACAAGGCAGTATGCTACCGAATACTTAAAATCAAAAGGTTTAGAAGTAAACGAAGAAAACATACTTGCAATGCAGGAAGAGTTGAAAAACTCTCCAGGTGTTTTTATAGGAACTAACAATAAGATCATTGTCAACGCTGAGGGTTCTATAGCTACAAGAAACGCTACAACATCTAGTCACGAGGTTCTCCACAGGGTTTTGAAAAAAGCTCTAACAACTGTTAACGAAAAAGGTGAAACAGTACAAAACGAAGAGGTAGTTAAAAACATATCTAACGCGTTAATAAAGCACATTGTAAAACTAGAATCAGAGGGTAAGATTAGTAGTTTAAATTCTTTTAGAAACAGGTTGTTTAGTTACGCTACTTTCTACGTTAAAGATCAAAAATATTCTTTCGCTCAGGTTAAAGATGCTTTTGCTCAAGACGGTAGATTAAATCTAGCTGCGTTTACTGACATAAAGCTTGAAGAATTTAGAGGTGGCCAAAGAGTAAACACTGGTGAAGAGGTTATTACGTTATTGTCAGACGCTTTACAAAGTGGTAAGTTGAAATACAATGCTAGCCTATTTGAGCAGCTTGGTGATATCATTAGAAGAGCTTTACAAAGTGTTGGTTTAAAGAACATAAAATTCGATACTGGTCAGGATGTATTTAACTTTGTTAGAGATTACAATACATCTGTTAAAAAAGGCAGATCAACAAAAGCACAAAGAGAATTTTCTAGATATGGTGGTCGTGGTGTTTTAATGCAGTACGACAAGAACTCTGTTGGAGCTAGAGCTGCAGCGGATGCTTTCTCTAAATCTGAACCAACTCAGGCTCAAAAAGACATGAGCGATAAAGTTCAACAACTTTGGGATGAGCAAGGTGTAGGTGCTTTGTACGAGTTGTCTGAGATGTACAGACCTATGTTCCGTAAAATTGTAACAAGAGGTAACTGGGATCAGCTACCTGGCTGGGACAATTACAAAGATATCATAGAAGACGATGCGTTGACTGATTACGATGGTATGCTTGGTATACTAATGACGTATAACGCAGAAAAAGGCGTGCCATTAGCCGCTTATATAAATAAGTACTTTGCTTTAAGAGCTGCTAAGGTTAAGAATAAGTATCTAGGTGAAACCTTTGATAAGAACGTTGACGATTTAAAAGGTGGTGGTCCAGCTATATCTCAAGAAGAAGAAATAGAACAAGCTTTAGAAAAACCAGCACCAAATAATGAGTTTAGTGTTATACGAAGAAAACTAAACTTAGACCCAAACGAAATGAATATCGTAAGGGCTATAGTAACAAGAACTCTTAGTTTATCACCAGACTTGTTGTCAGAGCGTAAATGGAAGCCAAGTTTGTTTAGAAGCTTCTTGTTAGAGACTTACAAGAGACAGATATACAAGACTATACTCGATAAGTTCCCTACACGTTCAGCTAGATTTATACAGTGGGCAACACAAAATAAAAGCTGGATCGAGCGTGAGCTTAGCTTAAATACACTTAGAAAGTTTCCAGCATTGAACGGTGTTCTTTACGAATTCCAAAAAGATGAAAAGGGCAATGTAATGCGTTACACTGCTGAAGAGTCTAGAAAACTTGGAATCAGAGACGAATACTCAGGTGTAAACAAAATAAGAAGAAAATTCCCTACTGAAGAAGAGTGGGCAAACTACTTAGACCCAACACGTATTGGTAGAAGTAGAAACATGCCTCATGAGCATAAGAGAATTTTAGCTGAAGCCATGTCTATTGACATCGGTCTTGATGCTACCCTTGAGGTCATGCAAAACCCTAATCAACAACAGTTTGATTTAGAGGGTAATCCTATAGAGGGCAGAGTAATCAACATGTACGAGCGTATGGTTGAGAACAATGCTGACATTGTAGAAGAAAATCAAGTATTAGGACGTGTTGCTTATTTGATAGAAAGAGATCCGTTGGTTAAATTCAGTAAGTCAGCTGAAGACATGGGTGCTACAGACTTGAGAATGTCTGAGTTAATATTTGAAAACCCAGAGCCAATACTACAAGCTTTTAGAGACACTATCGCTCCTTATAGGCTAATGCCAGACTTCAAGAAAGATAACACGCTAGTGCAGCTTAGAGTTGCTCTAACAAATGCTCTGATCAATACATTTAAAACAAGTTACCCTTGGTTGAATGAGGCTAGCGCTTCAGTGTTATCTAAACAGTTGGCATTAGACTTTGCTTCTATTGCTAGAAAAATAGATACTGCTAAGCTTAAGGTTCACGAAAAAGCTGAAAAATCGTTTACAGACGCGTTGGCAGATAACCTTTTCAACATAGCGCAAAACAACGTGTTGAATCAAGGTCATACAGCTGTACTAGGTACCAGCAATGGATCTATAGACCCATCTTTGAGAAATAGAGTTTTAGAAAAAGTATTCAATGACGGTATTGCTCGTCAGAACATACTGCCTTTTATTAATGGTGAAACATCTAATCCTGGTTTAGCGCCCGCTGTTTTACAGTCTAGTTTAAAGAAAGCTTTGTCAGATATAAAAACTCTTTACGCTAATGGTAATTTAACTAGAGATGAGGTCAGACTATTTTTTGAAACTATATTCAACGACTCTGGTTCTAGAAAAGCACTCGTAAACTTTGCAGCACCTATTGGTTTGAGAATGGTTGGTTTGAAACCAAACATAACACAAAACATGTTCTCTATACCAACTAAATATCTATCTGGATACTTATCTAACGTTGTTGTTAATCCTAGAAAAAATACCAGCGATATAGATATACTCGACGATTTCGTTGTTGTACAGGTAACAAAGAACTATGCTAACAAGCTTATTTCTAAGCAGGGTGTTGGTATGCCTCATTTCAGAAATAACATTGAGCCAACGTTCTTGTCAAGAATATCAAGAGTTTCTGTTGGCAACCAAGGTACTAGTAACACCTTTGAGGTTTATAGAAACGGTGGAACAGAGTTTGCTGGAACTATAGACCACTCAGCTTTAGTTAGCTTGGATTATAATGGTAAGCTTGCTAGCAATATACAGGGTTTGATAGACTCTTTACCAGACATGTTCTCTAAAGAAGAATCTGGTAACAAAAAGAAAAAGAAATCACTCAAAGAGCTTGATGATGAAATCAGGGGTATACTTGAAGAGCTACAACAAACAGGAAGCTTAAGTCAAGATCCTAAAAAACAAGCCGAAAGAGAAGAAGAAGAAAGGCTAAACAAGCTTGCTGAAGATTTAGACGCAGAGTTCAATAAAATACTAGAAGATACTACTGGTATCGACGCTGGTACTGAATTTGCTAGGATACAATCCAAGCAGATGGGTAAAGGTAAAAACGAAAGAATATTCTTTGTACCTCCATCTCATGATGACTTTAGAGGTCTTATAGAAAACTACTTAGTAGGTAAGGGTGAAAAAGGTGATGCAGCTGCTTCTTTCTTTGAAGAGTACTTATTTGAGCCGTACTACGAAGGCGTTAACAATTACTCTTCTGAAAGGGTTAGAATGCTAAGACAGTTTGCTGATGTACGTAAAGCATTTAAGGGTATAACTTCTAAACTAAAAGCGGAAGCATTCCCTGGTATGTCTGTTGAAAACGCTATACGTGTTTACATATGGACTAGACTTGGTTATGAAGTACCAGGTATAAATCAAGATCTTGAGATTCAAGCTAAAAAGTACGTGGTAAGCAATGGTCTTGCTAGAGAGATGGCATTTGAAGTAATGAAGATAACAGAACTTCATGGACACATCGAACCAAAAGGTAAAGATTGGGATGCTGGTGGTTTAATAGGTGATATCATAGACTCACTTAAAAAGAACAGTAGATCTAAGTACCTACAAGAATGGCAGCAAAACGTTGATTTCATTTTTAATGAGAAAAACAAGAACAAGATGCGCGCTGCTTTTGGTAACGAATACATGGAAGCTTTAGAAAACATATTATACCGTATGAAAACCGGTAGAAATATGGATAGACAAATGGATGCTAAGTCAAGTAAATGGTATTCTTGGTTGAACGGTTCTGTAGGTGTTGTAATGTTTATGAATACAAGATCAGCTGTATTGCAGCTTATCTCATTCACCAACTACATGAACTTAACATGGAACAACCCTGTTACAAAAGCATTACCAGCATATTTAAACCAGAAACAATTCTGGGCCGATGCAGTTAAGCTCTGGAACTCTGACTTTATGAAAGAGAGAAGACAGGGTTTGAAAATAGATATAAACGAAGCGGAATTAGCTGACGCTACAGCTAGTGCTACAAATAAATTTAAATACGCTATATCTTGGTTGTTGTCTAAAGGTTTCATGCCTACACAAGTTGCTGATAGTGTTGCTATCATAATGGGTGGTGCTCCTTTCTACAGAAACGCTGTCAAGAGATACATGGACTTAGGTTTTACAGAAGAAGAAGCTGAATCACAAGCGTTTATTGACTTTAGAAATAAAACTGAAGAATCTCAACAGTCATCTAGCCCTGACAGGATCAGTATGCAACAGGCTAGTACCGCTGGTAGATTATTATTGACGTTCGCTAACACTCAGTCTCAATACGATAGGATAATTAAAAAAGAACTTAAAAATCTTAAGAACGGTAGAGGTAGTGCAGTTGAATCACTTGCTAGAATATCTTACTACGGAATACTTCAAAATGCTTTGTTCGTTAGTATGCAAACCGCTATTCTAGGTGCTTTGATGGGACTTGACGACGAAGAAGAACCAGACACTATAGCTAAAGACAAAAACTTTAGATTAATTAATGGTGTTTTAGACTCGTTTTTAAGGGGTTCTGGTATTAGAGGTCACGTAGCTTCTGTGATTAAGAACATAGGTGTTGAAGCTTATGATAGATCTGGAAGACCTAATCCAGATTACGAGATGCTAGCTTTTAAAGCTGCTGATTTAGCACCTGCTATAGGTTCTAAGATGAGGAGAATTAGATCAGCTGCTTATTACTTTAACAAGGCTGCTAGATCAAATGATTATCAATTAGACCTGCTTAAGAATAACGAATTTTTAAAAGGAACTGCAGTTGCTACTTCTGCTGTGACAAACTTACCTTTAGATAGATTGTTGCAGAAGTTTGAAAACGTTTATAACACTTTTGACTTTGAAGCTGATTACGAAACATACGAAAGAGTATTAATGATACTGGGTTGGCCAGATTATCAAATAGGTGCGGCGCAAGAAGAAAGTAAAAAGAGTAAAACAAAATCTAGATCAAGAACTAGATCAAGAAAAAGAAAAAGGTAATGACCGCACAAGACGCAAAACTATACGTAATCAACCTCGCAACGCTAGGAATAAGCATGGCAAATGTAGAAGTAGCCCTAAAAGTTTTGCTTTTGGTGGTATCAATAGGTTACACTATCCAAAGATGGTATTATCTACATAAAAACAAGGGAGAATGAGCAGAGAACTATCTGAGGACACAAGTTTAAAAATAAGTATAAAGACGTTGATAGGTATAGGTGTTGCTATTGCTTCAGCTGTTGGTATGTACTATACTCTAATGAAAGAGATCGAGGTTGCCAAAACACTGCCAGAGCCTGTTATATCAAGAACTGAATTTGATCTCAAAGACCAGATGGTTAGAGACGCTGTTATGAATACTCAAAAGCAAGTGGAAGAGATACATGAAAGTGTTAAGATTATTGATGAGCGCTTGTACGAGATACAAAAAGGTAAAAAGAAATGAAAAAGATAGTATTTCTTTTATTGTTTACATGTTCTATGTATGCACAGGAGGCCTTCGTTATACACATAAACGCTGGTTGGAATAGCTCTAACGACTGGTATGGTCTTGAGTCTATAAGTGGAGCAAGAGTATTCGGTGGTGATATAGAGAAAAAACCAGGTATCAAAGAAAAATACAACATCACTAAAGTACCTACTCTAATACTATTCAGAGACGGAGAAGAGATAGACAGATGGGAAGGTGGTCTTGATATGAAACTTCATGTTTCTGTTAGTGAAGTTCAACAATCAATAGATAGAAAATAAAAAGTGGTACATGCATAATCTGCACATACCACTTTTAACAGTGTTTAATCAAAACCTGGGAGCAATGACTTAGCTAATATACCCAATAATTTTTAAGGGAAAAGTCTTTCCTCTAGTTCTGGGTCTATTTCTGCTATTTTTCTTCTCAAGTAATTTTCTTTATTATAAATAATATCCAATTCTTCTCTTGTAGAGTCTGTTCCTACGTTACTGTGTAGGATAGCTAATTCGTGTAGTATACTATCTACTCTGTTATCTCTCATTACAACCATTTTTGCAAGTACATTCTTTAGGAGCCACGACACACCAACTGCCCTTATTACTATTTGGTGCTGGTTTCTTCTTACTACGAGCCACAAGCCTCACAGTCTTCAGGGTTCTCTAAATTACAAGTAGGTTGCTCAACTTGTTCTAGCATGTCAACAAAATCTTGAAAGTCGTCTGACATTTTAATCTTTTTTAAGTGTTAATACTCTTATGCACATGTCCATGAAAGGGATGTAAAGCACATGATTTCTTTCTATCAGTATCGCTGGGTCATCTTCCCACTTCACATCGTCCGTTTCTTCGTAGGTTCTAAAACCTAATAATATTCCAGGGTAAAAACCAAAGGATATCTCCCAGTAAGTTTCTTGCATTATAAACCGTATTTGGCTGTTATTTGTTCTAGTTCTTTAAATCTGATATATCCCTTGGTGTTTATACACCATTTAACATACCTGTCTACTTGCCTCATCTTGTATCCTTTAGAAGCATGGTTTGCTTTGCCCTTCTTTTTATCTGAATAAGCTGCACTGTCTCGTCGCATTCTTTTTGATTTTGAGGTTTGTATAAAGTTACACCAGGCATGTTCATTGCGACGTGTCGCTTGAACAACTTCCATCTAATTGGGAAAGATTCGTTTGCTCTTCCTTTACACTCGATGATAAAATCGTCGCCGACGAAGTCTGGTGTATAGGTGATTGCACGTATCTTTTTATTGCCTCTCTCAATATATCCTCCCTTACCATTTGATTGTCTTTCGTAAGATTTGTTTTTAAACATAAAGCCTGGTATCAGTTCAAAGCTTTGTCCCTCGTATGACGCTTTTATTTCTGCTTTTCGTAGAGCCATATACATGTACTTCTCTAACCCGCTTTGGAAATTTATGCCGTCATATGTTACTTTCTTTGCACGTACCGGACCTTTCTTTTTAGTCCTTTTCTTCATCGTTCATATCTTTTAGCTCGTCTCTAGCAGCTTGGAGATATAAGATGGCATCCATTAGTTCTTCCTGAACGTCGTTCAAATAATCTGCTAAGTCCTTAATCTTTTTTCTACGCTCATCATCAAGCGTAACACCGTACTTTTTGTAGCCTACATTAGATCTGTCTACAAATTTGTCTACTACTTTTTCGACAACTGGGTCTCTGAAGTCAATGGTTTTCTGTTTCATAAAGACTCTTGCTTTACAAATGAACCATTAACCATAGCACCTTTTCTTGTAGAGATCTGCGTATAAGCAGCATCAATACACTCCTCGATAGTATAGCCACCTAGATAAGCCAAGTTTGTTAATACGACAACCATATCGCCTATAGCGTCTACAAACTCAACATCATCTTGTTTGATAATAGACTGCGCTAACTCTCCTGCTTCTTCCATGAGTTTAACGTACTGCGTCTTCACATCCCCTTTATCGTACAGACCCCGGTCTTTTGCCCACTTGCGGATGTTATCAAACACTTCTGATGTATGTACACTATCTTTTTCACATAAGTACTCAGCAAATGCTTTATTATATATGTAACTTTTTTCTTTATCAAACATTGACTTCTGCGCGTTCTTTGCGATCCAGTCAATGGTTTGTTTATCAATAGTAAATAAACCATCCTCTGTCATCCAGGAATGGCCTATGTAAGCTGTTAATTTTTCTCTTAAGTCTTTTCTCTCGAACGGAAAAGTCGTCGTCTGGCTACTAAATGTAATCATGGCATTGTTTTTATTATATGATTTAAAAAGATCTTTGTACAATACTGGATCTACCGCGTAGCCATACGCTTTCTGAAGCTCTATTTCTCTATTAGAAATGTAATCAATGCTGTCGCTTTGATCAAGTACTTCATACTCGCCAGGCTGGTAACCCTGCATTAGCGTTACCCTGTATTTAAGATTACGCGCGACGCCAATCTTTTTACCAGGGATATGATAAATATAATACATAATTTATAAGTGTTTTTCGTATAAGTGTAAGTCGCAAACAAAGTGGTAGTATTCACCCACTGGTATAGACAGTCTCTCTGCAATCATCTTTTGTAGTTCTGAAAAACAGTACTGATCGTTACAGAAACCAAACCAGAGATCGTTAGATCGCATCATAACAGTCATGTTTAGATGGCCTGATGCAATAGAAAAGTGTATAGCAAAAGTACAGGGCGTATCTTTTCTGTATTGTGCCCACTCTTTGCCATCGTATATGCTTATAGCTGCTCTTCTACTACTTGGATTTGCCTTGAGTTCTGAAACAACATAATCAATTTGATGCTCGCGTTCCCATTGCCAACCGTAATTAGAGTTAACCTCACCAGAGCTATTAGCCATTTTTTCCCATATCACTGGTACTTTACCGTATATCTCGCCTAGCTTAGATATTTTACGGTTACCAGATAAGTACCATTGCCATTCAGCTTCAGCATATTCTTTACTCCATTTACGCTCTGGTGTTCTTATTTCGTTTTTCTCTGGATTTGTTATGTGAAACCCAACGTTGCTTATTTTTTTAGTACCAACATCTGTTTTCCAGCCAAACTGCCGTATGTGATCTAAGTAGTACTCAAACGCTTCATTAGCGTCCCAAAATCTATCTTTCATTTATTTAACTTGTTATAGTAGTACATGTAAAATTCAAAGCATTTTTTCCATATTTCATCCTTCCCATATGTTCCGGGTGATTGTCTTATGTCTCCATTAACTCTGACTTCTATGTACCACTGTTTATTGTTCTTAGCTAGTGGCGTCATCCATATATTATTTCTGTTGCACCATGTCCTAGCTTTATATTCTTCCGCAGTAAACTCGTAACTTCCCATATCAACTTTCCCAGGGTAATGCTTGCTCATTTATATCAGGTATTGGCATATACAATCCTGAGTTCACATCCCATTTAAAGTGTGCCTCAGCTCCATTCTCTCCCAGATTTTGGAACTTAACTTTCAACACTTTTACTTTAACTGTCTTTTGCTCGTAGTTTCTATGCACAAGCAAACCGTGGTAAGACGCATCGTACCACTCACCACCACCTTTAATGTTATACATAGTAGGTTCTTCAATGTTTCCATTGTTGTCCTTGTACATTTTAGTTGGGTGAGCGACTATAACAACAAGCACGTCATACTTCTTAGCAAATATCTCAATTTTAGTGAGATACTCCATCGTATATATATTAACGTCGCTTTGATTGCCTTTTAGGTCTCTAACTTTGTTAAAAGGATCGATAACAAGACACTTTATACCTTTACGTTTAACTAGCTCACCGCCTTTTTTAAGAACAGCGTCTAAGCTATAACGCTCCATGTCTATAAAGAAGAAGTTGTCATTGACATGATCAGTAACTTTTTTCCAATGCTCTGTACCAATGTCAGACTTATGAGGCATACCGCCCCATATTTTTCTTACAAGCTTGTGCGCATGTAGGTATGTAGGTGTGTTTTCAGGAGATGCGTATGCTGTTTTCCAACCATAGTTACGGTTGTAACCAACACACATTTGATCTACCCAGTCTGATTTACCGCTTGATGGAATACCTGTAACAGTTATGAACTGACCTGTATACGTGCTAAATATATTATCAAAGTTATCTAAACCTATTTGAAATCCAGGTTTAAACCCATTCTGAACAAAGTCGATTATATCATCTTCTATATCACGAAGCGTAGTAACGTTCTCTAATGGAACAGGTTTTGCTTTACGTATTATATCAGATAGATCTTCTTTGTTGTACTTAATTAAGTACTCATTAGCGTCTTTACACGGGCTAAAGTCTGCTACATAACAAACTTCAGCGCCTAGCCTACGAATAAGCTCTGCTTGCAACGCTTGTCCTGCCTCGTCGTTATCTACAGCTATGATAATTTTTTCCTTGTCTACAAAGTAATCAATACAGTTGTCTAAGTAGTCAAGGTTGTTATTACCAAGTGTAGCACCGTTAGGTACAGATACAACGTTTTTAATACCCGCTTCGTGTAAGCTAAGAACATCCATTTCGCCCTCAACTATAACACACTCGCTAGTGTTAGCTATGCTGTCTAGATTATAGAATACTTTCTCAGCGCCTTTATAAAGTTTAAAGTTCTTACGTCCATCTCTATACTTTACGTTTATTAAAGTATTGGCAATGAAGTAGTTAAACTTTATTACGCTTTCGGTCTTACCAGTTTGAGGCATAAACTCTTCGCCAGATGTAACTTTTAAGTTACTCAGTGTTGCGATGCTTATACCTCTTTTGCTAAACCAAGTCTCAACTTTCTCACTTACCGGAGATATCTCTACAGGTTCTGGTCTTACATAGACTTTATCTGCTGAGCCTTTTCTCTTAAAAGTGTGTAGTTGGAATGTTTCATTGCAATTATGGCAAGTTCCAAGACCGCGTTCCCAATCATACGAAGCACATGCTTTCTTCTGATTTTCTTTCTTGCGATCGGCAGAACACAAGGGACATATCCCCTGTGTCTTGCCCGCCTCAAGATCATAATGGTTGAATACATCGATTTCAAAACCATTAATCTCGGTCGTGTTTACTTGCATTTAGAATGGTAGATCGTCTACTGGCGCAGGTTTTGGTTGTTTTCTCTGTTGATTACCCTCGTAAGGAACTGGATCAGGGAATTGACCATCTGTCCACATAACTTTACCGTTACCTAAGTAAACTTTCGCTTCCTTAGCATCACGCTCTTCTTTTGTTTGATCTACAACTACAGATGCTTGGTTACCAAACTGATCTGGATCATTGTTAATGTTTAGTACAATGTTGATGTACTTACCTTTTTTCCCATCTACGATTTTTTCTTTGGGAATCTTCGTCAAGTCGATTGACGCTTTTACGATACCTGCCATAGCTTAAAGTGTTTCGTTAATAAAATACTGTTCTGGATCAAAAGAGTCATTCTCATAGAACAACTCGTACGCTTCAACTGCTCTTTTAACTTTGTCATGACCACTAATCAAGAAGTTATCTGAGCAATCGTACACGCCTATATGATTGTTTGACTTGTCAATAGCAATAAATACCATATCATAACCAAACATCTCTCGATATATATAGGCCTGAGAGTCATAATTGTAAGTATATGCAGACTTTCTAAACTTACTTAAGTCAGAAGTAGTCTTTATATCTATAATTAATTGTAGGTCGTGATTTAGAATATCTGCTTTGCCTTTCCACATATGTCCCTCGATCTCACAAAGACCTGGTACTTCATAGTCTATGTTAGACTTAGCATGTCCTCTAATCATTTCTCTACACACATCGTTTGCTAACAAAGCATCTGACATCAACTCGCACTGATCAGCCTCTTTCTGTAACAAACATAGTTCACCGTCACTCATCTCTTTATAAGCCTTTGTGTTACGGGTTGAACTTTCGATAACCTTAAAACTTTTTAGTTTATCAGGTTCTAGAACAAGAGTGTGGAAATAACCACCAACCAACATAGGTATAGTCTTCTCAGTAGGCGTTTTAAACATGAGTGGGTTTGTGAGCAGTGTTCTGATATCAGAGTTGCTCAAGTAACGTCTACCGAACTCACCGTAGTAGTGCTCGTCATCGTTTAACTTGGTGATTATTTCCTCTCTTTTCATATTAGAGTGTTGCGAGTTGTTGTTCTATTTCTTTTGTCAAGCTGTACTTAGACTTGATCGCAGCTAAGCTACCACCACCCTTGATATAAGCTACCGCTTTTTCAAGGTCATCACCTTTTAGTTCTGGTTTTGTTTTGCTGTGATTATTAGTAGCATCGGCATCAGCAGTATCATCTATCAGTAATAAGTTACCCAAAGCGTACTTTTTACCGTATGAACTTGCAGAGCCAAAAGCTTGAGGCACTTGCATACCTTTTTGTAGTAAGTCTACACCTACGATAGCTGTAGCGCTTATACTATCGCCACTGTCACCATCAAAGATTGTAGCGGTAGACTTAATCATTGGTACTGCTTCACTAAAGCCACAGTGCTCTTCTGTGATAGTGAAGTACACATTGTGCTGTGCGTTGACTGGTTTAAGTGCTTCAAGGATGTCTTCAGCACTTCTATAGTTGTACTTACCGAAACTATTGTATCGGCTTTTCTTGGACTTAAAGTCCTGCTGTATTAAAGACAGCTTTTCATGTAAATTTCCCATGGTGTTTGATTTAACTGTTATATAAATATACAAAAAAAATTTGAAGTATTGTGCTCCTGGCAGGGCTCGAACCTGCAACCGCTTGATTATGAGTCAAGTGCTCTAACCTTTGAGCTACAAGAGCATTAACGGGGGCCGCGAATAACCAGTTCACTTTTTAGTTTAAATTAATAAAATACCCCCGCTTTTTTAATCAAAGTCGACGTACGTGATTGTTACTTCTTCTCCTGCTTCAATAGCCGCTGCAATCGGCGGATAAATTCTCTTGTAAGCTTGAGTAGATGAACCAATAAATCCGTCACTTTCACCAAAATTCGTTTGTTGACTATCACCAACAATGAGGCACCCAGCAGTGTGCTCATCAGTATTACCAGTGTGAATAAGAATATACTCAAAATTAGGGACATCACGAACCCAAAGCATGCCTTTGTGCATCGAGCCATACTTATTTAAATATCGTCCATGAAATCCTCCAGTCGTCCTGAGAGTAATCCGGTATGTTCCTGCAGGGATTCTAGTTTCAGCCATAACTTTTTCGTCTCTGTGTTCATCCTCAAGGGTGTAACAAAGGAATGAACGCCCGTCTGAGACATCGAATAATAACCCATTTGTACTGTCTTTTTCACTACTAAATCTTAAAACTTCTAATTTCATAACAACTTGTTTTTAGTACGCCTGACAGGATTCGAACCTGCGACCGTCTGCTTAGAAGGCAGATGCTCTATCCAGCTGAGCTACAAGCGCTTTAGTTTCACATTACATAAACTCTAACAATGCGTTTCGATCTACGCGCTCAATTAATTTTTCCAGTGCATTACGTTTTATCTGAGACACGCGTACGTGCGCGGTATCGACGTTTATGCCGACGATTTCAGCAATCTGTTTGGCAGAATGCTTATCACAGTCTAACCCGTAAGATAATCTTAAAACCTCATACTCTCTTTCCTCTAAAACCCTTGACATGAGATCCATGAGATAATCGTTGATCTTATGTATCATATATGGCTTAGAATCGTCAACAACTTGGTTAGAATAATCTTCGTCGTTCTCTAACTTTTCATCTATAGACAAGAACACGCTGTTAAAGAACATTTGCATTAACTTCTTGTCCTTGCCGTTGTCTTTCCGTATCTCGTTTAACTTATGCTCTGGAATACGTATGTCACCTCTGTTCTTGTCGATGGCTCTACGTATCGCACCTTTTATTCTTTTAGAAAAGAAAGATCGTATTGTACGCTCTGGATCTGGACTTTGCTTGATCTTTTCCCAGTTGATAGTATCATATGACATTATCAAACCTATCGAGCCTTCCTGTATCATATCGTTTAGATTCATTACACCGCTAGCCTGATGGCTAGTAGAGAACTTTCTGGCGATATTTTCAACGAGCGGTAGGTACATTGTGATTACTTCATCTCTTTTTAAGTTGGCTAGTGTTTCTTTTTTAATTCTAGCTCTTGCTGCGCTTACACTGTCCTTGTAAGACGCGTAAGTACGCGGGTCGTATTTTTTCATAATGACGCATTGAGTAAATCTTTTTCTTCTTTTAATTGATTACTCATGTTCCGATGTATGGTACGGTCTGAGCAACCAAGCATACGAGCTATTTTACTCACCGTTATTTTGTCGCCACAACCATTTATGTATAGCATTGACTCGTAGATGTCTTCTTCGCTGAAGCGTTTGCCTCTGCCAATAAGACTACCAACGATCTTTAGCTTTTCATTGATGGTTAACGGAACGCCGTCATTAAATATAATTTTCCTTGATTTATTCTTTGGTGCTATTCTGAAGTCATAAGTATCAAGGTCTTTTATTATGTCTTCTATAATTAGCTCGCTTATCTCAAATGTAATGAATTCATTTAAAGGATTACCTATGTAGTATAAAACATCTCTAAACTTATCCTTTGACATTTCTTGGTTAAGATACTTTAATACGATGCTGTGCCATTTTAAGGACTTATACGTTGTTATTTTAGCTTTGCTTCTAAATAAATCAAAGCATTGATGGGTTCCATACTCGTAAAAACGACCCCACCAGTAAACCTCAGTTGGTTTATCAGAGTGAGGGTCTTTACGGTATACAACCTTCATCCTGTTAAGACGATCAAGCCTTGAGTGTGACATTAGCCCCCTACTAGATTATATTAATAGCCTATTGTCACAGTTTTTAAAACTGTAACCATTTCATTTTTCTATTATACTTTTTAAATAACACTGCTTTATTCCTCATACTATCGATGATATCTAAAATATCATCTTCATTAGAGGTATCAGTCATTTTCAATGACATATTGAGCAATTCGTACTTAAGGGTATATATACGGCTATGTATAAATCCAACATGTCTACGTTTTCTTAAATAATTCTTGATCATAACTTAGATTTTAATAGTGCTTCAAGAGCTGTTATTTTATCCATATAGTGAATAGCTGTTTCATAATCTTCAGTCTTTTCACATTCTAGCACTAGGTGTTGTAAACGTTCTATCTCTTTAATAATATCGTCCTTGTCGATTATATCTCGTAACAGAGCGTCGTTGTTCTTGGCTTGAGAGTCTATCTCTTCAAACATATACTTTACTACTAGTCTAGCTAGCTCTTGCATTTCTTCTCTTGTCATAGCGTTTAGTGTTTTATAAGGCCAACTTTTTTGTTTTCACTGTACCAGCGTGTAGCTAGTAAGTCGTTTTCAGAGGCGTTGACATAGCCTGCTGCTTCTAGTTCTTCTACCGTGTTGAATATAACTGCGTGCCTGTCTGTAGACTTATCTACGTACTTGCGTTGCTTACCGTCTGTACTGAGTATGTAATCAAAGTTTTCAGGTATACCTTTATCATACATCTTCATTAATAAGACACTGTTGGTGTACGAGTAAAACTTTACGTTTGGGTTAGCTCGCATAATACTGAACCAACGATCCATATATTTTTCGCTAAAGTAGTCTCCTGAGTCATGTACTCGAACAAAGTGTGGGTTTTTAATGAGTAGCGCTGCGTTCATTATATTCTCAAAGTCTGGGCTACGAGCGATACGAAACCTGTGTTCGTAAGCATTTATAGTGTTAGGCCATCTAAACGTGCCTTTACGAGCGTAGCAGTACTTTACACACTCATCAGCAAAAGGGCATGTGATCTTACCAGTTGTAGATTTATACGCGGGTATACCGAAGTTTAAAACCCTACGCATAGCTAACTTACTGGTCTTTTTAAGCTTACTGTTCTGCGTTAAGATATTATCATACATAGTCTTGTAGTATTTTATGCCATCCGTTGTTTCTAATACGTCTTAAACCGCGCTCTTTAAGCTGTCTTACACGCTCTGAGCTCACATCTAGTATCTCACTGATCTCGACAAAAGACATAGGATGACCACCACCGATGCCAAAGTGATTCTTGATAACAAACGCTTCGTTTCTAGGCATTTTTTCGAATATAGCCTGTACATCGTTACTTAAAGATTGAGTATGTAGATGGGCGTCTGTTACAGAGTCTGATGCCATACGGTCATACATGTTGTAATCATCTTCAGCGCCAGCTATGGGTGCATCAGCACTAACACCCGTGAAGTTGTTGTTGTTTAAGAAAGATACTTTATATGCAGGTACATCAACTATTTCTGCAATTTCTTCGTCTGTCGGTAAACGCTCATGCTGCTGTAGAAACTGTAGTGTTTCATTTCCGATTTGCCTCTGTAACTGAAGTTGATTTTGTGGTAAACGTATTGCTCTTGACTCATTGCCAAGTGCTTGCATAATAGATTGTCTGATCCACCATACTGCGTAAGATATAAACTTGAAACCTTTAGTATGATCGAACTTTTCTGCAGCTTTTATAAGGCCAACATTACCGTAACCTATTAAGTCTTCGAGTGTTAAGCCTTTTCTTTGATACTGTTTTGCCACAGACACTACGAATCTAAGGTTACAATTAACTAGACGTTCTAGCGCTTTTTTATCGCCTTGTTGTATTCGCTCTGCAAGCTCTGCTTCTTCTTCTGCTTCGATAAGATCGTATTTACTGATTTCGTTAAAATACGAGGTAATAGATTTATTCTCCCGAACAGTGATCTGCTGGGTAATTTTTAGCTGTCTCAATTGGATATAATTAAATTACACTGTTATTATAAATACCGCGTCGTATTTAGTCTGTGCGGTCTTTTCTCATCTTGTATATAAGATAAGCGTTCCAAGGTATGATTACCAATAGCGCTAAAACTATATCAATCTTGCTCAATGCCGTACTCAATTATATCTCTACGGCAAGCGTCTAATATTTTAGCGTAGTGATCTGATTTACCTTTAGTACGCAGCATATTCTTTGCCGCGTAGCGCGCTATCTCAGTGATAGCCTCACGGCCTTCAGCCGTTCTGGTTGTTTCGTAGTTTGTTTTCATCTCTCTTTGGAGTTATTCAAATTTTAATCCATTCTCAAACATAATCTCACGGAGCTGGCCTCTACACTTCTCAAATGTTTCGTATTTGTCCTTGCTGTATTCTTCATCAGGCATATACTTGTATTGTGCTCTCAACCATTGGTCAAACTCCCACAATGTAGATTGTGCTTTAGCACCATTGACTGCCAATTCAAAATCAATATGGTCTTCAGGTAGATTAAACTCTAATGTTGCTTTCATTTATATTTTCTAATCACTTCAAATGTTCGTTTCAAATCACTATCAAGATGTATCTCTTCACCTAACCTAACAGGATGCCAAGCAATAGTATAACCGTGATTAGCATTGTAATCCTCAGGCAGTATTCTATTACCATTTACTTTGTGTAAATAAATCCAAGGTATATTACCCATTAACTCAAGCTCAATACCTATTCTTTTAAGTCGGTTGATAAAGATTTCTACTTCTTTCATCTCTCTTTGGTGTTAAAGGTTGGGTACTGCAAACCAAAAATGGACGGGGTAAATACCAAATTCATTCTCTCGTACTTCCCATTGCTTTGTTGGTATATCGTAAATACCAATTCCCGTCAC
>Ga0208161_1000328_pt1 | contig 27123 bp, 28 predicted proteins | sample CB_VirMetaG_3_FD_184538 | JGI IMG/M metagenome (GOLD analysis project Ga0208161, IMG submission 184538) | Freshwater to marine saline gradient viral communities from Chesapeake Bay - CB_1508_1S Viral MetaG (SPAdes) (version 4) | ecosystem: Environmental > Aquatic > Marine > Coastal | place: USA... | reverse complement strand
AATACCTAAATCACTGTTTCGTTTAAAATGGCCGAGTAATTTTTTACCCCAATTTTTTGTATCAAATTTTAAGTCATCGTGACAAAATAAAACAATATCGTTAGACGAAGATTCTAAACCTTCATTATATATCTCAGTTAAAGATTTACCGTTTGGGTTTTCAAAGGGAATAATCTCAATGTGGTGTAAACCAGAAGTCTCCCTAATAATTTCAATATAGTTAGGATCTAACTTTCTAGTTGAGAAAATTACTGTTAGATTATTTTCCATATTTTTCAATGTAATGTTGTATTGTTGTTTTTAAATTTTCTTTAAAGTTTTTACTTGGTGACCACATTAGTTCTTTTGTTAATTTATCATGATTTACTGAATACCTAAAATCATGACCTGGTCTATCAGTCACGAAGTCTTTAAGATTACATGAGTTTTCGTTCCCAGTTATCTCATCAAAAATTTCACAAATCAAATCAATGATTTCCAAGTTTTCCAATTCATTATCACCACCTATATTGTATTTTTGTCGTGGTTTACCATATCTAAAAACCTTATCTATAGCGTCACAATGGTCTAAAACGTACAACCAATCTCTAATGTTGGTACCTTCACCGTAAACTGGTATGGGTTTACGTTTAACTAAATTACGTACCACAGTTGGGATTAATTTTTCGTCGTGTTGATTTGGTCCAAAATTGTTTGAACAATTTGTTATCACATAGTTTAACCCGTAAGTGTTACCATAAGATTCAACAAAATGATCTGAAGACGCTTTTGACGCGGAGTATGGTGATCTTGGTTTATATAACGATTCCTCAGTTGAGGAACTCTCATAAGGTGTTAATGATCCGTAAACCTCATCTGTAGATACGTGATGGAATCTTTTTACATTATGTTTTATAACTAAATTTAATAAATTAACCGTACCCATCACATTGGTTTCTAAAAACAGGTTGGGATTATCGATGGAATTGTCAACGTGTGACTCAGCGGCTAAATGAATGATACCATCTAAATTATCTAAATTTAGTAACCCATCTAATCTATCAAGGTATCTTATGTCTTGTATAACATTAGTTAGATTTGGGTGATGTAAATAACCACCCAAATTACAAATTTTACCAGCGTAAGTTAATGAGTCCATATTAATTATCTTCAATGTGGGATATTTGTCCAACATATATTTAATTAAGTTAGAACCGATGAACCCAAAACCACCAGTTACTAAAATTCTTTCCATGATTTAATTTTTACCAGTCGAACCAAAACCACCCTCACCACGTGAGGTATCATTTAATTTATCAGTTTTTTTGAAATTAATCCATTTAGGTTTTAACACATAAGACACGACACCTTGTGCTACTCTATCACCCCGTTTAATTGTGTAAACCTCATTTGAGAGATTAACTAAAATAACTTTTACTTCACCCCTGTAGTTAGAATCAACAGTACCAGGTGTGTTTAATACCGTAATACCGTGTTTTGCCGCTAAACCACTTCGGGGTCTAACTTGTAATTCGTATTCTGGGTGGATTTGGAAATATAAACCTGTGGGGACTAAAACCCTCTCCAATGGTTTAAGTTGAATGTCGTCACTTATATTAGCTCTTAAATCAAATCCAGAATCTTCTTCGTGGTTATAAATAGGATCATCTAAATCGGATAAGTTTATGAATTTTATTTCAATTTTTTGAACCATTGAATTAAAGTTTTCTTCCGATGTTTTTTCAAGTTTATCTAAGTCTAAACCCATAGACTTTACAACCCCACTTACATTATTGTCTAACTTATTAGACATCATTTTTTGGATTTCTTTAATAGTGTTTTCCATACCACCTATAAAATTATTCTCCATATATCTCTTTTATTTTTTTAACCAAATTAATTGTGGATTCGACATCACCTACACAGTATTCTTCTATTTTTTTAATGTCACCGTCATTGTAGAAATATTTATGTAGATTTTCACCCTTAACTTCACCCATTTTTGGATTTTTTAACCCCATTGAAGCTGTCACCAATTGTAACGAAGATAACCCCTTAAATGAGTTAAAATTCCACAGTTCTTTAGTGTCAATCACATTAGCGTCCCATGGTTTGGTGTTGAAGTCCGGAATTATCTTAGGTACCGATATGCCATTAATTAACATTCTTTTAGCGATATATGGTAAATCAAATGTTTTTATGTTATGACCACACAATGTAAAACCTAATTTATCTACTCTGTCGAGTAGGGTTTTTGTTTTTTCTAAGATTTCTATTTCATCACCAATGTAAGATTCAAATTTGTTTTCACCTTTAGGTGTGACAAAACCAACCGACACACACACAATTCTACCAAATTCAGGTAATAACCCACTTCGTTTTTCAAATACCTCACTTGGTGTTAGTGTAGAATCCTCGGGGTAATGTCTACTAAAATAGTCATACCCACTTAACTCCCAAACATCATATAGTTCTGGGTAATCTCGTTTGAAACACTGTGTGTTTTTACAAATACCCACAGTTTCAATATCTAAAAATAGAATTTTATTGATTTCGTTCTTAATCATGTCTTTTTCTTTAATTGTAAAAAAAAATAGGTTATCTGTCAAACCGATTTATTTTAATCAATAATATTGTGGTGTAATTCCTGGATGTATGACCTCTTCAATTGGTGCTTTAATAACTGAAACAACTTCAGAATCTCTAGCGTCATCGGATAGGTATTTACTCATTCTTTGGTGAGCTTCAAATACAGATTCAGATTCTATAATGTATTTGAATTTTTTTACTTTAGGGTTACCTTGATTGTCGACTGAACCCATGTCGAAAGCTACTGTTACTTGATAATACATAATTTTTAATTTTTAAGATTTTCTAATTAATTCTCGATATATTTCCGCTCTATTTTTGGTTACAACATCAATGTGGTAAAGTGGTGATACGGTTTCGTAAAGTTTTTCACCCAAATCTTCAATCAACGAAGGATTTTCAATTAATCGTTTTATCGATCTGTACCAATCTTTATGATTCTTAGAAGTGTCAACCAATATTGAATTACCTTTAGAGTTAATTGAACCACCAGACTCAAAAGCGTTCACACAGTCTATTTTGTAAGGACCAAAATTTTGTGCTATTAACGCTTTTTTATGGAATCCAGCTTCAATTACTTTGAGTTGTGATTTTACTTTATTGAATATGTGTTCCTTTAATGGAGCTAAAGAAATGTCAAAATAGTTATAATTTGAAGCGTAAGTCGTAATTGGTTTTGTCCAAACCCTTCTATATGGTAAATTTTCTTCACCGTCATACTCACCCTTTTCAAATCTCTCTAAAAACTTTTTATAATCTCCACCAACAATGTTATAGTTGTCCGTGAATATTTTTTCATACATGTACCAAACCGATTCATGTGGTTTAATTGGTCTTTGTTTCTGTTCGTTAGTTTGTGGATTTATTTCGGTGACCGAACCCCTTAAATCGTACCCACATAAAACAAATTGAAATTTATCTTTATGTGTAGTGTTTAACACATTAGAAACACCATTTAATATCTCCAAATCTTTTAAATGGGATGAACCACCCAACCAACCAATTCTAACCAATTCAGATTTTGGTTTGTTAATTTGGAATTGTTTTTCTCTTGGATTTATAGCGTTAGGTAATACAAATACGTTCTTGTTCAATTTAGAAATTTCGTCAGCGAAAACTGTCGTAGTTGTTGTCACATTTTGAGCTTCCTTAACACTATTTTTAATCAACTCATCCAATTTATTTTGTTTCACAATCGCATGAGCTGGATGGTCGACAGTAGGTAGCCAATAATCATCAAGATCCATAATGGATGGTATACCTAATTTTTTTAGACGTTCTATAGCCCGTGAAGATCTAGCGAAGTCTGGACCCAAACTTCTGTGGTAATGAATTAAATCATATTGTTTAAGGAACTCATCGTCTTCTAATTTTGGGTTATAATCGATGTCAACCCAAAATTCGTCTGGGTACATTTTTTGTAGATTTAGGTGAGGATCTACTGACCTAAATTTACTAACCCCAGTCCTATCACTAGGTACAACAAGTATTTTATATTTATTATTTTTCATGACTAAAGAATAAGTCATAGAAAAATAAAAGTCAAAGGATTTCTATTTTAATTCTCGTGTACCTACAATTTTACCCTCCAAAACCGTGTTACCAATAACTATTTTAATAGTCTCGTTAGTTTGTTTGGTTTCACTAATAAGTTTGTTTAATTTAGATTCCAATAACTCATCCAATGATTCATTTAGGACTTCTTTAAACATTTTTTTAAGTGATGTTTCGGTTAGTTTTTGTGTTTTTTTTGGTTGTTCTGTTTGACTTGTTTGAGTTTTTGTGACCTGTTTGTTACCCCCACTAGTTAAACCCATTTTTCTCATTTTTTCAGATACTTGATCTACAAAATTTTCAGACAAAACAGAATTGTTAAACGCTATTTCAGGTATTGGATTTTCAATCATTATTTTTTTGATTTCGTCAGGAAGTTTAGAATTCAAAATACCTTCCTCAGTAAGTTTGGGTTTACTGATGTTGTTTGATGACGCTGTTTTTTCAACACTATCTAAATTATAATTGTTGGAAATGGGTGGTAACTCATTTGTGGTGGACTCATATAATTTTGATTTATCTACATTGCCTTTAGTGTAATTACCACCTTCAACAACATTCATAAGTTGTTTTGATTTTATCAATTTTTCGAAAAGTTCAGATTCACTGCCCATAATTAAAATTTACTTTTTACGTCAACTCTATTCATTGACCTGTCCCCATTAGGGTTATATAGTGGTGGTTCGGTAAAAGTTTCACCCTGTATTGGTTTAAAGTATTTCATTTTATCTACCCTAAAAAGTCTCCAGTCGGGTAGTGGTATACCCTTTTCGTTAACTTTTAATGAGGGTCCTTCGGTTTGATAAGCTCTAACCACCGTATTATTTCGTTTAGACTTACCTAACGCTACTGGTTTTATAATTCTTTTTTCAGTACCTCTAGGTAATTTGTCATCATCCTCATATTTTAACTCACACACGTACTTATTTTTAATCGCGTCAACAATTTTAGACTGTTGTACTTGTTCAATAATAAGGTCTTTTATTGTGTTGTAAAGTTTCATTATCTTGTTTGATCTACGGTAGGTTGGTACCCATTACCAGAGTCTAAATTACCCGCTGAGTATTCGTTATTTTTTGAGTATAGGTTATTTTTTAAGTTACCCACTCTACCAGTGTTAGCTTCACCGTTACCCAGTTTATCCACTGAACTACCAATATTATCATCATATACACTTAAAAATTGAGCATTACCTTTACCTTTAGTATCCCCATTAGCTACCGCGTTAGGGTGGTTAACACCGTAACCATCATTTGGTTTATACGTGTTTCTAACTAATAGTTTTTCTCTTTCCATTTCTGATGACTTGGTAAGTCCTTCACCAGGTTTTTTTTGATTAAAATCAGGCATATTATATAACTTTTTTAATTATTTCATTTATTCGGGATATGTTTTCATATACCCCTCTATTATTAATTATTTCGTCAGAGTTTTTTTGCACTTTAGCTACCCTAACTTTAGTAGGATTTTTAGATTTATCTTTGGTGTGTTCTTTTTTAAATTGGTTTTCCATACCCGCGTTCATTTTACTTTTCTTAGTTTGATACACCGAACGTCTCCTTTCGTCTAATTTACCACTAATCCATTCCAACAACTCATCACCACCAATTAATTTATAAACTTCGGGATTCATCCCGTTCTCCATTTCATGTTTTATTTTTTTAGCTTGTTGATAACCCACACCTTTTTCGTCACAAAGTGATTTTAGTCTTTTGTAACCCGACATACTTTTGTCCGAATGTTTTAAATTATCATTTAATAACGATAACAATTCGGGTGGTATTTTGTAAAAGTCGTTTTTTAGGTCTTTATTCATAACCTTTTAATTTTTCAATTATAGATTTTAATGGTATACCTTGTCTGTCTGCGTATTTTTTAAGTGACTTTAATTTTTTCTCAAATATTTCATCACTTACTTCGTTTTTTTCAGAAATTTCTTTATCGTTATCTTTAGATTTTAAAATAATTTCCATCATTTTCATTACTTCGTCATCCTCGAATAACCTTTTTTTTCTACCTTTTATCGCTCCACTAGTTTTAGTCCTGTCTTCAGCTTCACTATCATCAAACCCATATTGTTTTTTATATCTAGATTTAATTTCATTTTTACTCATAGTGTCAGTATCAATAATGTCGTCACCATCTGAGTCCATACCCAATACTTTAGTCATGTCTTCTTCACCTACACGTTCTACTGATTCACCCCAGTACCTTTTATAAAAATAACCTCTACCCTGTTCACCACCTTGTCTGGTCGCTGGAACTACAGCGTCAGTAGTTTTTTTACTTGACACTGTTTTATTGTTCATATACCCTAAAGGTGTTTTACCACCTAAAACCGATCCATCATAGTCTACAAGTTCATCCAATTCTTCTTCTGTGTTACCATAATCGTTAACCCAATTATCCAATAATTTTTTAACTACTGTATTAGGGTAAGAATTACCTTTTTTCATTTGATCATTGTTAAACTTTTCTAGTGTGTTTAATAAAGCTTGTATTTGTGTTTTATTAACACCACTAACTGACACTTTATTTGTGGGTTGATCGGACATTTTTTTAGCGGTTTCTTTGTCTATTGACACACCAAAAGAAATCTCAAAAGCACCATTTTTCAATTCACTAACATTAACGTATAGTGGTTTATTGTACACTTCACTTTTAAAAGCCATAATTATCTCTTTATAAATAAATATCTATAAGTGTGGTAACGATATTTATATTTGATGGGAACACAAAATTTAAACAATTATTATTTTAATCGATTGGACGTTAAGTTAAATTACAGTTCTTATTATGATTTTTTTTTATCTTCGGATGAAAAAGATTTTAATAGAGAAGTTGTATATTCAAATAATTTAATAGGTTACGACAATGGTAATGTTTTACCAGTACTTATAGACTTATCCCAAAGTGGTTGTTCAACACAACCAACAATATCCTGTGACGTACAAAGTGGTACACCACAAGTAATATTGAGTAAAAATTATTGGTCAGAATCTACATCCACATGTGATTGTCCATATACAGGCACATCATCAAATAATTCAGCATACACAATTTACAACATAAATTTAACTGGAATTGATAATGGTTTGTTTACTGGAATGACTTCGGGTGAAACTATAGAATTACACAGTACTATACCTATAGGTGATACTTTTTCACCAACAAAATACGACAAAAGATTAAAGTTACATCAAGTTACCGCTTCAACATATAGTCCAAACAATATATCGTATTCTATTAGTTCAACAACTGATAGTTCTGGTTATTACCAAGAATTGAACGGTGGTTTTTATCAAGGTTTTTATAAACTTTATGGTTACCCTTATGAAATTTTACCCGATAGACCAACTTGTGGGTGGACAATGGAAACGTTGTTGAAGATACGTACAAGTGGTAATACGTCTGGTAATTGTTTTACAACCCTCGAAAACAATTGTGAATCTACACAAACACTGAATGACGTGTACCCAAACAACTCTGGATTTTTTTATTATGTGGGTACGAGAGCTGAAAATAAGTTTTGGGCAGCTTTTAGTTCAGAAACAGGTTGTACAAGTTTTAGTGGTTATTGTTCGGAAACTGGTAATTCGGGTGACAGTTGTACGATAAATGTCAGTAGTGGTGTTACTGGTTATTCTAACACATACGAGTTAGATTGTTGTAACAACCCAATCGAATCACACCCTTTAGGTCCTGTTAGTTTAAATATTAACACCGGTACAACACCTTGTGGTCAATCATATTCACCATTTACGTTACCAGTATCAGCTATAACTGACACGTACTCTAATTCTTTTGGTGTTAGGTTAACACCCGACTTTAGGTTAGGGTATAGAACTTTAAGGTTTACTGGTTCTTGTGTAACCACTGGTACTTCAATTGATTGTAATACTGGTGGAACATTTAACTGTGGTTACGCTATCGAAGAATATTATACCGATGTTATTTGTCCGTCTATAATCAACTCTGGTACCTGTGAAAATACTTGGTTATCCGTGTCGGTGACATTTGAAAGGGATTTCTGTTTAAGTGGATGTAACGTACAAAACGAAGGTGGGTTGTATGATTTATTGAAAGTTCCCACAGTGTACAGATACCAAAGATACGCTTCTGATGATATCGTGAGGTGTAAAAACACATACCCATTAATACCAGAAGATGGTTATTATGATTTAGAGTGCAGTGGTTCTTCCAATGGTAACATATCTATGACTTCAAACACCACCTACGGTAAATGGTTAAATCAAAAATACCTAAGACAAGGTACATTAACATTCTACGTAAATGGTAGGCGTGTAGGTAAAGTGGAAAACTTTGAGGAAATTATTCCCAGACCTCTAAATACTCACAGAGATTTACAGGTGGGTGTACCTTACAACATTTCTTGGGGTGGTGGTTCTCAAGGGTTATATGAAAATATGACATATGGTACTAGTGGTTGTTCCCAAAACCCACCTTACCAACAAGATCCAAATGATTTGGGTTTATTAATACAAGAAAATTTTGCGGGTTCTTGGTTGGGTGGTATATCCCAATTTAGATATTATATAAAACCATTACAATCGGATGAAATTTACCACAATTTTTTAGTGAACAAAGATAGGTACTCGTTAATTGACTGTCAATTCACTAAAAACTGTACATCTAAAGGTTGTAATTCACCACAAACATTATACTTAAGAGATGGTGATTCCTTGGATATTAAAATTATTTTTGGAACCAATTCGGATAACGTATACACAAATACTAATGGTAATAATGTGAGGATAAAATCGATACAACAAGATAACGTCTCTTCTGTAACCATAAAGAAAAATGATAATGTGGTTAACACACCGTTTAATGTGTATAGTGATGACACGTTAGAGGTAATTATTACTAAGATGGATAGTGATTTAAATTCTAATGTAACTTTAATTAGTAATTTAATTAAGTAGTTTATCTACTTTGGAAATAATTATATAGTAAACACAAATAAATTATGCCGTCATTCATTCGACTTTTAACAGAAACACCAACAAATATTAATACACCACCATCTGGTTATACTTCATTATACGCTTCGAGTGGAACAAGTAATGAAAATCAGTATCAATTATACATTAAAGACCCGTATGGTAATTCTTACCAAGTAGGTGGTTTCGCTAGTGGTGGTACGTTTTCCGCTATGACAACATTTAATTCGGGAGCTACTTTTTACAATGGTGTTTATTTGGGTCAACCAGCTAGTGAAGGTACATGGAGAATATCCGCTGACACCACAAATAATAATTTAGTATTCCAACTATTTACCGGTGGAACTTACGTAACTAAAAATACCATTAGTGGGGTATCGTAAAAGATATGGAGTTTTTTATTAGAAAAAATTCATTAGAACCAATACTTAAAATGCAGTTGGTTCAAGACGGTAGAAATGATTTTAGTTCGTTCTATGACAAATTATCTAATTCTTCCATAAAATTCTCTATGCGTAATGAAGAAACTGGTGTTTTTAAAATTTTAAATCAACCCGGTGGTATCGTACAAAAAACAAAAACAAGTGATAATTCACCCACAGAATACTACATCTACTATAGATGGAGGAAAAAAGACGTTAACACAGTTGGCAGGTATCAGGGCATGTTTTCTATTTACTTATTTGATGATTGTACTGAGTTAAAGGTTCCAATTAGGGAGGATTTGTATATTAATATTACTGATTCATTCGGTCAAACTTCTTGTGATTGTGGGTAACATGAAATCATTAATCGAGAAAATATTAAAAGAAGAGGTTCATGATCTTTTAAAGAAGCATTTATTTAAATTATTAAATGAATGGTTATTGGATGAATGTGATCAAATTACATCTGAAAAATACCCAGATTACATATTTTTTAAAAGAAGAAGTGATGGAAAAATTGTTGCGGAGATGGATAAAAAATATAAAGATTTTTGGTTACATTATGATGAAATTTGGTCATTTTTTGAAAAGCATTTTGACCTAAATTATGAGGAAATACAGGAGATTGCTCGTGACTGGCTGGAAGAGGATTTCAAACTGAAGGGGTATACACCAGCCCCTGACTACGGATCAGGAGGTTTTAGGTTGGAAGAGACTTTCAAACTGAGGGGATATACACCCCACCTGTGGTGGAAACATTGACGCATTGTGCTGGAAGATGCTTTCAAACTGAGGGGATATACGTCAGGGACTATCGGTCAACAAATTTGGTTCACCACTAAGTGATACTTTAAATATAAAATCCCAAGCTTAATTGATTTTTTAGTTCATTTGTATTATTTTTTTATAAAAAAATTGACAAATGAATATACCGACACAAGAGCAAATAGAACAGTTTTTACACGGTTCTGACCCAGAAAAATACATAGTGGGGTTAGAATTCGGTTTTAGAAGTGGCAAAATATATAAAATCAAAGAATACCCAGATAAGGGAAAGGTTATTGAGGTTGATACCTTCACACCTTTTTGTTGGGTGGGTGATTTACGTTCTAAAAATTTTTACAGAGGAAACAAACAAGTTCAAAAAGAAGCTATCAGTAAACACGGTATCATTATAGAAAAGTTGGAAACTTATGGTAATGATCGTTTAGAGAATGGGTTAACATATTTGGTTAAGACGACTAAAGATTATAATCATTTGGTTTCGTTTTTTAGGGAAGGCGGTCTTAATCCTTGGGGTGAAGATTCTAGAGATTTTATATTAATGTTACCACCGATAGAACAGTACTTAATACAAAAAGAAAAAAGATTATTCAAGGGTTTTGAGGATTATAATGACGTACATCGTTTCGTTTTTGACTTGGAAACCACTAGTTTATCACCTAAAGATGGTAGGATATTCATGATTGGCATGAAAGACAATCGTGGGTTTGAAAAAGTCATTGAAGTTGAGGATAATGATTATAATGAAATATTAGCTATTACCGAATTTTTCGAAACAATAGATAAACTAAAACCGACAATAATTGGTGGTTACAACTCATCTAACTTCGACTGGGATTGGTTATTTGAACGTTCTCGTATTTTAGGTTTGGATATTTCGGAGTTTAAAACACTAAACCCTAACGAAAAATTTAAAATGTCCAAAGGTACACTCAAATTGGGTGCGGAAATGGAAGAATACAATAAAATTGAAATCTGGGGTTACAACTCTATAGATATCGCACACTCTGTTAGGAGAGCACAAACAATCAATTCAGACATAAAAAGTTGGGGTCTTAAATATATTACTAAATTCACTAATTCTGAAAAACCTAATCGTGTTTATGTTCAAGGGGATAAAATCGCTTCAACATATAAAGAAAATTTAGAATATTTTTTTAATCCCAAAACTGGTCAGTATCGTTTAGTTACAGATCCAAAAGTTAAAGACATAGAAACAAAATACCCAGGGGTGTATGAACGTGTCAACGGTAAATACATTGTTGAAAGATATCTATTGGATGATATTTGGGAAACTTTGGAGGTTGATGCTCAGTTTAACCAAGCGTCATTCCTTTTATCTTCTATGGTACCAACGTCATACGAGAGAGCGTCAACAATGGGTACCGCAACATTGTGGAAGATGTTGATGTTAGCTTGGTCATACACTAACAATTTAGCTATACCCAAAAAAGACGAAAAAAGACCTTTTGTGGGTGGACTATCACGCTTGTTAAAAACGGGTTATTCGACAAACGTGTTGAAGTTGGACTTTAGTTCACTTTACCCGTCAATACAATTAGTTCATGATGTTTTTCCAGAGTGTGATGTGACTGGTGCGATGAAATCTATGTTAAAATATTTTAGAGACACACGTATTAAGTATAAAAATTTAACATCAGAATACAAAAACATAGATAAGAAAGTATCAGAAACTTATGGTAGGAAACAACTACCTATTAAAATTTTTATTAACTCCATGTTCGGTTCACTATCCGCACCACAGGTATTTCCGTGGGGTGACATGAACAAAGGTGAAGAAGTTACATGTACTGGTAGACAATATCTAAGACATATGATTAGATGGTTTATGGATAGGGGGTATGAACCTTTGGTGTTAGATACTGATGGTGTGAACTTTTCAGCTCCAAAGGGTGTAGAAAATATAGAATACGTTGGTAAAGGTAATAATGACTTAGTTGTTAAAGACAAGGTTTATGTAGGTACTGACGCACACGTAGCTGAATACAATGATTTGTATATGGTAAATGAGATGGGTTTGGATACTGATGGTACTTGGCCAGCTTGTATTAATGTAGCCAGAAAAAACTACGCTCTTTTAACTGATAAAGGTAAAGTTAAACTAACTGGTAATTCAATCAAATCAAAAAAATTACAAGGATATGTAGAGGAATTTATAGATAAAGGTTTGACAATGTTACTTAACGGTGAGGGTCAGTCATTTATTGATTACTATTACGAGTACATCGAAAAAATTTACAATAAAGAAATACCATTAAGTAAAATCGCTAACAAATCAAACGTAAAACAAAGTGTTTCTGATTATAAGATTCGTAGTAAACAAACTTCAAAGTCTGGAAGTTTGATGTCTAAACAAGCTCACATGGAACTAATCATCCAAGAAGGACTTAAGGTGGATTTGGGTGACACGATTTACTATGTGAATAATGGTACCAGAAAATCACACGGTGACGTTCAAAACGTAAATAAACCAAAAAAGGGGTGGACACAAGAACAACTTGATAGTTTCTTTGGGACTTATGGCGTTTACCCACCAGATTCATTAACAACTATGGTGAAACTAAATTGTTACCGTATCCCTAAAGAAGATATTGAAAACAACCCTGGACTGACTGGTGACTATAACGTACCTAGATACATCAGTACTTTCAATAAAAGAATTGAACCTTTGTTGGTTTGTTTTAAACCTGAAATCAGAGACAATATTCTAATAGAAGATCCTAAAGACAGACAATATTTCACTAAATCACAATGTGAGTTAATAAATGGAATACCTAGAAAACCTGAAGACCAAGATTCGTTAGGTGAAATATTAGACCTATCAGAAGATGAGGTTAACTTTTGGTCTAATGTAAAACAACAAAATGAAAATTATTTTATGGAAAGTTTAGGTATTTTTGATACCGTCAGATGAGACTATTAACCAACAATTTAAAGGATCATAGAATCTTAATTCCACTGAACTCTCTGGGGTTAACCTCAGAGAGTTCCAATTATTATCTATAAGACCAACGTCTGGTAATATCCTACAATCTGAAAGTGATTTAAGTGTGTATTTTTTAGAAACTTCACGATTCAAAACATAATCCCCATTTTCAGTTAACACAACAAACTCCTCATCGTCTTTTTTGGTACCATAAATTTTAAGATACTCAATCAACATTATGGATAGTTTTTTATATTTTACTGAGTCAGGTGACCCACCCTCATAGTTAACTAAGTCTACCAACCCTAAGTTGTGTACATCTTCAGCTATATACCCCCAGTCGTCAGTATGATTAGATTTCCATTTGAAACTTTTAGGTGTCAAACTTAGGAGTTTGTTTAAGTTTTGGAATGAAACATCTTTGATACCGTATTTGTACCTTATTGATGACGTATCTTTTACCACGTTCCCTAAACTATCAATACCCAAATCTGTCGCAGCGGCTGAAATTAGGTTTGACGTATTAATCTGTAAACAACTCGCGGTTATGGATATAGTAGCTGCGGTAGTGTCAACAGGAATTAAAGGTGGTTGTGAAATCGCTACAACAGTATTACCAGTAGTTTTACCCGAAAACGCTGTAACAGAAACCCCATATGTAGATATTCTACCATCAGAATAAAAATTTGATACACCATCATTGTCTGACGCGTATTGTACTATAAATGTATATCCAGAATTACCACTATATGAAGGATCACTACCATCGGTAACATATTGTGGTAAACCAACCCAAAATAATCCTTCAATGTTTGTGTTACCCGAAAATGTCGCAGTATCACCCGAAGGTTGTATTAACTGTCTACTATAATCAATTCTTGTTGAAAATGCCATATTAAATTACATATAAACTACCAGGATTCATTGGTCTATAACCCAAAGCTTTATTTAAGTTTTCAGCTTCCAAAGCTTTTCTTTCTAACATTTTATCATTTCTAAGTCGTTCTAACCTTAATGTTAACTCCTCTATTAGTTTAGAGTACTCGTCTTTAGCTTCAGTCAATAGAGAATCATACTCAAGTTGTAATTCAGCGTCTGGTGTTTTTAAATTACCACTAAACTTACCTCTCACTCTACCTAACATTTCTTTACACTTCGCGAAGAAATATCTCCTAACCCAAGATTGTGCGGGAGGATTTAATTGGTCAAAATTAATTTCATCCAACCTAACATCACTAGGTAGTAACACAATATCTTTGTTTTGAGCTAAACATTCATTTCTGTTTTCGGGTCCTACATCATAATACCAATAATAAACCCTATGTTGATTCGTTCTGATATTACCAAAATCAAATCTACCACCAGGTACGTTATACAAGTGTAGGTATTTAGGACCATTAACACCACCTGCACCAGCGGTTATCCTGTATGTCATGTCACCACCTATTATTCTGTTCTTTAGGTTTCTATCTTGCATTCTAAGTAAAATGTCAAAAGCGGGCATCATGTAGTAAGATCCTTGTATCCCCATTTGAGCAAATCCACCTGGACCTCCAACACCAAAACCACCAAAACCACCAAAAGCACCTAAAAATGGATCAATAAAAGATTCATTTAATTCCGCTCTAGTATACCAAAGAATTTCGTTTATTTCACGACCAGCTGGGATTTGATATATTTGTGTGTTAGCGGATAATGTTACATAGTCTTGTTTTAGTTGGTAAGGACCTCCCGCTTGGAGTCCCACGATTTTTGAATACGCGTAAGTAAATGACGTTTCGAATGATAAATCTCTTGTCATAAAAGCGTTTGTGAGTGATATAACATCTTGATCTTGACCGTACACTGAAGACCATTGATTTTCAATTAACCAATCTTGGATGTATTGTCCGTAATCCTGTACCGCAATCTCTAACGCGGTATCTAACATCTCGTCTTCCAATTCGACACTTCTTATTGGTGCACCCAACAAGTGTTTTACCTGTGTAAATAATTTATCTCTTTTTTCTGGTTGAATAATAGACATAACTTTTTTATATAAATACCTATTATATCAAATAAAAAAGTGGTCAAATTTGACCACTTTAATTTTTATGTTTAAAAATTTTGTTATTTGATAAAATTAACCACGGTTAAATCATCGTCATCTTCTTTTATTTTTCTTCTAACTATTCTTCTAATGTCAGATTCTTTTAATCCCAAACCTTTAAATGTACCGTACCCTTCAGATTTTTCATTTTTTCTTATGACTTCATCTTCCTCTTCGGTTTCAACTTCAGACAACTCCTCATCTTCCATTTCTTCAATTTGGTCAGACAACTCCCTCATCGTCGTTTTATATTTTTTAAGGTCACTGTTCTTTTTACCTAATTCTTTTAATTCTTTTCTAACTTTTTTTAGTTTTTCGTAAGCGTCCTTAAGTTCTTTTTTAGGATCTTCACCTTCTGAAATAATTTTATTTACGATAGATTTTAATTTTTTCTCAAGTAATATGTTTTTCATGGTTAAAACTTTTTATATAAATATCACATAAAACAAAAAACCCCTCTATAGGGGAGGGGTTTTTAAATATCATTTAAAATTATTAATCTGTATGTTCATTCAAAAATGAAATAAAGTTAGAAATACAATCAGATGCATAATCTTCCAAATCAAAAAAATCCTCATCAGACATTTCATCGTGACTACTTTCTTCTAAAAAACGTGTAATGTCGTCTTTTAAATTAGAAAGAATTTCTTTGGCATCCTCAATGTCCAATTTTTCACCCGTTTTAACCATTATTTTTACCTCATATTGATATTCATCACATATGGTGTCAATTTCATCTAGTAGTTCATCAAGTTCATCTTTTGATTCTCTAATTGCTCGTTTAACGATACGAACCAAATCAGATTCCGTAAGTCTAACTATTTTTTTCATAATTTTTTATTTATAAATATCACATAAAATTATTAAGTCTATTTTCACACTCATCCCAATTGACAACTTTCCAAAAATTGTCTACATATTTTTTCCTTTCACTTTTATAATCTAAGTAATACGCGTGTTCCCAAACATCTAAACCCAATAATATCTCACCGTCAATAGGGGTGTACAATGATTTGTCACTTAAATAGTTTTTATTTGGATATATGTTCATTTTAGGGTTATCTTGGTTGGGGGTTGTGACAATTTTTAATCTACCTCTGGATGTTACCATCAACCAACACCAACCAGAACCAAAACGACTCATACATTTTTCGGTAAATTTATCTTTAAATTCGTCAAAAGAACCAAACTGTCTTTCTATTTTTTCTTTTAAATTACCTTTTAATGTTTGTTTTTCGGGTGATAGGAAAGACCAAAAAAGTGTGTGATTGTAAAAACCACCAGCGTTATTCCTAACATCGTCGGTATAATCTTTAATTGATCCGATTAATTTTTCAATTTCAGTGGGTTTATTAACCCTATCTTTAAGTAAGTCATTAAGTTTATTAATATATCCTTTATAATGTTTATTATAATGAGTATACATTGTATCTGAACCAACGAAAGGTTTTACGTCACCATAACCATATGGTAATCTGACAGCTTTAAATTCTTCCATGTCAATAATTTTGTTTTAACATTATCTTAACCCACTAAAAAAAGGACTAAATAATAACATTTTATAAATATTTTTACCTATTATTATAAAATACTTGTTAACGGTATCTAAATCATCATCTAAACTTTCACGTTCCAAATACCTTAAAGTTATTGTTGTCATTAACTCTCTAACCTTTTGTGAGTTATCCCAAATGTATTGTATCTCTTTTGGTTGGGTCCCTATAAAATCTTCCATGTCTACTGGGAATTTCTTAGTTTCTTTAATATAATCTAACAATTCTTTTGATAATTCATCCTCCAAAACTGTTCTACCATCCAGTAAAAAAGGTGACATGTCAGTCATCACCATATTATATTTACCCCACCTTCTTAGTTGTTCTATATAATCTATCAACACTTTTCTTTCGGTATTATTTTTAAAAAGTGTGTTTACCATACCTTCAAACGATTTACTATCGAAATATTTACTAAAATCTCCCATTGATATTTTTACTATAAATACTTACAAACTGTTTAGTTCCTCTAAAATTTCAGACATTACGTCTTCTTCTGTAATATCATCACCCATAACAGTGTTTATTATTCTTTTTTTTCTCTCAACTATATTGTAAATGACCCGTTCTATAGTGTTTTCAAAAATGGGGTAAAAACAAGAAACATTTTTCTTTTGACCTATCCTAAACGCTCTGTCTTCCGCTTGTGACATTAACGCGGGGACAAACGACAAATCGTTGAATATGACGACTTCAGCTTCAGTTAAAGTTATACCCACACCACCAGCTACCAAATTAGATACGAAAATTTTAATTTTTGGATCATTTTGAAATCTATCTACACTTTCTTGTCTTTGTATTTTAGACATCTGACCATACAAAGGTACCGCTATTTTTTTATATTTAGACCAAATTTCCATCAGAGGTTCTGTAAAGTTGGTGAAAACTATAACTTTTTTATCTTGTTCTAAACAATCGTCAATTAACTCAAATGTATATTCTAATTTTTGTTTAGAAATAACTTGTCTAATTGACATTAATTTGTTCAACTGAATTGACAAACCTTTATCTTTATTTTCTTTTGTCCAATCCAAATATTCGCCAACTTCTTTCTCGTATTCTTTAGATTTTAATTGTAAAAAAATTGGTGTTATAATTTTGTCAGGCAAATCCAAAACTTCTTCTTTTAATCTTCGTAAAACTTTTTGTTTTGTCCTTTCACGTAACTCTTCTAAATTTGACGCACCATTAGTTATCCAAACTTTACGACCACCCCTACTAATTTGAAATCCATCACAGTACCTCTTAACGTAACCAACCCAATTTTTAGCGACTCTAGAATCAGCTATTTTCAACAAATTATAATAATTCATAGGTCTAGAGGTCATCGGGGTACCGGTCATTAACCATACTTTTTTAGTTTTAGAAACAATGTCATTAACTAATTTTGTTCTTTGTGCTTTACTATTAGAAATGTAATGTGCTTCATCAATTATCACCAAACCAAAATTATTATCAATTATAGTAGTTTCGGTATTATCCAACGAGTGAAAATTTTTAATGATGTCGTAATTTATAATTACGAATTTACCGTCTTCCCAATTTTTACCCTCAACGATACCCACTTTCTCTTGTGAGTAATTTTCTATTTCTCTTTTCCAATTGTATTTGAGTGTCGCTGGACATATAATTAATATTTTATCTTCACCACTTTCTAAAGCTGCGATGGTTCCCGAAGTGGTTTTACCTAAGCCCATGTCGTCAGCTAATATAAATTTATCATTACCTAAAAGTTTTTCTATCGCTATCTTTTGGTGATCATACGGAGTTCTGTGACTGTATTTACTGTAATCAACTTCAACTTTTCGTTCTGTGTTGGGAATTATTTGATTTTTCGGTACCCAAAAGTCTTGTAATGGTTTTGTCTCAAATATTTTACCCCAAATATGAAACGCTTTTTCACTTTCACTTAATATTTTTTCAACCCAAATTGATTTGGGTGGTGAGGGTAACAGGTGATTATCCATTAGTGTCTTAGCGTAAAAATCATCAATCTCCACCCATTTTTTAGCTACCTTTGGTTTTTTATCGTAATTGGATAATATATAATCTGATTGATTTCTCGTTAATTGTTTTGATTTATTATTTGTATGATATGACTTAAGTTGTAGTATATAATTGTTTGCACCAGAATAACTCAACAGGATATCTTTAGCTTTTATTTCAGGTAACAAAATTTCCATTTGTTTTTTTTTAAATATAATCAATATTTCATTATTGACAATAAAGTATTTATTTAATATGAGTAATCAAAAAAAAATACCTATAACTAGAATTTCTAAATTTTTTGGTTCTGAAGATTTCGATTTAGAACAAAGAATGGGAATGGAGTGGTTACATGGTGACATGCATTTTACTTTAGTTTTATACCGTGTGGATATTGAAAAAACCGATGTTGATAATGTTTACGGTGAATCTGGTCCTGAAGAAATAAGATTTAAAGCACCAGTTGAATTTAACGCTTATGTTTCAATATCTGAACCAACCTATAAAACCTACAGTAACGGTTTAGTGAATCAATTAGAACCAGGTAATTTAAAATTAAGTGTATATATAAAACATTTAGAAGAGTTAGGTATAGATATTTCATATGGGGATTATATTGGTTACCCCGAAAAAGAAGATAAAATAAGATACTACGTTGTCACTAACGATGGTCGGGTTACATCAGATAATAAACACACTATTGGTGGGTATAAAGCTTTTTATCGTTCAATAACGTGTGCTTATGTGACACCAAACGAGTTTAAAGGTATTTAAAAATGGCGTTACCAAAAAAAGTTAAAAAAAATATAAATATTAATCCGAATCAACCACAACCATACTACCCTTATGGTTATAATGGTTTGACTACACCTAATAGGAGAAAAGAATTGTCAGAATTAATTACCGAAGACGGTACTTTCTTACCTAAAGGTATTTTACATGAAGATTTGGACGGTGGTATGTTGGATTTTGTGAAAAATTCATTAAGTATAACTATAGACGGTAAAAAAATACCAATAATAGAAAGGATATTAACAATCCAAAGATGGGCTGAATTTTCACAAACCTGGAAATTTTCAACTGATGATAAAAATGTAGAACTACCTTTTGTGGTTGTCATTAGAAAACCAGACGTACAGTACGGTTCAAATCCAGCTTTAAATTACACTATACCCGATAGAAAACAATTTCATTTCGCTAAAGTACCTACATGGGATGGTGTGAGAAAAGGTGTTGATGTTTATACAATACCACAACCAGTACCTGTAGATTTAACTTTTGATGTGAAAATCGTATGTAATAGGATGAGAGAACTTAACACCTTCAATAGAAGAGTAATGCAAGAATTCACATCTAGACAAGCTTACACTTTTGTCAAAGGACATTATATTCCTATCGTATTAAGTAGTGTTTCAGATGAAAGTACAATCGACGGTGAAGATCGTAAATATTATATGCAAAATTATACCTTCCAATTACAAGGTTTTATAATTGATGAGGAGGAGTTTGAGGTTAAACCAGCTATCACAAGGTCTTTGTTATTTTTTGACACCGACACTACATCCATAGTTAGTGGTCGTGGGAGTTTATCTAAATTTGATAATAAAACATTTAATGGTGAAAACGTAAATAATTACAGAAATAAAATAGAATTTAACAGTTTGTGTTCACCATGTGTTTCACAAATAACATACTCATATAATTGTAATGTTTTCACTATTAGGACTGACAACACTAACTCAATTGACTATGAAATAAACGGTGAAACCTCAATAGGTGAGTTAGAGATAAAACGTGGAGATGTATTAACTATAACCATCACACAAACCGATAACTCACAAAATTCATACGTGGTGATTGAGGATAGATTATTACCTTAATCATTCACCGTAAATATCTTTTTTCTCTTTACAGTTTTTTTCTATCAGTTTTTCCAAGTATTTGGACATTACCAAACCACGTTTCACACAATAGTCTTTTAACATTTTGTGGTATTCTTCTTCTATCTTTAGATTTTTAATCGACATTTTTAAAGTATGAAAAAAGTAAGAAAATTATCTTACTGTACAATAAATATGTGATTCATCACAAATACTTTTGGTAGTAAAGTCAATATTTATTAAGAAATAAATAATATTCACTAAAAATTAAAAACAAAAAAAATGGCTGAAAATCAAAGAGTGTTCGTTTCACCTGGTGTTTACACCGCAGAACAAGATTTAACTTTTGTAGCTCAAAGTGTGGGGGTAACAACATTAGGTGTCGCTGGAGAAACACTTAAAGGTCCCGCTTTTGAACCAATATTCATAACATCTTTCGATGAATTCAGAACAAGATTTGGTGAGACTTCCGCTGATAAATACGTGGACAGTCAAATTCCAAAATATGAATTGGGTTTCATCGCTAGATCTTATTTACAACAATCCAATCAATTATTTGTAACCAGAGTTTTAGGTCTATCTGGTTATGACGCAGGTCCTTCTTGGTCTATAACTACTATTGGTGAAATGGATTTAACCTCAGTTTTTTCCGCCGCTACGGGTCTATCTACCACTACTTGGACTGAAACATTATACGTTCCTTTAACTGGTAGTTCGATAAACTCAAGTAATGTTTTCACCGACTCTGGTTTCACAACACCATTATCATCAGTAACTACTTTTGGTGGTTCAAATTTCTTATTGAATGGGTACCAATTAACTGGTGAAACATTTGTTAATGGTCAAGGTCAAAGTTTAGGTACATTCGTAGATGAAGTAGCTAAATTCGTATACGAGGGATTGTTGGATAGTGATACAACTACATTTACTGGTTCTAACGCGAATGATATATACTACTATGGTTTTGTACCTACCGCGTGTTCACAAGCATTAAGTGGTGAAGTTACTACTTGGACTGGTGAATTACCAGTGATTTCTAACAGATTAGGTATTAATTCAAGTATCAATACTGGTGATAGTTCAACATTTACGTCAGATTCTAACGATGGTTGGTATGATACATTATTTAATTATTCTACCGATTGTGTTACTGACACCTATAGTGGTGTATCCTTTAATATGGCAGCATCAACCGCGTTTACCGCGACATCTTCGGTAACTTACTTACAGGTTGAACTCACAGGTTGTTTCGCGACATATTCTTCTATATTAGCCGATCAAGAAGCACATAACATGGTAGTCGCTACTCTAAGGTCTAGAGGTGAAAGTACTTTAGCTAGTGGGGGTCCTGTCTATGAAATAAGTGCTAACACAGTGGGTAACGTAGAAATTGATTGTACTGGGGAATATTCGGAAGTGTTGAATAACCCATTTGAGACCTTCGGTTTGTCAGCAATAACAGACGCTGGAATAATACACACATTTAATGTTTCATTTGAAACTGGTAGTAAAAATTACTTACCAAGAGTGTTGGGTAGAAAAGTTTTCGATAGAGAAACTCAAGAAGTACCAATCTTCGTAGAGGAAATTTATCCAAATATTTTACAATACCTATATAGAACACAAAAAGTTAGAGGTATAAATTGTTGTATTTCGTATCTACCAGCAGCTAGATTTAACAACGTAAACTTAACGTCAATAGGTTGGTACATGAATGAGTTCCAAACACCAAGAACTCCTTGGATTGTTTCTGAATTGAGAGGTAATGATGTTGATAGGTTATTTAGATTTATTTCTGTTTCTGACGGAACCGCAGCTAACAGAGAACATAAAATATCGATAATCAACATTTCGTTCGAAAGACAAGAGTTTGATATTTTAATTAGAGACTTTAACGATAGTGACGCTAATCCAGTAGTGTTGGAGAAATATACTAGATGTAGTCTAAACCCTACACTACCATCATTTATTGGTAGAAAAATTGGTACATCTGATGGTGAATACGAATTGAAATCAAGATTTACCATGTTGGAGATATCTGAAGATGTATTGAACGGTGATTTATCTTCCGCGTTACCTTGTGGTTTTGAGGGTTACCCACTAAGAAACTATGAAGTAGGTACTCAAATTCCTTACCCACAATGGAAGACTAAATACTACCAACCAGGTGAAGTTGTTTTTGACCCATACTTTGACGGTTCGGGTGGATTAACTAACGCGGTAATATCAGCGGGTGATAATATTAGAAGAAACTTCTTAGGTTTCTCAGACGGTACTGGAACAGCAATCGATTTTGACTTCTTTGAATATAAAGGTTACAGAACACCTTCAAGTGTATGTACCGATACGACTGGTGATGATTGGCCAGCGTTAACTAAAGGTTTCCACATGGACTCGGGAGCGACAGTAGTAGTAGCGGGTTCTGGATCATACATAACGTTGTCAAGTACCACACTAAGTGGTCAACCTATGTTCCAAGTGGGTGCTGCACAATTTAGAAGTGAACCAACGTCAACTTCTGATCCTTACTATACATTACAGTCACGTAAATTTACTTTAGTCCCTCACGGTGGTTTTGACGGTTGGGATGAATATAGAAAAACAAGAACAAATACTGACGCTTATAGATTAGGTTTGACTGGTTTCCTAAATGGAGCATGTTCAAGTACTGAATTCCCTAACGCGGTAGGTGATGGTATCTTTAAAAAGATATCAAGTACCGAGTCAAATACCGACTACTACGCGTACAGAAGAGGTATCCATACTTTTGAAAACCCTGAAGCGGTTAACGTTAACCTATTGGTTACCCCAGGTATAGACTACGTAAATAATTTGGGTCTAGTTAATGATACAATTGATATGGTTGAAAATGATAGAGCGGATTCACTCTATATTACAACAACACCAGATTACAATTTATTTACTACATCATCTAACGATCCATTAGCTAAAATTAACCCTACTGAAGCAGTATTAAACTTGGAAGATTCGTTTATTGATTCTAACTATACAGCGACATACTACCCATGGATACAAGTTAGGGACAACAATAGTAACAGACAATTGTATATCCCACCAACTGCGGAAGTTGTTAGAAATATGGCGTTAACAGATAATATCGCTTTCCCATGGTTTGCGTCAGCGGGTTACACTAGAGGTATTGTTAACGCTATAAAAGCTAGAACTAAACTAACGTTAGACGATAGAGATTCACTATATTTAGGTAGAATTAACCCTATCGCGACATTCAGTGATGTAGGTCCTATCATTTTCGGTAATAAAACACTACAAATTAGGGAATCAGCACTCGATAGAATTAACGTTAGAAGGTTGTTACTACAGACACGTAAATTGATTTCTGCGGTAGCTGTAAGATTACTGTTCGAACAAAATGACGATATTGTTAGACAACAGTTCTTGGATTTGGTTAACCCAATATTGGATTCGATTAGAAGAGATAGAGGTTTAACTGACTTTAGAGTTGTACTTTCTAATGACCCTGAAGAAATCGACAGAAATGAGTTAAATGGTAAGATTTACATAAAACCAACGAGAGCTCTTGAATTTATATTCATAGAATTCCTAATAACCCCTACCGGAGCGTCATTTGAAGATATTTAATAATATATGAACTTTAAGAAACACATATTACTTGAAGAACTAGGTTTGAATGGTAATGGACGAAAAACTTTCACTAAAAATAAACGTCAAAATGTAGTAATCTCAGAAAAACAATTAGAAAGACTAATGTCACTAATTGAAACTAAAGATGAAGTAGGTGAACATCATTGGGGTAAAAAAGCAACTTACACCGATTACCCACAATATGATATGGACGCTTACAGAACTATGACTGAAGAGGAAGAAATGTGTGAAGGTGAAATGTGTGAGGAAGAACACATGGATGAAGGTGGTAATAAATTTAGTGGTGAAAGATGTAAAGCTGGTTGTAAAGGTGGTGAAGGTACTGAATTTACTGTTGACGGTAAAAAACACAAGGTAACCGATTGGTCTGATGAAGATAAAGAAGCTTGTGGTTGTACCGACATGAAAGAAAATTACATCAGACGATTAAAGACTACTAAACCAATTACCGAGTCTGAGGTTGATAAAATATCCGACTACATGAATAGGTTAGATAAGACTAGAAGACCTTATAATCCATCTATCTAAAAAAAAAATAGCAAAATTAAAGGGAGTTTATCTCCCTTTTTTTTATCTTTGTAGTATGAAAGTTATAGTCACTAAGGAACAAATGGACAGAATGTCTAAAAAAAACGAGTATAAACCCAACGTTATTAGGGGTTATACATTCGATTGGGATGATAACATTTTGTTTATGCCTACCAAAATAAAAATGTTACACAATGGTGAGGTGGTTGAAGTTTCGACATCGGATTTCTCAGAATTGAGAAACGACCCAAATTATAAAATATTTGATGATTCATTTGTCGATTTTAGATCTGACGAACCATTTTATGATGATTTGGTAACCGCTTTGGAAAACGAACAATACGGACCTAGTTTCAATAAATTTAAGGAATCACTTCTTTACGCTAACCCTTTCGCGATTATTACCGCTAGAGGTCATTCACCAAAAGCGTTAAAACGTGGGGTTGAGATATTCATAGGTGAAGTTTTCACTGAAGATGAAATGGAATTTATGTTGGATAACATTAAAAGACAATATAAAGATATTGCGTTTGAGGATGATATGTACACAGTGTTGGATTATTATCTTAGTCAACAACAATACAGTCCTGTGTCTTCTAAAGAATTTCAAGATAAGTACAATATTGAGGGTGAAGCTACAAATCCAGAGGAAGGTAAAAAAATAGCGTTAAGAGACTATGTGTCTAAAATTGTAGAAAACGTTAAAGACATAGTTAATGACGTGTATAAAACTTTATCTATTGGGTTTAGTGATGATGATAAGGGTAATATTGAATCGATAAAAAACTTAATTATGGATGAATTAAGTCATGAATACCCTCAAGTTAAATTCATAGTTTATGATACATCATCAGGAGGTAAAAATAAACTAGTAATAAAAAGAGATAATAATTAATTGATCTGAGATCAATTATATTAATTTTTTTTTGGATTGTCAATAGTTCCCCAAATAAATTTTCTACTACCACAGTCATATATTTTATTATAACCCAATTCATCCATTATTTGGGTTTCTGTTTTGTTTTTATCGTAACCCATGGAGACTAAAATATCTTTTCTATATTTGAATCGATATTCTCTTTTTTCGTTTTTAAAGTACCAATAATTGGGTTTGCCCACATCAAGTAGGGTGAACCCCATTTTTTCGTAAACTAATCCATTACCCCATCTATTATCAGAATATGACACCACATTCTTGGGTTGGTATTCCGTTATAAAATGTTTGAACAATTTAGTAGCACCACCGACAACGACAGTATTCAATTTATTACAAAAACGAACTAATTCATACTCATAACCATTTAAAAATGGACGTTTACCGAAAGTCATAATTGACACTAATTCCCCATCAAATTCCAAACCAATGTTGATTGAACTACCACAACTACCTTGAATGTGGTTATCGTTCAAAAATTTACGTTTAGTTTGTTTGTCAATTGATACTACTTTACAATTTCTACCAAATATTTTGTTTTCAACAATACCCAATTTTATTTTTAGTCTAGATTTAACAATTTCACGATTAAAATCCCATTCGTCTTCAAATACATGAATTAACTGTATCCCTTTGTTTTCACATTTTTTGGTTTTATCCGTATGGTAAGTTTTACCAACGTACTTTTCGGTATGCCAATATAAACCATCAAACTCTATCGCTATTTTTTTGTCAGGAATTAAGATATCTAACTCCTTACCATCTAAGATATTCCTATCATGTAGTATCACTTCAATACCCAAAGACTCTATGAATTTTATAAGTTCTTTTTCTTTGTGAGATACACTACTGTTTATTGGGTGACATAACGTACAAAGTTCGACACCAAACATGTTTCTGTGGTACAATACATTTCTATTTATTAAGAATTCTTTGTTACAAGAATTACACAACATAGTTATTTCGGTACCGTCTACGTTTATTACCTGGTTGTGACCATATTTGTTAAGAAAAACTTCTTTTCTACTATCTAACCCCTTGTTTCTGTTTTTCGGTAAAAGTAAGGGTGTGGTGACCCCATAACGATTTAAATTTGACTTTTTTATCTTAATTTTTGTAGATTCTAATTTAGATATATGGTCAACCGAGTGTTTCTCAATAACCTTTTCTTTAATGTAATTTACATCACTGAATAAATTCTTAACACCATATTTTTTAATATTTGTGGTTTGTATTTTGTTTTTAACCTCATCCGATGACAGTGGTG
>Ga0208161_1000325_pt1 | contig 27146 bp, 46 predicted proteins | sample CB_VirMetaG_3_FD_184538 | JGI IMG/M metagenome (GOLD analysis project Ga0208161, IMG submission 184538) | Freshwater to marine saline gradient viral communities from Chesapeake Bay - CB_1508_1S Viral MetaG (SPAdes) (version 4) | ecosystem: Environmental > Aquatic > Marine > Coastal | place: USA... | reverse complement strand
ATTTGGAGCCTGTACGCAGGTTTCGAACTTCTGAACGCTGACTTCGTCACCGTTGGTTACTCTTTCGACGCTTGAGGAGGTAACTAACAATGGCGATCAACTCTAACCAGTTACACGTTGCCAAGATCTATCCTGGCAACTACACCAACGTTCTTCGTTACTGGCACGAAGAAAAGACCGTCCAGTTCGAGAACGCCAATGGCGTTCAGACGAGCTACACCAACCAACCCGTTGGTGGCCCCGTGGGCGTGGTCTTCCGTCCCGGCTGGATTGCTCAGCAGGCCGTTGGTTATGTCGACCTGAGCTATCAGGCTCTCGGCACCAACAACCAGCTTGAGTACTACACTCAGCCTTACGGTTCCGGTCAGAACAGCGCTAACCAGCCTTTCCTGAACGCTTCCGTTATCGTTCCTTCCCCCGATTACCACAAGGATATTCGGGCCGATATCACTGACGGCATCAAGGTTCCTGCCTCTGCCTTCGTGTATCGCACCTCTCTCCGTGTGGACGGCGGCGATGTGGTGAGCTCCGGCGTTGCCGGCGGTTCCGCCACCCCGACCCTGACCCTGATCCCCGCCGTGGGTCAAGGTCTGCGTGTCGACGGCACCGTGGTGTCCGGTCAGTTCGGTACTTCGATCACCGGCTCCAACAGCCGTATCGCTAACGGCAGCACTGGTTCCACCAACATCATCGACTCCAGCAAGCTTTCTGCTCTGGGTGCCGAGACTCAGTGGAAACTGTTTGCTTCCAGCAGCCAGTCTGCCTCTGGTATCTTCCAGGGCTCTGGTGTGTACGATCCTCGTGCAGGTGCTGGCAAACTGTCTGGCAAGAACAAGGCCCTCGCTATCTGCGAAGTGTGCTGGATCGTGCCCGACGAACCCCCCGAGCGTCAGGATGTTGCTCTGCAACCCGGCGGTATCGTGGAATCCACCGCTTATACCTCCACTTCCCCTGCCTGATAAACTCAGGAAGCATGGGACACAGCCCCTCCTTCGGGAGGGGTTTTTTATTGGTTTCCTGTTCTTAACTAATTTTTTACGGTGTTAACAGTATTCCGCTGTCAGAGTTAATGAAGCGTACCGTGTTTATCCAGTTTTATGGACAGTCGGGAGCTTTCAGATTTAAAAATAGAGCGTAAGGAGTGTACTAAGTGCGGTGCAACATGGTTAAACGGAGTACATCACTGGAGAACAGGCTATAAAGGCAATGAGCTAGACCTTGCTGGTCTTGTTTGCAACCGTGTTTCTGATCCGAGCTGCATAAATCCGAAAAAAGGATGCACTGGAGGCGACACTTGGGAAAAAAGAGCGGAATTTTTGGGTAATTTCGAGCAAGAGCTCAAGCGTATGAAGGAAGATTGAGGTATTTTGGTCTAAACTACTGCTCACATACTGACTTTTTCAGATGTCTGCCAAAGTCTATAAGCCTAGTGGCGTCAAAATCGATGTGATCTCCACTCACGACGACGGTGAGTACTTCATGGTCCGATCTAACACCACGGGTAAGGTGTTTTTCGCCCATAAGGATCAAGTTGACGACTACACGGAAGATACAAAGCCTGCATCGACATCAAATTCGTTGCAAACCCGCCGTGGTCGGCGTCCGCTTAAGAAGGATGAGGCTGAGGTAACCGTCGTCAAGCCACTTCCCCCCGCTGACAACCGCATCAACTTAAATAACCTGACTCCCGAGGGTTTAACTCAGTGTTTACCGGGTGTCGGCCTGAAAACCGCTAAAGAAATCGTCGAGCTTCGTCAATCGTTACCTGGTGAACGCTTCACTAAGCTTGAGCAGCTAGAAAGTATTAAGCGTGTCGAGTGGAAAGAAGTTTTTGCAACAGGTGTGGTGTACGTAGAATAGAGAAATGTAAGGGTTTCGAGTAGTGGCTCAGTTAAGCCAGAACGAGTTAGAGCAAATTCAATCTTTTCTAGCTCAGCAGGGTGTAGTCTTTCAGCCCACAACTACTGATGCAGCGAAGCGTGAGGTCGTTTACGCCGCTGTTAACCAGTTATCTCGAAACCCAGCTCAGGTTTTTGGATACGCGTTAGACGACTTCAACTTCAGTCGCGTCGCTTATCACCTCGGCTACAATATCGCCACGGTACCTGCTGGTGACTATGCAAGGCTGCTAGAGGCTTGTAATAGTATCCCAAGTGAGTTTTATTTCGATAAAATTGTTCAGCAGGTTGAGCGCTGCGAAGAAGCTGAGCGCTTGACTGAGCTTGCAACTGGTCGGGCTACGAGCCGCCAGGAAACTATTCTTGGTGACGTCTCTCGTTCTATTTCGATTCAGGACAAGAGGGAGACGGCGCGTATTTGGCGAGAGAACTATCTCTATGAGTGTGATCGCCTAGCAGGGATGTTGTATGTACCTAACTACAAAGACCCCGTGGCGTCTCGATACCGCTTCGAACGTAGCGGCGGTGAGTTCATTCAAGCTATACCGGGTCCTCCGGATGTCTCTCGCTCTGACCGTCTCTACTTTTATGCTAATTGGCGCTAAACTGTGATTTAAGAGTAATGGTTTAAGCGAGCGCACCCGTCATGTCTTTAGTAGGCAAGCTTCTCAGGCAGGGTATTAAATCGGCTGATGATCTCGCTCGTCAGGTCATGCCGGCGATTATGCAGACGGGTGACTCTGTACTCATCGAGCGCACTACTAACGCACTGCGTAAGATGGGCGCTAGTGTCCCTAGCCAACCTGGCCCTGGTTTGCTGGGTACTCGGAATGTGTCGACCTCCCGGCAGTTAGGCCAGGCTCCTGTTCCTGCTTTCGGTCCCGGAGCCAGGCCGTCCGCTCCGGCTCCTGGTGGCGCCCCTGGTGTTCGCGGTGTTTCCCCGCTCGCTCAGAATCGCCCCCCGGCTCCTTTAGCTGAAGCCCCCACCCCTCCGGTTCGCTACCCCGAGCCCACCCGTGGTGAGACTGCTCGCCAGATCACCATGCTGAAGCCTGGCGAGGGTGAGGTTGGTTCAATGGGAACTCGCCTCACTTACCGTCCTGGTACTGAAGGTGTAAGTGGTCGTCTGGGTTCTACTACCTACGGACAGGGTGCAGAGATTGGTGCGACTTCTGCCTACCCGCGTATGCCCGTAGGCTCTTCTCCTCAGGATCAGATGCGCCTCAGCTCCCAAATGAACCGAGGCGCTAGCACGGCTGAGATGCCTGGTACTCCTCTCCTTGGAACCCGTGGTGATAATCAATATGTAGCTCCTCGGCCCGCTTTTGGCCCTGGTGCCACAGGTGAAGCACTTGATCGCACTGTTGATCTCGCTTTCGGCGGTTCTCGTGGGGGCGGCGGAGCTTTAGGGCGAGTTGCTCAAGGCAGTCCCGGCGGTGCTTTAGTCCGTTCTCCCGGTGGCGAAATGGTCGATGAGCTGATGGTTGACCCTGTTCGCGTGCGCGAAATTTTTGAGACTTCTCCTGAACTATTAGCCGGTACCTTGCGTAATGCCGCTGGCGGTTTACAAACCGCTAATCTCGGTTCTTTGTTGTCTGACCCTAAAACTCTGGCAGCTCTGGGATTGATCAGTGCCGGGGGTGGATACGGCCTAGCTTCTATGCTCGCTGGCGGTGAGCAGGACAAAACCGGTCAAACAACTGCTGAAGCACCTGGCGTACCTCCGGTGCGTCCTTTCTTTACTGAGGATGGAGCTGTGCCATTAGGCGAAGGCGCGGCTCCTGCAGTACCCAGTGCTGGCGCAGCAGGTTCTTCTGCCGCAGCTGCTCCGATTATCACAAGCGGTGGTGAGCAGCGTGAAAGCGCGGTTCGTGAAGCTTTGGCTCAGGCAGCTCCTGGTGCTGCTGCGGTTCAGCGTGCCACGGAGCCGATGAGCCCTGAGCGTTATCGCAGCATTGAGGATTACTATGCAGCGCGTCAGGCTTATGCGAGTAACGCTGATAAGCGACGCGAGTTGATGCGGTTCATGGAAGGTCAATCACCTCAGTTAGGTGCTCAACTTTCTCAATGGGCTGAAGCAAACCCGACTCTGGCTTATGAGTATCAACGTCGTCAGTTAGCAAATCCCGCAGCTAACCAACAAAGTGCTGAATCCATCACGACCACAACTATTACAACTCCCATGGGCTCTGAGACCTCGGCTAATGCCGTGGGCAACGCTGAAGCCACAGGGGAAGCTGTTGTGAACCCCAGTCAGGGATCTTTTGAGATGGCCGACGCAACTCGCCCTCAAATTCAATCTAATCTTCAGCGAGTGCAGGATTTTATCCAGCGACAGGCTCCTCGTTCCCGGATGTACGCCGGTTATTGATAGTAAAATAACTCAAGAGCTTAGGACTATTAGGGTAAGCGTATGAACGGACCGTCGATGGCACCCAGGAGTTACGCTTACTCTGGTGGAGAGCGTATTCCTTATATGCGCTCTCAGCAATCTGATGTTGAGCGAGCTTACGGTGCAGTTTCGTCTGACCCTCGGCAGGTTCCTGCATACGGTATTTCTGCAGCATCTGAGCCAACATCTAGGGGCGGTGGTTTTCTGAAAACCATCAACGACATAGCAGGAGCTCTTTTACCGATTCTGGATGTAGCTCGCAGCTTTAAAGCTGGGTATCAGGGTCTTCCTCTTCCTGGTCGCAGTTCTGATGATTCTCGAATGGCGGGCGACCGTTTCATGTTTGAGATTTATCAAAATATGCTTCAGCGAAATGAACAAGAAGCTCAGCGTGCCCGTGAGGAGCGTAAGTCAGCAGGGGAAGAAGATTTTCGTAGGCAACTTATCTTGAAAGGTGTTGAGAAAGGAGATATTTCCCTTGATAAAGCCTTGAAAGCACTACAAGGCGAAAAGATTGAGTTTGGTACGCCTTCGGGTTCTACTAACCTTCCATCTGAAGCTCCTGTCCAAGGGGCGTCCTAATTTCTTTTAACAAACGGAGCGCACCTAATGGCCTCAACTAGCACCAACAAACAACCCTTAATGGTTGATCGCCCTTTCTTTAGGGGCGCCAAGATTAATAGCGGTACAACTGTTATCGCTGATGCTAGTAATCCTGACTTTGGGGACTTAATTCAACTTGTTCGTGTTGGAGATATCCCTTCAGAGGATGGCGCTTTAGTTGAAGATATCTTCGTTGTTTCTGCAGAAGGTTATCCTGACGATAGCGGAGTTCGTACGGCTGCTTTTGGTGTTTACGTCTATGCTCCAAACCAAGCTGCTCCTTCGACTTCAGCACCCCTTTTAGTTGGTAAATTCCAGATTGGTTTGTCTGGCGCAACCGAAGGTGTGATCCAGCGCGTAGAGCTACCCGCTACCGTTGCGCCCACGCCTCAAGTAGGTGACACCAATCTGGTCTATCCCATTGAGCGTGGTAAGTCTGAAGCTATGTATCTTGAGAAAGGATACATTCTCTGCATTGGATATTTAGGAAACGGGCCTGCTGCTGTGTCTGGAGGCTTGAGTGCATCTGGTGTTTCCGTGATGGCGCAAGGCGGTTTTTATTGATTAATGGCACGACGAAAAGGGTCGGACGATTTTAGTTGGCATAACCACCAGCCAAAAAAATCAAAGTTTGGCTTCTCTTCGTTTGAGGGAGCTAGCACAAGACATCAGCTCAGCTCCCCTGTGCCGTTAAGGCGGAAGTTTAGACCTGATTTCAACTTAAAAGATTTCAGTATTCTTTTCGACTACAACTACGCGTCTATGTGGACGCGGTGGCGGAGAGGCTACGAGCTTTACATGTACGCAAACCAAGCGTACGTCGGTCTTAATTATTCATTTCGATATTGGACTACAGGGACGGTAGGCGTCGGTGCTGCACTCCCTGGTATTTGTTACATGTACCCCTCCATGAGTCAGGACATGGCCATGAGGATGGTGGCTATACGTCCTAGGGATTCATTTAATTTTCTTGACTTTGGATATTCAATTAAGTCGGTTACGCAGACGAGCGGCACAATTTATGCCGTAGAACTTTCTAGTAATTTCGGTCCACCTATTTCTTTCTTTACAGGAGAGGTTCTCTCTGATCGTTTTGCTGCTGACGGCACGGAGAAAACAAGTTATAACAACTATGTGGTTATAGGTGTTGGAAACGGAACTACCCCTATCACTCCGGGGTTCGCTCCAATATTTAATAGTATTTTTATTTCGGTAGATACAGACAATAGCTGGTCTGTTATTGACAACGAAACCTTGGCGGCTCCAGCAGGTCTGCCAACCGTGGGCGACTACTTCACCACGGAGATGCGCTTTGGGTGTAACTGCCCAGATTATCTGGCGCGTGAAGATTTTAATCTTTACGAATACAGTTTAAAGCGTCGCTATCCGTACACACTTCCTCAAGACTCAAAGCCAGGTTTGTATGACGCGGGTAGAGACTACCTAGCTTCTCGTACTGAAAATACGAGAGATTTTCCTGGATTTACTCGTGATTTTGGTTTCCTTTATGTAAAAAAACTTTTAGATTTACCTACATATACAGATAGCAGCAAAGTATACTCAGACCCTAACCTAATTTATTTTGCTCCTAGGTGGTGTAAACATATCTACGCATCATTTTGGGACATGCAAAATCGTTTTGGAGACGATATGCTGCCCCCGGCATGGTTATCGCAACCTACCGATGAACCTATGGATGATAAGTATCGGGAATATTTTGACTTGAACTTAGCCAAGCAAACAACCTTTGAGAAACGGCAGCAACATCTTCGCTGGTGGGAGAAGTACTCGCCCTCAAAGAATACGGTGCCTGTACACATGATGTATCCAGATATGCACCCTACTATGGTTAAGGCACTTAACTTTGATACGTTAGCGTCAGGAACTAGCACCGCCATGACGGCGAGTGGTTTCGAGATGTTTACGGTTGATCAATACAATCCATTCGCCCCTCCAGACCCTGAGATAACTCCAAAACTAGATGGAGGAACGTACAGTAACGGAGTTCTCGTTAGTGGAGCTACCTTAATTTACGATGGTGGTAGCTACTCCAACGGCGCTCTAATACCCTATCCCTCACTTCCTTCTCTGATAAACGGCGGCGTCTACTAATGGCTTCTACACCTGTAATTCTTCTCAGCAAAAGAAGCGGTAACGCCTCAGATCGCCCAAATGCTGCCACGGTGCAGGCGGGCGAAATTGCTATGAGTTTTGGCGCAGCAGATCCAGGCCTTTATTTTAAGGATTCTGCAGGATCAATTCGAAAGTTTGGGTCGAATCACTACGGAACAACTGCACCTAACTCAAGCCCGCTGGGCTCACCAGGCAATTCTGTAGGCGAGCTGTGGACCGACTCGTCTACAAGCTCTTACTACTTACGGGTTTGGACCGGAGCCGCTTGGCAAAAAGTTGGCGCTGGTTTTGCCGACACAGCTAATACTGCCAACAGTGCATCAACTGCGAGTACCGCCAATGTGGCAAGTGTCGCAATCGTTGCAAGTGGTGTCGCAGTTGTAACTTCGCTCCCAACTGCTTACACAGGAGGTTTGGTCTACTTAAATGCCGGAGCCAGTGGCCTCTATGTGTCCGCAAACGGAGGTTGGATACTTACATAGAGCCACGCAGCGTGGCTTTAAGCATCCAAGCCCCTTTAAACAGGTTGCCGCAAATTTCAGCGGCAAAGTTTTCAACGTCGGGTGCTCCGGTTTCCCTGGCAGCTTCAACCAGATCTTTCGCCATCATGGCGCCAGCTTCCAGGTTCTTTGTATAAAGAGTCAGCCCTTCGCGAGCGTCGTAAGTCTTAACGGCTGGGAACTTCTTAAAGGCATCGAACAAGCCGCACTGACACATAGGCATCAGATAGTCCATGCTTCGGACTAATTCAGCAATCGTGTCAAAGTCAGCAACGTGCTGCTCGTACTGTTTACCTAGGAACTTGTGTACAGCTAGAAAGTTTGAACACTCAACGTTGAAGTGTAGAAGGTGAGCCTGGATGTTTAATTGGTATAGATAAGAGGCAAAGGAGACCATCTGATAAACGAGATTATCAGGCGTGGCCTCCTTCGTGATAATCACTTCCTCCTTAACGACTTCTTGAGTCGGCGCTTGACTAGCGCTTTGGAAGATATCAGCTAAAGAGGAGGTGTTCATCGCTAGTGATCAGACAGCGCAAGCAGCGCTTTCTTCCACTTTAGCCTCTTCTGCTCCGGAGTTTAAATAAGCCTCAAGGGCGTCTTTGTTGATCCGATAGAGGGACTTGACGCCATTGGGCTGCAGGTTGACGAAGATGCCCTTCGGCCAGCCACCGGGCTGGTTGGACTCAGTCAGCATAATACGCTTACGTACAAAGCCTGCGGAGCAGTTGAGGAGCTCAGCGGTCTGAGCGATGGTCAGGAGCCGTGCGTGATCCATTTAATGTGACGTTGTTGATGACGACAACGAAAGGAGGTTAGCAGGAATCTTCATGAAGAAAGTCTGTGAGAGCGACCTTTAGATTGATTTAATTTTTGACACGATAGACTGAGTAGACGCAAGAGACTACAGCCGTGGCCATCCGCATCGCTGGCGAGAAGTTTGCCGGTTACAACCAACCGAGACGCGACTCAGACGGCGGCAAGAAGTTCGCTGTCGCAGCGAAAGAGGGTGACGAAGTCCGCTTAGTCCGGTTTGGGGACCCTAACATGAGTATCAAAAAACACATACCAGAGCGTCGCGAGAACTTTAGGGCACGTCATAACTGTGATAATCCAGGAAGTAAGCTCAAAGCACGCTATTGGGCTTGTAAAAGTTGGTAAACTCCATGTAAAATTGTGAGTTGACTTAGACTTAGGTCAGATGCACTTCGAGCGGTGAAAGACGAGCACGGCCACATCCGAGTGGGTCTGACGCTTGAAGATGACTTCACACTGCAACGGCTGAAGAACGCTGCTCATGCCCTTAAGGGCGAGGCCCGCGACCAGTATCTATGGAAAACTATCTTTAGGTTCGTGTGCCGTGAACGAGCCTATAAGTCAGTTATGGAGGAGATTGGCGTGGCTATCGACACTAATATAGATATATTCGAAGACTCAGAGGATGAGTGAAGGTATTAGCCCTAACGCTAGGCGTTGGTTAAATACGATTGCTTTTGCTGAGGGCACCTGGGGAGGTGGCGCACCTCGTTACGATATAACGTTTGGTTACACACCTATAAAGGATCTGAGTCGTCACCCAGATCGTGTTGTTCGGAGTGGTAAGTACGCGAGTGCAGCTGCGGGCGCCTATCAGTTCATGCCCGCTACTTGGGAGAGAGCGCAGAAAGCCCTGGGCTTAAAGGATTTTGGCCCCCAATCACAGGACTTAGCAGCGCTGTATCTGTTGCGTCAGCGAGGCATCGACCCCAACAAGGATCCGATAACGCCAGAAACAATCGCGAAAGTATCTGGAGAGTGGGCCTCTTTGCCGAATCTGGCTGGAAAAAGTGCTTACGGCCAACCAGTTAAGAGTTTTGAACAGCTGAAAAACTTTGCTCAATCTGGCGGCGCCGCTTCTTCTCAGGCTCAAGCAACGGATGCCGAATCTGAGGCCGCCACTAGCCTTCTGTTGAATGAATTTATAAAGTTAGTAACTAGGCCACGGGGCGTGGACCTTAAAACTGATCTTTTAACTTCCAGCATCCCAGCACCCGAACTCCCTGGGTATGAAGAGGAGCCAGAAGCCGACTTAGGTGTTGAAATCCTTTCCGATATTTATAAAAACCGTCAACAAGACGACGCGGTTAAGCAAGCAATGCAACAAGATGCGAGTTTACGGTTACAGCAGAATTTGATTGCTGCTGATCAAGCTAAAAGTCAGCTGCTTGCTCAAGCGTTAAGCGCTTTTGCGACACCTAAGTCTGTTATTTAAACGTATAATCAAATAAAGGGATTGCTTATCTAGTGGACTCCTTTCTCGGTGGTATAGGTAGCTTTAGCGGCTCGGTTCCGAGCTACGGGGACATAGGACCTGGCTATACCGGGGACTTCTTCGGGGGTTCGTCCCCTACTGCTGGAATCGGCAGTTCACTACTCCAAGGCCTTGGCCGTGGTGTGTTAGGCGGCTTAAGTAGCTTAGGAGATAGTTCTACGGGATCTCGATCTAGTGGTGGTCGAAGTGGTTCCTACGTTGATCAGACTCGAAACGACATGAATAGTCTTCTAGCACTAGCCATGCGTTCCTTCGGTACCCCCGAATCTGTCATCTGAGTTTTACTCGACCTAATACGATGCCTACCCCGCTCCCTACTTCTTACGACTGGTCTTCTACCCAGGCTCCTAGTGGGCCTTTTGGGGTGGAAACGATCCCTGGCTCTGAGTCTGTTCTCGGGAATTTAACGGGATTAGGGGCTCTAGGGACTAACGGTATTTTAAATTTCGCTAATGGTTTCGGAAGCAGTGGCTTCAACCTCTCCAACTTGAGTCGTTTTGCTGGTTCTCTCGGCAATCTTCTGGGGCCTGGCTTTGATATGGCGGCTTCTACTAAAGAGTTAGAAGACATGGCCAAGAAAACTACAAAACAAATAGATGAAAGAATTTCAAATATTTATCCTGCTCTGACCGGTAAAACTGGAGAGCAAGCTTTAAATGAGTACTATCAGAATTTTGCAGATACTGTTGCGAAGGTTCAAAGTCAAGGTCGTGCTGATCTAGGTATCTCTCCTGATATCGCGGCTGAATATGATCGGCTCGGTTCTCGGGTTGATAATATTCAAAATCAGTATTCTCTTGCAGGACGTCTTGGTGGATACGAGAAACTAGCCCTGGAACCACCCGTGGTTTCTATGGACGTAAGCTCTATTCGTAAAGCTGCTGATTGGGCGTCCCCAGAGATTGCTTCTCAGTTTGGCATGATGACTGATTACAGCGGTCCTCAAGCTTCCCGTTTTATCTATGGCGGCAACCGTACTGCTGATGCAATCGGTAAGTACTACAACACCAGTGGTGATGTTGCTGGCCTGATGAACTACGGAACATTGGCCTAATGGCTCAACTCTCACGTTCACCTTTAGAACGGCGTGCGGAGTCATTTGTAAATCGACGTGGGATTCGGCCACGGCGAGAGCCGAGTTCGTTTCGACTTGCCGGCCAGATTTTTAACGTCGAAGCTCGGGAAAAAGTTCGTAACGTAGAGCAAGAGTCTCGCCGACGTCTCCAAGCTGAGCGCGTGGTCGGAATCGGCTTTGGGGAGAAAGATAATTACGGCCCAGATAACAGCTGGGATACGCCAGACGCGCTCAAGTATACACCCGACCCAGCGTACTATAAAGATCACAGAACTTATGCACCCCTTGCTGGTACTCCTCGCGAGGTGGCAGATAGTAAACGAAGCCAAACACCTTCGTATCGATAGGTTTTAAATCTTTTTCACGCAAGAGACTGGGCTTTTCACTAAGTACACAAAGCGGAAAGTCGAAACCAATTTTCTGAGTAACTAACAGAGCGACCTCTGTAGAGGTGAGGAAGATAACTGCTTGTTCGAATTCGTTTCGAAGCCACTTGTTGTAGGCGAGTTCTAGCCACACACGCTGTGCTGACTTTTTAAATCTGAGATTTTTCCTAAATAAACGGGTGTCCTTAGGTTGCTCGTCTCCGCTTAGAAGATTTCTAGGAGGGAATAGATAGATATTTTTTGCTTTCCAGGCTTGATTAAGTCCGTTTTCACGCCAAGTAAATATATTTTTTGCTTGAACGACTAAGTTTGCTTGCTCACTTGAGGCTGGGTCTAGATCAATCTCACCGCCGAAAAGATAAGCCGTGGTAGCTATTAGTTCCGGCGGCGATACGAAGTCGTCGTCAGAGAATGAGACTGTTTGAAAGTTCATCAATTTTTTTATTCGCTTCTACAGGATCGACCAGATGGACGCAGATTTCGCTTGATTGCACCATCGCTATCAGGGCTAGGTCTGAGTCAGACTCTTTTTCGATTACGCGGATGATCTTGCTGAATAATTCTTCAGCTTTGTCATCCATACCTTCCTGAGCAACTGCTAAGTCGTTCTCAAGATCAGTTTTAGTCAGATACCTAGAGCTTTCTGGATCCTCTGGATTGAAAACTAAAATTCCTTCGCCAAGAGCCCGACGATTTTCAAAATACAAACGAGTCATATCTGACAGGATCGTTCGTACTACACCTGCGCTTATCATGCGCTCGGTTTCGTTACCTCCGAAGAGACTTTTAACTAGCGCTGCGGCGCCACGAGACAGGTCAGACATAGGTGAAGTTGCTCCAGGCGGCCTGCATGATCGCGTTAATGTCGTATAAAAATTTACTTGAGTTTCTTTCGCTTGGGTCAGTTTTGCAATAATGGCGCGACTCTACCAGACCTGACTCCCCTCCTGAAACAATACCTTGATGAATCAATTTATCTATTGTGACAGAAGGAACACTGAGCCTTTGGCTAACAGTTTTTTTTGAAACAAAAGCACTTGTTATTTTACCGTCCTTTTGTGCGACAAGTATTTGCAAAGAAATATCTATAGACTCTAGAGCTTTTTGAATGTTTTTAAGGTGGGTCAGATGTTCGTTCATGATTAGACGTCACTGCGAGGATCGTAGCACTTACTGCAGCTACAGGCAACTTCTGAAAGCTCTTTTAAGTTTCTACCTTTTTCTGTTGCTCCTACGTTGCGTAATACATCATTAATAGCTTCACAAGCTTCAAGCAAACATTCATACAGCCCTATGTAACCAGGGGAATTTTTTCCTTGGACAGCCGCTTTCCATTTTTTATGTTTCGTGCTCCAGCTTACTCCCTGAATTCCACTCTTATTATCTTTACGTATTGGTCTGTTCCATCCTTGTATGTCTCCTATAGTATCTAGCCTTAAGTTTGATATGTTATTATTGAGTGTATTTTGGTCTATGTGGTCTATCTGAGATTTTTTTGGATCTACTTTATGTGCCATATAGAATATTATGCGAGATACTAAGTATCTATTTTTATCTATACCGATGTACCAGTCAAGCCGAGTTTCACGGCTTGGATTGGTTTTAGTACACCCAGCAACTTGTCCTACCGCTCTACCTCCTTTAACTATTTTCCAAACCAAGCCAGACCACTCGCCGTATTTATCTTCCGGAATTTCAACTATCTCAAGTAACTCGTTAAGTCGGTCGAGCGTGGGTAGAGCACGGTATCTAGGCATGGGGAGCCGCCAAACCACCAAGCGCCTGGCAGTTTAGATCACTTGCAGCTTCAGGGAAAGGAAGAAAACCCGAAGCACTCCCCGTATGCCAGCTTCGTTCCTTCTTGCCCGCTGACTTATCTATTGTAGGAGTACTTTTGCTTTTGTCTCGAAGTCGGCGGGATCCTCAATAAGAAGCTTGATCAGCTTATCAAGCTTGCTCGTGCTGTCAAGTGCATCGCGTTGGTTTTTGATCAACCAGTACGTGTAGGCATTTAAAAGGTAGTAGTGCGTCTGTTTTGCCTTGAGAGCTCCTACCTTCCACTTTTCGTAATCAAAGGCGCTGCTGTGGCGAGAGCTACCAGTTTTAAGCTCAAGCTCTCGTATCTCAATCTGCAGCTCGATATCTCGAATGGTGTAGTCGAGTGAACTAATCTTCGCCTCGCAGTCAGTTAAGTCTTTGGGCGGCTGATTGTCTGTATAAATCCAAGTGGGAAGGTTATCGATCCTAAATTCGTCAGCCCAGAGACAAGGGCGACGCAACTCATTCGTAGAGTTCCCCGAGTACGCGTTCGATGTGTACGTTGTAATCACCGTTTAGACAGTAGAGAGTGTGGTGTTCAAATGCGATCCTGACAACAAGATCGAGCTGGGTGAGCCGTTTAAGATGATTTCGAACTGAGCTCGTTGATTGACCGACTTCTTCGGCAATCTCAGAAAGACTAGCAGGTTGAATCGCTTTTAAGTCAAGGATTAAGCCGCTGTGGCGAGTAATCGCTTGGAGCCTGCCCTGATGCCTTGGATTGTGGAAAGCGATAACTTGATTTCGAATTTCTGAAGGATAACTCGCTGGGTAATTTTGGCAGAGATACCTAGGTCCTGCAGGTGGAGCACCATCCTCTCGATCTGAGGAGAAGTCTTCTGGTTGGGTGTTGATGTGATACATAGATGGTATGGGTTGATACAGAATGGATTAGAGCACCTGGAGCGCACAAAGTCACTTGATCTTAGTTTTGTCTTAAAGAATGCTTCGTAGATGAAGCGACGCGTGCGAGTCGATTGGCCGTCATCGTCGCTGTAGGTGTAGCCGCGATCCTCCGGGTACTCCAAATGGGTGTCCGGGTCGATCAAAGGACGGTTCCGCTCAAGCCATGCGTGAAGGCGGGAAGCTCGACTGGAGCAGGAAGCCAGCTCACTGCGGCAGACCTCGCAGGCTTGAACTAGGTCGTGCGGCAAGCGAACCCGCTTCCGGAACTCAGAAGGGATCACCAATGGATCCGAGCGGCCGCAGAGGCACCGCCAGACGGAGACAGCCGCGTGGTGCTCGATGCGCCAGTGCCCGCGATGTTCGACAGTCTCAGGAGCACCCTTTGGCTCTGGGATCGAGGTTTCGTCTAGGTCGAGCAGTCCTAGTAGCGCTACTGCCCTCAGGTTTAAGCCCATGACAAGTGTCGCATGATGAGCGCAGCATAACACCGGAGGTGCGCCAAGACACATTAAGAGACTATGGAGCTCACGGAACGCACGTAGAACATAAAGAGGTAGTGAGTTCAGAACTCCCTTAATTTCTTTCTTTCTCTGATAGCTCAGTCTCCAACGAGACTAGGTTGAGACAAGAACTTTTATCTTTTTTGAGACGTGTCTTTAATGATTGCCTAGTAGTTTTCTAAGACTCTAACTTAATACGTTTATCTAGATACGACTCAAGAAACTTATCTTTTATAAGCTGTGCAGAGTTTGGTTGTAAGCAGGGAGTTTTACAAAAAGTCTTTGAGGCAAGTTTTTTTGATCGCGGTTTGAAAGCGTACGGCTAGCCCGTGGTTTACATATCTTCCTATAGGTGTTTAGACTTTGTGAAACTTAGAGGTGCACTGTGACCAAAACTACAGTCCGGCCTGTAGAGGAACTTACTTGGAAGGACCTACGCCAGAGAGCTACGGTGCTCGGTATACCCGCTTGGCAACTAGCTGAACAACTCGTATCTCATGAACGAGACGGCCAGCTCGTATTTAAAGTTTCTCTGGATAGCACAAAGGCGTAGAATTTAATCTCCCTCAGTTAAACTGGAGAATACGGGAGGGCTACGTCTGTAAATGGCTGAAATTAACGTACCCGCCTGCCCAACACACGGTTCGATACCTCGTGCACTTCATTCTGAAAACTTCGAGGGTATCGTTACTGTTATTGAAAGCATTATTGAAACCGTAAGCGGCGTGGGCACTGTCAGTTACTCTCGATGCCCTTACGGGTACCCCTGGAACTTCGAAGGGGTTGTTCGCGCACTAGAAGACTTAAACACCAGTATTAGCGGAATTTCTGGAGGTGGCGGAGGCGCCGACATCGCGGCTGGCTCGGGTATTTATTTCACTACAAGCGGTACGGCGACTGTAATCAATGCAACTGTCGTCTCTGCATCTGGTATCTCTATTAGTGCTGGCTCCGGTATTTATCTATCTGATGCCGGCACTCGAATCAACTTGAACGCTGTTGGCGAAGGCAGCGTTACGGTTCTTTACAGTGGAACAATTGCGGTTATCAGCGGAACGGACACTCAAGGTGGCGGAGGCGGCGGCGCTTCTGTAACCGTTTCCGGTGAGCCGGGCACTGGTTACGCGGCCGGCGATCTCTGGTTCGATACGAACGAAGGACGTCTGTTTGTTTACGCATCCGGCAACGGTGTATCTGATCCAGCGTGGTACCAAACCAACGCCGAGGCGATTGCTCTCAAATCGGAGACTGCTCCTTCTGGTACCGGCGAGAACGCCCCACCGCGTGATGGCTCTATTTGGTTTAACACCCTTATGGGTTCGTTGTTCGTCTATGACGCAACGACAAGCGGCTGGTACGAGACCGGACCATCTCGTTCCTTTGCTTATGGACCTGCAGCACCTGCTTCTACAAGCACTGAGGGCGCTGGTTGGTTCGATACGAGTACAAATCGCTTGAAAGTCTGGACCGGCACTGACTGGGCCGATATCGACATCGATGGAGGTGTTTACTGATGGCTAACTATCAACGGTTAAAGCGCACAGCCTCTGGTGTTGTCACTGGGGACCCCGCTGTTGGCCAGCTTGTTCTTGATACTCCATCGGGTTATCTCTACACAACTCGTGATGACGGGACTCTGGTCCTAATCAATAACGGTATTCCTGGACCTATTGGCCCTAGCGGCGCTGTCGGACCTGTTGGACCCAGTGGCGCTGTTGGAGCAACTGGTGCTACTGGACCTAGTGGAGCCATCGGACCTAGTGGGGCGGATGCTTCGCCTCGGTATTTCCTCAACGCTTTTGACACCACGACTCAGACGAACCTCTCCGCTGCTTCGGGAAATGTGTTTGCCTATAACACTGTTGTTGACGCCCGTGGAGTCTCCGTCGTCTCTGGGACGATGATTCAAGTTGCTAACTCGGGTGTTTACAACATTCAATTTTCCGCACAGCTTGAAAAGACAAGCGCGAATAAAGATGACGTTGATATCTGGCTTGCTAAAAACGGAGTCGGGGTGCCTTGGTCAGCAACCACCATCGTTGTTGAAGGCTCCTCAGACCGCCAAGTGGCTGCATGGAACTTCTTCTTGAGCATGGACAGCAATGAGTACGCTCAGCTTTATTGGCATTCTAATGATCTTAATGTTTTTGCTCTTGCTGCAAGTGGTCATGCTGCTCCCGCACATCCTGACATACCCTCTATTATCTTGACTGTTAACAACGTTGATTGACATCGGGTTGATTTGTTCTAAACTCTGTTGGCCCGCTGACTCATCATGTCCAAGCCCAAGAACGTTCAGCAGATCGAAAGCAAGCCCAAGAAAACCCGCCAAGGCGATGGCCTGCACTCCAAGCCTTCTCACGGTCGGAAGAAGACTAGAGGACAGGGTAAAGGTTAGACTAGATATCATTTCCTAGGTCGATATGGCTATTGCTTCTTTCAAGGCAGGCGAAGGTATATCGGCCGGGGATGCAGTTTTTGTCTCTAGTGCCGGCTTAGTATTTAAAGCACTCGCCGACACACAAACTAAGGCCAGCGTGGCTGGGATAGCAGTTAACGGTGGCAGCGTTGGAGATTTAATTCGGGTAAATCTTGATGCTATTTATACCTCATCCTCAACTTACAGTCCTCCTCAAGATCTTTATTTATCTATAACTACATCAGGCGCATATGTTGATTATGAATCGGTTGCGTCTGGTTTAGCTGTAACTACTTATCCTGGCGTATATCTTACAAAAGTAGGTACAGCGGTTACATCTAATAAAATTAATGTCGAAGTTTCTCTTCCTCGTTTTATCGTTAATCCCACCCCGCCCTCGTAGTCAACAAGGATAAAACCACCTGTGTGGTTACAGGTTAGAATTAGAAAAAACGAGGCTGACGATGTTCGTTCTCGACGGTAAACCTTTAGCTCTGGACCGCTCTTTTGAGGCGAACGATACTCTGTACCCGGCTAATTGGTTGCGTTTAGCGTCTCCTGCAGAACGTGAAGCTATTGGTATAACTGAAGTCCCCGATCCACCGCAGTACGATCAGCGTTTTTATTGGGGTTACACAACTAGCGGCACTCTGATCCCTAAGGACCACACTCAGTTAGTCGGGCAGTGGACTGATACTACCCGGCAAACCGCTAACACCCTACTTTCGCCTACGGACTGGATGATTGTCCGTGAAGTAGACAACGGAACTCCCGTTTCCAGCGGGATTAAGTCTTGGCGTCAAGAGATTCGGACGGCTTGCGAAGCTAAAGTTCTCACGATTGACTTAACTCAAGATACTCCTGAGCTTGCAACTTACATCACTTACGTGAGCCCTTCGGGCGGTGCTTCAACTGATTACAACTACTGGCCTCGGTACACTGAACCCAGTGGAGTTCAAGCCTGATGACTGACCGCGCTATTTTCAACAGAAGGTATACGTCGTATACACCAGGCACGACACAAGTCTGGCTTGTCAATGGCGCCGGCGTGGCTACCTCCAGCGCCAGCACCTTATCCTTTACAGCTGGTGATGACTTAATCCAAGGTGAAGTTGTTTATGTGAGCGGTACATATGTACTGCCTGCTTCCACAGCATCTGGAACCGCGCCCGAAGCATGGGCAGCTATAGGTGTTACAGCCGAAGCAGCCAGTACTTCAAGTCCCGTTACCGTCATTCTCGACGATATTGCAGTTATCAGCTCTGGAAACCTTATTCACCAGACCGCTTTAACTCCTGGTCAGTACTATTACGTTTCTAGTGAGACTGGTAAGTTAACTAGCGCTACTGCTCCTTCTGGCATCACGACTTCCGCAGGTTATGCCGCTCTCACCGTGGTCGGCTTAGCTTTAAGCAATTCGGAACTTCATGTTGAAGTTGGTGAACCGGTTACTTTAACTTAATCGGTTAAACTATAGATAGAGGAGACAACTATGACTAACCGTAGACCGCTTGTACTCATCAGCGGCAGTTTTTCGGAGCTGCCGCAAGGTGACTCGGTTGTTGGTGCTTCTATCGGTTTAGCCGCCAGTCCTAGTGGCTTAATTTTTGTTGGTTCTGATCTTGGTATTGATGGAACTGCTTTAGTTTCAGGCATTGCAGCACAGACCACCGCTAACACTGCTTTAGTATCCGGCACTGCAGCACAGGCAGCTGCTAATACTGCTTTAGCTTCTGGAGACGCAGCTATTTTGTTAGCTTCTTCTAAATTAGGAGAGGATGAGGTTATTTCTTTAATCGTTGGTCTTTCGTAGATTAGGTTATACTTAAGTCAAAGGTGCGGTTACTATGGCATCCAAATTTACTGCTAGTGGTGTAAGTTTTGTAAACGGATCTGGTACGTTCGTTTGCTACCAAGCTCCTAATTTTACTAACCCTAGCGGATGTGCAATAATACTATCTCATCTTTTTACGACTGACGGGTACGAAATCACCCCAAGAGTAAGGACTGATATATACCAAGGTTCAAGCGTAGTTGCAAGCATTATAAATGATGTTGTAATACCGTCAGGAGCTTCCCTGGAGACTGTATCCAACAAAGTTGTGCTTACTTCAGGCCAAAGCCTACAGACGAGCGTCGAGCCCTCGGGCAGTGTTCGCGTTCAAACTTCTGTGCTTGAAATCTATTAATAAGAATGGCTAAGACACAAGGCGGCTTTATCGGTAACCAACCAGCCAACTGGGGGTTGAACAGTCGCAGCGGCGCTTGGAATATTTCGGAAATATTTTCACTCGTAAAAAACAACACGTGGGCAATCCCTTATCAAAAACCAACAGAGGTAACCGTTGACTACCTCGTTGTCGCTGGCGGCGGTTCTGGCGGCTCTTCTTACTACTCCGGCGGCGGCGGCGCTGGCGGTGTCAGGACATCCGTCGGCACCTCGGGCGGCGGTGGATCAGCAGAAACGGCAATAACAGCAGATACAAACACTCCTTATTCAATCATTGTCGGTGCCGGTGCGGCCCGCAATACCTCTGGAGATGGTGAAAACGGCAGTGATTCAACTTTCGCAACCGTTACCAGCCTTGGCGGCGGCGCCGGCGGCGGCTGGCTTGGAACCAAATTTGGCTCAGTCGGCGGCTCTGGTGGAGGTAGCGCATATGCAGAAGCAGGCGCTGCTGGCACAGCGAACCAAGGCTATGCGGGAGGTAGTGGCGGAGGCAGTGGAGCAGGTGGCGGCGGCGGCGGCGCTGGAGCCATCGGCGCCACCCCTGGTGGTAGTACTGGCGGCGCAGGCGGCGCTGGATACAGTCCAACATTACGCGGATCTCCTTGTGCCGGCGGCGGCGGCGGCGGTGGGCTAGACCCAACTGGCGTAGGCGGCGTTGGAGGCGCTGGAGGCGGCGGAAATGGCGGGTCTCCTAGTGGTGGAGTTGCGGCTACTGACGGAGCAGCACAGTCAGGGAGCGGCGGCGGCGGCGGCGCCAATGGAGGCACCCTAACAGACGCCGACGGCGGCGCCGGTGGCGGCGGTATTGTTTATCTGCGAATTCCCGACGGATTTACAGCGACTTTCTCAGCAGGTGTTACAGCTAGTAGCGTAACTGGTGGAGGCTATAAAACCTACACAGTCACAGCTACGTCAACTCTATCCGAAACAGTCACCTTCTCGGCGTAACGATGGCCCATTTTGCCCTTTTAGATGAAAACAACACCGTGGTGTATGTCCTTGTTGGCCGCGATGAGGACGACGGGTTGGAAGCGCAACTAAGCGCTCGAACTGGTCAGGTCTACAAACAAACTAGCTACAACACTCGTGGTGGGGTGTATATAACCCCAAATACTAATAAAGTAGACCCCGACCAAACCAAAGCCTTTAGAAAAAATTATGCAGGAATCGGATACACCTATAGCGAGGATTTAGACGCCTTTATACCACCACAACCTTACTCCAGCTGGATATTAAATACTGACACCTGCCAGTGGGAACCACCCACATCTTTACCTCAAGATGGTAAGAATTACAGGTGGGATGAAGCGACTACTTCTTGGGTTGTCTATGAAGTTTCGTCAAACTAAGTCAGTATTTCGGGTAGAACTCAAAGCAATAACTTGGCAGGCTAAGTCCTTTTTCACTGCTTGGCTTGCGAAGTATCTAAAGAACGGACATTTTTTCATAAATTTTCAGAACAATTTCTTTGTATTGCTTTAAATCAGTGTCGTAGGACTTAAAATATCTGCAGCCGCACTCACTTTGTGAGCGAACGGGATCTACTTTTTGACCTCAGCTGTTTGCAAAAGAGGTTTGCTAAGAAACGATTCCGTAAACAAATATTCGAAGACTGGGGGTGCTGCGCTTACTGCGGGAAAGAAAATCCGACAACACTGGATCACGTAGTACCTAAAGCCCGTGGCGGCTCGACGACCCGAAAAAACCTAATCGCAGCTTGCGGAGATTGTAATATTTTAAAAAGTTCAGAAGATTGGTATTCCTGGTTCAGGTCTCAGGACTTCTGGACACCAGAAAGAGAGGATCGGATCTTGCGCTGGGTTAACCAGTCAGATGCCGATCCTCTTCCTTTAGTACCGGTTTATTGGACGCACGCCCCCGTGGCCGCCTAATTTACTTCTTAGCGGTTTTAGTTACGATGCCTGCGATAACCTCTATAACCTTGTAGAGCTTACCGTAGATTTCGTCATCACGAGGAGTAGGGGTTGCGTTCACGACAGCCAATGCTAATACGTGAACAGCGGCCAGGATGCCGGCAACTTCAGCCCAGTTCTCAGATAAATAGTGAATCATGGGTTTACTTCAGCTAGTAGAATTCTAAGAGCATTCGTAGTTTTATGCCTGCCATACTCGACGATGCAGTTAAGTCGATTATGAAAGAAAATCCGAAGATGAGCGAGTCTTCGGCTTACGCTATCGCGACTAAGCAGCTGCAAAAATCCGGCGATTTAAAGGAAGGGACTCAGGAACCGACTAAGAAAGGCGCTCGCCGGGGTGAGATGTCGAAAGCTACGCGGGCTAAGACGCGGGCGCGTAAATATAAGGTTGAACGCGAGCGTGGCAAACGGGATGAGCGCAACACGGAGGGTCGCGACTGATGGCTAATCAAATGAAAGGGGAGGACCCTTGCTGGAAGGGTTATGAGATGGTTGGCATGAAGAAAAAAGATGGGAAAGAGGTCCCTAACTGCGTGCCGAAGGCTAAGGAAGCCAAAGCTAAGGCGCGGTCTTATCGCGAGTCTCGACAGTCCAGGGAGCGCTGAGTCGCATCTCACCTCCTAACAGCTCCTGAGCTTTAGACCCATCCGGTTCGAGCTCGCTGTAAACGGGCTTTTGCTTTTCTTTTTCCTCTTTATCCCACGCCTTGTGAAGGTCTTCGACTTGTTTGTCGACGTCCTTCATCGCGACTTCGGCTCGAAACGCAGCCCAATCGGGGCGGCAATAATCAAGTATTCGTCTTATCCAAGGTTTCTGTTTTAGCGGATAAAACCTACACAGAAAAATAATGAGCTCGTAAATTAAGGCGTTTGTTTTGTTATACATGTTCTAGAATTTTTATATCGAGGCGTATTAAATCTAGCCATGGCCGAAGTTACCTTCAACCGTGAGACAGGCGCTGCTCCTGAAGGCATCACGCGCTTCGGTCAGTTCCGCACCAGCGATGGTAGCAACGTAACTATCGGCAATTATCGGACCTTTGCTGGCGATGGCGGCCTCGGTCTGGCTGACGTTTTCTCGATCACCTTTGGTACCACAGGCACCGCAACCATCACTCTGGATGCCGAAGCTTTTGCTGTTAGTAAGGTTGAGGTTTATAAAGCTGACGGCACCGTGGCAGGCACTGCTGAAGCCCCTAAGTTGAGTCGCCGATCCTCTTCTAGCTTTACTTATAGTGTCACTTCTGGTGATACAGGAACTCTTTATGTGTTCCGTACTGGGCGCAGTGAGACTGAGTATCGCGTTACTTTAGCCGCTGCTTAATTAAAACTTCACGTCGTAATCGGTCAGGTTCTGTCAGAGTATTTAAGGGCAGGATTTGACCGATGCGTGTTTCGCAGAAAGGTATAGATTTAATCAAAAAGTTTGAGGGTTTACGCCTCACTGCATACGTTTGTCCTGCCGGTGTTTTAACTATCGGTTATGGACACACAGGCAGTGATGTTAAATCCGGGATGCGAATTACTGAGGAGGAAGCTGAGCAGCTCCTGTGGAAAGACACCGAAAGCGCACAACAAACTGTAAGTAGTTTTGTCACAGCCAAGATAAATCAAAATGAATACGACGCTTTAGTTTCATTCACCTTCAACGTCGGCCCCACAGCCTTTGTAAACAGCACGCTGCTGAAACTTTTAAATAACGGTGCTGACCGCAAAATCGTTGCAGGTGAGTTTGACCGCTGGGTTAAGGCTGGTAGCGATCAAGCCGTTCCTGGCCTTGTGCGGCGTCGAGAAGCGGAAAAGGCGCTATTTTTAGAAAAGATTAAGCACCCACTCTTGAGCAAGTCACTTCTGGCTAAACGGGACACTTGGCTCAAGCGGCGCCCTGTCGATTCGACCACGCTTGCGCCCGAAGAGAAGCTGTTTGTACCAAAAGGCAGCGCGTGGCAGTGGAACGAAATAAGGGTGTACGCGGGCGAGACGCATCAGCGTGTCTTTCTTGAAGCCCAACCAGATCGTGAGTGGTGGTTCTTTCCGGACCATTGGAAGATCATTAATGACACTGATCCTCAGGAGGGGCCGCCGAAGACTGATGGTGAGATAAAACTTGTTGTTCCTTATTTCAGCCAGAGGGATAACAAGAAGGATCCTATGCGTACCTGCTTCAGCAGCAGCTGCGCAATGCTTTTAGCGACGCTCGATCCTGACGCCATTGAGGGTGATGATGAGTATATCAGTGAAGTGTATAAATACGGTGATACTACAGAAGCTTCTGCGCAGCTCGCGACCCTGAAGCACTTCGGAGTCGATGCTCGTTTTATTCAAAATGCTGATTGGGACTTAGTTGAGTCTCAACTTAAGAAAGGCATCCCGGTGCCTATGGGAGTGCTTCATAAAGGCCCTGTGTCGAACCCGACCGGTGGCGGACACTGGATTTGCTGTGTCGGCGTTACGGCCGATAAAACCAAACTTTGGGTGCATGACCCGTTTGGTGAGATGGATCTGATCAGCGGTGGGTACATTTCTACAGACGGCAAATACCGCCTGTACTCCAAGAAAAATCTTGGACCTCGTTTTCTTGTCGAAGGACCCAAGTCTGGCTGGATCATTCTGGCCAAGTGAGTTAGAGTAAGGCCCCCAACAAATCTCACATGTCGTCGGTTGAGTTCGATTACAAGAAAATTCTTGAGAACTGGAACGTTGATGACGAGCAAAGCAAAGCTGAATTCTTAGATGCTTTGTATGAGTTCTATGCGCCGGGCACTGGGTGTTATACGGGACTATTCCAGCGGTTTCAGTCCGATATCACTGAGTTTTGCCGTCATCTGGTGACGCTCCGTGGCATGGAAGTGGCCGAGCTCTTCCGCGCTGGCTTAGAATTGTAAAAACTTAGCAAGCTGATGACGTATAAAAGAGACTATAAGAAAGAATATGAGAACTATGATGGTACAGAAAAAGTAAAGAAACGCCGCGCTGCTCGCAATAAAGCGCGACGCTATATGATACGTGAGGGGAGAGCCCATAAAGGTGATGGGAAAGATATCGACCACAAAGATGGGAATCCTCATAACAATTCGCCTAGTAATTTAAGGGCTATTGACGCCTCTCGAAATCGTACTCGTAACCCAGATTGAGTTAAACTAAACTCATGAACGGCCAAAACTTTTTACAGCGTCCCGGCGGTCTCGGCCCCATGGCTGAGCGTGTGAAACCGCTCGGCAGCCTGGCGACATCTGTACCAGCGCTGTATCAGAATACTCCCGAGATGATTGAGCTCAACCGAGCCACTCAACTCGATAACGTCAATCGCGTTTATTCGCAGTATCAGGTTGATCGCGGCGAACACACTCGTGAGGCCGTGGGTCCTACTGACATGCAACCAGGAAACATTGTCCCCAGTCAGCAGTTGACAGGGCCTGCTGGTTACAACCACCGCGACAACTTAGTTATTCCTGACAAGGCAGCTGACCTCAGCAAGGGTGAGTATCTGGTTAAAACTCAGAACACTCTGAATCCTGAGCTACGCAACCAGCTCAAGATTCTGACTTCGACGCCTCAGCAAAACTTCTTGAATGCTCCGGATCCTGGCATGGCGATGATGCCTATGAGCTACAACACGCCAGGCACGCTTCCTCTTCAGCTTCCTCCGAACGCAGCAAAATGATGACTCGTGAGGCTGATACTGTTCGTATGGCGGGCATGAAGCTCGGGTGGGGGCCTGCCGATTTGGCTCGGATGGTGTCGAATCCTAGCGAGATAACGGCTAGACTTCGATACCAGCAAACGTTCCCTCGTAGCTAATGCAACTGCATACCGCCGAACTGGACTGGATTACACCAGAGGCGGAAAGAGTAATTGCACGACACGCTAGGGTTTCTACGAAAGATCCTGATCGAGAGGAGTACGAAAAACTCCTCGGTTATTGTATTAAACACGGACACTGGTCAGTCTTCGAGCAAGCTTCGGCGAGCTTTGAGATTTCAACTACCAGGGCAATTTCACCGCAAATACTGAGGCACCGTTCGTTTGTATTTCAGGAACTGTCTCAGCGTTACTGTGCGCCTAGTGAAACTCTAGATCTCGAAGAGAAACCGTTTCAGTTTGAGCTTCGATTTCAGGCGCAAAAGAATCGGCAAAGCAGCGTGGATAGGCTGCCTGTTTACATGTGCGAATCGTTCTGGGATCGATTAGAGATTGTCGATAGCCAGATTCAAGGGCTGTATAACGAGATGCTTGAGGCCGGAGTGGCGCGTGAATGTGCGCGAAACATCCTCCCTCTGTATACACCTACTCGTATGCACATGAGTGGTACAGTGCGTAGTTTTGTGCATTACGTCGGCTTGCGAGGCAAAGAAGATACTCAAAAAGAGCATCGGGAGATTGTTCGTTCGATTGGATATCGGCTAGCTCGTGAGCTTCCGACTGTTGTTAAAGCAATCAAGCAATCGGAAGACACCTCTCTTAAGGGTTGGGACTTTATCCGTTATCTTCCTCAGTAAATTTATTAGCTAACTATTCTTTATACAACAGCTGCGCGTGGTCTTTGCCTCCTTTCTGGATTTTACGTTAAAGTAACTTAGAGGTGGTTTTGGCGATGTCTCGCGACTGGAGTACAGCTAGGGAATTTGGACGCTCTATGCAGAGTGTTCACTTACTTCAGCAAGCTACGCCTTCAGAAACAAGTGGAGATGATATTTTATTTCTTTTAAATGTAAATGAAATTCCTGCGGATGCTCAGCCTAAGAAAGTATCTATTAGTGGCCTAGGTGCAGCCGTTGCACCCTATGTTGCTGGCGCTAGCGGATCTGCCGCAGGGCCAGAGGGTGCTGTTCAATTTAACAACGGCAGCCTTACCGCAGGAACTTCTAACTTTATTTACACTGGATCTGGTGTTTACGCTTCTGGTGTTGAGGCTACTAGCTATACCACCAATTTAGACTCTGTAAACAGCGTAGCTTCCTCGGGTTATACCCTTTTAAATACCGACAACGGCCGAACGGTATTATTTACGAATGAAGCACCGATCGCCGTTCAGGTGCCGCCTGGTTTAAGTCCAGGATTTAACTGTACTTTGATTCAATCGACTGTCTCCGGGCAACTGACATTAACTTCCGGTGCTGGTGTTGCAATTAACTCTGCGTATGCAGCGATTAAGACAACAACACGTTATTCTGTTGCAGGATTAATTGGTATAGCTTCAGACGCATACATTCTCACTGGAGATATAACACTCTGAAACTATGTATAATATCCCACCTCGATCCTACTTTTGCTCCTCTGTGGGCAACGGGCTTTTTAACTCAGCATCACTCGACCTTCCTTTTGCAAAGACAAAGTCATTAGTTGACGCCACTACTGGGTCGAACCTTGTTGACTTCACCCGCGCCAGTAGTGGGACGTATGTGGGCAGCGATGGGCTGATCAAGACGGCAGTTACTAATTTGTTGTTACAGTCGGAAGACTTTTCGACAACGTGGACGCCTGCAAATACAACTGTCTCAACCAATCAGATTGTTGCGCCAGACGGTTTAACAACTGCTGACAAACTTATTCCAGACGACACGGCAAACAGGCACTATATTCAGTTTAGTTTAGGGACAAGCCTAATTCAATATACTGGCTCTATTTATGCAAAAGCGGGTGAATTGACCACAATTACATTGAGAATTGGCAGAGCATTGTCAAGCTTTGAAGGCGTCAAAGTTGATCTAACCGATGGCAGCTTTATTTATCAAGGCACTAATATTGATTCGGCTTCGGTAGAAAACGTTGGCAACGGTTGGTATCGCATTATTGTTACAAATACTTGTACTACTGTTGGCACTCAATACTTTGCTATTTCTCACAACGATCTAGATTTAACTGCTGGCGACAACACTTCCGGCATCTACCTCTGGGGCGCCCAACTAGAGCAGTCGTCTACTGTGGGAGAATACGTCAAAACCACCAGCACGATCAACAGTGCTCCACGGTTTGATCACGACCCAACGACAGGTGAGAGCTTGGGGTTGTTGGTGGAGGAGCAGAGGACGAATCTGG
>Ga0208161_1000323_pt1 | contig 27167 bp, 12 predicted proteins | sample CB_VirMetaG_3_FD_184538 | JGI IMG/M metagenome (GOLD analysis project Ga0208161, IMG submission 184538) | Freshwater to marine saline gradient viral communities from Chesapeake Bay - CB_1508_1S Viral MetaG (SPAdes) (version 4) | ecosystem: Environmental > Aquatic > Marine > Coastal | place: USA... | reverse complement strand
GAAAGATTATGAATCTTATTAATTCTTCTCAATGAAATTCCATTAAATTCGTATTTTTCTACAGGAGATCCAATTGGATAAGTAAACTGGGAAACTAAAGTTCCATCAACTCCTCTTTGCGAAATTGTAAGAGTATTACCAGAAACTGATGTATATTCAAATACTTCATAACCTATCAATGCATATCCTGGGTTTAATAAACCTACTGGTAATCCTTCAAAGGTATCAAATCCTGTAGCGTCATCGAGCGTAACTTCCAAACCATCTTGTTCTAATTCCGTTGTTGTATCTGCAAAATCACCATCGAAAGTTGGTCTCATCTTAGAAATTTCTACATAATTTTCTGGAGAGTGCATTCCATGATTTGGTTGATAGATCTTCATATGAAAACCAGTATTATATTGATCAGCATTTATACTGGAAATAGTAACTCCCGAACCAACATAAGTTTGAATTCCTGAAGAATTTATATATGAGACTGTTGTTAGACCGGCAGCGAATGTTCCTTGAACATTATCAATAACAAAAGTATTTGTTGATCCGATCGAGGTTACTTGGAATTGTGCTCCAAATCCACTATTAAAACTTGAACTATCTGGAATTGATAATATATCTCCTAGAACGTAGTTATTACCTCCATTTGTGATTGTAATTGTGGAGACTTGTTCATTACCATCGACGATTAAAGTAGCCTCCGCGCCCACACCAACACCAGTCTCGGATTGTAATGCAACATCAGTATATGTTCCAGTACTATATCCAGTACCAACATTAATAACAGATGATCCAGAACCTATTGCAATACTTCCACCAATAGCAGTTAAAGTGCCCGTTGCATTTCCTTGAACTATAGTCACCCCAGGAACTACATTGATAGAGTCAAATCCGGTCGATCCCAACCCAACAACAATTTTTTTGGAAAGTGGTAGTAATTGATTGGATCCCGTAACAGTTACTTTTTTGTTTGATATGGAAAGATTTGGATTGAAGAATCTTACGAGACCTTGATCCACAAAATCTGCTCTATAAAGTTTGTATCTAAGGTCTTCTAGTTGGGCTGGAGACCAAGTTGAACCATTTTGCGATTTAAACAAACTACCCAAAGTATACTGCTGAGAAACTTTAATTCCGGTATAGATATCATTCTGACCCAGTTCAGATATAAATACCCTATAATTTGGACTTCCGGAAAGAAGAACCATAGCATACTCCGATCCTTGCTGAGATCCAATAGGAGATTGTCTTGTCTGAATTTCTCTAGGACCATTTAAGTAAACGGGGGATGGGAATCTAATCCTAGTTGGAATTGTTCCATCTGTTGATACATTTACTTGGTCAGGTTCTAAAGTAACTTCTGAAAAAGGAACTACTAGTGTACTAGGAACACCAGCAATCATTGGTCTAATTTGGAAAGTTACTGGAATTGAATCGTCTTTTGTCTCAAAGAAAATATCGCAAGACGTTATGAAAATACCAGAATCTTCACGAACATAGAATGATTGTGCAAGTGGGTCCCACTGTTCCCATTGACCACCACTTCCAGGGACAAAATTAACATCGGAAGTTAGTGTTGTTGTATTTGTAATAGTAGTTACATTTCTCACTCTCTCTGGAATAATTGTAATATCCCTAGTCGTTGTAATTGTAAGTTCTTCAACATTTAAAATTCCAGACGATGAATATTCTGCTTGTGCTGAACTTTCATTAACTCTAGAATTGGCAATAAATTCATCAAATATTTGATCAAGATTGTTGAGATCTGGAGTATCAATAACAGTGAATGTATTTTGTCCATTAGTCCACTTTGGATTCCCGATGACTTTTGGATTTGGGATAAATAATGATCCCAAAAGTCTTCCTGCACTATCCGAAACCAATCTTACTCTTGTTACTCTAGCAATTGCACCAGAAGTAGATCCAATAAGAGTCATTTCAGGTCTTACTAATCCAAAATAATCAGTTTCTGATGGTAATTGTAAAGCTCTAGTGTCTACGTTTAAGAATGTAGATGATTCGCTGTAGTCGTTGGGGATGGTCTGCTGAGTATATGGATTTAATGTAAAAATATCTGGTTTTGGGGTAAGATTTGGATCCTGGGGAAGAACTTCGCCCGTAGTAAAGTCAGCAACAGGAACTGGGTTTGTTATTGAAGGTGGATTTGACCCATCAAATGGTCCAGTCTTATGATTTGGTTTACAAACTCTAAATGATACTTTAGTTTCAGTATCAAAAGGTCCACTAGTTACAGTTTCTCCTATTTCAAATTTACCAGAAATCATTTCAATCTCAAGTAATTTTGGAACAACGTAGTTACTTACGTCTATACCCTCAAAGAAAGGATAGAATCTTGTTACTGGTCTTAATCCCTTCACATCAAATTCAATATTTCTACTTCTAATAAACCTTACTGGTTCAGTATAGTGAGAAATAGATTCCGAAATTGTCTCCTCTGTTAGTATTTCTGGTGGTATGATAATAGTCGATTGTGTTGTTTCTATAGTTTCTTCAATATTATCTTCTACAGTAACAGTTCCATTTGGGTCAGAAAGATCAATATCAAGTACCACAAATCCAACAAAAGCAGGAGAATTGTCTAATCTATTAAAGAAAGATCTTGCAGCATCTGGTGGAAGTATTCTGTTTATAATATCTCTATCTTCAGTTGTCACTTGACCATAATTAACCTCTAAACGTAATTTATTAGTTCCTGCATAGAATCCAGTTTCTTTCTGTCTATTATTAACTGTCCTTGCACTTTGTTGTAAATTATTATTATCTAAATTGACTGGAACACCACCAATTGTTGTTACATCGGAAAGGATATTTCTTACAGTATCAATCCAAATACTACCATCAATTCCAAACTGAGCATTTGCTTCATCTTGGCTTACTCTTTCATCTACAATAACATCTTCGGTTACTGTCACATTTTCATCGGGAAGAACTAAAGTAACTTCATTCTCGACCATATTATTGACGGTTCTGAATTCTTCCTCAATCCAAGAATCAATAGGTGGATTTAGTTGAATAATACCTTCCCAGTATCTAACCAAAAATGGAGTTACACTCTCCGTCTTCGTTGCATATGGTTGTTCATAATATAGAACCTCATTGTAATCAAGAGTAATTAAATCTCCAGTTTTTCTAATTCCAGGAGACCCAAGATCAGTAACATAACTCTGATCTACATTGGGATTAAATGTCTGACCAATTCCTGAGATTGCTTCAGAACCAAGTTGTAAATCTATTAGTGTAGTATAATGTCTTGGTCTAAGGGCTGCTTTACTTGTATCAATTGCAGATCTAAATGATAGATTTGATACATCCTGATATTGTTGAGTCGTAAAGTTATCAACAAAGAATCCACACTTAAATCTATCAAGTCCAGTTTCAGCATCTTTTATAACTAAGTTCTCAGTCTTAGTCTCTAACATCGTAAGAGTGGTATATTTTTCAAGCCTTTGGATTCTATCTTCAAGTTTAGAGATATCTGACATTCGATATCTCTTATGAATACTCATATCCACTGCAACATTTTTTATGTTATAGGTATATGGTGGAACATAAATTGTTGCAATATCTAAAGTATTTGACTTATTCTTTGGTTCAACTGGAACTTTGTCAGGTTCACCTTGAATAATTTCAAATAAACCGTCAGGTTTTAAGATAACCTTATCAATTCTTCCTACGTAGTAAGTATAATTTAGCGTAATATTTTCACCTGGAGCAAGAATATATTCCGAATACTGACCATCAGCAGCAAAGTTTCTTGAATTGAACTCAAAAGGAGATCTGGTTGACGAAGTAAATGGACCAACTCTTGGTCTTATGTCAACATAATCAGTTAATCTAGAATTTGCATAATAAGGAACATCATACTTAAAGTTTTCTTGGTTATAACTGTTAACTGTTATAAATTCTCCAGTATCCGAAGGATCAATGGTGTAATTTTGAAATATAACTCTAAGTTTACCTTTTGGTTCTGCTACGTTTCTTTTTCTTACAATTCTGGAATAGTCGTAATATGTTGATCTTTGTCCGTCATCTAATGAATAGTTATTTGAAACATTTTTACTTCCCCTTAGTTTTGAAGAAACTATGGCTTGAATAGATGATTCATCACCAACAATGACTTCTCCAATGCTGAATTTAAAGGTGTTTAGATTGACGTATTCTAACTTGTTTGAATCTTTTTTATTGACTATTATAGCAACAGCACCAGAGGACTGACCCTTAATCTGCTCTCCAACAACAAAATCTACGTTACTGTTTGAGGGTCCACTAAAACCGCTTAGTGTTAAAGTTGGAAGAACAGGATCGGAAATATCTTCAGATTCAAAAATAGCCAAAAATCTAGCAACATCCGGCACACCAAGACTTATTTGTTTATCTTGAACTCTTGTTCCATAGATTTTGCTATAAGTAAGTCCGTCATTAAGAGTTGTAGTTCCAATTCCCGATGATGTAAGTTTTGAGTTGGAAATTACAACCGAAGAGGTTTTGTTAAATTTCTTAGATTTTGAACTTGCTCCGATATTTTTTACAGTTGCAATAAGTTCATAATTTCCAGAACTTTTTGAAAGATTTGAAAGTGTTATTGTTTTTCCTGTAGTGGATAATAAGAATTGGTCACGTCTTAAAGATTCGTAAGTTCCATCTGGGTATGAAAGAACATATCGATCTTCATCAAAAGATTCAAAGAAAATATCAATGTCTTCCGCCGGAATCGTAACTGAAACGGTATTATTGGAAAAAGAATCACTAAACAGTCTTCTTTGAATTACTTCGTTCTCCGCAAAATCTAACGTAGCAATATTTTTATCACCAAGTAAAGTCATTAAAGACTTAGTTCCAGAAATATTAGATTCAATTTTAAAAATATTTGTTATATTTTGTTCATTATCCGATAAAGCACCATTACAAACTCCAGTTACTGTAGTAATCCCCTGAATTTCAAAATAAGTTCCACCAAGACTCACATTGGTTACTTTATTGTAGATTGGGTCACTTCCAATTGAAGAATATGAAATAATGTCTCCAGGTTTTATTAATTTTACGAAATTCTTTTCCAATCCTGCAGAAACTGTACTAATTCCTCCACTAGAAGCAGTTATATTGAACGTAGTTCCTGGACTTGCAATATAAGATTTTCTACTTAGTAACAAGTCTGCATTAAATGTAGATATTCCAGTTTGAGAATATATCGACTTAATATCTCTTATTGAATAATCTGTTACCGAATTAATTAATCTGGAATCATCAATTCCATTTATCGATATTGGTTCATTTTCTAAGAATTTTCCACTAACTTGATATAATGTTAAAGAGTCTACTCCCGCAGCAGTATCTGATACAAGATAACCCGAGGCATTGCTTCTCTTTCCTTCGACGAACGCAGGGGTAGATAGTGTATCCGTAAATGAAGTTGTTAATCCTATAGTTGTGTATGTTTGAATATCAAATAATCTTAGTTCAAATCTACTTGTATCATCAATATAACTAGTCTCTGGGACAAAATCATAAACTCTTGCGTATCCAATTGTTGTTCCAGTTGCAACATGAGGTGTGGATCCAATCCTAGAGTCCATTAAGCTAACAACAGAATCAGTTCCCAACCCAGGAGTTACTGTTCCATAAACATTATTAACTACGCATAAAGATCCTGAATTATAAGATATTGATTGATTTTCTGAATCTTTTGTTGTTCTTGCTTTTGGAACATCCAATAAAGTAGCAGAAATAGTTTCTACATCATAACCTTGGACATAGGCTTTTCCTGGCCCAATTTCGTAGACCATCAATTCTTCTGATGGTGTATTTCCTTGTGCAGTTCTTTGGGTTTCAAAAAACATTCCATCAGAAAGAGTTCTGTCGTTTAAAGAATCTCTAACAAAAAGAGTAAATGGTTTTACATAATAGTCACCAGATTCATCATAAGTTCTCCTAGCTAACTGATCTCTTAAAATATTATACTGTGGGTTTTCATCAAAAAACTGAGGAATACCTCCTCGAACTCTTAAAATTTCAACAAAAGAATCTATTTGGTTATCGTCAATTTCCCTTTTTGATAAGATCAACTCCAACTTAAATCTATCTGCACCTGGAGCTGCATAGTTTGAAAATCCCTGAGCATTATCAAATAATGTTGAATCTTGATCCGAATTTATAATGCTTTCTACAACTTCAAATCCAACTTTATATGATGGCGTAATTCTATATTGATCCAATAAGATCGTTTGTTCAGCAACTCTTACAAAAGTTCCTCTAACAAAATAAACTCCTGGAGCTACAGAAACTGAAGACCCTTCTGCAGTTGAATTTTGGGAAATTGTATTGGCAAATCCCTGTCCAGATTGTATTGTTACTTGTCCATAAGATATAGAATTTTCTAATAAAAGAGTTTCGGAATCTCTAAAAATCTTTACATCAAAGTCTTCACCACCACTTTGGAGATATTTGACATAAATGGTATGTATATTTCTTTCGGACTCTACATCAGTTAAAAGATATACTATTTCTGCAGTTACTCCACTAGACTGACCTCTAATTTTTGATCCAAGAAGTTGATCAAAATATAGAGAAATGGGAACTCCATTAAACTGAGACTCGATTTGAATGGCATAAAGAGGAGAATAATATTTTAATTGCCCAGGAATTACTACAGAACCTTCTTTAAAAATATGAGTACCAAATCTCTCAATCTGATTTTGAGCAATTGATTGAAGAGTATTTAATTCTCTTGCTTGTATTGGATATCCTGGTTTAAAAAGAACTTTGTAATAGTCTTTCTGTGGGTCAAAATCGTCAAAATATGGAGAGACGTTGAGATTAGTTTCCTGTGGCATAATTCTTTAGAATTGCAAAATAACTTTGATATCTTCTTTTTGATTTTGAGATCTAGTAATCGAAGGTCTATTATCGACGTAAATAATGTTTCCCGAGTATTTTTTAACTTCTGGATTTGATATTCCGCCAATAAAAGGTTGTCCAAGATTATATGTTCTACTATTTAGTGTCGTAGTAATACCAGTAAAGGAACTGTCAATATAAAGGTTTGTTCCGTTTATAAGAGTTGTTCCTCCGGTTCCCACAGAATTTGTAAATCTATTTAATTGTATGCCATAAGTTGGTGATGAATTTTGAGAACCATCTGTATTAAAACCAACGAGGGATTTATCCTGCCAATATTTTAAAACTCCAGTATTCTGATCATAAGAAACTACCCTACCTACAGCAGTAACTCCTGTACCTATAGTTTGAGTAAACCTAGAATTTGGTATAAATGTTGTAGTGTCATAATCTTCACCAACTAATCTAAGTGCATAAACTGCACTTGCTTTATCTATATCTAGCAATGATGTAGAATTATATGCCTCAGGATTTTCTACAATACCAACTCTAGCAATTTTATTACCAGTAATAAAATCTGGATTTTCTGTATCATTTTCAATTCTTGAAAAAATTAAAACATTATAAGCTCCAAGTTCTCTGTAGATATCTGCACCATGACCACCTTTTGGTGGAATAATAACATCAAAAGTTGGTGGAATACTTCCAGTCGGCACATTTCCCCCAACCAAATCTACAGTTCCATAAGTATATCCAGAACCACCAACTGAGACTGTAATAGAATCTACTTTTGAATCGTTGTTAATAACAATAGTTGCTTTAGCTCCAGTGCCATCACCTTTAATAGGTACATTTGTGTATATTCTATTTGCAGTCCCCAAACCAACACCACGATTTGTAATAGTTATAATTTTAAGTTGATTATTTGGTGTATTTGTATTTTCTCTTATTGCACTTTCCGAATAATTTTCCCAATCGTTTGGTACCGGAATAAAATTAATAGTATCAAATTTTATTATCTCACTTGGTTTTATTGTGTAAAGATATTTCCAAATATACCCATCCCCACTATCTCCAGCTGCCTTTGGTTCCAAATCGACGAAAGTTGGTTCATCCAAAGATGGTCTACCACTAGGATTCTCTGGGTCTGTTCCATTCTGCAAACAAATATAAACCCTAAAGTCACTATTAATTATGTAATAATTTGATGAATAAAGACTTGTAGCACCAGAAGGAGATGTATTTGTCCTACTGATATCATGTCGGTACATATCATATACTGTGCCCGATGACCAGGTATTTTTTTTAATAACGAGATTAACATCACTTGCTTTGATTTTTTTCAAAGCAATCATAGTATCCCAATAATCATTTTCTTGCTCAAAACTATCTTTTGGTGATGGTGGATTCAATTCCCAAGAGGATGAATAGTCTGATGCGTTAGTTAACCCAACAAAAGAATAATATGAATTTGAAGAAGAAGTGGCCGCCGCAACAAAATTCTTCGCGTTTAATATTCTTAATTGATCAGTTATAATTGCTGACATTTTGCAGTTTTTTATCTATTTATGTAGTTGAATAACCATTATATTTTAATCTATTGAATCTTTGAACTGATGGTGAAGTGGCGATTCCCCCAATATTTGCATATGTATTAAACTCTTGTGGATTTAATCTAAATGGTGTTTCTATTCTTCCCCAACTATATTCTCCATAAAAAGCACTAAACCCAAAACCACTCAATCCATCATAATCGGCAACACTTACGGTCACTTTAGCAACATTAGTAATTCCAATTCCAGGAACAGCAGTTTGTGCAATTGAAACTGCAGCAACTTGATAAACATTATTGATAAATGATGTGCCAACTCCAACAATATTATTGAAAGAATCTAGCGATGTAATCCCATATCCAATATTAGAATTATTAATAGTAAAGTAGTATCCAGTTTGAATTCCACTTATACCCGTAGTAGCAATCCCAACTTTTACAATACTAGGATCTCTCAATACAGAATCTTTTGGAATAAAGAAATCAAATATAATCCCCGTTGATGCAACACCAACAGAAGTTGTTTGAACTCCAGTAATAATTCCAAAATCTCCTTCATATGTTACTGAATCAATAGACTCGTAAGTTATCTTCGGAGATTCTATTAAAACTATAGGTGGTTGTGATTGCAAGTAACCAGATCCACCAAATGTTACTGAAATTCCAGTTACCTCCCCACCAGAAATAATTGCTATTGCACTTGCAGTATTTTGTGCTGTTGTTGTTCCAAATCCAACTGGTCCCGATATTGAAATTGTTGGTGTGGTAGAATATCCAACACCACCACTAGTGATAATAACTGAAGATATTGTTCCTGAGGCGGAAACAATCGCCGTTGCTGAAGCGGATACCACCGAATCCTGAGAAACAATTATAATTTTATTTTGTGGAAGTTCATTAAGTCCATCATGAATATATTCTTTTTCACTGTCGAAGAATGTCTTAACACTTTCAACGAATATTTCTTCTGAATTAATATCAATATTTTTTATTATGTTTGTGCTTGGTTGAATATAAGATTCGTAGATGATTCTATCTTTTCCAACTACTTGTCCATTTATAAAGAGATCTTCAGTTTGTCTACACCATACCACCGGTCTCAGTAGTGTTTCATCATCAGTATTTCCCGGACCAGAATAACTATCAGTTCCTGCGCTATCAGAAGAAATTATTTCCACAATCAACCTACTATTTTCAGTAAATTTAATATTATTATCAGTTAATGTAACTTTATCTCCAATTTTAACATTTTCTAAAATATCAGAATTTGAAGTATCAACATTTTCTGTTCCTTTGTAGAACAACACCTTAGAAGTATCTCCTTCCTTTGGAGCCTCTACAAATGTTATCGTACTCCCACCTTTAAATGTGTAAGATTGTCCAGGAATTTGCAAAACATCATTGATAAAAATCAGTAATGTTGACTGGACATCGATATTTGAACCAGGTCTTGATCTAATTGTAGTTTGGTTTCCCTGTATAAGAATTGGGAATACTTTTCTCTCTCCGTCAAATAGAGAATCTATGGGATCGATAACTTGGAGAGAACCAACAGTCCAAGATGCAAACTTATCATCAAAAGTATCATCTATTGAAATTTGAAATTCAGAAAAATAAAGTGAAGTGTCTGTAGCAATTCCAGTAGTTCCACCAACAGAGACAGTCAATATTTCTCCTCTCTTATACCCATATCCAAAATTTTTCATTTCAAATGAAATTATACTAGATCCCTGACCAACAACAATATCCACAACCGCACCAATTCCGTTACCTGCGGAAGATTCTTGACTATAAACTAGTGGAATATTGGAATATGATAATGGTGAATCAAATATTACTATTGGTGGATTTGTTGATGTATAACCAATTCCCGGATTTGTTATTGCTACACTTACGACATTTCCATTACTTACGGATGCAGTCCCAATAAATTCTATATTAGGAACGCCTAGACTTGAAGTTGCGACACCAACATGCACTATTTCTTGAATACCAGATCTATATCCAGATCCACTGTTTCCTATACTGATTGATTGGATAGTTCCTGCACTAGAAACAATAGCAGTTCCTCCAGCCGCCACCAATGGTTGATATCCAAATCCTGGAGTAGATGCAACAGAAATAATAACACCCCCTCTAGGAATACTTGCGGTGTTAACATCGTATGTTGAAGATGAAGCAGATCCTACAAATGTTATTGACGTAACTCCAACTTCTTCGGATAAAGAATAATCACCCTCAACTAAAGGTGCTACAGGTCCTTGGAAAATATCATTAATAAGAACAATTGCGTTATCAGAAGATATTCCCGTTACACTATTTCCACCAGACTTTAATTCAAAAGTTTTATCCAATCCATCAAAATTATTTGAAATATTATCAAAAATATAATTTTTTGAATATGGATCTTCATCAGATCCAGTTATTCCCGATCTTAAAAATACCCTTCCACTAAATGTTGATCCTGTAGTAATTCCAATATAATCTTGCTCGTCAGGTCTTGTTGATGGGTTTGTAAAAGGAACTTTCCCATATGGAGCTTCAGAAAAATAAATTTTATTGCCGATAATATTGTAATTTCCAAATATTTTAGTGACCTGACTGGAGGATGTATGAGTAGATAACCCAGTTCCCAACCATTTTCTAGATACCCTGATGGAATTTGTACTTGCAACCCCAACAGAATTGACTCTCATAATCTCATCATCAATCTTTATCAAATCCCCACCATATATAAAATCTATGCTTGATATATAAATTATGGAGTCAAATATAGAAATATCTTGCGATAATGTTGTAGAAATTTCGCTTAGTGATATAGGAGATTGAATTAAATTATCAATTCCAATAATAACCTTTTTATTTTGATTTTTTGAAGTAAACAAGTGAGAACTACCAATACCAACACCAGTTAAATCTAAGAATTTGGGAATCGGACTAAGAGCCTCAGAAGCAGAAGCTGCAACTCTTACGTTTAAATTATTTAATTTTATAATGTATAGTGATTGTGGAAGTTTATCTGTTATTCCTATTCCTGCAATTGATGTTGATGCAATACCTATTGCTTGCGTTGTTCCTACTCCCGGATATGAATAAACTACTTCCTCACCAGTTACGTAAAAATTATTTGGAATTGTAATTGTATTATTCTCCAAATTTACATATTTGGAGTCACTTCCATCAAAATATCTTTCAAATACTGGGTTATTTTTATGACTTAGGATAAATTCCTTCCTAATGTCGTTATCAGTTCCGAGGTAGTCATTTTGATCATATTCAATATATCCATTTTCTAAAGAAATTCTATCGGATTGTGGATTTAGTCCGATGTTAATTGAGAATAATTTAACATCAACTTCTATATCTTGATTTGGTGTAAAATAAATTTCAGTATTATTACCAGAAACTCCGGCAGTAACTATACCCAAATTATTTTGTGTATTAAGAGTTCCAAATTCTACCATATAGCATTCATTTTCATTGGAATTTGTTAGTACTAAAAATTCAGAAACTTGATATTCTGAATTAGTTTTGTCCTCAATACTCGCAATAAAATATGAGCCATTATATAAAGTATTAGAATATACTGCTAAAATATTTTCCGTTGGAGAACTGCTTGATGCAATTCCCACTGAGGAAGAAGATAAAGAACTTCCACTTACAATTTGAGTTCCTATTCCAGATGTAGAGGTATTTCCTATAGAAATGTTAAAGGTATTGATTACATAATCAACTGATGTTGGGGCATTTGGAGTTATATCTATTTTGACTTCAGAACCATCCAAGTATGCATTATATGTTCCTATACCAGAGTATGATTGTGATGATATAATATTCGTTGTTATTTGCCCATAATCTAAAAGATATGCATCATTTCCATCATTGATAAGAATAATTTCATCAGTTTCGTAGTATGATGCATCAGTTGCTCCAATTTGAACTAGAATTTTTGATGATCTATAAGTAGAAGCAATACCAACAATTGGAGTTGAAACCGATGTTCCTTGTGGAATTGTTGTAGTACTTGTATCAATACTAACACAATCTCCTAGATTTATAGTTCCAACCCCACTTATAATATCGTTTAGAGAAAAAGAGAGTGTCTGTATATTGTAATCATTAAACTGCGTTTTTTGTGGATAGAACAACAAGTTTCCTAAATTTCCGGTGATATTAAAATCAAAAGATCCCAAATCATTTTTGGTGCTTAATCCGTACTGATTCAAATAACCATTATTACCATCTTGCAGAAGAACTACCAAACTTAATTGCTTTTCTGTATCAAATATTTTATCTTGTACTACAATAAAATATTTTTTTGTTCTATGTTCATTTAGAACAAAAGATTCCACAGTACTGAATTTTGTTGGTCTCGGGTTGCTATTAAATTCTTGTGAAATATCATCAAGCATCAAGACACGATTACCAACAGATTCTATGTAATCCTGGATAATTCTAGAATTGAATATAATCTCATTTGAAATAAGCTTTCCATCTAAAATAATTCCATTTTCACTAGCAAGATCAAAATCAAAAACGCAATTTAAATCTACAAATCTTGATAGATCTGTAGTTCCAGAAAAATCTCCATTATTCTGATTCGTAGAAATTCCAGCATTTCCTGCTACAGATTCTAAAATTAAATTTCCAAACTTTTTAAATCCTGCAGTGTGATTTAGAGCACTTACTGGATTATTCCAATTATTAAAGTCTTGCTTTGACTTAAGAGCATATGAAAAATATTGATAATAGTCACTATCATGGACTCTTTGAAAATCATTGTTTAAAAATCCAGTTTCGGTATTCCATCCTTTTCTCACTTCTGAGTATGCATTCACCTCATAGTTACCTTCTAAACTAAAAATTTCCTTTATAATACCAACAGACCCAGAAGTTTCCCCTATTATAAGTTCATTTGTAGAAAAGTCATTAATATTGGATACTTTTAAATATTGATTTTCTTTATTCCAATCCAAAACAAGTCCATTTGAAGAAATTGAATTTACATTTTCTCCCTTATAAAAATTATTCTTCTTTAAAACTGGATTAAATGAAGGAAAATACGATTCTGGTATTATTCTACCAGCAGAAAATCTACTATCAAAAGACCCCGGACTCTCCCCATCAAGCAAATAAGAAGATAAATTAAAAGTAACAACTCCAATTGCACCACCAATGTTTGGATCAATATCGGTGAGAGTGAATAAGTTATAGTTATAATTTGAAGAGTTGTATCCCTTTGCAGTTGAAGCAATTCCTACACTAACTCCTTCAATTAATACTTTACTTCCTACTTCAAATGGATAATCTTGAGGATCACTAAAGCTTGCCCCCAATGTTACTGTAACATCTTTAGTCAGATCATCAAAGGTGATGTTATTAATTTTAATTCCATTTGAGTTATTAATTGGAATAATTTTTGGAGTAACACTGTTAATATAACTACTATTTTTGTTTATTGCAACTCGTGAATCCCCAAGATTATATGATAATTCTATATCATTAATTACATTATTTGTTATTCCATCTATTACCACCAGAGATGGTGCGGAAGTATAGTTTTTCCCTACAGAAGTTATGCCAATATAATCTAAAGAAGATAGTGGTTCTAAAAACAAAATGCTTGGAAAATTTGCAGTGGGCCTAACGCTATGGTCTATGGAGTAATCAAAACCAATATCAATTATTTCTACTGAATTAATTTTCCCAATGTCATTTGTTTGTGCCTTTAATATTGAGTTTGACCCTTGATCTGATTTTGCTGCAACTAATGGTAATGAAGTATAATTTCTGCCTCCATTCAGAACAGTAATTTCATTAATGGATCCATTTGATGTTGATGATTTTTGAACATAATACTCAAAATCTTGGGCGGGAGATATTCTTTCAGATATATCTAAAATGTTAAATGCGAAAGTAGTTGATGAAATTCCAACAATAGAATAATTGCCACTATATTCACTTTTAACTAAAGAAATTTTATTAAATCCGGGTACTTCATCATCAATTATGATATCTTTTTTAATATTTGAGTTTATCTGTAAATTGATAGGAACTAATTTATAATACAGTTCATTTGGAAAATTATCGTTTAAGTTTACTTTAATATTTGCTGTGGAATCTATTCCAACCTTTCCCTCCCTTACTATTTCAAATATCTTTGATGATTTTGTAGAATCAAATTCGTTAATAAACTCCGAATCACTATAAAATCTTAGGTCAAATGCTGAGTATACTATGCCGTTGTTTGAAAAAGATAATGAAGAATCCGAAAGATCGAATAATATAGATTGATTTCTTACAAAGTTTAATAAAGGATTAATTTGCGATAAAATACCTGGTTGAGATGACCCAATAATGATAGTTTCTGGGGTTGACTTTATTGCCTGATAATAACTGGTAGAAAGTCTAATTTTGTTAGGGTCTACAACTACAACATAATAAATCTGATTGTTGGATAATCCAACTGAAGGGGTTGCTGCATTGTATACTACCTTTTGCCCAGTTTTATATCCATGGTTATTAATTATAATAGTTCCATTTGAAGTATCTACACTAGCAAAATTTCTTGGGTTTATTATCAATCTTCTATTAAAATCATTATATTTCACTACAAAAGTAGTAGAAACTCCCGATTTTACACCAATACTAATGTTATCCTGCAAAGATAGTCCATGAGATTCTGTAGTTGTGACTGTTACTACGCTTTTCGTTATATCCCCACGAAGATTATTTTCTAAATTTGTTACAAAACTATGAGTGTTCCCAGTACCAACCGAAGTAAAATATAAAATTTGACTTTCTATCGTTGAACCTACAGAAACAAAAGTTCCATTCGATCCCAATCCAACTCTAACAGTTGATATTCCAATAAGATCATTGGAAATTTTTGCGACATAAACTATTGAATTTTCAGAGAGCGAAAAACTAGATTTTCCGTCAGTAGAAACCGAAACCTGAGTCCCTCCATTTGCGGAGTATGTTAAAGAATCTCCAGTGATTAAATTGTGGTTTTTAATGTAAATTGATTGAGTTGGAATTGTTAATTGAGTAATTCCAACGCCTATATTTGAAAAATAAAGTGTACTGACAATTCCAACCCCAGAAACTGTTCCCAAACCAATAGATTCTTTGGGATCAAAATAAATCTCTCTATCAATATCAAAGTTATATGACGTTGAAATGCCAAAATTAAATTGCAACTTATTAGACCTTTCAGTAAGAGCAAATCCCGCTGAATAAGAAGTTAATCCAATAGTTCCATTTTGATTGCGAATAACTCTAATTCTTGATGCCTGGCGATCAATATTTAAAATTTTAACTTGCTCATCTCCAATTTGATATATATCATTCTCTCTAATTATTGGATATTGTAAATTACCAGATACGTTGAAATATGTAACAATTCCAGTATGTTGGGCAGATCCAACACCAACATATAAAACTAATTTGTTATTTTGTACCGTTATATTTCCTGATTTTTTATAGTCAAATATTCCTACAAATGTTACCAAATCATTATCAAGATAATTGTGAGGAACAGTTGAAAATCCAATAAATTTATTATTATATGGATAAAATGTAAAATTGTTTAGTGTTGACGTAGAAACTTCAACATCGAAAATTTCCTTTCCTTTTAATGATGAAACTTTGGCCTTTGCTCCAAATCCATTTGGACTAGTAAAAACAATTTCATCTCCTATTTTATAATTTTCTCCACCATTCTCAACTTTTACAGATTCAATAGATCCAGTTGAAACACTCTTTATTTTAGAGTTTTGCTGTTTTATTTGATTCGGACTTAACAAATACTCATATGAAAAAATATCATATGGAGTAGTATTTCTCTTCCAATTGGTTTTATTGATATCAATATCATCTTGATTGGAATCTACTTTGAAATTAAATTCGATTGGTTTTGATTTATACGTATTTCCTATTAAATATGGGAATTTTGGTGCCCTATAATTCCGAAATGGTCCGGATTCTTCCACATTTTCACTCTCATTAGTTGCAAAATATGCATACACGCCATTTGGGTATTCTGGTGTAATACAAAATCTTCCATTAGACTCATCTAAATCCCCATCTTCAAGATAAATATAATCCTCAACAAAAAATCCATTTGGATAATTGGGTCTTTGTCTTGAAGAAACTAGAACATCCAAATCACTTCTTAGAGAATATCCAGACTTTAGAGTTCTAATAGACCCTCCAGTTTTTGAAGAAAATCCATTAGGCCCATAAATCGGATTTCCATCATAAGCCCAACCAATAATAGGAGAGTGAGCATTTGATCCGCCCAGTTCATTGGGGGATAGTTCTTTCCCATCTAAAATAATTAAATCCGGAATATATTTTATTTCCCCATCCTCAAACTTAGTTGCCTGTGTAGAAAATCTTAAATTTCTTGGCGCATATGCATGGGTATATTGAAGTCCATAAGTATCCTTTATACCATTGGATATAATTCCATCATCTTTTGTTATTTGTTGAGACTTAATCAATCTTTCTACTAGGTTAATATTCCAAGATTTTATTCCCGCTTCTAATTTTGCTCCAGAACCTGATGAATTTACTACAATAGATGTGCTTGCTTGAAAGTACCCAGATCCACCATAAATTATAATAACTTCTACCAAAGTACCATTAGATAATACTGGTGATAGTAGTGCTCCTTTTCCATCACCATTGATTATAAGATTTGGTGGAGAATTATATCCACTTCCTTGACTTTGAATTAAAACATCCACAATTTGACCATTTAAAATAATCGGAGTTAACTGTGCTCCAGATCCAGAATTTAAATCAAATTGTGGTTGTGCATTATAATTAATAATTTCATTTGAACCATAGTTTGAACCACCATTATCTACAAATACTGATTGAATTTCTCCTCTAAAAATTGGTTGAATTATTGCATTAAAATTATTTCCAGATAGTGTAGAAACTCCCACTCTTCCTGTTACACTTACTTTAATTTCTGGGTAGTTAAATTTATGATCTCCCACACCTTTGGAAGTTAAATCTACATATTTTTTATTATCAAAATAAAAAGATGTAGGAATTCCCAGAGTTCCTATTCCAAGTTGAGATAATTTAAATTGGTCATTATCAATTTTAGTTACATAATATGAAGTAGAAGATGATAATCCACCTATAGGTTCTTCTGTTGCATTATATACAATAACTTCTCCATTATTATATCCATGGTCTTTTATCGAGATAATATTGGAAGCAGTATTTATTCCACTCACACTACCAATGACTAGTTTATTTTGATAATTTTGTCCATTAGACTCAATTTGAATTGAACCAATTTTTCTTTTTTTATTTTTTGATTTGAAAGAATGATTTCCTTCGCCATATGAAGTTAATTGAATAGTATTAATGCCGCTAACTGCATCTTCAAATGACTTATGAAGAGTTACATTAAATTCATTTTTAACAGAAACAAAATAAGTAGAATTTGTGGACAACCCACCAACAGAAGTTTGGGAGTCTGTTATATAAACAACTTCTTCCGCATCTCTAAACTTATGATAACTTGAAAATCCAACTTGATTTAATGGATTTAATTTTACTAATCCCGCAGAACTAATTGAATTAAAGGTAACTTGATGGTCAAAACTCACAAGATTTACTTTTGCGGATGCTCCAGACCCATTTCCACCAATAATTTCAATTTTTGGTTCCTCAAGGTAATCAAATCCCGGATCTAAAATATCAATTCTTTCAAGCCCACCAATAACTGAGCAATATCCATTAGCTCCAGAACCATTTTTGTCTGAAATAGATAAAATTGGTGGATTTATTACATCATATCCAGATCCTCCAGAGGTTGCTACGATTCTTTCAATTGAACCATAATAAATATTATCTCTAGATTTGTAGTTAAGAATCTCGACACCATTAACAAAAATTCCAATCAATCCTGCTTTAGTTTGATATAAATTTCCATCAACTTCTGGTCTTTTTATTTTTCTGATTAATTTCTGAGATTCTAATTTTTGTGTACTTAAATCATTAAATACAAAATTTTTAAGTTCAAATTTAGCATTATTAACAGTTCCATTTACAGATACAAAGTTTTCAGAAAAAATATTACTTCTACTTTTAGCTAATTTTACTTCTGTATCGCTAACTTTTTTTATAAAATAAATTCCCGAAGAAATACCTAAAGAATTTTCAGTTGTGGGTTTATATACTACAGAATCTCCAGTATAAAATCCATGATTTCCTATTTTTAAAGTATTTCCAGTAAAAGTTCCACTAAATTGGACTGAACGATCATTTATATCCAAAGGTGTATTCAAATATGATGGAATTGAAGGAGATGCAACATATAATGACTCCTCATTATCCAAATAAACATTTTGTACATTAGAAGTATATTGATTGGATATTGAGTAATTTTCAAATTCCGCTTTATTTACGATTTTTCTTACTGTATATTTCTGTAAAATGTCCAATAAAGAATTTTCTGCTCCAAATTGAACACTAAAAGATTTTTTATCTTCAACTGAAATAACATTTCCAATCTGTTCCAAACCAGATGAAGAGGTTAAAGATACTAAATTACCCACTCTAAAAATATGGTCTTCTTCTACATTGATAATATATGATTTGTCTGAACTATCCAAAAGTCTTATGGAACTTGCATCATATTTTACCGGAATATTAAAAAACCAATTATTGTCTCTATGTTCTTTAGATTCTTTTCCTAAGGTCTTTATTTTAATAATATCGTTATTTGAGTATAATGTAGTATTTTCTGGTATTTCTAAGTCAGATAAAACACCAAGAATTCTAACCTTTATCTTTTCACCAGTTAAATTTGAATATCCATATGAAAAATAATCATATTTTACCTTTGTTGATATTGGTATGTTTTGTTCTACACCGGTACATCCCAAAAATTGATTCAATGTCTTTGAAGTATACTGGACAGTTAAAGAAGATCCATTGGGAAGATCTATACTCAATAAACCATCAGATACTGGAAATCCTACAGTAGAATCAACTTCAATTGTTGTCGAATTGGCAATAATTTCTGTTGTAATTTTTGTTTGTGGGTGTATTTTAAATTTTCCATATATCGATCCCTTTGGCTCAATATCTTTATCATAATCAGAATCTAAACTTATTACGTAATAAGTTTTTGATCCTCTTATAATATTTTCGACCTTAGTAACAGTCCCCTGAGATATTTTTAAAATTTCATCCGAATTTTGATACTGATAAAGCGTACCATTAATAAACTCTTCTGGGTTACCTTCAATATTTTCTACGACTAGATCGGAAGTAATTCTATACTGGGCACTTGATGGTATTATCAGATAATCTCTTGGTCTAATTATATCAACATTTTCTCCATATAATGCTCCAAATAAAATTTTAAAAGAGTTATCTGTTCCCTTTGAAGAATAAAAATCTACAGCTTGCTTTGTAAATAATCTTTCATTTAAATCTGAATATAACTCTCTACCTTCAAATCCAGGAGTGATTTGCTTCTTTACTTTTGCAAAAAACTCTTTTAGAAAAAGAACACTTAAATTTGTTACGGTTGTTGGTGAAATGTGTTCTTCCACTGAAGTTTCTGAAAAAACCAAATCGCCATTACTTTCATAAGAACTAATTCCACTAAATCCTCTTACACACCCATCAAAAGTTGTTGGAGTCTTTGAAGTGTATGTGACAATTTCAGAATCAATTAATAGTAACCCATAAGAATCTGGAAAACCTGCTGTCGAAGATACATTAATTGTAGAATCAAAAAAAGTAACATCAGAACTTAAATTTGTAGATTCAATTAAGTTTGCTAAATTGTCAACTTTAACGTACTGCTCAATATTTTGAAGTAAATCATTAGTTCCACCTTGATTTTCTAAAGAAATATAATACTGAGATAAAAATTCCGATACTAATGGAAATTCTTCTCTAACAAATTGTGGAAGTTGATTGTCGATGATTGAACTGATTTTAATTCTGGTTTCTTTCATTTTATTATAATCTTACGAGGTCTCCGTTGGTGTAACTTGATGTAAATTTATAAGAGGATCCAGATATATCTGAACCTGAAGAAATTTCGTCAGAAAGCATGTTTAATGTAACACTATTAATATCTAGTTGCAAATATAAATCCTGCAATCCAATTACGTCATTTGACTTTGGAATAGCAGAAATTTCTATTATAGGTTGATCAAATGAAGTTTTTTGTGTGGAATTTATGTTTACTGGGTATAGTATTATTTCTCCCTTTAAATAATCAATTTTTCCAACATTTCTTTTTACAATTACTGGTTGGGAAGATTGTAACTTAAAGAAAAAGATACTTCCAGTAATATTATCCGAATTTGGGATATCTCCAATATATAAGGTATCATTTATTCCCGAAATATTAAATCCAGATGATTTAATATTATATCCATTTTGATTTTTTATGTGAAATTGATTTCCAAAACAAATCTCATAATCACCAAAAGCATTTAAAACAAGTCTCAGATCACGTCTCATTGCAATTTTGGTAATATTCGACATAATTGCAATATCTGAGTCATCAATAATTTTTAAATACTTACTGTACTTAAATCTTGCTCCATATCGATTAAGCTCTTTTGAATTTGAATAACTATCAATATTGCTAATTATTTTTTGCTTAAGATAATTTGGATCTAATGTTGTATTGGAATTATAATATGCAGTAGTATCAGTTTCCAGATAAAGATATTTTAGATCTATAATCTCGGGCACTATTCCCGCAACAGAATACCGCCTCAAATCTCTCTCAATATTATCTTTAACTTGGTTTGAAACAAAAGGTCCATTAATTGGTTTTATACATATAAAAACTTTTCCATATCTTGGTGGATTTAAATTCTCTCCCCCAAAAACAGATACTGATTCAGCTTCTGGATAGATTGTTGGTACAATTGTTTCATAATCAGTTGCAGTCACCGCACGATTTTGTGAAGAATATTTTCTAGGAGCATATTTTTTAATAGATTCTACCGATTCAATTTCTCTTCCATTTTGTGATGGAGAATTTGTAGTAATTAAGGATATTCCAGAGGTTACAACTCTGTTTAAATTATCTACTATTCGACCACTAAAATTAAAAGAAGAAACTCCATTTCCATTTTCACCATTTGTGATATTATAATTGACTTCGATATAATTTAAATTTTCTAATTTCTTACCAAAAACACCATCACCAAAAATCAATTCATATCTTTGATCCTCTATTTCTTGTATGAAGAAGACTCTAGATTCCGAATTAATTTCAAATAAATTTTTTGATAATTTATATACATTTCTTATTGTACTCGATTGTGTATTTCTAACAGAAACGCTAATTGAGTCTATATCAATATTTGCATTGTTTAAGATAAATTTTTGATTTTTATTATTTGCGTCTACTGTAAAATTGCTAGTTGCAAAAAAACCTTCATATATGTCTATGTTATCAAATAAAGCAATTCCATTTATAACAGGAACTGTTATATCTTGTGGAATAATAAAAGTAAAGCTCTGATTACCAAAAGTTGTATTTGTGGTACATACTATTCCACTTTTGAGAGTTAACGTAATTGGATTTGTGGAAAAACCGTTCGTATCTACAAAAAAGGATATATTTGCTCTGGCAGCTGCGCGAGAATATGGAACATATCCTATATTTCTTGCAAGAGAAACAACATTTTCTCTCAATGTGGCGCTATCAATAAAAACCTCATTGCTAATCATATTAGCATTATATGAGGAAATATAAGTATTGTATGCTAAAACATCAATCAAAGATGAAAGGTTAGAACCATCAAAATCATAGTCAGTAAAATTTGAGTTCGCTCTTAGGTACTCACGAAGCGAACTTTTTATTTGATCGAAGTCTAAGTTTGTAAAATTAACTAGTGCCATTTATCGTGTTGGCTGAAGTGCAAATGATAACTGCTGAGGAAGAACATCAATTCCCACTATTGAATATTCCACCGTTACATTAAATTCGTTGTTTCCATAATCAGGAGAGACTTTCACATCAATAAGATTTACTCTTGGTTCATAATTACGAATAGTATTTTCAATTTCATCTTTAATTATTGATGCTGTTATATCATCAATATTTTCAAAAAGAGATTGACTCACTCTAGAACCCAAATTTTCATCAAAAAATCTTTCACCGGGATATGTAAGTACCAAATTGCGAATGGAGCGAGCAATTGCACTTTCATTATTAAGTGCAATTAGGTCGTAATTTAATGGATTAACCTGAAAAGACATACTTATGTCCTTAAAACCCCTGCTAACTCGCTCTAAAGGCATTAAAGTGTATAAAAACTGTATTATTTATTCGCGTTTTTTCAATTCATATAGTGGTTCAGTACCATATTCCCAATCATCATAGTCATCATCATTGCGAATTTTTTCATGAATTTCATTTTGATGGAAGAAATCATGTTTTTTGGGAGTCAAATCGTCATTTGCAATCTCACGAAGCATTTTTTTGCTCTCGATTTGACTTTCCCAACCATATTCGGAGGACAAATATCGAGTTCCCCACTCATTTTTCATGAAATTTTGGTCTTTATCGACTTTTTTAGTCATTTTTTAGCTCCTGATCTGTTAAATCAGAACTTTTTACGGGGTTGCTATCCCGTGAGTCAATGTAAAATCCTTTTCTAAGGTAATCTGGATCTTCTATAAAGGTAAGATTATTTTTATTTTCCAATTCTTGATCTTTCCAGACAGGAATTGCAACAGTATTCCCATATCTAAAGTCTGGATTTCTTCTGAAATGAACTTCAATTAGGTGATTATTAATAAATTCACAGTTAATCCATTCATAATTTCCATTTAAGTTATTTAATACTTCAGGAAACTCAATATTTCTTTCAATTTTTGTCCAACTTTTCCACTTATAAAGATTATTGTTATCATATCTTTCTCCAAGGATTACAAGTTCTGCTTTCTTATTTCTAAAATCAACACTAATGTGTTCCCCCTTAAAAATCTCACACCAAAATTCAGATGGATGAAAGTGATCAGTCTCTTTATCAATCCATTCTATACGAGAAAATCGTCCCATACCAAGTAAATTAATGCTTGGTCGGACGATATAATACCCTGGATATGGAACAGGCACCCCTGTAGGTCCACAGAGATGCCCCAGACGATTATTTAAAAACAACTTACTATAAACCCATAAATCATTTGAATGAATTGAATTCCACTCATCCAAACACTCTAAGTGGTACATAGACAAGTTAATGAACTTTTAACTATTTACCTTGTCCACGATACTTTTTCTTACGTCCATTGCGAGAGGTTGCACTGAGCAGAGTACGAGGAGACCGTCCCTGACGAGTCTTCTTTGGTGCCCCCGCTTCAAATACTGTTTTATTCGATCCACCTTTAACCATTTAAATTTTCCTCCATTTCTAGTTCATTAGGATCAACATCTTCTCCCGAGTAAAAACGCTCTGAGAAGTTTTGAAAAATCTCACTACAGTCTTCCATAGTAAGATTTTGATAAATTTTACGCCCTTTATAGAAAAGATTGTAAGTTTTTTCCATTAGATTACGCGAGTTTTTTCATGCCCCACTCTAATACGAGGATCGCACCAGATATCAAAACCAGCTTCTTTTGCATCAAGACAGAAAGAAACATCTTCTCCGCACATATCCTGAACTCCACCAGACTCAAAGACTTGCATTTTAGGAGCAAACCAAGGATATTCAAGATTCTCAAAGACACCCTTCTTAATTAGAACCCATCCAAAACCAGTGTAGTCTACAGTGAATGGCTTACGACGCTTACTGATCGAATCCACAGTTTCGTGGTTCATCACTCCACCGTTCTTGCGGAAATCCTCTTCCTCTAACCAGTGTGCTACTGAGGTTGTGTGACCATCTTCTGTAGCATACCAACCAGCAACAACTTCCTTATCTTCTCCTTCTTCATTCAGAGCAAGATCACAGAGTTGCCAGAACTTTTCTGAAGTAAAGACAATATCCGAGTCAATCCAAAGTTGATAATCATATTCTAATTTACCATCCCATGGAATCTGTTTTGGGCCACGAAGAACATTCGCACCAAGACACTTACAACGTGCAAAGTTTACCATTGATGAGTAATCTTGTGAAATCTGAATACTCATTCCATTTTGAACTAGATCAAAACAAAGTTGTACAAATGCCTTTAGAAAAATAAAAGAACATCCTCTACCAGGTAAACAGAAAACAATACTCTTGCCCCTCATTCGTTCTTTAATTGCATCATAATCCCATTCTTGTTCTTTGGGTTTTGGTGCAATTGCTTTTACTGTAAATCCTTTTGCCATAAGAAAATCAAACCATCAGTTCAAATTTTAACAGTCTATATATGTCTTGTCAATTCTTACGCTAAAATCAATGCGAAGAATCTAGTACTACTTTCTTATTCAATGAAAGTTCCTCATATGTTAAATCCTCTGCACTATATTCTGTTTTCATTAAACCTACCATATTATTCAAAGTATCCCATATCTTCTCAAACTCTTCCTTTTTGAGAGAATGATATAAGCACTTATCCTTTGCATATATGTGATAAATCTTTTCCATATAAAAAAATATTCCGGAATTTTTTGTAAGAAAACTTAATTCTTACATGCATTATATATCAGTGATATCAAAATTCCAAGAGGTATTAGTATAACTCTACTCATACTCTTTGGATATCTGATTATCCATCCTGCAAGTATGACTCTCCAAAAATTCCAGTAGGGTCCTCGGCGGCGGTTTCTAAGTGTTATCATACTTCCGGGAAATTTTTATGAGATTGATATATGTCTCGAAAAAGACATACAGTGTAGGTTAGGGTAGTTTGGGTTTTTTATAACGGGACAACGCCGCGCCGCGCTATAAACAACCGACCGCATATAACTGCCGGACGACTACTCTAACGCATAATAACATATGCGGCACCCAGAGTCAACCAGGTGCCGCACAGTAGACTATCGCTAACGCTCTGTCTACGACATCAGAACTCGATCACATCTGCAGTGGGTTCGTTATCATAACCCTCCGAAACATTCTCAGCAACGATTGCATCAAGAATCGAAAGAATCTCATTGCCGTTGTTACCTTTAGCCAGCAGAGAGAGAAGAACTTGCTTGGACATTTTGTGTTGTTTGTTGTAAGAAACTGTGTGTTTGGTGAGTGTCTTTATAGGGCGCATCTCATTCCCTTATGTGATGCTTACTGTTGGACTAGTACGCCATCCTCACGTCGCATAAAGTGTAGGACCTCATCATATGAAACTGTGATGGGTTTGATTGTTACACTAGGCGGACGATTGATGGCATCATAGCATTGCTTACAGATGTCGTCAAAGGAATACTTAGACTGTGGAATGTAACGCATGAGAGTGTAAGTAACGGTGTGAGTACTAAGTGTGAATCAGAGGTCGAATACTTCACTATTCAGTTGGACCACATTTACCTTCGGGTCGTTATACTTAACGCCGTCAGGAGTGCTATCAGAACCGCAGTCATTGAGCACTTCTACAAAGTCAACATAGTTGCCAACTTCTTGTGCGAGGTGATACAAACCCTCATCATTGTTAATCCACAGAGCAACATTCCAGGTCTCATAATTCTCCCAACCATTATACTCAGTGGAGAGGAGATTGCGTTGGTAAGTAACAGTCATTGGTGGTTAGTTAGTGTTGTTGAACGGGGTTAAATCAGGCAGGAGGCATTGCACAAGCAAGCATCAAATCCAGGTTGGTTGCATTCCACTTAGACTCGATGATTTCACTGTGGAAGAGATCAGGAGTTTCGATAACATTGTGCATATACTCATACCATGCGTCGAACAGTTCCATACTCTGAGCGGCAAGGGCTTGGAAGGCGTGCTCGATAGCGAAGTTGAGTGCGTTTTGAGACATTTAGTGTCGTTTGAAGAGTGTTGGTGAGGGGTGGTTGTGTGTCCCTGTACTATAGGTCCACTTTGGAGCTAAGTAACTTTAATTCAACGAAAGTTCCTTATAAATAAACCAGTTATTTGTTCCGTATGGTGTCAATAACTATCAGGTGAGTTTCTTATATTGAACCCTCCTATATGGATCAAGGGTCAATCACAAACTCCCACAAAGGTAGTTAACACTTAGGAGAGACAAGTAGCAGACAATCGAAGACTTAAGGGTTGCCAGAGAGTTATAAAAAACTCACCCTATTACTGGTTTTTTTAGTGTCTACTTATACTGGGTTTTTGTCTCTAAATTCTTTATACATTACTCACTACGTTCGTAATACCCTTCGGGTGTACTCTGGTGTATACTGTGTCTGGTGGCTTAAGCTTACTCATAGCTCCCTGATTAACCTCCACAAAGGTAATTGTAGCAGAAACAGTAAGGTATGTCAAGGCATTAAAAAAGACCCCACTAGGAGTCTTTCAAGGAGTGTATATGTGGTTTTATAAGTTACCACCTATCAGGTCTACTTAGGTCTTCTACGTATGCTTCTACCTTCTCAGCTGGTTCCAACTCAAATACTTTGTCCCAGTCAAGTTGGTGCGGGTCAAAGTCATCAAAGACCTCAAGTTCCAGTGTGACCCTATAACGCTGCTTCTGAGCTTTCTGATACGCAACCGACATAAGTGTGCTCCGTGAGTGTTACTGTAGGTATTGTAAGATGCCTGGGAATTGTTGTCAAGTCCTTGGGGATATTTATTCGGGGTGTGGAGATTTTATGAGACATGTGTGGGGATTTGATAACGCGGGGGTTGACATTTG